>Ga0075423_10002800_pt1 | contig 15957 bp, 15 predicted proteins | sample SoiMethybrSBSTD2_FD_80114 | JGI IMG/M metagenome (GOLD analysis project Ga0075423, IMG submission 80114) | Bulk soil microbial communities from a Populus tree surrounding site in Tennessee, USA - Soil MetaG P. TD hybrid SBSTD2 | ecosystem: Environmental > Terrestrial > Soil > Tree plantation...
CGAACCTGCTCCTTGGCTTCGTCCGGCGCGCGCACGGTCATCCGTCGGCCAGCGTGACGATGGTCACGCCGGTCCCCCCTTCGCCGATCTCGCCCAATCGAAAATCCTTCACGAGCGAATTCCGCGCGAGAAAACGCTTCATCTGCTCGCGCAGGATTCCCTTTCCCTTGCCGTGGATGATGCGCACGGCCGGCGCGCCGCTCATGGACGCGTCCTCGAGAAATCGCTCCACCGCGCGGACCGCGTCGTCCGCCTCGAAGCCACGGACGTCGACTTCGGTCTTCGCGTCGTCGCGGTCGGGCAGTCCCGGCGCCGGCGACGCGTCGCGCGCCTTCCTGGATTCCGCGCCGGACGTTTCGGGCGAGCCGTTCGGGCGGCCGGCGGCGCCCTTCAACGTCCGAAGCTGCGCGATCGGGAGCACCGTGGTCGCGGCACCGATCTTCACGCGAACGCGGGAGTCCTTGTCCGGGCTGGTGAGCACCACGCCCTCCGCCTGGAGGCTCGGGAGATAGACCGCGTCCCCCACCTGGACGGTCGTCACGCGCGCGCCCTTCTCGATCGGAGCGGCCACCTCGGTCTCCGTGTCGAGCGCCGCGGACATCTCGCGCGCCAGGCCGCGGGCCTCCTGCAACGTTTCCGGCGACGCCTTCTTCTCGGAGCGGAGCTTCTTCCGGTAGTCGTCGATCTGCGACTCGAGCTGGCGCAAGAGCTCGCGGCGCGCGGCGAGCTCCGCCTGCTTCCGTTCCTTCCGTTCCGCTTCGAGCCGATCGCGCGCCGTCTTGAGCTCCGCCTCGCGCTGCTTCAGCGCGGACTGCGTCTCGACGAGCGTCCGCCGCTCCGCGACCGCGTCCTCGCGCAGCCGGCCCAATTCCTCGAGCAGCCGGTTCAGGTCCCGCTCGCCTTCCGGCAGAAGGTCCCGCGCCCGCGCGAGGACGCCCGGATCCATCCCGAATCGCTCGGCGACCAGGATCGCGCGGCTGCCGCCGGGGACGCCCACCACCAGGCGGAAGAGCGGGCGAAGGGTAGCTTCGTCGAACGCCATGGAGGCGTTCCGCACGCCGCCGGCGTCGTGCGCGAACGTCTTGAGGCTTCCGTGATGCGTGGTCGCGAGGACGAGCGCGCCGCGGCGGAGGAGCGCTTCCAACACCGACTGGCCCAGCGCGGCGCCCTCGACCGGATCGGTGCCAGAGCCGAGCTCGTCGAGGAGCACGAGGCTCCGATCGGTCGCCACCTCCAGCGCCTCGGCCACGCGCCGCACGTGCGAGAGGAACGTGCTCACGTCGTTCTGGATCGACTGCTCGTCGCCGATGTCGCAGACGATGCGGTCGAACCAGGGCAGCGACGTCCCCGCCGCCGCCGGGACCGGAAGCCCGGCCATGGCCAGGAGCGCCAGGAGTCCGACGGTCTTCATCGCCACGGTCTTCCCGCCCATGTTCGGGCCGGTGACGAGGAGAAGCCGGGTATCGGCGTCGAGCCGAAGGTCGAGCGGCACGGGCGCTCCCTCGAGCTCGCCCTTCTGGTGGCGCGCGACCAGGATCGGATGGCGCGCCCCACGAAGGAGGAGCGTGCGATCGTCGGTCAGATCCGGCAGCACCGCGTCCGCCTCGCGCGCCCAGGACGTCACCGCCTCGGCGGCGTCCAGGCGGACGAGCGCCTCGAAGTTCGCCGCGATCGCGACGTGATCCCGCTGCGCCCGCGCGGAGAGCTCGCGCAGGATCCGCTCCACCTCGCGCGCCTCGTCCAAGGCGCGCTCCGCGAGCTCGCTGTTCGACTCGGCGACCTCCCGGGGCTCCACGAACACGCTCGCCCCCGAGCCCGAATGGCCCAGGATCGACCCGGGCACCGACCGCCGGTTCGACGAGGGGAGCGAGATGACGTACCGCTCCTCGCGCAGCGTCACGAACGAGTCGGGACTCCCCGCGGATCGGAGGATCGACTCGAGTCGCGCGGCCAGACGGTCCCTCAGGGACCGGATCGCGCGACGGATCTTGCCCAACTCGGCGCTCGCCTCGTCCTTCACCGACCCCGACGGATCGATCGCGCGAAGGAGGTCGCGGCGCAACCCATCGAGAGGGTCGAGCCCCGCCAGCATCCGCGTGAGGCCGGGCGTCTCGGGGCGGTTCTTCCGAATCCAGGTGACGCAGGCTCCGACCTGCTCCAGAAGCGTGGCGATCTGCCAGAGCTCGTCCCCCCGAAGCGTCGAGCCCTCGGTCCGAAGGCGCGCCTCGAACGGGCGAAGGTCGGGCGGCGCCGCCGTCGGAGGCGGATCACCCGCGGCGTGGGCCGCGAGGAGGTCGCCGATCGGCTCCTGCGCCCGGCGCGCGTCGTCCGCGCGGCGCATGGGCGCCTGAGCGAGCACGCGATCGCGCCCGGCAGCCGAACGCGTTCGCCCCGCGATCGACGCGAGAACGGCCGGGAATTCGAGTACGGCGAAGGCGTGGCCCCCAGCGTAGGGACCGTCCGGAATAGACGGCGAGGGCGCCGCGGAGCGCGAATTCAATTCGGTAATGGCATCTTCCGGGGGTGCGGGCCGCTGGAGGCCGGCCCAGGAGGCAAACGGGAAACCGGCCTGAGCCGGCTTCCCGCCTGGTTGTTCAGCTCGGCGCGGCGCTACTCCGCCGCCTTCATGCGAGCCATCATCTTCCGTTTTGCAGCGTTCAGCTTTCGCTTCTTTCGCTCGCTCGGTTTTTCGAAGTGCTGATGTCGACGCAGGTCAGCGAGAACTCCAGCCTTCTCGCACTTCTTCTTGAACCGGCGAAGGGCACTCTCGAAGGACTCGCCTTCTTTGACCCTGATGCCGGGCATCTAGGAAATCGCCTCCTCACTATCGGTTGAGGTTCGGATCGGAAGCCTCCCGAAGATGTACGGGCAAACTACGGCTAACGCTAATCAAGATACCCCGATGCACCGATTTTGTCAAATTCCGGCCAACCGGCTCTAAAGTAGTGAGTTCCGGGCGAGCGCGGTGAGGGCGAGGGCCGCCGTTTCGGTCGTTAACCGACTGGGACCAAGTGAGATAGGCCTAAATTCGGCTCCGCGCAGCACGCCCAGCTCCCAGTCGATAAATCCTCCAGGTGGGCCAACAGCCAGCGCCACAACGCTTTGGATGCGGGACGGCGGGGGTTCGATTCGGGGCGGGCCCCCGGCGTCGGCCACGAAGCGCATCTCAGCAGCGCCGAGCGCCGCCACGGCGGCCTCGAGCGAGGGAGAGGACTTGAGTTCCGGAAGCCGGGTCCGGCGGGACTGCTTCAGGGAGGCGCGGGCGATCCGGTGGAGCCGGTCCAGGCGATTTGCGGCGAGCGGCTCCCGGCCGCTCCGGGCGCACACCGCGAAATCGATCATCGTGACGCCCAGGGGCACGGCGTGCTCGACCACGGTCTCGACCGGACCGAGATCCGGGATTCCGATCAGGAGGCGAATCTCGAACGGCAGCTCCCCTGAATTCACGTCGCGCGATTCGATCCGCCCGGTCGCGACCCCGCGCTCCACGGAGTCGAGGACGCAGTGGTAGAGATGGCCGAGCCCGTCCACCGCGTCGAACTCCACGCCGACCGCGGCGCGATGCACGCGGATCAGGTGGCGCGATTCGTCGGGGTCGAGGAGGAGCCGGTCGTCGGAGACCGCCTCCGGATCGACCCAGAACGGGGTGTCCGGGCGCCGCGCGTCCCGAGTCGTGCCGCCGCTCGCCGCCACGATCAGTGCTCGTCGCCGCTGAAGCGCGGGCGGCGAGGCGCCGGCGGCTTCGATTCGGGAAGCAGATCGAGCTCTTGGAGGAGCTTCTTCGCCCGATCGCCCGGCTTCGGAGGGGTATGGACGGCGATTCGAACCAGGAGATCGCCGTTCCCGGATCGTTGAAGGCTCTTCAGTCCCTTGCCCCGGAGGCGAAGGAGGCGCCCCGTGTTCGTTCCGCTGGGGATCTCGATGGCCGCGCGGCCGCCGCCTAAGATCGGCACCTCGACCTTGCCACCCAACGCCGCGCGTGCGATCGAGACCGGCAGCTCTAGGATCAGGTCGTCGCCGTCCCGCGCGAAGAGCGCGTGCTCGATCTCCTCGATGTGGGCGATCAGGTCGCCGGCCGGGCCGCCGCGCGGTCCCGCGTCGCCCATGCCGGCGAGCGGGATGTAGTTCCCGCTCGAAACCCCGGGCGGCACCTTGATCACGAGCTCGCTCTGCTGGCGGATGCGGCCCTCGCCGGAGCACGTCGGGCACGGCGACTCGATGATGGTTCCCTCTCCGTGGCATCGGTCGCACGTCGCCACGTTGATCAGCTGGCCGAAGATCGAGCGCTGGACCACGCGCACCTGTCCCGATCCGCCGCAACGGGCGCACGTCGTGCGTCCCGCACCCTCCTTGGCGCCGGTGCCCTTGCACGTGGCGCAGGGACGCAGGTGCCGCACCTTCACGCGCTTCTCGGTCCCGGTCGCGATCTCCTCCAGCGTCAGCGGGAGCCGGATCTCGAGCGTGTTGCCGCGACGCTCGCGGGCGCCGCCCCGCGACGGGCCCGTCTCGAACATGTCGCCGAATCCGCCCATGCCGCCGAAGTCGCGCATGAACGCGCGGAGCGCGTCGGAGAGGTCGAATCCGTGCGCCTCGAAGCCACCCCCGCTGGGCGCGCTGGCGCCTCGGCGACCGAAGCGGTCGAACTGCGCGCGCTTCTCCGGATCGGAGAGCACCTCGTAGGCTTCCGCGACCTCCTTGAATCGCTCTTCGGATTGCTTGTCGCCGGGGTTCTTGTCCGGGTGGTACTTGACCGCGAGCTGGCGGTAGGCCTTCTTGATGTCCTCGGGCGACGCGTCGCGTGGCACGCCCAGCACCTCGTAGTAATCGCGCACCGCGCTCACGTCACCGCCCCTTCCCCGTCCGCCACGACCACCTTGGCGTGTCGTAGTACGCGCTCCTTGAGGCGATAGCCGGGCGAGGCCTCCTCGAGCACCGTGCCGGGAGCGACGCCGGCGGGAGCGGGGGCGAGCGCGATCGCGTCGTGAAGCGTCGGGTCGAATGGGGCGCCCTTCGCCTGAATCGGCGAGAGGCCCTCCTGGCGCAGTACTCGTAGCAGCCGGTCCCGCACCAGCGTCACGCCGGCGCGAAGCGCGTCGCCGGCATCGCCGGCGCCGCCGGCATCCGAGGCGAGCGCGCGCTCCAGGTCGTCGAGCACGGGCAGGAGATCGAGGACGAGGGATTCCGTCGCGTATCGGAGCGCGGTCTCGGCCTCCTGCCTCCGGCGCTTCTGGACGTTCGTCATTTCCGCGAGCGCGCGGAGGAGTTCCTCTTCGCGCGCGCGGAGCCGGGCCGTCTCCGCTTCGAGCGGGTTCGCGGGCGGAGCCCCTTCGGGAGCCCCGGCTTCGGCCGCGCCTTCGGGGGCCGTCGTGGAATTCCCCTCGGTCCCCGAGGGTTCTTCGAGGTGCGGCTTCTTCCGCGTCATTCCCCCGCTCCTCCCAACCGATCCCCGATGTACGCCACGAGTGAGACCACCCGCCGGTACGGCATCCGAACGGGACCCATCACTCCGACGACGCCGCGCGCGCCCGAGATCGAGACGCACATCCCGACGAGCGAGCAGTCGCGGATCGCGGCCGGCTCGTTTTCCTGGCCGATCCGGATCCGCGGCGTCACCGAATTCGCGAAGGCGTCGAGCGCGCGGGCCAGAACCCCGCGCTCCGCGAGGAGCGAGACGAGCGGGCGGAGGCGAGAAGGCTCCTGAAATTCAGGCTGGGCCGCGATGTTGTCCGCTCCCTCGATCCGCACGGCCGGCTCCATCTGCTCGGCCACGAGGCGGGCCGCGAGCGGCAGCACGTCCGCGAGGACGAGCGCCACCGCGGGCGGCGCGTCCGCGCGCGCGGTCGCGGCCAGCGCGTGGAGCGCGCCGGCTCCCTGGAGCGGGAGCCGCGCCCGAATCCATTCCTCCGCCTTGGCGAGGCGCTCGGGCGACGGGATGGGATCGGGACGCCAGGTCGCGGTCGCGAGGGCGCCCTCGCGGCCGCCGATCGCGAGCAGCACGACGCCCCCCTCGAGAGAGACCAGGTTCACCCGATCGATCGGCCCGGCCTCGCGCCCTCGCATCGCGACGACCGCGAGCTGACGGGACGCCCTGGCCAGAAGGCCGGGGACGCCCGCCTCGATTCCCTCTTCGCTCCGGCGGACGCGGTCGATCGCGGGATCGAGGGCGCGTCGCGTGGCTTGCGGGAGCGGCTCGGGGCGCATCAGCTCGTCGACGTAGTAGCGATAGCCGGCTTCGGTCGGGACGCGCCCGGCCGAGGTGTGCGGATGACCGAGAAGGCCCAGATCCTCGAGGCGCTGCATGGCGTTTCGAATCGTGGCCGGAGAGATGCTGAGGTGATAGGCAGCGCGAACGTACTGCGAGCCGACGGGTTCGGCCCGCGACACGTGGCTCTCCACGACGAAGGTAAGGATGCGGCGGAGCCGCTCGTCCAGCAGAGGTCGGTTCATGAGGGTTTCCCGGTTAGCACTTTCGACTGGAGAGTGCCAATCGGGGAAACGCTACCAGCCGCGGCGGGGGGTGTCAAGCCGCGCGGCCGCGCCGCTCGGTCTCGATCCGAATCAGGAGCTCCGCCGCGACCTCGTGCGCGGTCAGGAGCCCGCGCTCGCTGGGTCGAGCGCGTCCCGGCGGCCCGGCCGCGAGCGCGCCGGCGGCCCCGGCCCAACGCCGCCATTCCGCCACCGCGCCCGGGGCGAGTCGGGCCAGCGAGCCGAGGCGAAGCCCGCGCGAGCGCCGCAATCCCAGCATCACCGTTTCCGCGATCGCGTCGTCGGGGCCGACCCTCGTGACGTCGCGCCGCGGGAGCTCTCCCCGCTCGAGGCATTCGAAGTAGCGCGTGACGTTCTCCTCGTTCCCCCACCTCCGCTCCCCGTCGAACGAGTGCCCGCCCGGTCCGAGCGCCAGGTAGGGGCGCCTCGCCCAATAGCCCTGGTTGTGTCGGGATTCGTGCCCCGGGAGGGCGAAATTCGAGACCTCGTAGTGGAGATAGCCGGCGGCCCCAGTGATCTCGGCCACGGTCTCGTACCGCGCCGCCGCGATCTCGTCGCCGGGTGCCAGGACCGCGCCGCGCGCGACCTTCGCGTGGAGCGGGGTGCCGTCCTCCACCTGAAGCGAGTAGACCGAGAGGTGCGGCACGCCGAGGTCCACCATCGCCTCGACCCCGCGCCGAAATCCTTCCGCCGTTTCGCCGGGGACCGCCGTCATCAGATCGACCGAGATCGACCGGAATCCAGCGGACCGCATAAGCGCGAGCGAGTCGAGGGCCGCGGGCGCGGTGTGGATCCGGCCCAGAGCGCGCAGCGCGGCGGGCTCGAGCGATTGCACCCCCAGGCTCAGCCGGTCGACGCCGGCCGCGCGGAGCACTTGGAGCTTTTCCAACGTCAGCCCTTCGGGATTCGCCTCCGCGGTCCACTCGCGGACGTTCGAGAGATCGAACGAGGCGTGGAGCCAGTCGAGGAGACTCCGGAGCGTCTCCGCGTCGAGCGCGGTCGGCGTGCCGCCGCCGAAGTAGACGGTGCGGGGACGCCCGCGCCGCCACGGGCCGGGCGCCTCGCCTTTCGCGAGGTCCCACTCGCGCGCCAGCGCTTGAAGCAGGCGTTCGGGCTCCGCCCGGTGGAGCGGCGCCTTCGCGAAGGCGCAATACGGGCAGAGACTCCGGCAGTAGGGCAGGTGGAGGTAGAGGCCGAAGTCCATGCCCGCGTCCGTCACCGAACCGGCCGAAGCAACCGCTCCAACCGAGGCATCCGCCGATCCTCGTCCCAGGACCAGTACAGGATCATCGCCTGGCCCTTCACGAGGTTCCGCGGCAGGGCGCCCCAGAACCGGCTGTCGTGGCTGTTGTCGCGGTTGTCCCCCATCATGAAGAGGTGCCCTTGCGGCACGACGTAGGGACCGAAGTTGTCGCGCTGGGTCGTCTCCCGGGGGATGATCCGCGGGTCCTTGTGCGTCACGTAGGGTTCGTCGCGCGGTTTCCCGTCGACGTACAGCACCTTGTCGCGGATCTCGACCTGCTGACCCCCGATCGCCACGCAGCGCTTGATGAAATCGCGCGCGGGATCCTCGGGATACCGGAACACGATGATGTCGCCCGGCTTCGGCTCGCGGATCGCCGGAAAGCGGAAGTAGACGAATCGCTGCCCCTGCCAGCCCAGGTCGATCTCCGAGCCGTAGATCATCTTGTTCACGAACAGGAAGTCGCCCACCTGGAGCGTGTCCTCCATGGACCCGGTGGGGATCCGGAAGGCCTGGACCACGAGGCCGCGGATCACGACCGTCAAGATGATGGCGAGGACGATCGCCTCGATGTATTCCCGTGCGGCCGACTTGCTGTGGGCGCGCGCGCGCGCCGACGCGGCCGCGGTGCCTTGGCTCATACCCGTCGAGGCTCCTTTCCCACGGTCACCGCTCCACCTTGAGGACGGCCAGGAAGGCCTCCTGCGGAATGCGGACGGTGCCGATCTGCTTCATGCGCTGCTTTCCTTCCTTCTGCTTCTCCAAGAGCTTCCGTTTTCTGGAAATGTCGCCGCCGTAGCACTTCGCGATCACGTCCTTCCGGAGCGCCGAAATGGTCTCGCGCGCGATCACGTGGCTGCCGATCGCGGCCTGGATCGCGATCGGGAACATCTGGCGCGGAATCAATTCCTTGAGCTTCAACGAGACGACGCGGCCCCAGTCGTACGCTTTGTCGCGATGCACGATGACCGAGAGCGCGTCGACCGGGTCTCCGTTCAGGAGGAGGTCCATCTTCACGAGCGCCGCCGCCTTGTACCCCGCCAGCTCGTAGTCGAGCGAGGCGTAGCCGCGGCTGATCGACTTCAGGCGGTCGTAGAAGTCGAGCACGATCTCCGCGAGCGGTAGCTCGTACGTGATGTGGGCGCGCTCGGGGCTCGGGTACTCGATGCCGATGAAGATGCCGCGCCGGTCCTGCGCGAGCTGCATGATGTTCCCCACGTACTCGACCGGCACGACCACTTGCGCCCGGACGTAGGGCTCCTCGATCGATTCGATCGACCCCGCCGCGGGCATCAGCGCGGGATTCTCCACCACGATGAGGTCGCCGTTCGTCTGGAGCACATGGTACTCGACGCTCGGCACCGTGGCGATCAGGTCGACGTCGTACTCGCGCGACAGGCGCTCCTGGACGATCTCCATGTGGAGGAGGCCCAGGAATCCGCACCGGAACCCGAATCCGAGCGCCATGGACGTCTCCGGCTCGAACGTGAGCGACGCGTCGTTCAACTGCAGCTTGGCGAGCGACTCCTTCAGCTCGACGTAGCTGTCCTGGTCGATCGGATAGAGGCCGGAGAAGACCATGGGCTTCACGGGGCGGTACCCCGGAAGCGGATCGGGCGCCGGATTCTCCTCCGACGTGATCGTGTCGCCCACCTTGGCGTCGGCGACGACCTTGATGTTGGCGATCACGTAGCCGACGTCGCCCGCCGTCAGGAATTCCTTGGGGTCGAGCCCCAGGCGGAGCGTGCCCAGCTCGAGCACCTCGTACCTCGTCGCCGTGGAGAAGAACCGGATCGCGTCCCCGCGCCCGATCCGTCCCTTGACGAGGCGGACGTAGACGATGACGCCGCGAAACTGGTCGAAGACCGAGTCGAAGATCAGGGCTTGGAGCGGATGCTCGGATTCGTCGAGGGGACCGGGGATGCGCGCCACGACCGCCTCGAGCACGGCCTCGATGTTCTTTCCTTCCTTCGCGGAGATCCGGATGCAGTCCTCCGGCTCCACGTGGAGGAGTTGCGCGACCTCGAGGGCCGTCTCGTCGGGCATGGCCGCCGGCAGATCCACCTTGTTCAGCACCGGCACGATCGTCAACTTCTGCTCCATGGCGAGGAAGAGGTTCGAGATCGTCTGGGCCTCGACGCCCTGCGACGCGTCGACGACGAGGATCGCGCCCTCGCAGGCGGCCAGGCTCCGGGACACTTCGTACGTGAAGTCCACGTGCCCGGGGGTGTCGATCAGGTTGAGCGTGTAGGTCTGCCCGTCGCGCGCGTCGTAGGACATCGTGATCGCGTGGGACTTGATCGTGATCCCCTTCTCGCGCTCCAGGTCCATGTTGTCGAGGACCTGTTCCTTCATCTTGCCCTTGGGGACGGCGCCCGTCCGATCCAGCAGCCGGTCGGCCAGCGTCGACTTTCCGTGGTCGATGTGCGCGATGATGCAGAAGTTCCGGACCAGCTCGCGGCGCTTCACGGGGGCGGTCAGAAGCGTACGCGATAGGCGAGGCGGATCTCGGGGTCGCCGGCGCGCCGCCGGGCGCCCTCCGGAGGGCCGAAGTCGTCCTCGAACGTGGAGAGATGGGCGTCGACGTAGGCGTCGGCCATGGAGAGAAGGTGGGCCGCTACGCCCCACCAGATCCAGCTGATCTTCCGGTTGTAGTGCACCGTTTGTTCCTCGAACGCGAGATCCTGATCGGGTCCCGCGGGAAGCGAGGCGACCCGGTCGATGGCTTCGTTTTCCAGCTTCAGCTCGTCCAACGTCTTGTAGATGATGAATCCTTCCCCGGCGGCCACCAGGGCCGCCTTGATGAACTGATGATTGTACAACTGTCCCCACCCGGGAACGACCGCCGATCGCAGCATGACCTTGTACGGCGCGGATCGGTGGGACGTGGAATCCGCGCGCGCCGGGGCGTCCGCGGCGGCCGACGCCGGCGCCCCGACCGCCGCGACGAGAGCCGCCACGGTCAGGGCGAGGAACGCGCCCCCGTGGGACCGTTCACCTCTTCGTGAAGAAATGCGCGATCGCCAAGAAGAGAAAGAGAACGCCGCCAAATGCGTAGACTCCGATCACCAAGCCGCGGTTGAAGTCGTTCCCGAAGGCCGCGTGGCCCAGGAGGTACTCGAGCCCCTGTCCGAGCGCGATCACGAGGACCGCGAGCAGCACGAACGACCACCCTCGGAAGAGCGCCACGATGGCGATCACCGCCAGGACGCCGATGACGAGCGGGTCGTTCCAATCGAGTCGCGCCCAGGCTCTCGTCAGACCGTCCATGGCCCCCCCGCGAGGGTGCTTGGCGGGAACGTGTGGGAATCGAACCCACCTCGGACGTCTAGGACGCCCGACGAAAGGATTTGAAGTCCTCGGAGACCACCAGATCCCATCCGCTCCCGCGCCGATCCGATCGTCAGGCCAGGACCTCGAGGGGGAGCCGCCCGCGTGCGAGCACCTCTCCCACCACCGCGGCCGGCACGCGGGCCCGGCCAAGCCGCGCGAGGAGGCGCTCCGCCTTGGACGAAGGCACGGCGATCAGGAGGCCGCCCGAGGTTTGGGGATCGACCAGTGCCCGTCGCGCCGCCTCCGAGACGCCTTCCGCCCACGCGACGTCGGGGTCGATCGATTCCCGGTTCGAGAGGAGCCCCGCCGAGGCGACCCCGTCCGCGGCGAATTCCAGGACGCCCGGAAGGTACGGCACGACCTGACTCCAGATCCGGATCGTCTTCCGGCTCGCGCGCGCGATGTTCCGGGCGTGCCCTAAGAGGCCGAATCCGGTCACGTCCGTCGCGGCCGAAGGACCGACGGCGGTCATGGCGGCCGCCGCCGCGCGGTTCAACGTCCGCATCTGCCGCGTCATCGCGCGAAGGAGCGGGTCCGGCAGCCGCCCGCGCTTGAGCGCGGTCGCGAGAATCCCGGTCCCGATCGGCTTCGTCAGAACCAGGAGATCCCCCCGGCGGGCACCCGCGTTGGTCACGACCCGCTTCGGATGCACTTCCCCGGTGACGGCGTATCCGAACTTCATCTCGGGATCGCGCACCGAATGTCCGCCGAGCACGATCACGCCCGCTTCCTTCAGGGTTTCGGCGCCGCCCTGGACGATCGCGCGGAGCACGGCCGGATCGCCGGTCTCGGCGGGAAAGCAGAGGACCGACAGCGCCGTCTTCGGAACGCCGCCCATCGCGTAGACGTCGCTCACGGCGTTGGCGGCGGCGATCGCTCCGAAATCGTAGGGGTCGTCGACCATCGGGGTGAAGAAGTCGACGGTCTGCACCAGCGCGACGGTCGCGCTCATCTTGTAGACGCCGGCGTCGTCCCACGTCTCCGGGCCCACGAGCACGCGCGGCGATCTCGCGCGGGCGGGCAGCGCGCCGAGGATTCGAGTCAGGGTCTGGATCGGAATCTTCGCGGCGCATCCGGCGCACGCCACCTGCTGCGTGAGACGCGCCGGTTCCGCGCCGGCTGGCTTCAAGCGAGAAACGCCCATGCTTCGATCTCCACTCGGCAGGACTTGGGGAGTTCCCGCGCCGCGATCGTCGTGCGGGCGGGCTTCGGATCCGGAAACCGCGCGGCGTAGATCTCGTTCATGGCGGGGAAATCGGCCATGTCCGCCAGATACACGGTCGTCTTCACGACGTCGGCGAGCGTCGCGCCGCCCGCGGCCAGGATCGCCGTGAGGTTCGCGATGACGCGCTCGGTCTCTGCCGCGACCCCGCCGGGCACGAGCGATCCCGTCCTGGGATCGAGCCCGATCTGCCCCGAGGTCACGATCCAGCGGCCCGCCAGCTTTCCGGCGCGCCCCTGCGCGTAGGGGCCGATCGCGGCCGGCGCCTCGGCCGTGCTGAGCGCGGTCCCCGCCCCGGCGTCGCGAGGAGCGTTCACTCGACCGTGACGCTCTTGGCCAGGTTTCGGGGCTGGTCCACGTCGCAGCCGCGCTCGACCGCGATGTAGTAGGCGAGGAGCTGGAGCGGGATCACGGACAGAAGCGGCATCAAGGGACCCAGCGTGTGCGGCACGAAGAGCACGTGGTCCGCCTTCTTCGCGACGTGCGTGTCGCCCTCGGAGGCCACCGCGATGATCTTGCCCTTCCGGGCGCGGACTTCCTCCATGTTGCTCAGCACCTTCTCGTACGCCGAATCCTGGGTGCAGACGAACACGACCGGCATGTTCTCGTCGATGAGCGCGATGGGGCCGTGCTTCATTTCCGCGGCGGGGTAGCCCTCCGCGTGGATGTAGGAAATCTCCTTCAGCTTGAGCGCGCCCTCGAGCGCGACCGGGAAGTTCACCCCGCGGCCCAGGTAGAGGAAGTTGTTGTGGTGCGCGTACGCGCTCGCGATCGCGCGGATGGAATCCGCGTTGGCCAGGATGCGCTCGATCTTGTCGGGGATCTCGCCCAGCGCGCGTGTCAGCTCGGCGCCGGTCTCCGGCGAGAGCTGGCCCAGGCGGCCGAGATAGAGCGTGAAGAGCGTGAGCGCCGCGACCTGCGAGGTGAACGCCTTGGTCGAGGCGACGCCGATCTCGGGGCCCGCGTGGATGTAGACGCCGCCGTCCGATTCGCGCGCGATGGTCGAGCCGACGGCGTTGCAGACGCCGAGGACCCGCGCTCCCTTCCGCTTCGCCTCCCGCATCGCCGCGAGCGTGTCGGCCGTCTCGCCGGACTGGCTGATGGCGAGCACGACGGTCCCCGGCTTCAAGATCGGGTTCCGGTAGCGGAATTCGGAGGCGTACTCCACTTCCACCGGGAGGCGCGCCAGCTCCTCGATCAGATACTCGCCGATCATCGCCGCGTGCCAGGACGTGCCGCACGCGGTGATGATCACACGATCGATGGCGCGAAGCTCCCGCTCGCTCATGTTGAGCCCGCCGAGTCGGGCCGTCCCCTCCGCCGGCAACAGGCGCCCGCGCAGCGTGTTCCGGAGCGACTGCGGCTGCTCGAAGATCTCCTTCAGCATGAAGTGGGCGTAGCCCGCCTTCTCGATCGTCGCGAGATCCCAATCCACCGTCTCGACCTTCTTGGCGACCGTCTCCTCCCGGAGCGTCGTGGTGTGGATGCCCGCGGACGTGAGCACCACCATCTCCTCGTCGTCCAGATACACGACCTGATTGGTGTGCCGGATGATGGCGGACACGTCGGAGGCGAGGAGGTATTCGTCGCCGTCGCAAATGCCGACCACCAGCGGGCTGCCGTGGCGGGCGCCGACGATCTTCCCGGGGTCGTCCTGGGAGATGACCGCGATGCCGAAGGTGCCCGTCACGTGGCGGAGCGCGCTCGCGACCGCCTTCTCCAGATTTCCCTCGAAGAACTTCTCGATCAGGTGGGCGAGCACTTCGGTGTCGGTGTCGGTGGTGAAGCGGTGCCCCTCCTTCTGGAGCGCCGTCTTCAGCGTCGAATAGTTCTCGATGATGCCGTTGTGGACGACCGCGATCCGCCCCTTGCAGTCGGTGTGGGGATGGGCGTTTGTGGTGTTGGGCTCGCCGTGCGTGGCCCAGCGGGTGTGCGCGATGCCGAGGGTGCCGACCGGGTGGGCGGCGGCGATCTTCTTCTCGAGGACGCCGATCTTTCCGGCCGCCTTCTCGATCTTGATCCCGTCGCCGTTCAGGATGGCGACGCCCGCCGAGTCATAGCCGCGATATTCGAGGCGGCGGAGCCCTTCCAGGAGGATCGGGACGGACTCTTGCATCCCGACGTAGCCGACGATGCCGCACATGGGTGAAACCTCCTACGATTGGCGAACGGGGGCGCCGGGCTGGGACCGAAGGGTCGCTTCCGCGGCGCGAGACGCGAGGTCGTCCGCCCGCGCTCCGGTGGAGGCCTCGGCCAGGATTCGGACGATCGGCTCCGTTCCGGAGGCACGCACCTGAACCCAAGCATCTTCCCAGACGTACTTTACCCCGTCCAGCGTATTGCGCTCCCCGTCGGGGAACGCGGCGGCCAGGGAGGTGGCCATGGCGTCCGGGTCTTGGATGCGTAAGTCCAGCTTTCGCTTCACCATGACGAGCGGGGGGAGTTCCGCCACGCGCGCGCTCAAGGGGCGCGAATCGGCGGCCAGCCAGTCGAGGGCGATCGCCGCGGCCAGGAGGCCGTCGCGCGTCGCGTGGAGCGCCGGGTAGATCACCCCGCCGTTCCCCTCCCCCCCGATCACGCCGCCCCGGGTCAGGAGCTCCTGCGCCACGTGGGCTTCTCCGACGCGCGCGCGGATCACCGTCGCGCCGTATCGCCTCGCGATGACCTCGATCCCCATCGAGGTCGACGCGTTCACCACGACGATCCCCTTCGAGCGTTGCAGCGCCCAGTCCACCGCGATCTGGAGCGTCCGCTCCTCGCCGATCGGGACCCCCCGCTCGTCCACGATGGCGAGACGGTCGGCGTCGGGGTCGTTCGCGAATCCGATCGCGGCCCCGCTCTCCCGGACCAGGTCGCCCAGGGCGCCCAGATTCTCCGGCAGCGGCTCCGGCACGCGCGGAAAGCGGCCGTCGGGACGGCAGTAGATCTCGCGCACGTCCGTTCCGAGGGCCCGAAGGAGGGCCGGCGTCGCCTCGGAGCCGGCGCCGTTCACGCAGTCGATCGCGACGGTGAACCGGCGCGCCGCGATGGCGTCGCGGCGGATGCCCGGGAGGGTCAGGATCGCTTCCCGATGCCGACGGATCGCGTCCTGGTCGAATCGCGCCGCTCCCACCCGGTCGTGCGCCATCCACGGGATCGACCCTTCGCGGGCGCGGCGCGCGACGGCGTCCGACTGGGCCGGCGGGAGAAAGGTGCCCCCCGCACCGAAGAGCTTGAGCGCGTTCCAGGGGGCCGGATTGTGGCTGGCGGTGATCGCGAGCCCGCCGGCGGCGTGATGGTGGCGGATCGCGTAGAGGATGGTCGGCGTCGGGGCGATGTCCACGTCGACCACGTCGTGGCCGGTGGCCAGGATCGCGGCCATGGCGGCCCGCGAGACCCAGGCGCCGCTGGGGCGCGAATCGCGCCCGACCACGACCGGGCCGGGCCCGAGCATGGATCCGTGGGCAGCGGCCACGCGCAGGACGACCTCGGGGGTCAATTGCTCCCCGAAGATCCCCCGGACGCCCGAGGCGCTCACCATCAGGCCTTCCAGTGGATCGATCGTCATCGGCAGTGACCGTTTGGCGGGATCGGTCGACCCGAAACTGGAGCTGGTGAGCGGAATCGAACCGCTGACCTACGCATTACGAGTGCGTTGCTCTACCAGCTGAGCTACACCAGCCCGAGGAGCAAG
>Ga0075423_10002802_pt1 | contig 15946 bp, 16 predicted proteins | sample SoiMethybrSBSTD2_FD_80114 | JGI IMG/M metagenome (GOLD analysis project Ga0075423, IMG submission 80114) | Bulk soil microbial communities from a Populus tree surrounding site in Tennessee, USA - Soil MetaG P. TD hybrid SBSTD2 | ecosystem: Environmental > Terrestrial > Soil > Tree plantation...
CCCCGCCGCGCGTACCACGACGAGAGCGCCGTGCTCATCCCAAGCCTCGAACACGACGTCGGCGTGGCGTTTCACGTCGGCATGAATGCCCGGGATGCTGAGACAGCCCTCTTCCCCGACGATGCTCCCGGCCACCTCCTTCATGACCGGGTTCACCAACGCGAGTTTCGAGCGCTCCCCGGACTCCGCCTCGACGTCCACCACGAAGATCCGCTTCGCGATTCCGACTTGCGGCGCCGCCAGGCCGATCCCGCGCTCGCGGTACATGCAGTCGAACATGGCGTCAATCACGCCGCGGATCTCCGGCGTCACGGTTGGGACCGGAGCCGCCTTCTGGCGGAGAATGGGATCGCCGTAATAGCGAAGCCCGAGCGGCCTCTTATCCACTGCGCTCCTTGACCTGGACGATCGATTCGCGAGCGAATTCCATCTTCACGTCGTCGGCGACTTTCAGCACGATGATTCCTTCTTTCTCGCCGACGACGGTGCCGAAGAGTCCGCCGGTCGTCAAGACCCGATCCCCTTTGCGGATGGACGAGCGCATGGCCTCGGTTTCCTTCTGCTTCCGTTGTTGGGGGCGGATGATCATGAAGTAGACGATCCCCACCGTGATCCCCAGCAGCGAGAGCATGTGAATCATCTGGTCCATCGATGAAGGCGCGTCGGGGGCGGCTTGAGCCGCCTGTGCGAACGCTGCGTCGAGCATGGATTCTCCTCGTGTTACGCGGACGCGGGAGGGTCTCCGCCCCGCTCACGGTAGCGCTCCGAGAATTCCCGCGCGTATTGTTGGTAGAGGCCGCGCTCGATCGCGCGGCGGGCGGCTTCCATCAGTGTCTGGTAAAACGTGACGTTGTGCAAGGTCAGCATTCGATGCGCGAGGATCTCTCCGGCGAGGTGGAGATGACGCAGGTAAGCCCGGCTCATGAGGGCGCATGCCTCGCACGCGCATTCCGAATCGAGCGGGCGTTCCGAGCGCGTATGCTCGGCGTTTCTGATGTTGATCGGTCCGTCCATGGAAAAGGCCATTCCGTTCCGCGCGTTTCGGGTAGGCAGCACGCAATCGAAGAGATCGATCCCGCACGCGATCCCTTCGAGCAGATCGAGCGGCGTGCCCATCCCCATGAGGTAGCGCGGCCAATCGACGGGGAGCGCTTCGGCCGTGGCGCGCGCAAGGGCCCACGTCTCGCGTTTCTCCTCCCCCACGGACAGGCCGCCGATTGCGAACCCGTCGCATTCGAACGCCGCGGTCCGCGTCGCCATCTCCTTCCTTAGCGATGCGCTCCCTCCCCCCTGGATGATCGCAAAGAGAAGTTGCCCAAGACCGCCGGGAGACTCGAGCGTCCGCGCGCGACGGAGCGAGCGCTCCGTCCAGCGGATCGTGCGCTCCCCCGCCTCGCGCTGTGCGGCCGGATCGAGCGGGAGCAGGACCGCGTGATCGAGGGTGACCGCGATATCCGAGCCGAGATCGGCCTGGACCTCCATCGCGCGTTCGGGGGTCAGAAGCTCGAGCGCCCCGTCGAGGTGGGAGCGGAATTCGACGCCCTCCTCGGCCACCTTCACGAGCCCCTTCAAGCTCAGCACCTGGTAGCCGCCGCTGTCGGTCAGCACGGGCCGGTCCCATGCCATGAAGCGGTGCAGACCCCCCAGGTCGCGGATCACCTTGGACCCCGGCCGGAGCATGAGGTGATAGGTGTTCGCGAGAATGATTTGCGTCCCGGAAGCTCGAAGATCGGCGGGCGAGAGCCCCTTGACGCTTCCTTGGGTTCCGACCGGCATGAACGCGGGCGTCTGGATCGAGCCGTGGGCGGTGACGAGCGTCCCCGCGCGCGGCCCTGCGGGGTCGCGGGCAGATATGGCGGCGAAAGGGGTCAGGGCTTAGGAAGCGGCAGCACGGCGTCGAGATCGCGGCTCGAGAGCGGAAGCTCGATGACCCGAGGGCGCGCGTCCGTCGAGGGCCCGTCCGATTCAGCGCTTCCGCCCGGAGCGAGAAAAACCAGGACCTCCGCCCGCGCCGCGCCGCGCCGCAGGAGCCTGTCGGCGACCCAGGGTCCGCCCTGCGGGGGAAGCGTCCGCTCCAGCAGGTAGACGCCGGGAGGGGGCCCGGTCACCGCCCGCTCGAGCACCCGCATTCCGTCCGGCGCCTCATCGACCACGAAGCCACGCTGCTCGAGTAGGATTCGCACCCAGGCGCGGACGAGCGAGGAGCGGTGCGCGACGAGCGCGGTTCCAGGGTCGGGGTCTTCCCCGGGCGCTCCGCCCCTCGCGGGTCCGGATTCCGGATCGGGTTTCTCGTACGCGTACCGATCCCCCCACCGCACGGGCGTGAGGCCCAAGTCCGATTCACCGATGGTGTCACCGGGACCGAGGAGCAGGATTCCCCCGGGCCCGAGCGCACGCGATAGGTTCTCCAGAGCCGTCCGCCGCCCATCGGAGGTCAGGACCGGGAGAAAATCTCGCGCCAGGATGAGGTCGAACGTGCCGAGGGGCCGGAGGGAGTCGGGCTCGCACAGATTGAGCCGCGCGAAGCGGACGTGGGGCCGGAGCGACTCCGCGACGATCCCGCCTTCCCGCTCCGTGAAGTAGCGTTCCAGGATCTCCCGGGGGAGGGAGGCCGCGCGCCCGCGTGGATACGCCGCGCGCCGCGCGCTCGCGATCGCCTTGGCACTCAGATCCGCGCCGATCACCTCGAATTCGAACGCGGGCGCCCGGGCGCGCCCTTCAGCGAGCGCGATCGCGAGCGAGTACGCCTCCTCGCCGGTTCCGCACGCGGCGCTCAGGCAGCGAAACGGGCCCGCGCCGGGACGTGCGTATCGCGACCAGGGAAGATCGGAGCTGATATCGAAGAGCGGGGCAAAGTCGTCGGGCGCACCGAAGACGCGGGACTCATTCGCGGTCAAGGTTTCCGCGAGATCCTCCCATGCGGCGACGTCGTCCGAATAGAGCAGGTGCTCGGCGTAGGCTTCGACCCCATCCAAGGCGCGGTCCTGGATACGGAACCGAAGCCGCTGCGCCAATCCCTCGGGAGCGCACTCCTTGAGCGAAAGGCCGAGCTTCTCCCCAACCCGTCGTTCCAGTTCCGCGATCGGGCGGCGCGTGAGGTCGCCGCCGCCTCGTTCAGCCGCCATGTCCCGCGACGGGCTCGATCCTGTACTCCTTGAGCTTCGTCCGCAGCGTCTGCCGTGAGATGCCGAGCCACTCCGCCGCCTTGGTCTTGTTGCCACCCGCCTGTCCCAGCGCCATCTCGATCGCGATACGCTCGGCTTGGGCGAGCGTCGTAACGCCCCCTTCGCCTTTGAGCCGGGTCTCGAGCACGGCGGCGCTGCCCCCGGTGGCGCCCACGATCTCGACGGGGAGATGCTCGGGCAGGATCCACTCGTCGCTCTCGAGCAGGATCGCTCGCTCGATCACGTTCCTGAGCTCGCGAACGTTCCCCGGCCAGCGATAGGCGAGGAGCAGCTCGAGCGCGCGATCGGTGGGCCCCTTCACGTTTCTCCCCAGCTCCCGGTTCCAGTGCCCAATGAAATGGTCGATCAGAGGCGGGATATCCTCCGGCCGGTCGCGAAGCGGCGGCACCACGATACGGATCACGTCGAGACGGAAGAAGAGGTCCTCACGGAATTTTTCCTGCACGACGAGGGTCTTCAGGTCGCGGTTCGTGGCGGCGAGCACGCGGGTCTCGATCACGATGTCGCTCACGCCCATAACGCGGCGAAAGCGCTTCGTCTCGAGCGCGCGCAGGACCTTCGATTGGAGCCCGAGGCTCATTTCGCCGATTTCGTCCAGGAAGAGCGTGCCCCCGTTCGCGAGCTCCATGAGCCCCTTCTTGGTCCGCTTCGCATCGGTGAAAGCGCCTCTCTCGTAGCCGAAGAGCTCGCTCTCGAGAAGGTTCTCGGGAAACGCGCTGCAGTTCACTTCGACGAAGGGACCGTCGTGGGTCGGACCCAAATCGTGGATCTCGCGCGCGAGAAGCTCCTTTCCGACCCCCGTCTCTCCCTGCAGGAGAACGGTCGAGGAGCCCGTGGTCGCCACCTTCCGGATGGTTTCGAAGATCTTCGCGAGCTTCGAGCTTCCACCCACGATGAGCGTCGAGCCCGCGCGGCGTCGCTCGGCATGCCGCAGGCGAGTCACTTCTTCGGAAAGACGAACCTGGGAGAGCGCGTTCTTGATCACCAGCTTCATGTGATCGAGCTCGAAGGGCTTCCCGATGTAATCGAAGCAGCCCGCCTTGGTGGCTTCCACCGCGGACTCGAACTTGCCGAACGCGGTCATGATCACGACCTGCATCGCGGGGTATCGCGACTTCAGCTGCTTCAGGAGATCGAGCCCGCTCCCGTCCGGAAGCTTTTGGTCGAGAAGGGTCAGGTGATACTCATCCCGATCCAAGAGGGCCAGCGCCTCGGCGATCTCCCCCGCCGTCTCGACCCGATACCCTTCCTCCGAGAGCCCCTCCTTGAGCGCGTAGCGGAGCGTTCTCTCGTCGTCCACCACCAGAATCCCGAAGGTCTGCTTAGCGAGGGTTACTGCGCCTGTCTCCATGTCGTTTCTCCACGGGTAGGTCGATGAGCACCTGGGTCCCCTGCCCGACCACGCTTTCGATCGAGATGGAGCCTCCGTGCTCCCGGATGATGCTCTGGCAGATGCTGAGACCGAGCCCGGTGCCCTGGGTCCGGGTCGTGTAGAACGGATCGAAGACGCGCGCCACCACGGCGGCCGGAATCCCAGGACCGTTGTCCTTGATCCGAACCTCGACGAGATCGAGCAGCGGCGCCGGGCGCCGTACTCCGAGCCGGTCGGCGGCGCGGCGGCCCAGAGAGGAGCGATCAGCGAGGCGCTTGCGAACCGGTCCCACCCAAACCTCCAGCTCGCCGCCCTTGTCCAGAGCCTGGAGGGCATTCATGAGCACGTTCAGGATCACTTGTAGGATCTGATCCAGATCCACGTAGACTTCGGGAACGCTGTCCGCGCGATCGACCCGGATGAGCACGTTTTGGCGCACCGCGACTTCGTGGACGAGGGTCAGCGCTTTTTCGACCGCGGGCAGGATCGACTGACGGTGGAGCTTCGGCGCCGCCGGTCGCGCGAACTGGAGCAGCCCGGTCACAATCCGGTCAAGTCGAGAGACCTCCTCGAGGATCAGGTCCACGAACTGCGCCCTCGGGTCCCCGACCTCAAGCCTCCGCTTCATCACCTGGGCCGAGGTGCCGATCCCGGCCAGGGGATTCCGGATCTCGTGGGCGACACCCGCGGCGAGGGCCCCCAAGGAGGCCAGCCTGTCGCGGCGGCGCCACTGCTCCTCGAGCGCCTTGTGCTCCCTCAGGTCCTGAAACAGCGCGATCGTGCCTTGAAGCGACCCGTCCAGTGCCTCGAGCGGAAGAAGCCTGAGCCCCACCGGAAGCACGTCTCCCGACCGGGTGACGACCTCCACCTCACGCACCTCCTCGGGCGCGGCGCACGCGCCCGGCGGCACGTGCGACTCGCCGCGGGGAGCGCGCAGGATGCGCGCGACGGCATCACCTTCCACCTCTTCGGGCGAGTAGCCGAGGAGCCTCGAGGCGGCGGGGTTGATCGCGAGGACCGTCGCATCGCGATCGATCGCGACCACACCGAACGGCGCGTGACGGAGGAAGCTCCACGCGGCCTCGAGCGCGTGCTGCGTCGGCACCGGGGCCTCGCCGTTCGCCGGTAGCACGCTCCGCGACCTCACGAGCGCGATTCCTCGACCCGGCGGATGGCGTGGGCCGCGAGATCCCTCAACGCGGGATCGCCCCCCCGCGCGACCGCGCGCAGCCTCGGGAGCGCCTCGGAGTCCCCGAGAGAGCCCAGCGACTCGATCGCCTGCGCCGCGACCGGCAGTTGCCCGGTCGAGACGGCATCGAGCAAAGATCCGATCGTCTGCGGATCGCGATGATGCGCCAACGCACGAGCCGCGGCGCGCCCGACGGCAGCGCAGGGATCGGCGAGGAGCTTCCTCAGCCAGGCGGCGCGCTCGACCCCGGTCGTCCGCTCGAGGCCGATGGCGAACGTCTGCCGTACGCCGTCGTCTTTGTCACGTAGGAAGGCCGCGAGCGGTTCGAGACCGAGCGCCGCCGACCCCTTGAGCCGCGCGTGCAGCGCGTGAGCTCGAACGCGCGGGTCCTCGTCCGCGAGGAGCGCCGCGGCCTCCTCGAGCCAGACACCGTGCTCGTTCAGGCTCACCGCGGCCGCCAACCTAACTTGGGAATCCGGGTCGGAGATCGCGCTCTGAAACGGAGCTCCCGCGCGGCGCGGATCGCACGCGCGGAGCGCCGCGGCACGGGCAGGACCGCCGCGTGCAGCCCCGAAAAGGCGCTCCTGATCCACCTCGTGATCCCGAAGCGTGTCGAGAGCCGAGAGCGCCGCCTGCCTGACGTCCGGGAATGGATCCGAAAGGAGCCCCTCGAGCGCTGGCCCCGCGCCCTTCCAGCGCAGGATCCCGAGCGCCTCGGCCGCTTGTGCGCGGACGTGACCCACCGGATCCTTCGCGAGCGTGAGCAGCGCCTCGGGCGTTCCCGCCCCGCCGGACCGGCCCGCGAGAGCCACGGCGCGCTCGCGGATCTTGGCATCGGCGTGCCGCGTGAGGCCGAGGCATATCGTCCGGGATTCCTCGTCCCGCGCGATCGCGACCCGATCGAGCGCGGCCGCGGCGGCAGCCGGGTCCCGGTCCGAGATCGCGGCAATGGATTCGAGTGCGATGCGCTCCGCCCCGGCCGCGACCGCGCCGAACGCTTCCCGCGCCCTATCGCGCACGAGGCGGTCGGGCGATTCAAGGAGCCCCAGGAGGAGGGCCGGCCCCTCGGGCGGCCTGAGCCATCCGACCACAGCGATTCCCGTCAGAAGTGGGAGCCTGTCCCGGGACTTCATGAGGGCCGGCAGCGCTCGCTCCACCAGGCCGCCAGGCAGATTGTCCCTCCCGACCGAATTCGGCGAGCGCTCACGGACGCGGACGAGCGCGGCAAGCGCCTCCCCCTCCACTGCCGGATTACCGCAACCGAGAAGGCTCGTAAGCCCCGGCACGGAGCGCGCGGTTCCGCACGCCCCGAGCGTGCGCAGCACGGCGATCCGGACCGCGGGGTCCTCCTGCTCCAGCCGGTCGATCAGAAGATCCTCAGCGCCGGGATCCTCGAGCTTGGCGAGCGCCAGCGCCAGGGGCCCCACGAGATCGGGCCTCATCGCAAGGCATTCGGTTAGGATGTCCGAGGCGCGCGGGAATCGCAGGATGGCGAAGGCCTCTGCGGCCGAGACGACGACGTCGGGACAAGAATCTTGCAAGGCTGAGGAGAGGAGATCCGGGGACACAGGCTCCCTGAGATCAGGGATCAGGCTGACGGCAAGAGCACGGATTTCGGGGTCCGGATCAAAGACGCGATCCTCGAGAGCCCGGTTCAGATCGGCGCCGAAATCCTCGTATCGGAGCTTCTGCGCCGCGCGGGCCCTCGCGTTCGGATCCGCGCGCTGAAGCAGTTCCGCAGCTTCCCAGCCGGTTTCCGGCATGTTCTCCGCGTTTGGCTCCGCATCGGGGGATTCAAGAGCCTGAAAGGGCCGGTCATCTTCTTACCAGCGACCTTTCGACCCGGTCAAGCGGATTCAGGGCGTTCGCGCTTCCCCGCCGGGTTTTCCTGCACGAGCTTGCGCAGGACAAGACGGCTCAAGGCACGACGAACCTCGGGGCGGTCGTAGTACCGTTCGCGGATGCGGCGCTTGACTTCCGTCAGCCGCGACGACGCCTCGGTCTCCGGAGCTTCAATTGAAGTTGGCAGCACGGTTGCGGTCCCTCCGAATCGATGCGATCGCTTCGGTCCAGCTCTCCTTCAAATCCGCGAGCACTTCCGCAGCTTCATCGAAGCGCCCCTGCTCCGATTCGGTTATGCAGAAGTCTAGAATACCCAGCACGCGGCCGGCGACATCTTCGCTCGCGAGGTCCAGGCACTGCATCGACTCGCGCAGCGACTCCTGGACGACCGGATGGCTCCGGGTGCGGCACCCCCGCAAGGCGCAATCCAGCAGCGCCAGAACCTCATCGCACCGGCGGAGCCAGCGGTCCAGCTCCGCGGGATTCTCTTCATAGGTTTGACTCACTTCGTTCCTGGCCCTGTGCCGTCTGGGCCGTCTGGGCCCTCCGGCTTCAAGGCTTGCGCCCGGCGATTCTCCTCTTGGATCCTCTCGTAGATTTCCTCCCGGTGAACCTTCACGCTCGGCGGCGCGTCGATCCCGAGCTTCACGTGGTTTCCCTTTACCTCCACGATCGTGATCTTCACGTCGTCTCCGATCCGGATGTTTTCGCCAAGCTTTCGGGTCAGGAGGAGCATCGTGCCCTCGTCGATCTCCGGCGTCCTGCCGGGGAGGCGCTTCGGCTGAAGCCGGGTCGGGGGTCGCGCCTCGTGCGCGTCCCGCTCGGCTCGTCCTGAATTTTCTTCGGCAGGAGCGGCCACCTTCTGAACCCGGAATGCCCACGCGGAGGGGGCCGTCGCGCGATCGACAGTGGCTGAGGCCGAATCGAGCCAGCCGGCTTCGTTGCCCGTTGTTTTGCGCCCTGTTACGATCCAAGCCGTGAGCCAAATCGCACCCGGCCGCGCCGCGCGCGCGGCACTTCTCGCGTTGATGCTGCCGCTTCTTCACGCATGCGATCACCACGGGGGCCGGGTTGTTTCGCCCACCGGCGTGGTGTGGAATCGGATCACGCCGCCCGGGGCCGCGGAGGCGGATTGGGCGGATTGGCGCGGGGATTCGATTGCGTTTCAGGTGCGCGTTCAGGGCCTCGATCGCATCGCGGTGGCGCTCGAGGATGGGAGCGGACTCGAGATCGAACCGGAGAGCCCGACGGCGGGGGCCCGTAGTCCGCGATGGGTCCGCGAAGGGCTCCTCATCTATTCATCCGATCTCGCGGGGTCGGAGGATCTGTGGTACCTCGATGTCGGGACGGGAGGCACCCGAAGACTGACCGCGCTTGCAGGCATGGAGTGGACGCCGGCACCCAGACCGGGGAGCCCCGGAATCGTGTACGTGGAAGGCACGGACCCAGACTCGGGAAGGCTGGTTTTGATTCCGGACACGACGGCGGTGCCGCTCGGGAAGATCTACCTCACCCCCGGTTCGTTGGGCGTGGGGGAACCTGACTGGAACCCCACTGGCGATCAAATCTGCTTCACGGTTCGGGGACCGAACGGCTCGAGCCAGATCTGGAGGCTTTCGTTCACCGACACGCTCGCCGTCCAGCTCACGGTTGCCCCCTCGGGCAATCCCTTGGGCGGACCCCAGCTTGATCGGAGTCCGAAATGGAGCCCCGATGGGTCCCGTATCCTCATGTCCTCGAACCGCGGGGGGCTATGGGGAGTGTGGTTCCTGAGCCCCCTGGGCGAAGCGCAGGGGCTGACGGTGATCGCGCAGGATGTGCCCGGTGCGGAGCTCCGTCATCCGACGTGGTCGCCGGATGGAAAGCGGATCATGGCATCAACGAACCGGAGTGGGGACCGCGCGCTCTGGACCCTATCGAACCTGGGGCTCTGACCTCACGCGGGGTAGAGTCCCGGCAGCTTGGCGCGGAAGGCTCGCGCGAAACGCCGTAGGCCCTCCTCGCGGGAGCGTGGATCGCCGGCGGCGAGAATCGCCTCCAGAAGAGAGCTCCCCACGACGACTCCTTCCGCCCTCCCGCGATAGCGCTCGACCGGCGTCTCGAGATCCATTCCGAAACCGAGGCACCGCGGAAGCGCTGAGAGCGCGCGGCACCGCTCGAGAACCGAGTCGATCGCCGCGTCGCCGCCCCCGCGCCCGGTGACGCCGAGACGCGCCACGACGTAGAGAAAGCCGCTCGCGCGCCCGACGACTTGGGCGAGCCGTCCGGGCTCGGTCGTGGGCGCCAGAAGCGCGATCGTATCGAGCCCGGCGCCCCGCATTTGCCCCCAGAGCACGGGCTCCTCCTCGGGGGGCAGATCGACCAGGATGAGCCCATCCACGCCGGCCGCGGCCGCGTCCGCCGCGAAGCGGCTCGTACCGTAACGAAGAATCGGATTCAGATAGGACATGAGCACGAGCGGCGTTTCGTGCCGCGACCTCAGCCTCATCGCCTGCCCGAGCACGTGCGCGAGGGTCGTGCCCGCGTGGAGCGCAGACTCGGTCGTCCGCTGGATCGTCGGTCCGTCGGCGATTGGATCGGAAAAGGGGACCCCGAGCTCGAGCACGTCGGCGCCCTCCTCGCAGGCGGCAAGCGCGAGTCGGTCCGACTCCACGAGGTCCGGGAATCCCGAGGTAAGAAAGGGGATGAACGCGCCGCGTCGTTCCCGCCGCGCCGCCTCGAATGCGCGGCCGATGCGGCCGGGCATCGCTCAGCCGCTCAGCGCCGCCGCCCGCCGATAGGCTTCGCGGGCGCGGGCGGGCAACTCCTTCTTGTCGAACGCCACCCCGAGGAGACGATGGATCCGGGGATCATCCGGACGGAGGCGCGCCGCGGTCTCGAGCGCCAGGATCGCCTGGTCGGGGGCATCCTGGCTGTTGTAGGCCATTCCCAGGTAATAGTGCAGACGCGCGTCGTCGGGCCTCTTCTCGATCGCCTGTTTCAGCTCCGAGACGGCCCGTGCGTAGCTCCCTGTGCGCTGATGGAGAAGCGCGAGCGCGTACAACCCCTCGACGTTGCCCGGATCGAGCCGCACCGATTCTAAGAGCGTCGTCTCCGCCTGGGCCAGCTCGTCCCCGGCGAGAAGAGCCCAGCCAAGGTTGAAGTGGGACTCCGAGCAATCGGGATTGATGTCCACCGCGCGGCGGAACTCATCGAGCGCTTCTTCCTTGTGCCCCGCCTCCGCCAGCAGAACTCCCAGATTCGAATGCGCCTCGGCGCAGCCGGGGTCGGCTCGCACCGCGCGCTCGAGCGCGCGTCGGGCGCCGTCCCTGTCGCCGCCGTCAGCGAGCGCGAGCCCCAGGTTCACCCAGGCCTTCACGTGGTCGGGTTTCTGCCTCACGACTTCCTCGTAGGCGGCCTGGGCCGGGGCCACGCGCCCCTGCCGTCCGTGGTGGAGTCCCTGGAGGTACCACGCCTCGACGTTCTTGGGCTCGGATTCGAGCGCTCTTCCAAAATAGAGATCCGCCTCTTCGAAGTTACCCGTGCGCGAGAGAAGGTCCGCGAGAGAGGCGAGCATCTCGGAGTGGCGAGGGTGTGTGAGAATGCCCTGGCGCAGGACGTCGATCGCGCGCTCGCGAAGTCCTTCGAGGGCGAAGATTCGCGCGGCTTCACGCGCCTGCTCGGGATCGGAGGAGCCGCGCGCGAGGTTTTCGGCGAGAGCGAGGCTCTCCTCGCCGCCCGCTTGGGGCGCTCTCAGATGAGCGTCCGACATGGCCATCGGCAGGGCCCGATCCACGGGCGCAGCCTAGGGAGCGCCCGCAGATCGTGTCAATAAGAAACGGCTTATGGGATGGGTTCTAGGTCGCGCGTGAAGGATTCGTCCAAGCCGCTCGCCTTCCGGCCGCCTGACCCACCCTTCCGCGGCTCGTCCGAATCGACCCGGACCGAGATCTCGACAGAGAGCGTGACGCGTCCCGAGGGAGGCAAGGTACCCAGATCGATCGGAACGACGATCCGCCGGGCGTCGCCGGACCCGGTGTCGACCGAGCGGAGACGGGCGGAGCTGACACTCGATGTGATCCCGCTGGGCTCGCGCTCGAAATCACCGATGGCATCGTCATCGGCCGTTGGGGCCTGAAACCCGCCGGAGGGACGCGCGGGCTTCGTGTCGCGCGCCTCAGGTTCCTCCACGAGATCGGTCTCGGAGAGGACCAGCTCCTCTTCGGCGTTGAGCGGGCGTGAAAGCTCGGGCGGAGGAGCGTCCTCGAGCAGGGCTTCGTCCTCCAAGAGAGGTGACGGCTCCGCCGGCGCGGGCGCGCGGCGCGGTGGTGCCGCGGCCGGCCCGACCTCCGCGCCCTGCTCCTGGGAATCGGCCTCCTGCTCGTCGCCGTGCGCGTCCTTTCCGCGCTTCAGGAACTTGAGGAGCTTTCCTCCCGAGCCCCCGCGCTCCGGCTTTGTCGGTGCGGCCGTCTCCGCCCGGGGCTGGCCCGTCGCGGCCGCGGAAGGCTTGGAGCGAGAGAGACCCGCCACGGCGCCCTTGTCCTTTTCCAGCACATCCTTCGAGATCTTGGCGAGCAGGAGCTTCGAGACTCCCCGCAGCGTTTCGAACACGCCGACGCCGTTCGCCGCCTGGGCCTCGAAGAACGGCACGTTGAGGCGATTCAATTCCCGATTCAGGTCCTCGACCGGGACGGCGTTCGGGAGATCGCGCTTGTTGAATTGGATCACCAGTGGAATCCCCCGGATATCGATTCCATAGGCTTTGAGGTTCATTTCGAGGTTGCCAAAGCTTTCCCGATTCTCCGTCATCTTGTCGGCGGCGGAGTCCGCGACGAAGACGACCGCGTCGACCCCCTTCAGGACGAGCTTTCGGGTGGCGTTGTAGTAGACCTGCCCCGGAACCGTGTAGAGCAGGAGCCGCGTCTTCATTCCCTGCAGATCACCAAGGTCCAAGGGCAGGAGATCGAAGAAGAGCGTGCGGTCGGTCTGGGTTTTCATCGAGACCATGCGGCCCCGATTCGTCTCCGGGACGCTATCGTAGATCTTCTCGAGGTTCGTGGTCTTTCCGCTCAGACCGGGGCCGTAGTACACGATCTTCGCGTTGATCTCGCGTCCCGAATAGCTGACCACCACCATGGCGTCGCTCCTCGATCTCTTGGTTTCGTATCCGGACTGGGGCGCGCGGCGGGAAGAATGACCAAGCGGCCGGTCGCCGGCTCCGTTCACGAGAGCACGGCCGATGCCACCGTGCCTCGGGACAGAGAACGGTGGATGGGAGCCTAATCTTTAGGAAAAATGCTGCTTAGTCTGTATGGAGTTGCCGTCCCGCCCGGGAACGGCGGCAGGATGAGAATCGTGCACCCCGCAACGCCACTGGAGGATAGCGGCCCGGCGGTGGGACGCCAAAAATCGAGCCGCCTCAGCTGCGGGGATCGCGGCGGATCCAGATTCCCGGGCGCTCTTTGATCTGCAGCTGCGGCGCCGAGGGATCCGAGACGCTCTCGTAGTGGCGGAGAAGGAGTTCCTTGAGCCGCGGGTATTCGGCCGTCGGAAAATACCGGCTCACCCGGCTGAACATGCCGTCGCGATCGGAATAACGGAGCAACTCAACCTCCGTGACACGCTCGTACTGATTCTCGCCGTACGCAGCCTCCGGGGTTTCGTCCACGTCGATCCACAGTGACGCAACGCTCCGCCTCACCTCGAACCGATGCTTGTTGCGCATCAGGAACTCCCAGAGCCCGAATATCTCGAGCGGGACGTACCGCACCGTCGCGTCTCCCGCGGCGTCGGGCCTCCGGATCTCGCATCGCACCAGCTTCTGGCTCGCCATCGACACCCCCTATCGAGAACCGCCCACCCATGGCATGCGCGTTGCATTTCCACATTGGCCGAGAGCTGATCGTGAGTCCCTTGAGGGAACGCGGACATCGGCGCTTAAGGCCCGAGGGCCGGAGGAGGACACCATGAAACGGAATCCGCTTTCCCCCGCCACCAGGAGTGGCGCCAGGCGCACGACGGAAGTCTATTGCCGGCGCGATAATCGCGTCTACGCGGTCTGCCCGCACGTAGCCGCCGGCTCGCGCTGCCGCTGCCTCTCCGAGGTCGAAACAGCAGACGCGTTGTTCGAGTCGGAGGCGACGGACAACGAATTCAGCCACTGAGGCGGGTGGCTGGATCCGCCCCGCTGTGGGAGAAATGACGCCATCGCGGCCCGGACTCTAGGCAGCGCGCCGCGCCAAGTCAAACAAAAGCCCTCCCCGATTGTTGACGGTCCCCCAGGGCTCGTGTAGCGTCTGCGCGTGCCGGCTTTCGTGTTGCGGTTCCACCCGCGCCGCCCGTGATTTCAAGCCTCCTCCTTGAGGCAGCACTTGTGCTCGCCCCCACGATTCCTGACCCGGTCCTTTCGTCGTTGGCGCGCGCGACCTCTCGGCTCGAGTTCGCCTTCGCGCAGACACGCCGGCGCGCCGTGCTGTCCAACCTGGCGCAAATCGCGGGCTCCGGACGGCTGTCAGCGGCGGGACCGCGCGCCCTGAGCAGGACGGCGCGGGCGATGTTCGGCAGCTATCACCGGTTCGTCCTGGAATACCTGGCCCAGGGCTCGATCGATTCTCGGGCGCTCGACACGCGCTTCCGCTTCCAAGGCATGGAGATTCTTTACCGGGCGCTGGGCCGCGGGCGCGGCGCGGTCGTTTCAGCGCCGCATGTCGGCAACTGGGAGCTCGCCGGGATCGCGCTCGCGCGGCTCGGGTTCCGAGTTCACGTGGTCACGGGGGTCCAGTTCCATGGGAGGCTCACCCGGATCGCGAGGATTCTCAAGGATCGTGAGCGGATCCTCGTGAGCACCCCTGGCGATGGCTTTGGGCCTCTCCTCGAAACCCTGAAACGGGGAGGAATCGTCGTGCTCCTCACGGACGGCGACGTGTTTGTCCGCTCCATCGATACCGAGTTTTTTGGCAGCCGCGTGCCCTTTCCCATCGGCCCGGCGATCTTGGCGCGGCGCGCGAAGGTCCGCCTGCTCCACGCACACACGGAGCGCCAACCATCGGGCGGCCACGTCGTCTCCTTCGACGGGACGGAGTCGCCCGAGCCTTCTCTTTCGGTGGAGGAGGACATCCGCCGCATGACACGGCGGATCGCCGAATTCCAAGAGCGGGCGATCGCCGCCCGCGTGGATCAATGGTGCATCTTCCGCCCTCTCTTTGCCCGAGCCGGTGCCGATTAAGATCGGGATCGTAAGCCAGGCCTACCACCCCGCCGTCGGGGGCGTGACCGAGCATGTGGACGCGACCGCGCTGGCGCTTCGGGAACGGGGGCACGACGTGACGATCATCACCGCCGGCTTCTCGGATCGGGAGCACGCCGCCTCCGGCACCGGCCACGACGCGCGCGGACAAGGAGAGCCTCAAAACGGCGACGGGCACCGAGTGCTCCGGATCGGCCGGAATTTTTCGGTTCCCTACAACGGGGCCGAGAACAACGTCACGGTGGGATTCGGCCTCCGTGAGAAGCTCGCAGCCATCGTCCACCGCGAGCGATTCGATCTCCTGCACGTGCACTGCCCCATTTCCCCCATTCTTCCGCTCCTCGCGCTCCAGGTGGCAAGGCAGCCGGTCGTGGGCACGTTCCATTCCACAGTCACGTCGGATCTCGCGTTTCTTCTCTTCCGTCGGGCGCTGCGCCCCTCGTACCGGCGCCTCGACCGCATCCTCGCGGTTTCGGAGGAGGCGCGAGCGTGCGTGCTGCGCCATTTCCCGGGACCGGTCGAAGTCCTTCCGAACGGGGTGAATCTCGAGCGGTTCCGCCCCGGGCTGAAACGCCTCGAGCGGTTCGACGACGGCACTCCCAACATCCTCTTCGTGGGACGCCACGATCCGAGGAAAGGTCTCCCGGAGCTGATGGCCGCGTGCGCGGCGCTCGCTCGCGACTCCGTTCCCTTCCGTCTCATCGTCGTCGGGGACGGCCGGCTGAGGCGACGCATCGAGCGGATGGCCGGGGGGGCGCTCCAGGGACGCGTCCATTTCGAAGGACACGTGAGCAACGAGCATCTTCCGAGGTACTACGCCTCGGCCGACGTCTTCTGCTCACCGGCCCGCGGAGGGGAAAGCTTCGGGATCGTGCTTCTCGAGGCGATGGCCGCTGGGGTCGCGATCGTCGCGACGGATCTGCCCGGATACCGGACCGTGCTCACCCCGGGGGCGCAGGGTCTCACCGTGCCGCCTCGGAATCCGGACCAGCTCCGGCGCGCCCTCGAAACCATGCTCGGGCGCCCCGACTTGAGGCGCGAGATGGGCGCGTGCGGCGTCGAGACCTCGCGCCGATACGCATGGCCCTTGATCGTGGAAAAGCTCGAGGAAATCTATCGGGTAGTTCTGGGCG
>Ga0075423_10002803_pt1 | contig 15941 bp, 13 predicted proteins | sample SoiMethybrSBSTD2_FD_80114 | JGI IMG/M metagenome (GOLD analysis project Ga0075423, IMG submission 80114) | Bulk soil microbial communities from a Populus tree surrounding site in Tennessee, USA - Soil MetaG P. TD hybrid SBSTD2 | ecosystem: Environmental > Terrestrial > Soil > Tree plantation...
CCTCCTCGCGGAACTGAGCGAGCTTGCGCTCGGCGGCGCGGCCCTTCTGGATCTCCTGCTGCAGGGCTTCGAGCTGCGTCCGCTTGTCCTTGATCTGGTGATTCAACCCGCGGAACCACGCGTAGTGCACCGCGCCGGCGAGAAGGGCTCCGATCAGGAGCCCGTAGCCCAGCGCCTGGTACCACGGCTTGTCCTCGAGCTTCAGGTCGATCGCCACGGGCTAGGTTCCCGGCGCCGGCGGAGTCGTTGCCCGGGCCGGTGCTCCGGAGGGCGGTGGCTGGTTGTAAGGACCGACCGCGAGCGCCTGGGCGTTGGTGAAAGTCAGGCTCATCTCCCAGACGTACAGTCCCTGGGATCCCCCCTCGCGACCGAGGTTTCGGAACACGGGCTCCGCGAAGAACGGGCTCTTCTTGATGTTCTCGAGGTACGTCGCGACCGCGTTCGGGGAGAGCGTGCGGCCTTTCAGGCCCACCTGGTTGCCCGAGACCGTCAGGTCGGTCAGCCAGACCAGGTCCGGCAGCGCCTTGGAGATCTCGTCCATGAGGCGGACCGGCCCCTTCTGGTTCGTCTTCAGGTTGTTGATGAGCTGGATCTTCGCCTCGAGGCTCGCCTTCTTGTCCTCGTAACCCTTGACCTCGTCGATGATCGACTTCAGCCGGGCGACTTCCTCGTTGGCGCGCGCGATGTCCTCGTCCAGTCGCCGGTTCTTCGCGGTCAAGACCAGGGCCATGATTCCGATGTAGAGGAGTCCGGCGGCGACCCCGCCGAGCAGGATCAGGTTGTTCAGGCGGGCGCCGGAGGGAAGAAACCCGGTTTTCTTGCGCGCCGCGGCCGATCGGGCCTCGGTCAGAAGGTTGATCCGGATCAAGCCGCTTCGTCTCCCACGTGGCGAATCGCGAGCCCGACGGCGACGGCGAGGTTCGGAGCGTTCTCCGTCAACCATTCCGGGGAGACCGACGTTCCGGTGATGTCGATCTGACGGAAGGGGTTCATGACCTCCACCTGCATTCCGAACCGGTCCTTGAGCTGGGTGTCGAAGTTGACCACCCGGGAAGAGCCGCCGGACAGGAGGAGGTGATCGATCTTCTGGGTCGAGGTCGTCGCCTGGAAGAAATCGAACGTCTTCTGAAGCTCCTGCGCGAGGTCGTCGGTGACCGAGCGGAGGATCGGGAGGATCTCCTGAACGGAGTGGTCGCCGGCGCGTTCCCCCTTCTTCAGGCTCTCGGCCTGATCGAAGGAAAGCGAGAGCTGCTTCTGAATCGCGTCGGTGTACTGGTTGCCGCCGAACGAGATGTCACGCCAGAAGACGGTATGCGGCCCCGAGAGGATGTTGACGTTGGTGACCGACGCACCGATGTTGACGAGCGCGACCACCCGGCCGGCTTCGATCGGGTAGTTCGCCTCATAGGCGTTCTGGAGGGCGAACGAATCGACGTCCACGAGGAGGGGGTTCTTTCCCGCCTGCGAAATGACGCTCGTGTAGTCGCCGATCTTGTCCTTCTTGACGGCGACCAGCAGCACATCCATGGTGTCGCCCGCCCCGGACTCGAGCACCACGTAGTCGAGGTTGACGTCGTTGATGTCGAAGGGGACGTACTGCTCGGCCTCCCACCGGATCGACTCGCCCAGTTCCTCGGGCGACATCGCGGGAAGCGTGATCTTCTTCACGATCACCGAGTGTCCGGAGACGGAGGTCCCGAAGTCCGGGTTCCTAACGTTCAGGGTCGAAACCAGCCGGTTGACCGTATCGATGACGAGCGACGCGTCCATGATGGCGCCGTCGACGATGGCCTCCGGGGAGAGAGTTTCCAGGCCCGATTTGACGAGGCGGTACCCCCCGCCCTTGGCGTCCTTCAGCTCGACGAGCTTGACAGCCGACGAGCCGATGTCCAGACCTACGAGGTTCTTCGCCTTTCGGAATAGCACGCTTACGCCCCACCGAAAAAATTCATACGGTTTGGGCTTTTACCTTGGGATATTTCGGCTGGGAGAGAAAATAGCAGAAAGTTTTTCTCCGGTCAAGGTTTACGGGCGTCCGGAGGGCAGTTCCCGGTTCCAAGTTTCCGGTTCCAAGTGGCCCCAAACCCGACAGTTGCTCCCAACCCTGGAACCGGGAACTTGGAACTTGAAACTTCTGTTGTAGGATGCCGCGCTTTTCGTCCGTTACCTTCGTTGGAGAGAGAAACCCGATGGCTCAACACTGTCACTTCTGCGGAAAGACCCCGATGACGGGGTCGAACGTCAGTCACGCTCACAACGTCACGAGCCGCAAATGGCACTTGAACCTTCAGTCGGTCCGGGCCGTGGTCGGAGGAACGACGAGGCGCGTGAACGCGTGCTCGCGGTGCCTGAGATCGGGGAAGGTCACGAAGCCGGCGCCGAGAGCGAAAGCGGCGCAAGGTTCGCACCGAGCATCGGCGACAGCCGACGCGACACACCGGGCGCGCTAGCGCGACAAGCCGCGGCGTCGAGCCGCGGCTAACCGGTGGGTCCGCCAGCCGCTAACTCCAGAGTCCAGAGTCCGTCACAGGTCGGTCAGGCCCCCGGTTCGAACCTTCGACTCCCGGGACCTTTGGCGGACCTTGGACCTTAGACCTTGGACCTTGGACTCGCCTGGGGCACGTTGTACCTCCGGATGACTTCGCGGACTCCCGAGACGCCCTTCAGCCGGCTGAAGATCTTCTCGAGGTGCTTGGCGTCCGACGTCTCGAGCGAAACCGAGACGTAACCCTTCCGGTCCTCCGAGGATCGCGCTTCGATCCTCCGGATGTTCGAGCCTTCGCCGGCGATCGCCTGCGTCAGGTCGGCGAGTAGTCCGGGTCGGTCGTCGGTCACGACGTCGAGCTCGATCTCGTAGGAGGCGCCCTTCTCCCCCGCCCACGCGACCTCGATCTGGCGGCCCGGGTCGTAGAGGAGGTTCCGGACGTTCGGGCAGCTGTCGGAATGCACCGACACGCCGCGCCCGCGCGTGATGTATCCGACGATCTTCTCTCCCGGGACGGGGTTGCAGCACTTGGCGAGCGAAGCGAGCAGGTCGTTGTGCCCGACGACCATGATGTCGGGAGCGCCGAAGGGAAGGATCTTGCGGACGACGCGCGAGACCGCGGTCTCGGTCTTGACGGGCTCCGGCCGCTCCAGCTCGCCGGGAGGGACGAGCTTCTCGAGAACGCTGCGCGACGCGAGCTTTCCGTATCCCAGCGCGGCGTAGAGGTCCTCCAGCCGCGAGAAGCCCCACCCCGGCAGCTCCGCCTGCAACTTCCCCTCCGACTCGAGCCGCTTCAGGGTCTTGCGGTATTTCTTGAGCTCGCGCTCGAGAAGCCGCCGCCCGAGCTCGACCGCGCGCTCCTTCTCCTGGCCCTGGATGAAGTGCCGGATCTTGTGGCGCGCGCGGCTCGTCACGACGAACGAGAGCCAGTCGCGCGAGGGGGTCTGGTTCGGCGCGGTCAGGATCTCGACGATGTCGCCGCTCGCGAGCGGCGTCCGGAGGGGAACGAGCTTCCCGTTGACACGCGCTCCGACGCACCGGTGTCCCACGTCCGTGTGGTCGCGATAGGCGAAATCGACCGGAGTCGCACCCCGCGGAAACGCGAACACCTTCCCCTTCGGCGTGAAGGTGTAGATCTCGTCGGGATACAGGTCGACCTTCAGGGAGGAGAGAAACTGTCGCGGATCGGGGACGTCGCTCTGCCAGTCGACGAGCTGGCGCAGCCACTGAAACCGCTCGTCGTCGGCGTGCGGGCCGAGCCGCCCTTCCTTGTACTTCCAGTGTGCCGCGATGCCGCGCTCGGAGATCAGGTCCATCTCGCGCGTGCGGATCTGGATCTCGAACGGCTGCGCTTCCTCGCCCATGACCGAGGTGTGCAGGGACTGGTAGAAGTTGGGCTTCGGCATCGCGATGTAGTCCTTGATCCGTCCGGGAAATGGGCGCCAGAGCTGATGCACGAGGCCGAGCGCCGCATAGCAGTCGCGGGTCTCGCTCGTGACGATCCGGAAGGCGAGAATGTCGTAGAGCTCCGCGGCGTCGACTCCCCGGCGGCGCATCTTGTCGGCGATCGAGTGGTACCGTTTCACGCGACCGGTGACTTCCCCCCGGATCCCGGCTTCGGAGAGCTTCGCTTCGAGGCGGGCGCGGACCTTGTCGATCATCGCCTGCGAGCCCTTCATCCGTCGTTCGACCTCGCGCGCGATGCGGGCATACTCGGCCGGCTCGAGGTGCATGAACGCGAGATCTTCGAGCTCCCCTTTCACGAGACCCATTCCAAGTCGGTTCGCGATCGGCGCGTAGATGTCGAGCGTCTCGCGGGCGATCTCCCGGCGCTTCTCCTCCGGGAGGTACTGGAGGGTGCGCATGTTGTGGAGCCGGTCCGCGAGCTTGACGAGGACGACCCGAAGGTCCGAGACCATCGCGAGGATCATCTTGCGGAACGTTTCCGCCTGTTCCTGCTCGCGCGAAACGTAGGAGAACTTGCCGATCTTCGTCAGCCCGTCGACGAGGTCGGCGACCTCGGTGCCGAACTGCTGCCCGATGAGCTCCTTCGTCGTCAGAGTGTCCTCGAGGACGTCGTGGAGGAGGCCGACGACGATCGAGACGTCGTCCGCCTTCATCTCCGCGAGAATCGCCGCGACGTTCAGAGGGTGAACGAGGTACGGCTCACCCGACCGCCGGACCTGCCCCTTGTGCTCGAGAGCGGAGAAGACGTACGCGCGCCGCAGCAGGTCCTGGTTGGACTGCGGATTGTAGACCTCGACGCGGTCGAGGATGTCCTCGAAGCGGATCATGGCGACGAGGGAAAGATTACGCCCCGGGGACAGATTTATTTAACGCGAATCGCTAAATCCGTGCGTCCGGGATCAGCCCTTAGATAGATCGGTCCCGATTACCGGCGACCCGACTTCTTCTTCCTCGTGGCGGCCGGCGGAGGAGGCGGAGCGGCCTTCGGGGCGGGCACGGCCTGCAGCTTGCGGCGCCCGCGCAGGTCCTTCCAGATCACGACGATCGCCGCGGCGACGTAGATCGAGGAGTACGTCCCGACGATGATGCCGATGATCAGGGTCAGCGCGAAGGTGTTCAGAACCTCGCCCCCGAGGATGAACAGGGCGATCACGACGAGCATGGTCGCGCCGGAGGTCAGGACCGTCCGGGAGAGCGTCTGGTTGATCGACCGGTTGATGACCGACTCGAGCGCTTCCTTCTTCGGCGTTCGCTGATTCTCGCGAACGCGGTCGTAGACGACGACCGTGTCGTTGACCGAGTATCCGACGAGGGTGAGGAGCGCGGCGACCACGACGAGGTTGAACTCCCGGCCCAGGAGCGCGAGGAGTCCCACGGTGATCAGGGTGTCGTGAATGAGCGCGACCACGGCGCCGACTCCGAACGGCAGTGAACGGAACCGGATCGCGATGTACGCGAGCATGCCGGCGATCGACCAGACGACCGCGTAGAGCGCCTTCTTGCGCAGGTCCGCGCCCACTTGCGGGCCGACGTTCTCCGCCGAGAGCAGGACGAATGGACCGGCGTAGGAGTTCGCCTTCAGCCAGTTGCGGACGGCGGGCGTCACGTCGGGGACCCGGTCGAGATCCGCGGTGGAGCGGAAGACTCCGATCTCGGAGCGGTACTTCACGATCCGGTCGGCGATCGCCGGATAGTAGTTCGCGGCGATCGCCGCCGGGCGCACCGAGACCTGGTCCGGATCCGCGGCGGCGAGACGCGCCGACAGGACGTCCTTGCCATCCCGGTTCAAGTCGATCTTCGCGGGATCCGCTCCCGGCTGAAGGCCGGCGCGCAGGGCGTTCTGGACGTCATGCGAGACGTCCCGGCCTTCCTGCTTCTGCTGCTGCACGCGGATGAGGACCTCGTTCTTCTCGAGCTCGCCGTAGCGCTGGAGACCGACGTCGCCCAGGTTCGCGCCGTCCAAGATCTTGCGCAGCCGGTCGAGGTCGGGACGGGAGCCGAACTGCACCGCGATCTGCGTCCCGCCGGCGAAGTCGATCCCGAACTTCAAGCCCTTCTGCACGAAGATCGCGAAGAGGCCGATCGCGATCAGCAGCCAGGACGCGCCGATCGCGTACCACTTGTACTTCAGAAAGTCGATGTTGGTCTGGCGAAACAGTTCCATGCGCGTGCTTTCAGATCGACAGGGCGTCGATGTGCTGGCGACGTCCGTACATCAGCTCGAAGATCGTGTGGGAGACGAATACGGCGGTGAACACCGAGATCAGGAGGCCGAGGATCAGCGTGACCGCGAATCCTTTCACCGGCCCGGTTCCGAACTGGAACAGGAAGATCGCCGAAATGATGACGGTCAAGTGGGTGTCGATGATCGTCGCGAAAGCCTTGGAGAAGCCGTTCTCGATCGCGGTCTTCGGAGCGCGACCCGCCCGCAGCTCCTCGCGGATGCGCTCGAAGATCAGCACGTTCGAATCGACCGCCATGCCGATCGTGAGAATGAATCCGGCAATGCCGGGCAGCGTGAGCGTCGCGCCGAACAGCGCCATCGCACCCAGGAGCAGGATCGCGTTCAGGATCAGCGCGAGCACCGCGTTCAACCCGGCGAGACGGTAGTAGAAGACGCAGGCGGCGAACACGAAGAGAGCGCCGGCGACGGAGGCCGTGACGCCCTTCTTGATCGAGTCGAGGCCGAGCGACGGCCCGACCGTCCGCTCTTCGAGATAGGTCAGACCCGCCGGCAGCGCGCCCGCGCGCAGAACGAGCGCGAGGTCGTTCGCCTCCTCGGGCGTGAAGCTGCCCGTGATCTCACCCTGGTCGTGGATCTGTTCGTTGATTCTCGGCGAGGACTTGACCCGCTTGTCCAGGATGATCGCGAGCTGCTTGCCGACGTTCTCGCCCGTCGCCTTGGCGAACTTCTCCGCACCCCCGGCGTTCAGGAAGAACGACACGGCGTTGCCGCCGAGCTGCCGCTGGGTCGGGCGCGCGTTCTTCAGGTCGCGTCCGGTGATGACCGCCGCCTTCAGCACGAGATACCAGACCTGCTCCCTCTGACCCGGGGTCGCCGCCCCTTCGACGAGCTCCATCGTCGCCGGGAGCTGCCCCTGGTAGGGCGCCAGCAGCGCGGTGCGGTCCGTCGAAGGTCCGCTGACGACGAGCTTCAGCTCCAGGAACGCCGTGCTCTTGATGAGATCCTTGACGCGCTTCGGATCGTCGATACCGGGCAGCTGCACGAGGATCCGGTCGGTTCCCTGACGCGCGATCAGGGGTTCGGCCACGCCGAATTCGTCGATGCGATTGCGGATCGTCTCGACCGCCTGCGCGACGGCGTTGTCTTCGATCTGCCGCCGCGAGAGGTCCTTCAGGGTAAAGATCCACTTCCCGCCGGCCGTCGAGACCGTCCAATCCGGTAGAAAGCGCTTCACCGTCTCTTCGAGCTTGCGCTCGTCGGTCTGCGCCGTCACCGCGACGGCGAAGGCTCGGTCGTTGGGAAGGTCGACGGCCCCGAGCGTGATCCCCTGTTCGCGGGCCTGCGTCTGGAGCTGATCGGCCGCGTCGTCCCGCTCCGCCTTGACCGCGTCGGCGGTGTTGACCTGAAGGACGAGATGGATCCCGCCGCGCAGGTCGAGCCCCAGCTTGATCCCTTTCTTCAGGGCATCCTGGAAGGACGGCTTTCCCGCGCCGGTCCACTCCCGGCGAGCGTTCGAGTACCCCATCGCGATGTAGCCCGTGACCATCCCGGCGATGACGAGGACGATCAGCAGAACCCGCCAGCGAAGCCTCTTGGCCAAGAAGTTCCTCCCGAAAAAAGAACCGTGGAGTGTAACGGATGAAGGCGCAGCTGTCAGCTGCCCGGTGCCGTCGGCGTTGCGGCCTCCGGCTCGGAGGCGGGGCCCTGGATCGCGCTTCTCAGGACCTTGACCTTGACGTTGTCTCCGATCTGCAGGATGACCGCGCCGTGCGTCTCGTCGAAGGCCGAAATCCGCCCGAAGATCCCGCCGCTCGTGACGACTTCGTCGCCCTTCTTCAGCTGCGAGAGCATCTCCTGCTGCCGCTTCTGGCGCTTCCTCATCGGTGCGATCAGCAGGAAGTAAAAGATGACGAAGATGAAGACCATCGGGAGGAACTGGATGAGGCCGCCTCCCGGGCCCGTCGGAGGGGCCGACTGCAACAGGTCGAACGTCCGGGCGGTCATTGGCCGGGGATCATATCGAAGTCGTAAGCAGTGAATAGTAAACAGTTAGCTGTATGCCGATCTCGGTCAGTTCAACTTTCACTGCTCACTGCTCACGGCTTCGAGAACGGCAGCGGTCCCTTTCGAGGCGGCACACGGGCCCGCGCCGCCTGCGCCCGGTCCCAGAATCGCAGGAAGTTCTCGCCGAGCACTCCCCGGACCTCGCCTTCGGAGTGGCCGCGTCGGAGGAGCTCCTCCGTGATCATCGGCAGTTTCGAGACGTCCTCGAGGCCGTCCGGAGGATCCTCGATCCCGTCGAAGTCGGTCCCCAGCCCGACCGCGCCCCGACCCGCGACCTTCATCACGTGCTCGATGTGATCGACCGCCGCGGTCCAGTTCGCCCGCGGGCGCTGGAGGTTGTCGAGGAGCGCCGACCGCTCGGCGTCTCTCTTCGCCGGATCGTCCTTGTAACGCTCCGCGATCTCCGCGGCCTTCGGCGCGAGAGTGGCCTTGCGCGCCTTGAAATCGTCCACCACTTTCTGGTCGAGGAAGGTCGAGCTCAGGTTGACCATCACGACTCCCCCCGTCGCTCCGATCGAACGGATCTGGTCGTCGGTCAGGTTGCGGGGCATGTCCGCGATCGCCCGGCAGGAAGAGTGGGACGCGAAGACCGGGGCGATCGAGACGTCGAGAACGTCGGAGAGGGTCTTGTCGGACACATGTGAGACGTCGACGAGCATGCCGAGCCGGTTCATCTCGAGGACGACTTCGCGTCCGAAGTCCGTCAGCCCGTTGTGGACAGAGGTCTTCCGGGGGTCGAAGTCGAACGAGAAGAAGGACCCGGCCGAGTCCGCCCAGTTGTTCGTGTTCGTGTGGGTGAGCGTCATGTAGCGGGTGCCCAGCCGGTAGAACGAAGAGAGCGCGCCGAGTGAGTCCTCGATCGCGTGCCCCCCCTCGATCCCGATGAGCACGGCGATCTTTCCCTGCTTCTTGGCCGCGCGAACGCCGGCGACGGAGTCGGCGAACACGAGATCCTTCGGATGCGAGTCCACGAGGGAGTGGACGAGGTCGATGAACTCGAGAGCTTTCTTCGCCGACGTCCCGGTTCTCGCATACGAGGACGATACGTACGCCGCGAGGAACGGGGCCGTCACTCCCCCCTCCCTCCAGCGCGGGATGTCCACGTGGCCCGTCTTCTGCCGGACGCCGATGTCCACCCACTCCTTCTCGAGCTGCTCGGGAACGTCCTCGTGGGTGTCGACGACGATCGCGCTCCGGTGCAGCCGGATCGCCCGGGCGTGGAGGTCGTCGGACCCCTCGGTGCGCGGCGTGGCCGCGACCAGGAGAAGAACGAACGGGAAGAGGAGCGCTCTTTTCATGGCGCCGGATACTATCCGTCGCGCTCACTCGCTCGGGCTCGCGCCGCGAACCGTTCAGGCGATCTTTCCTTCCGGCGGCGCCGAAAGGCGCCCGAGCTCTCCGACGCCGATCGCCTCGCGAATCCGTTTCATCCAGTCCAGGTAGAAAAACACGTTGTGGATCGAGAGGAGCATCGGCGCGGAGAAGTCGCCGAGCACGAAGAGGTGGCGCAGGTAGGCCCGGCTGTGCCGCCGGCAGACCGGGCACGGACAATCCGCGTCGAGCGGGGAGAGGTCCTCCTTGAAGCGTTCGTGCTTGATCGTCACCTCACCCCTCCGGGTATAGGCGTGACCCATCCGGCCGTTTCTCGTGGGCAGGACGCAGTCGAAGAGATCGACTCCCGCGCGGACCGACGCGAGGAGGTCGGCGGGCGTCCCGACGCCCATGAGGTAACGGGGTTTCTCCTCCGGAAGAAGCGGGGCCGTGAAGGCCGTGATCTCGCGAATCGCCGGCTTCGGTTCTCCGACCGCGACGCCCCCGATCGCGTAGCCGTCGAAGTCGAGCTCGGCGATCGCAGCCGCCGCGCGTCTTCTCAGGTCCTCGTGTGTGCCGCCCTGAACGATCCCGAAGAGGAGTCCGCCCTCCTCTCCCGCCCATCTCGCGCGGGCGCGCTTCGCCCACGCTCCGGACAGGCGACACGCTTCTTCGATTTCACTCCGTTCCGCCGGGAAAGGCGGGCAGACGTCGAGGGTCATCGCGATGTCGACTCCGAACTCCGCCTGCAGCTCGACGGCGAGCTCCGGAGTCAGGAAGTGACGGGTTCCATCCTCCGGGCTGCGGAACTCGACTCCTTCCTCCGTCACGCGGCGGCGAGTCGACAGGCTCATCACCTGGAATCCTCCGGAGTCGGTGAGGATCGCGCGCCTCCACCCGAGAAAGGCGTGCAGGCCGCCGGCCCGCCGGATGACGTCGCGGCCGGGGCGCGCCATGAGGTGATACGTGTTGGAGAGGATCGCCCGGCAGTCCCACTGCTCGAGCCGGTCGAACTCGACGCCCTTCACGGCGCCGCGCGTCCCTATGGGAAGGAAGCAGGGCGTGTCCACCTCTGCGTGGCTGGTCGCGAGCGAGCCGAGCCGCGCGGAAGAGCCGGGATCGCGGGAGAGAACTCGGAAGGGGGGCACGCCGGAGATTGTGCCGGGAAACCCCGGAATCGCAACACGCGAATCGCCCCGTGTTATCAGCGAATTGCGCCGGTTGCCCTTTGGAGGGTCGCGTGCTAGGTTTCGGCCCCGTCACCAGGAGAGCGATGCCGGATCTGGGAAAAAAATTCGAGTGCTACAGCTGCGGGACGAAGTTCTACAACCTCGGTCGTCCGGAAGCGATCTGTCCGAAGTGCGGCGCGAACCAGAAGAACGCGAAGTCCGAGGACGCGCCGGTCGCGGCTCCGCGCCCTCCGCGGCGCGTTGCGGTCATCATGGAGCCGCCGCCCGAAGGAAACCCCGACGAGTTCGGTGAAGCGCCCGAGCCGATCGAAGAGGAAGAGCGCGACGACGACGAGGACGCAGAAGAAGAGGCGGAGATCGTCGAGAGCGACCGGGTCGAAGAAGAAGAGTACTGATCTCCGGGCGCGCGGGACGCGCGCCTATCTCGGTCTCGGCTCGAACGTCGGAGACCGCCGCGCCCACCTCGAGAACGCGCTCTCCGAGATCGCCCTGCTCGCGCCGCTCCGGAAAGTCTCCTCGTTCTATCGGACCGAGCCCGTCGGCTTTCGCGATCAGCCCGACTTCTGGAACGCGGTCGTCGAGATCGAGTGGAAGGGGTCCGCCCGAACGCTGCTCTCCGCGGCGCGCGAAGTCGAGCGCCGCGTGGGGCGGACGCCGAGCTTCGTGAACGGCCCGCGCGAGATCGACGTCGACCTTCTCGATTTCGGCGGCCGCGTGCGCGACGCAGGCGATCCGGTTCTTCCCCATCCGCGGCTGAATGGCCGGCGCTTCGCGTTGGCCCCGCTCGCGGAGATCAACCCGGCGTGGAGAGATCCGCGCACCGGAAAGGGCGTCGGCGAGCTCCTCGAAGAGCTGCCGGCGAGCCCTCGCGTGCGAAGGATCCGGCGGACTGCCTAGGAGCCCGCGCTCCACGACGCCAGGTCTCTCTTCGCATCCTCCTGGATCGCGAGGTCCTCCACGAGATGACGCGGCGAAGGCGTGTCGGCGACGAGCTCTTTTTCCATCTGGATCGCCTCGGCTTTCCCGGCGCCGCCGGCATCGGCGAGCGCCTCCGCGAGGAAGTGGCGGTTCACGAAGTTGCGCGGCGCCGTCTTCACCGCGAGCCGGAGGTTCTTGATCCCCTCGGCGCGCGACACCCAGCCGGTCAGACCGGGAATGCGCGGCGCCCGGTGGTGGAGCCGGCCGAGGATCCGATAGCCGCCGCCCTCCTCGAAGGCCGGGTCGAGAGCGATCACCGTCGCCGCGTAGTCCCGCACCTTCGCCGCGCAGCCTTTCCTCGCGGCCGCGATGCGCGGCGCCACGAGACCCCACTCGCCCCAGGCGACGGCCGTCCAGAAGTACGTCGGCGCGGCATCGCTCTCGCCGGAGAGCGCGGCGGCCACCGCTTGCGGATCGGTCGATGCGGAGCGTCCCACCGCCTCGGTCCGCCGCCGCAGGATCGCGATCGCTTCTTCGCCGGCGTCGCGCGCCCTCTCGAGGAGCGCGCGCTGATCGTCCCTTTGACGGCCCGTGAACTTCGCCTCGAAGAAGAGGGCGCGAGCGAGCTTCCATCGCGGCTCCACCGCGTCGGCGGGCCGGGCCGCGCTCGCGTAACGCGAGACCGCTTCGGAGATCGGCCGCGCGTTCGCACGCGCGCCGGTACGCCCGTCGTCGCGCCGCGCCCACGCGGCGTCCGCCGAGGCGAGCGAGGGGCTCCCTTCGGCCGGCATCGCCGACGCGGCGAGAAAAAGGAGCGATGTCGCCAGCACGGTTCTCACTCTGCCGTATCCGCAGTCGGGAACCGGCGGCCCTAATCCAAAATTGCGGAGGCCCTAAGCATGTCGCGGGGACAGGTCCCACGGACCTGCACCCGCCGCAGTCCTTCGCGGGGACAGCCGGGGATGTCGCGGGGACAGGTCCTGCGGACCTGCACTCGCCGCAATTCATCCCGCACCGCCGCCGGTCATCCGGCACCCGCCGCAGGTCACCGCCGGCCGAGGACTCCGCCGCCCAGAACGACGTCGCCCCGATAGAAGACACAGGACTGTCCCGGAGCCGCGGCCTTGACCGGCCGATCGAAGACGACACGCGCGGTCCCGTCGGCGCGAGGCGTGACGGTCGCCGGGACCTCCGCCGCCCGATGTCGAATGCGGACGCCGGCCCGGAACGAGCCGAGGGGCCGCTCTCCGGAGGGGAAGGATAGGTCCGTCACTTCCGCTTCGAGTGACTCGATCTCCGCGGCGCCGCCGACGACGACGCGATTCGCGGCGGGATCGATCGAGATCACGTAGAGGCGTTCCGGCGCGGAGACTCCGAGGCCCCGGCGCTGGCCGACGGTGAAGCGGAAGTGACCGCCGTGCTCCCCCAGCCGTTCGCCCCTCGCGTTCTCGACCGTTCCGGGGACCGTCGGCAGCGGCAGGCCGAAACCCGGGGCGGTCGCCTCCACGAACTCCCCGGCGCGCGTGCCCGCCGGTACGAAGCAGATCTCCTGGCTCTCCTCCTTGTCGGCGGTCGGGAGGTTCGCGCGCCGCGCGTGGGCGCGGACTTGCGCCTTGGTGAGCGAGCCGACCGGGAATCGCGCGGCGGCGAGCTGCTCGGCGGTCAGGTCGTAGAGGAAGTAAGACTGATCCTTGTCCGGGTCGATTCCTTTCATCAAGACGGGCCGTCCGGACGCCGGGTCGCTCCCGATTCGGGCATAGTGCCCGGTCGCCACCGCGTCGCAGCCCATCGCCCGAGCGCGGTCCCAGAGCGTCGCGAACTTGACTTTGGAGTTGCAGGCCGAGCACGGGATCGGCGTCTCCCCCGCCAGGTACGAAGCGACGAAGGGGCGCACGACGTCCTCGCGGAACTCGTCCTCGAGGTTCACGACGTAGTGCGGGACGTCGAGCGTCCACGCCACCCGACGCGCGTCGGACAGATCGTCGAGCGTGCAGCAGCGACCCGTCCGCGCGGAGTCCGAGGAGTGATCCCAGAGCTGCATCGACAGGCCGACGACCTCGTGGCCGGCCTCCTTCAGAAGGAGAGCGGCGACCGAGGAATCGACCCCTCCGGACATCGCGACCGCGACGCGCATCCCGAAATTCTACGCGTCCGCGGGCACGGTCGCCGGCGAGGGACCGCGCGACCGCGCCGCGCGGGCGTCGGCGACGAGGCCGGGCAGAATCCGAAGAACGCGCTCGATCTCCTCGTCGGTCGTCAGGCGCGACAGAGAGAACCGCACGACGCCCTTTGCCTGCTCCCGCGAGAAGCCGAGCGCGAGGATCGCGGGCGACGGCGCGAGCGTGCCGCTCGAGCACGCACTCCCGACCGAAACCGCAATTCCCTCCAGGTCGAGCCGGAAGAGAAGCGCGTCGCCCGAGAGTCCGTCGAAGAGAATCGCGCTCGTGTTCGGAAGGCGCGGCGTACCCGCTCCGACGGCGGTCGTCCCCGGAATCGTTTCGAGAATTCCCATCTCGAGGCGGTCGCGACGCCTTCCGATCTGCGCCGGCTCGCTCGACAATCGCTCGCGGGCGAGACGCGCGGCGATGCCGAACCCGACGATCCCGATCGTGTTCTCGGTGCCCGCTCGGATCCTTCTTTCCTGTCCGCCCCCCGGCGTGTGGGGCTCCAGAGTCACCCCGTGTCGGACGTAGAGCGCCCCTGTCCCCTTCGGCCCGTGGATCTTGTGAGCAGAGAGCGAGAGCAGATCGACTCCCCAGGACGCCACGTCGATCGAGACCCGCCCGGCGGCCTGGACCGCGTCCGTGTGGATAGCGATGCCGCGCTCGCGAGCTTCTGCGGCGATCGCGAGAATCGGATAGAGGCCGCCGTACTCGTTGTTGGCCGCCATGACCGAGACGAGGAGGGTTCCGGGGAGCGCGGCGTCCGCGACCTTCGCGGGATCGAGCGCTCCCGACCGGTCCGGGGAGACGGACGCCGTCTCGAACCCTGCCTCCGCGAGTCTCGCCACGGGCTCGCGCACCGAGGGATGCTCCGCCGCCGACGTGACGATCCGGCCCCGCGCGCGGGCGATCGTCCCGAAGATGGCGAGCGCGTTCGACTCCGTCCCGCCGGAGGTGAAAAAGATCTCCTCGGAACGGGCGCCGACGAGAAGCGCGACCTCTTCCCGGGCCTCTTCGATCGCGCGGCGGGCTCGGCGTCCAGCGGAATGGACGGACGACGGATTTCCGTACAGCTCCAACGCCGCGTTCATCGCCTCGCGGACCTCGGGATCCAGTGCCGTGGACGCGTTGTTGTCGAGGTAGATCACGGCGGAATTATGTGTCGATCGTAAACCTTTGGTTAAGGAATTGGCTCCGAGATCGGAGGGTTAGAATCGGCACGCGGATGAAGAAAGCCGCACTGCTCTCGGTCCTGGCCGTCCTCTTTCTGCTCCCGGTCAAAGGCGCAGCGGGAACCCCTCCGGATTCTTCGAACGTCCAGGTCCCTCCCTCGCCGGCTCCACCTTCGGCGCCTGTCGCTCCGGCGAAGGAGCTATCCAAGAAGGAGCGGCTCGCCGCGATGCCGGAGGAAGACCGCAAGTGGGTGACCGACTACGTGGCGCCGATCATTCAGCCCGAAGAGGAGGCGCTCTACCTGCAGCTCACCGAGCCACACCAGCGCGAGACCTTCAAAGAGGCGTTCTGGGCGCGGCGCGAGAAGTCGAACCTGCCTCCGCCGCTGGGTCCGGGCTACCGCCAGAGATATGACGAGCTGCGTCACCTCGCCGACGAAAAGTACGACGGCTGGAGAAAAGACGCCGGCCGGATGGTATTGCGTTGGGGTGAGCCGGCTTCGATCGAGCCCGTCCGGGACTGTGGCACGACGCGTTTCCGGGCCCTCGAGATCTGGACCTACAACAATCTCGGCGGGAGCAGTCGGCTCACACAGCGCTACCTGTTCTACCGTCCCGTCTCGCTCGCTCCGCGAAAGATGTGGACGATCGGAACGCGCGACAGCGAGATCTTCGAACCGGGCTCCTGCCGCACGCGGTTCGAGGATCTCTTCCTGGAGTGTCCCGGGGCGAACATGGTCGCCCCGGATCGATGTGGATCTGCTTGTGACTCTCTCTGCGAGCTCTTCAAGGTGTGGCAGGAGGTCCGAACTCGCCAGGGAAGTGACGCGGGCGGGCAGATGGAACAGGCGAAGCTCCTGACCCCGGAAAAGATCTCGACCGAGGACCTCGGCCAGATGTCCGGCAAGTTCGCGAGCCTTCCGACGAAGGGCGCGAAGTCGCTCGGCGTCGAAGGCCCGTCCGCGGGCAACCCATCGGTGTCACCCG
>Ga0075423_10002805_pt1 | contig 15937 bp, 12 predicted proteins | sample SoiMethybrSBSTD2_FD_80114 | JGI IMG/M metagenome (GOLD analysis project Ga0075423, IMG submission 80114) | Bulk soil microbial communities from a Populus tree surrounding site in Tennessee, USA - Soil MetaG P. TD hybrid SBSTD2 | ecosystem: Environmental > Terrestrial > Soil > Tree plantation...
AGATGTAGGCGATGATCGAGAAGAGCGAGACCGAGAACGCCGCCGCGCCGAGCGACATCAAAAGCGTATTCTTGAGCGAGAGGAGAAAGATCGGGTCGTCGAAGACGCGCTTCCAGTTCTCGGCGGTCCAGGCGTGCGGGATGTTGAAGAAGCCGAAGAGCGACATGAACGTGCCCATGAGGACGAACGCCATCGGCGCGACGGTGATGAGCAGCGCCACGAGCGAGACGAATGCGACGGCGGCAACTTTCCACTTGCCGAGCGGGATCGCCTTGGCGTGGTAGCGCCCCGTGATAGTCGTGTACTGCCGCCGCGCGATGAGCTTGCGCTGCACGACGATCAGCGGCAGCAGGATGAAAAGTACGAGCGTGCTGAGCGCGGTCGCGGGGCCGAACGACGGCGGCTCCTGCTGCACGAGCTGATAGACCTTCGTGCTGTAGACGTGAAAGCCGATCGGCGCGCCCAGGATCATTTCGATCTCGAACGCCTGGAGACCGTTGATGATCGCGAGGACGAGCACGACCAAAAACACCGGCGTCATGATCGGGACGAGAATGCGCACGAGCGTGCCGAGGGGGCTCGACCCGGCGACCTCCGAGGCCTCCTCGAGCGAGGCGTCCATGTTGCGGAACGCCGGCGTCAGCAGCATGACCTTGACGGCGGTCGTGTTGTGGCCGATGTGCGCCCAGACAATGCCCCAGAACGAATAGATGTTGAACGGCCCGTGCCCCGCGCCGGTGAGGAATTTCCAGATTTGATTGGCGATGCCGTAGTCCGGGTCGAGGATGAGGATCCAGCCGAGCGTCACCGAGAGCGAGGGGAGAAAGAACGAGAGCCAGAACATGAATTCGAGGAACGATTTTCCCGGCAGATCGGTGCGCGCGAGGAGCCACGCGATGAAGACCGCGAGCGGGAACGAGAGCAGCTGGCGTACGACGAGGAGCGAGAACGTATTGTAGACCGCGCGCCGGAGACCCGGCTCGGCGAGCACGGCGCGCCAGCCGTCGAGCCCGTAGAGCGGCGGCATGCCGGGCTTGGCGACCTGAAAGGAATTGACGATAATGAGGACGATCGGATAAAGGACGAAAAACGCGACGCCGGCCAGCACCAGGCTGCACCAGAAAGTCTCCGCGCCGATGCGACCTTGCAACTCCTCTCCTCTTCCCTTGAAACTCGAAACTCGAAACCCGAAACTATTTTTATTTTATTGCGCCGTCGGCCAGAGCGTGATCGCGGCGGGATCGAGCTCGAGATAGATCTGCTGGCCCGGCTTCAGCGGCTGAGAAGCCGGCGCCGTCAGCACCCGGCTCTCCGCGCCGACCGCGACCGTATACTCATACCGATCGCCGAGGAACTGGCTCGCCTGGAGCGTGACCGGCAGCACGTTGCCCTTACAGTCGCCGGCCGACTTCGCCAGGCTGATCTGCTCGGGACGGATCGCGACCATGACTTCTTTGCCCGTCGCCCAGGGACTCTCGCCGATCCGGTGCGCGCGCACGCACATCGGCGGCGCCGCGAGATCCTTCAGCTCGACCCGGCACTCCTCGCCGTTGGTCTCGACGATTTTTCCCGCGAGCGCGAAGACCTTGCCGAGAAAATCCCGCGCGAAGGCGGTCGCCGGCTGGTAATAGACATCTTCCGGCGCCCCCACCTGCTCGAGCCGCCCACGGTTCATGATCCCGACCCGGTCCGACATGCTGAGCGCTTCCATTTGATCGTGCGTGACGAAAAGCACCGTGACCTTGACGCGACGCTGGAGCGCCTTGAGCTCGCGGCGCATCTCCTCGCGGAGCCGCGCGTCCAGGTTGCTGAGCGGCTCGTCCAGCAGCAGAACGCCGGGAGAGAACACGAGGGCCCGCGCGAGCGCGACGCGCTGCTGCTGGCCGCCGGAGAGCGCCGTCGCCGGCCGCTCTTCGAAGCCGCCGAGGCCGACGAGTTCGAGCGCGGCGCGCGTTCTCTCGCGCATCTCGGCGCGCCTGACGCGCCGGAGCTTGAGCGGATAGGCGACGTTCTCGAAGACCGTCATGTGCGGCCACAGCGCATAGGATTGGAACACCATGCCCATGTCGCGACGCTCGGGCTTGACGAAAACTCCCTTGGCGGGCGAGACGAGGCAGCGCTCGGCCATGTGGATCTCTCCGTCGTCGGGCTTCTCCAGCCCGCCGACCATGCGAAGCGTCGTCGTCTTGCCGCAGCCGCTCGGGCCGAGCAGCGTAAAGAACTCCCCCGCGCGGATCTCCAGGTCGACGCGATCGACGGCGGTCACCTCACCGAAGCGCTTCGTCAGATTTTGGATGCGGAGAAAACCCATGCTCATGGCTACTCCGCGCGGATACCGACTTTAAGGCCGAAGGAGCGCGCGATCAGCGCGACCCCGAGCGTGAGCGTCATGATGAAGACGACCGTGATGCTCGCGACCTCGCGATGGCCGGAGAAGACCTGGTCGAGCGCGAGGAGGATCAGCGTCCGCGTCTCCGAGGTAGCGAGCAGAATGATGCTGGAAGCGTGCTGCGCCGCGAACATGAACTTGATGACGCCGACCATCACCATCGTCTGCGCCATGAGCGGCAGCACGACCGTCCAATATGTGCGCCAGAAGCCCGCGCCCGACATGCGCGACGCCTCTTCCAATTCGTTTCCGAGCTGAATGAAATTCGCCTTGAAGATCTGCGTCGAGAGCGTGATGCCGCCGAGGATATACGCGACGATGATCAGAAAAATCGTGCCGTAAAACGGCCGGAAGATCGGCGTGCCTAAAAACAGCCACAGGAGGCCGAGGCCGGAGAGCACGCCGGGAATCGCCGAAGGTAGCCAGCAGATCGAATCCAGGATCGAGCGGCCGGGGAGCTTGGTGCGTACGATAACGTACCCGATCAGCGAGAACAGCACCGCCCCGATGAGCGCCGCGCTGACCGCGACGATTATCGTGTTCTCGAGCGCGTTGGTGAGCCGCGGATCGCCGAGCGCCATTTTCCAGTACTCTATCGTCCAGGTCTTCGGCAGATGAAAGAAGCCGAAGCGCGTCATGAAGCTGCCGCCCAGCACGCTCAAGATCGGCACGAAATCGAGGATGAAGACGACGAGCGCCACGAATAAGGTAGCCGGGTAGCGCCAGGCGCCGAGGTCGACGATACGCGGCTTGAAGTGGCCGGTCACGGTCGTGAATTGGCGCCGCGTGATCAGCCGTCGCTGCAGTGGAATCACCGCGGCGAGAAAAACCAGGATGATGCTGCCGAGCGCCGCCGCTTGATTGACGAGCGGCGGCTCCTGGCGCGCGAGATCGACGATCTTGGTCGAATAAACGTAAAAGCCCCAGGGGACGCCGAGCAGGAGCTCGGTCTCGAAGCTGCTGAAAATACGGATCACGCTCAAGAGCAGGGTCACGATGATGACCGGCGTCATCATCGGCACCGTGATACGCCACATCGTCGTCCAGGTGCTCGCGCCCGACATCCGGCTCGCCTCTTCGAGCGAGGAGTCCATGCGGCGGAACGCCGGCGTCATCAGCATCACCTTGGTCGAGATGCCGTTGGAAACCGCATGCGCCCAGATGATGCCCCAAAACGAATAGATGTCGAAGGTAAGGCCGCCGATGAGCGGCAAGCCTCGAATGCTCGTGTTGACGAGCCCGGTATTGGGATCGAGCAGCAGCATCCAGCCGAACGTCGTGGCGATCGTCGGCATGATGAACGAGATCCAGAAAAACAGCTCGAAGACCCTGGCGCCGAAGATGTTCGTCCGCGCGAGCAGCCACGAGATGAAGATGCCGAGCGGCAGCGCGACGATCTGCAGCGTCACGCCGACGCGGACGCTGTTCCACAGAGAGCGCCAGATGCCCGGCTCGCTGAAGGCGTCGCGCCACGCCTGCAGGCCGTAGACGGGCGGCTCGGCGATCGTCGCGGTGTTGAAGCTGTTGATGAGGATCAGGACGAGCGGATAGATGACGTAGAACCCCATGACGCCGATCAATACCGCCATGAGGATCACGCCGCCGTTGAGCGAGCCGCGCCAGGAGCGGAGCCGCGCGCCGAGGGCGGGGATTCGCGGCCCCGCCATCGGCGGACTCGTGCGATTTTCTGCGCCGGCTATTGTCACGCTACGTTAGCCCGCTTTGGCTTCGACCCGCTGGCTGCAGCGGGGATGATGCTCGCCCATCCTGCATACGGCGCCCGCCTTCCGGACGGCGTCCTCGAACTCTCTATGGATATTCGGGTCCTCGTCCTCGTATTCGATCTGCGAGCCGCCCTGCTTGATGTTGGTATACGTCGATCCGTCGCTGTCGGTAAGACGCATGAAGCGGTAGCGCCAGCTGCCCCAGCGGAAGGCGAGATAGCGCGCCGGGTGCGCGCCGGAGTTGAAGTGCTGGTGAAACCACTGGTTCGGCGGAACGACCACGCTGCCCTGGCGCCAGTCGACGCGCTGCATCTCCTGCCCCTCGGGCCAGAGGACGGAATAGCCCTGCCCGCCCAGGATGATGACGTGCGCGCCCGGGCCGTGGCGATGGCCTTTCTTGTAGGTGCCGACCGGGAACTCGGAGATATGGCAGCCCATCGTCTGCCCGGCGAGATCGAACTTCATGTTCGTGCCGCCGGCGCCGCGCTCGCTATAGTCTTTCAGCGTTGCGGTGTGCGTGTCGGCGACGAAGTTGGTGGTCATGAAGAAACGGCCGAAGATTTCCCCTTTGCCGCTGAAGTAGTCGTCCACGGCCGGATCGAAGCGGTCGGTGAAGGCGAAGTCGTCGTTGAAGATGAAGTCCAGATTGTGGAAGAGATTCATCATGAAGCAGCTGTTGGTGACGGAGAAGTAGCGCGCCGGCTCGCTGCCGCTGCCGTTGAAATGCTGGTAGCGCGCGTTCAGCGGAATGGCGAAGATGCTGCCGGGGCCCCATTCGAAGGTGTGCTTCTTGCCGTCCTTTTGCCAGACGGTGGTCGCGCCGTGCCCTTTGACGACATAGACCATCTCTTCGTAGAGATGCTTCTGCGGCTTCAGTTTGCCGCCCGGCGGGATCTCGCAGACGTAGCCGTCGTTGACGCCGCCGGTGCCGTCGAGCACGATGAACGACCCGAGGCCCCCTTTCAAATCCCACGGCTCGACCGGCACGGTTTTCAAGTCCTCGACGAAGAATCCGGTAATGACCGGGATTTTCTGCGCCGCCTGCCAGTTCTTGTAGGTGTCGACGCGCGGTAGCGCGTTCATATCCAGCTTTGCGGGTTTCTCGTCTGCCACGGGTTATCCCTCCTCGGTTGTGGAGCGGTCAGGCGACCTTCTTGTCCGTCGAGCGGAAAAGGCCGATGCGCTCGTTGATCACGTCGAATTGTATCATCTCGTTCTTCTGCGGGTCGCGGATGATACCCATCGGCTCGCCGCCGTTTTTAACGATATCGATCTGCTCTTTCAAGAGCTTGCGCAGAAGAATCACGCCTCGATCTCCCGCGCCCAGATTCTCCAGGCTGCGGTCGGCGAGTCCGCCCTGCGTCTCCCAGGCCATCGCGTCCTGCGCCGGGACCATGGTCATGTTAAAACGGCCGTCCGGCCCTTTAAGCTCGGAGTACTCAAACGGAGGATCGTCGTCAACGGGCGAGCGATCCGTCGCCGACGGCACGAAGCTCACGCGAAAAACCCGCGTGTGCGTGTCGTCGACGGGCACGCGGATCTGCAAATTATGGCGAAAGCCGCCTTTGTATTTCGCGACGTGGCGCAGGATGCTCGGGAAAATCAGCGGGTGCTCGTCGACTTGAGGCGGATCGCCGGGCTTCTTCCCCGGGGTCGTGCGGCGCTTGAGGATGCCGTATTCGAAACGGATGAAATCGTGCGTCTCGCCGTAGTCCGGCACGTGACCCGCGAGATGCGCCGTTTCGCCGTGCAGCCAGTAGAGATGCGACGGATCGACCGAGTTTTCCATCGGCTGGAGCCAGTTGCAATCGATCATCGACTCGATCACCGTCCAGCGCTTGCCGTCCTCGCGCACGAGCACGTCCCAGCGCGGCAGGAGCGGCGCCGGGTCGGGACCCATATAGGTATAAAGCAAGCCCGCGAGCTTCTGGACCGGATAGGCGCGCTGGCGGATGCGGTCCTTGAACGTGCTGTCGTCGGACTCGGCCGGCTGCTGCAGGCAGCGGCCGCTATGATCGAACTTCCAGCCGTGATAGGGGCAGCGGATGCCTTCGGCGTCGACGCGGCCGTAAGCGAGCGAGGCGCTCCGGTGCGGGCAGCGCTCCGCGACGAGCCCGTATTTTCCGGCTGTATCGCGAAACACGACTAAGTTTTCGCCGAGGATCTTCACCGCCTTGATCGGCTGCTCGTCCGTCAGCTCGCCGGCGACCGCCACCGGGTGCCAGTAGCGTCGGAGCAAATCGCCCGCCGGCGTTCCCGCGCCGACCCGCGTCAAATATTCGTTCTCCTCCCTGCTCAGCATAGCCGCTCCTTTTTTATTTCGCCTCCCGGTTTTTTGATATCTCGCGCACCAGCTGGAAGATCGGCGCCATGTCCTGCCACTCGGGCTTCCCCACGTCGAGATATTTCCGCCCTTCCACGATCCGATTTTCCGGCGGCACGTCGTCCTTGGGAATGTCGATGCGCCGCGAGTTCGGCGGATCGTCGGGGTCGGAGAGCTTCTGCATCGCGATCTGTCCCTTGCGTGAGAGCAGCCAGTTGATGAAGAGCTTCGCGGCGTTCGGATGCGGCGCACGGTTGACGAGGCTCAGGCTGCCGCCGCCGCTCGAAAAACTGCCGCCCTCTTTCCACAGGCTCGTATCGAAGCCTTCCACCGGCAGACCCTGGTGCTTGGCGCGGTCGCCGTCCTTGCAGCCCATGCAGAGCGCGAATTTTCCCTGGCCCAGCCAGTCGGTCATCTGGCGAAACTCCTTGCTGAAGGTCATGTCCATCGTGCCGAAGAGTTTCTTGATGAACTCCGGGCCGAGATCGGGATGGTAGTAGAAAAACTGCATCGTCTGCCCCAATCCGGTCAGGGCCGGGTCGAGCGCGACGATTTTTCCCTTCCATTTGGGATTGGTGAGATCCCAGTGCGACTTGAATTCTTTTTCCTGGACGAACTTGGTGTTGTAATAGAGCTGCGCCGAGCTCGGATTCGCCAGGTAGCCGAAGATGTATTTGCGCTCCGGATCGACGAAGTTGAGCCGGCCGCCGTACCATTTCGACTCGTCGGTGACTTCGGGCAGGATCATCGCCGGGCGCAGCGGATCGAGCACCTGGGCTTTATAAAGGATGTTGAACGCCGAGTTCGGGCCGGTGCTGAAGACATCGGGAATATGCTTCTCCGCGCGCCGCTCCGTCACGATTCTCGTGCCGAGCTGGTTGCCGGTGCCGGTCACCGAGACGACCTTGATGTCGGGATAGTCCTTCTTGAACGCCTCGAGCATGCGCTCGTAGCGGTATATATAGATAGTGACCTGACCTTCCTTCTTGGCCGCGGCGAGCGTCGCCTCCCACTCTTTTTTCCAGTCCTGCGCGCACACGGGCGCGGCGGATAGAAGAGCGGCGTAGAGCGCCAGCGCCGCAAAAATCTGGCCGGTCGTTTTGCCGATCGTCATCGCTTCAGAATCAGTCCGCGTACAAACGGTCGATATAGCCGCTGTCGTCGAGCTCGCGGAGGTGGTGCAGGTCCCACATCGCGAGCGGGTTGAACGATGCGATCTCGGGGTTGCGCTTCACGGCCAGCGCGAAGACGTTGCGGATCGCGTCGAGCGTCGGATAGGGCTTCGGCTCCAGCGACTTCGCCTGGTTCTCGTAGAACATCGCCTGCTCTTCGTCCGACTGAAATTTAAGCAGTTCCTTGCACGTGCGGTCGATGATATCGAGCGTGTCGCGCCGGCGCGTACGGAAGAAGTGAATCGCGTCGACCAGGGCCTTCAAGAGGCTACGCACTTCGTCCTCGTGGCTGTTGACGTAAGTCGTGGTCGTCGTGAGCGTCACGCCCTCGATCATCGCCATCGACTCGGGCAGCTCGAGCACGCGCGCGCCGACGGCGCGGGCGCGGAGCTGATCCACGGCCCGCACGAAGGTCGCGTCGTACTCCCCGGCCATCACCTTGCGTACGCGCTCGATGCCCTTTTTGTCGCCGTCGAGGAGCGTGACATCGCGTCCCTCTTCGAGGCCGTTCAGCTGAAGATAGCGCCAAACGTTGAGGCCGGTGTGGCCGTCGAAGTCGTCCATGACGACGCGCTTGCCTTTCAAATCCTTGACGCCGTTGATGCCGTCGCGCGCGACCAGCCAGTTCTCCTTCCAGAGATTGTTCGTCTGCGCGATGTGAACGAAGGGATCGCCGTTGAGCGCGCGGTGCGCGTAGAGATTATGGTGATTGCCGGAGATGACGTCGAGCTCGCCCGCCCTGAGACCCTCCATCGCGCGCTGGCGCTTTCCTTCCATCGAGCCGAGATCGACTTGGAGGCCGTGCTTCTCCAAAAAGCCGCCCTCCTCCATGACCTTCCAGAGCGGCACGTGGCCCGCCGCCCGATAGTAAATGCGAATTTTCTTTGCCATGATGTTTGCAGTCCCTTCCTTGATACTCGCCTATTTTTTCGTTTCCTTCATCAGCTTCCAGACCTTCTCGCGGTAATCGTGCCTGCCGGTCACGATCCAGTTCCAGTCGGTGTCGTCGAAATATTTGACGCCCGGCTTGGGAACGTTGCCGGCGCTCAAATAAGATTCATCGATATCGGTGCGGAGCGTCGCGCTGCCGTAGCCCTTGGCGTAAAGCTCGAGACCTTCCTTGGACGCCATCCAGTTGGCGAAGATTTTCGCCGCGTTCGGATGCGGCGCGCGGTTCGCCACGCTCATGAGCCACGGCGAGCCGTTGATCCCCGGGGCGAGATCGGCGAGCTCGAAGATCTCCAGGAGCTTGAAGCCTTCCTTTTCCAGCGGCCGCACGTCGTCCTCGCGGCAGTTGAGACAGATCGGCTGGGTGCCGCGCGCGAGCCAGTCGGTGAACTGGCGCCGCTCGCGCGTACCGACGGTCTTCTGATCGACGTAGAGTTTCTTCACGAAATCGGCGCCGAGCTGCTGATAGAAGCGCGCGGCCAGATTGGCGCCGGCCCCCGTCGTCGTGATGTCCTCGGTCGAGATCTTGCCGCGCCATTTGGGATTTAAGAGATCCTTGGCCGAGCGAATCTCGCTCGGCTTGATGAAATCGGTGTTGATGAACAGCAGGCTCGAAACGCTGCTGAACGGACGCAGGACGTACCGCTCTTCGGGATCGACGAACCAGGGCTTCCCCTTCTTCCACTTGCCCCCGTCGGTGACTTCCGGCAGAACGAGCATCGGCTTCAGCGGGTCGAGCATCTTCTCCGGATAATAGACCGTCGCCGTGGTGTCGGGACCGGACAAAAAGACATCGATCGAATAGATGCCGGCGCCGCGCTCGGTCCTGAGGCGCAGGGCAATCTCGCTCGAACGCCCCGCCAAAAATTCCACCGCAATGCCATAGCGCGCGGTGAATTTGGGGATGATGTCGCTGCGCATGACGGGATCCGGCGAGCCGACCACAACAACCGAGCCTTCTTTTTTGGCGGCGGCAAGCGTCTGCTCCCACGACTTGTCCTGCGCCACGGCCACGGCCGATGAAATGAGAACATAAATAAAGGACAAGAGGCAATAATAAATCATAAATTGCCCGTCAGCGGACGCACGAATTTTCGGCCGACCAGCATCATTGCAGAGACCATCGCGGTGATCAACAGCCCGAGCGCCGCCGCGCGCTCGACCTCGCCGCTGAAGCTGTACTCCATAAGCAGAATCGCGAGCGGCCGCGACTGCGGGCTGTAGAGCAGCACCGGCGTGCTGATGCTGGTGAGCGCGTTGCCGAAGCTGATGAACCCGACCGTCACGGCGATGGGCGCGACCAGCGGCGCGAGCACTTTGCGGTACATATATGTCCACGATGCGCCGCTCACGCGAGCGGCCTCTTCGAGATCGGGGCCGAGCTGGAGGAAAGCCGCTTTGAACGCCTGGGTGCAGACCGGGCTTTCCTTGATCACGAGCGCGAGCGCGATGCCCCACACCGAGCCGTAGAGCACCGAACGCAGCGGGGTCGCGAGAAACATCCACAACAGACCCAGGCTCATCAAAATTCCCGGCACCACCCACGGCATCCATGTGAGCATTTCCAGCGCCGGGGCGATTTTGACCTTGCGGCTGACGAGCAGATAGCCGACCGTCGAGTAGAGCGCGACCGCCGCGACGGCGGTGATCGCGGCGATGACGAGGCTGTTTTTGAGCGCGATGAAAAAAATCGGATCGCCGAAGAGGTTCTGCCAGTGAATCAGGCTGAACGGCTCGCGCAGGTGAAAGAAGCCGTAGCGGCGCATCACGGAGCCGAGCATGAGAAAACCGAGCGGCAGGAACATCATCACGGCGATGTAGCCGAGACAAGCTGCGAGCGCGACGTACCTCCACCTGCCTAATTTGATCCTCAGCGTCGAGTAACCCTGGCCGGTGACGACGGTGAATTTTTTTCCTTTCAAGCGGCGCTGGTAAAAATAGGCGAGAATCGCGAGCACGACGAGGAAGACCGAGCCCAGCGCGGTCGCTTCGCCGTAAGCCGCCGGCTCGTGGCGCGTGTAGTCGTAGATGCGCGTGGCGTAAACGTAGATGCCGACCGGGGTCCCGAGCAGGAGCTCGGTGTTGAACGACTCCAGGCCGCGGATGAAGCTCAGCGCCGCCACGGCGAGGATCGCCGGCATGATGACCGGAAGGCTCACGCGCCGGAGCACGGTGAAATAGTTCGCGCCGGCGACGCGCGCGGCCTCTTCCAGCGTCGCGCCGACGCGCCGGAAGATCGGCGTCAAAAGCATCACCTTGAACCAGACGCCGCCGGTGGAGAGATGGACCCAAACGATGCCCCAGAAGCTGTAAGGGTTAAAGACCGGCCCGTCGACGAACGGCATCGCCTTCGCGGCGGTATTGAGAAACCCGAAATTCGGATCGAGCAGCAAAATCCACGCGAGCACGAGCGGGAAGTCGGGAACGAAATAGGCGAACCAGCAGAGAAATTCAACGAGGCCGCGGCCGGTCATGTCGGTGCGCGCGATGAGCCATGCGATTGCGATCGACAGAGTCATGCCTGGAATAAGATACGTGAGCGACAGGAGAAAACTCATCCACAGCGCGCCGAGCGTTCCCGGATCGCTGAACGCGCGCACCCAGTTGTCGAGGCCGTAAACGGCCTCCTTACTCGGCGGCGAGATGTTGAAGCTGCTGATCAAAAGAAAGACGACCGGCAGCCCCATGACGACGGCGAAAAACAGCAGCGCGCCGTACTCCCCGAAGCGGAAGCGGCTGATTTTGATACGGGGCGCAGCCGGTACGGCGATCGTCGTCATGATTCGATGTGCAGCAGCGTCAAGCGCGCGGGGTCGAAGGCGAGCCGGATCTCCGCCCCGGCCGGATAGCGCTCGTGCTTGCCGGCGACGACGATGATACTGCGGCCGCAGGCGCCGACGGTGTATTCCAGATGGTCGCCGAGGTAGGCGACCTCGTTGACGCGCGCCGTGATCTCCGTCGGCGCAACGGGACCGGCGGCGAGAATGCGCACGTCCTCGGGACGGCAGACGATGCGGATCGCCTCGCCGTCGGCAAATTTGCCGTTGTGGTTCTCGCCGACGCTCAAGCGCTCGCCGCCGGCGAATTCGAGAAAGAGCCGGTCGCCCGTTTTCTTTAGCGCACCGTCGAGCACGACGGTACGGCCGAGAAAATCGCCGACGAAGGCGGTCGCGGGTCGCTCGTAGATGTCGACGGGATTGCCGAGCTGCTCGATCTTTCCCTGGCGCATGACCGCGATGCGGTCGGAGAGCGTCATCGCCTCGCTCTGGTCGTGCGTCACATAGAGCACCGTGAGGTTGAGCCGCCGCTGGAGCGCGCGCAGCTCGAAGCGCATCTGCTCACGCAATTTCGCGTCGAGGTTCGAGAGCGGCTCGTCGAGCAAGAGGACCGCCGGCGTGTAGGAGAGAGCGCGGGCGAGGGCAACGCGCTGCTGCTGTCCGCCCGAGAGGCTCGTCGCGCCGCGCGCTTCGAAGCCGCCGAGGCCGACCAGTTCGAGCGCGTCGAGAACTTTTTTCTTGAGCGCCCCGGCCGACTCGCCGCGGACGCGGAGCGGAAACGCGACGTTTTCGAAAACCGTCATATGCGGCCAGATCGCATAGGATTGAAAAACCATGCCCATGCGGCGCTTGTCCGGCGGGACGAGGATGCCGCGGCGCGGCGCGGCGATGGGATTGCCGCTCAAGACGATCTCGCCGTCGTCGGGCTCTTCGAGCCCGGCGGCGAGGCGCAGCGTCGTCGTCTTGCCGCAGCCGGAAGGGCCAAGCAGCGTGAAAAATTCCCCGGGCGCGAGCGCGAAGCTCACCCGATCTACGGCGGTATAATCCCCATAGCGCTTGAGGACATCGCGGAACTCGAGAACCGCCTGCGCCATTCTACCCCCGGCCGGGTTTTTCCGAGCCGGGCGAGATTACGGGTTCGTCCAGGAGATTGCAATAGTAGCGCCAGGCCGACTCGACGTAAGCGCCGCTGGCCTTCATTCGTTCATGGGTAGGCATGAAACTCTTGATGTCTTCGTCGGAGATCGGCCGTGGATCGCCGAGCAGCCGCGCGCGATAATTTACCTCGGCGATCTCGTTCAGCTTGATCGCCGTGAGCGTCGCGTCCTGGACGCTCGAACCCGCCGCCGTGATGCCGTGGCCGCGCATGAGACACGCGCGCTGACTTCCCAACACGCCGGCGAGATCCTTTCCCAGCCCCTCGTTGGAGATCAAAATGCTGCGCGGATAGGTCGGAACGCCTTCCGTGATCAGTCTCAGCGCGCTCGGATCGTACGCGCCCGTGAGCGGCAGCAGCGGCACGTCGCAGATCGTGAACAGCACGACCGTCAGCGGATGGACGTGGATCACGCTCTGGATCTCCGGCCGCGCGCGATAGATCGCCGTATGGATATAAACTTCCTGCGGCACGTCGAGCTCGGCGGGCCCTTCGAGCTTCTTGCCGTTGAGATCTACGGGGATAAAGTCGCGCGCCGTGACGAACCGCAGGCCCGATTCGCCGCGGCCCCGCGCCTTGATGAATACATTGTCGCCGCCCGGCGCGCGCGCGCTCACATGCCCGCTCGGCTCTTTGGTCATGTTGAGCTTGCCGAGAATGCGGCAGGAGACCGCGAGCGACTCTTTCAAGGCGTTTTCGTCGGCCAATTTTTCTCCTATACCCGGAGCGATTCGGGCAGGTCGTGCCCCTCGCGCCAGAAATTCATCTCGCGGATCGATTCCATCAAGTGCGTGTCGATGATGTCGTTTTCCGCGGTATCGCGGACGACGCCCTTGGGATCGAGTCCCTTCTCGACCCGCTCCATCTCGCGAAACATCATATCTCGCAGCATCACGACGCCGGCGTCGGAGGTCGCGAGGCGCTCGCGCGTGCGGTCGGCGACCGGCCCCTGCGTCTCCCACGCCATGTGGTCCTGCGCCTGGACCTCGTTCAAGCGGAAGCGCGTGAACGGATGGATCTGATCGACCGGTTCCTTGTACGGCTTGACGATCTGCACCGGCGGATCTTCCTCTTCGACGGTGCGGCCGTCCTCGGTCGGCATGAAGCGGACGATGAAGATCATCGTGTGCGTATCGTCGATCGGCACGCGGATTTGCGTGCCGTTGAACTGTCTCAGGATGTTCGGGAAGATGAGTGGATGCTCGTCCTTGATTCCGTTCGTATAAAATCGGCGCTTGATGATGCCGATCGGCACCTCTTCGAACTGGAAGCTCTTCACGTCGTCGGTGAAGCCGCGCGTCGTGCTCACCGGCTTGCGCCCGCGCGCCGCGTCCAGCGCGGTTTCCTGGTGGAGAATCTGCAGGTGCGCCGGATCGACGGAGTTCTCCATCGCCTGAAACCAGTTGCAGTCGAGCTGCGGCTGAATGAAAATTTTTCGCCGCCCGTCCTTCCGCGCCCACGCGTCGTACTTCGGAATCAGCGGCGCCGGCTGCGGACCCATGTAGGCCCAATACATGCCGATATATCTCTGTACCGGATACGCCTTGTGCTTCACCGTCGCCGGGAATTTGCTCTCGGCCGGTTCCGGCGGCGTCTCGAGGCAGTTGCCGTTCACGTCGTAGAGCCAGCCGTGGTAGGCGCAGGAGATGCCGCGCTCTTCGACGCGGCCGTAGCAGAGCGACGCGCCGCGGTGCGAGCAGCGGTCGTCCAATAGGCCGACGCGGTCGCTCTTGTCCTTGAACAGCACCAGATTCTCGCCCAGCACACGGACGAACTTCGTCGGCTTCTCGTCGGTCAGGTCCCGCGCCACGGAAACAGGCAGCCAGTAGCGGCGCAGCAGCTCGCCCCCCGGCGTTCCCGGTCCTACGCGCGTCAGTCTCTCGTTCTGCTCTTTCGTCAACATGGCCTCTCCTCCTGTTCGGGTCGCCGGCGCTATTTGCCGGTCTTCGCCAGCGCCGTTTCGAGGATCTTCAGCACCGGCTTCACGTCCTGGTATTGCGGCAGACTCGCGTTCAGATATTTCTCCCCCGCCTTCGGAATCTCGCTCTGATCGGAAAGCATGTCTTTCGGAATATCGGTCCGGAGCGAATTGTTATCCGTTTTTTTCTGCCACTCGGTCTGCCCCTGCCGCGACAGCACCCAGTTGAGAAACAGGTTCGCGGTGTTCGGATGGGGCATCTGCTTCACCAGCGCGATGTGGCCGAACTGCCCGCTGATGTAGCCTTCCTTCGGCTGGCCGTAAAGAATTCCCACGGGCAGTCCCTGCTTTTTCGCGTCCTCGACGTCGCTGTCGGTGGCGAAAAGATAGATTTGAAATTTGCCGCTGGCGACCCAGTCGAGCAGCTGGCGCTGGTCGCGGCCGAGCGTCACGTCGGTCTCCTCGAAGAGCCGGCGGAGAAATTCAGGGCCGAGATTGGAATTGTAATAGAGTGCGCGCATGCGCTGGATGTGGCCGCGGTCGCGCGGGTCGAAGGCGGCCATTTTGCCCTTCCACTTCGGCTGCAAAACGTCCCAGAACGATTTGATCTCGCCGGCATTGACCAGCTTCGTATTGTACGCGCCGACGTCGCGCTGCACGCTGGCCTGGATCTGGAGCACGTACTGTCCGTCGGCATCGGCGAACGTATGCTTCTTGTCGAACCAGCCGGATGGATCTTTCACCTCCGGAAGAATGAAATGCGGCGGCATCGGGTCGAGAACTTTTCCCGCGAACAGCACTTCGATCAATGTTCCCGAGCCGCCGATAAAAACGTCGGCCAGATATTTTCCCGCGCGCCGCTCCGCCATGAGCTTTTGAGCGTTGTTGCTGCCGGAGCCGGGGACGTAGGTCAATTTGATCTTGGGGTAGTACTGCGAAAAAGTCGTGACCGCGTCCTGGTACTGCTTCCCCGGCGGGGCGTAGATCGTGATCTGCCCTTCCTTCTCCGCCGCGGCGATGGTCTTCTCCCATTCCGCCTCCCAGCCGCTCTGCGCCGCAGAGAGCGGCGCCGCCGTGAAGATCAGGGCCAGAAACAAGAGCGAAGATCGCAGTCGTTTTGCCATCGCTATTTCCCGCGCTGCGCCAATACCTCGTCGACGAGTTTCCTGAGCGGAGTGATGTCCTCGTACTGCGGCAGGCTGGTGATGAAATAATTGCGCCCCTCCTTCGGCACCTGCTCCGCGGCGCGCGGCAGCATGTCCTTCGGGATGTCGGTCCGGAGCGAATTATTGCCGGTGTACTTCTGCCAAGTGGTCTGCCCCTGCTTCGACAAGAACCAGTTGACATAGACCTTCGCCGCATTTGGATGCGGCGGCTTCTGGAAATAGGCGAGGTGGCCGGAGCCGGTCGTCATCACGGCGGCGTCCTTCTGCCCGCGCAGCGTGTCGATCGGGAGCCCCTGCTTGACGGCAAGCGCGATGTTCTCGTCTTTCGCGAGCAAGTACATCGCGTATTTGCCCGAGCCGATCC
>Ga0075423_10002809_pt1 | contig 15919 bp, 11 predicted proteins | sample SoiMethybrSBSTD2_FD_80114 | JGI IMG/M metagenome (GOLD analysis project Ga0075423, IMG submission 80114) | Bulk soil microbial communities from a Populus tree surrounding site in Tennessee, USA - Soil MetaG P. TD hybrid SBSTD2 | ecosystem: Environmental > Terrestrial > Soil > Tree plantation...
CGGGCCGGACTCCAGCGGCACGTCCTTGGCGAGCTCGGTGAGCTGCCGGTTGCGCAGCACGTCGCCCAAGTGCTCGCGGAGCTTGTCGCCCGCCTTGCCCTTGACCTCGTCGACCCGATCGACAAGCTCGCCCAGCGACCCGAAATCGGCGATCCACTTGGCGGCGGTCTTCTCCCCCACGCCGGGGATGTTCGGCAGGTTGTCGCTGGGGTCGCCGCGGATCGCGGCGAAGTCCGGGTACTGGGCGGGCGTGAGGCCGTACTTGGCGACGACCGCGTCCGGGGTGAAGCGGGTCATCTCGCTAATGCCGCGCCGGGTCATCAGCGCGGTGACGTGGGGACTGACGATCTGTAGCACGTCACGGTCGCCGGTGACGATGAGTACGTCCATGCCAGCCTCGACGGCCTGGGCGGCGAGCGTGGCGATGATGTCGTCCGCCTCGTAGCCGGGCACCGACAGCCGGGTGATGCCCAGCGCGTCGAGCACCTCGAAGATCAGGGGGAGCTGGCTGCGGAAGTCGGCGGGGGTTTCCCTCCGGTTGGCCTTGTACTCGACGTACTGCTCGTGCCGGAACGTCGGCTCGCCCCGGTCGAACGCCACCGCCACGTGGGTGGGCTGCTCGTCCTGCAGCATCTTGATGAGCATGGAGGTGAAGCCGTAGACGGCGTTGGTCGGCTGCCCGGTGGTCGTGGCGAGGTCCGGGGGCAGCGCGAAGAAGGCCCGGTAGGCGAGGGAGTGCCCGTCCAGCAGCAGGAGCCTGCCGTGCGGGCCATCCTGCGCCTGTCCGGCCTGGTCTTTTGCCGCTGAGCCTGATCCGGCCGACGTTGTCACCACGCCGGAAGTCTAGTGCGCGGTCACGACACTGGCGGGGTTCCGGGCAGGCCCCGTCCGGGGCCTGCCCGGGAACGCAGGTCAAGAACCGCTCCGCCGCCGCGGACAGCGCCGGAGCGGAACCGCGACGGCTACTTGGTGCCGAACGCGTAGATCGTTGTTGAGTTGAAGGTCTGTCCTGCCTTCAGGACGGTGGACGGGAAGTTCGGCTGGTTCGGCGAGTTCGGGAAGTGCTGGGTCTCGAACGTGTAACCAGCGGTCTGCCGGTAGGTGTGGCCGCTGATGCCGACCAGGTGCCCGTCGAGGAAGTTGCCGGAGTAGAACTGGACACCCGGCTCATTGGTCCACACGGTGAGCAAGCGCCCGCTCGCGGGGTCCAGGGCCTGGGCGGCGAACCGGAGCCCGGCAAACGTCGGGCCGCTCTTGTTCAGCACCCAGTTGTGGTCGTAGCCGTGCGCGAGAACCAGCTGATCGCCCTGGGGCGCGCTGGCGTCGCCGATCCTTTCACCGATCGTGTGGAAGGAGGTGAAGTCGAACGGCGTGCCCGACACTGCCACGATCTTGCCGGTCGGGATCAGGTTGGCGTCGGTCGGCGTGAAGGCGTCGGCATTAATGCGGACCTTCTGGGCGTAGGCCGGGCCAGAGGCCTCCCCCGCCAGGTTGAAGTAGGTGTGGTTGGTCAGGTTGATAACGGTCGACAGCTTCGCGTCGTCGTTGTGCGCCGAGTAATGGATCCAGAGGCGGCTGCCGCGGTCGAGTGTGTAGGTGATCGATGTGGTGACCTGGCCAGGGAAGCCGGTGCATGTCGTGGGCGGGTTGGCGGGGATCGAGCAGTTGGGTTCGTAGACCTTCGTGCCCGGCAGCAGGCCGCTGCCCTCGTCGCCGTTGGGGGAGACCAGGGTCATCGTCAGCGAGACAGCGCCGTGACCGCGTGTCGTGGTCGGGTTTTGCCAGACGCGGTTACCCCAGCCGACGAACCCGCCGTGCAGGGTGTTGGGCCCGTTGTTGACCGGCAGCGTGTAGGTCTGCCCTTGCAGCTTGAACGAGGCGCCGCCGATTCGGTTGGCGTATCGGCCGATTGTCTCACCGAAGTAGGGACCGCCGAAATTCGGCGATGTCGGTGGCGGGCTGGCCAGGTTCACGTAGTCGGCCAGGGTCTTGAAGCCGAGCGCGACGTTGGCCGGGTGACCGTGGCGGTCGGGGACAGTGATCGACTGCACCGTTGCGCCGTAAGTGATGACCCTGACCTGCATGCAGTTGCTGTTGGTCATGGTGTAGCGGAAGACCGTCTGATTGCCGCCGTACGGCCCCGAGTTCGCGGTGCCGAAGTTCTCCTTGGTGATAGACGTGTGGCAGTGCCAGTGGCGCGCCGATGACGCGGGTGACGCGGCTGCGCTGGCCGCCGTGACCAGCCCACCCGTACCGATCGCGAGAACCGCGGCCACCCCAGCGCCCAGTGTGTACCGGGCCGGCCCGTTCCTCAGCTGGATACCCATGATCACTCCTTGCCTCTTCCCGGGAAGACATCGCTCTTCTGTTGCCTTGACCAGTGCATTCTCGATGTGAGCGCTAACATTTTGTGCATAGACTCTCCTCCCTTGGTCGGATACTCCCCACGTTGATTCTTGACCGGCTTTGCGCAAATGTCACGCAATCGTGGTAGATCCAGTTGGTTACGGACGGCGTCACGGGCGCTCGGCGCACGCTTTGCAGCCTCGGCCCGGCCGTGCGGGGCGGGGCCGTCATGGCCAGCGGAATCATTTCTTCGTGGTAACCGAAACGGCCCCGCACGGGGATGTGCAGGCCGGGCCGGGCCTGCTCGGGGATGTCCCACGTATGGCTTGCGACTATGGGGCCCTTAGTCTTCCCTGGTACGGCTAGCCGCCCGGGACGCAACGGAGGTGACGGTGGAGCAAGACAGCACGCGGGTCATGGAGACGTACCTCGCCGCGAGCAAGAACACGCTCGCTGACCGGATGGGGATCACGATCCTGGAGGCCAGTGCGGAACGCGTCGTCGGCACCATGCCAGTGGCCGGCAACATCCAGCCGTACGGCCTGCTGCACGGCGGGGCGTCGTGCGTGCTGGCCGAGACCCTGGGATCGCTGGGGTCCGCCCTGCACGGGGGCCCCGACCGGGTCACCGTGGGCATCGAGATCAACGCGACCCACCACCGCGCCGCCACCACCGGAGAAGTGAGCGGCGTCGCGACCCTGCTGCACGGCGGCCGGACCGTTACAACGTACGAGATCGTAATTTCCGATGTCGCTGGACGGCGGGTCTGCACCTCACGGCTCACCTGCCTGCTCATCGACCGGGTCCCCGGCCAAGCAGCCGACCGTGCGCCGGCCCCGGGTGAACCGCAGCCCCGTGACCAGGCGTAACACGGGCGCACCCGGCGCCACCAGGGGAAACCACACACGGCCGGACGTTTAAGGCATTCTGGCCAGGGGAATCCAGATGTCTTTGCGCCGCCGGGCTGACGCTCGCTACGGTGGTGCGAAGAGCCCGGGGCCGGCCGAGTAGAGAACGTGTCGACCCGGGGAAGGCCGACACGGCACCAAAGGCGGTCCCGGGCTCCTGAGGCGGCTCCGGCTATCTATCTGGCCTGGCCTTCGGCCAGCCCTCGCCGGACCGTGCCGTGCTCCCGGGAGCCGGCTCCCGACGCAATCCCCGGGCTGGCGCTCCCACCGACACGCGGCCTAGCCGATCATGGGAAGTGGCTGTCAGCGGGGCGGCGGGGCAAGTCCGAAACATTCCCGCAGGCCCCCGTCCCATGATCGCGGGCTTCTGTTCATAACGGTTATGAACCGAATCACGTGATCACGGTGGTGGCGTACCCGGATCGCCAAAATCCCATGATCATCCAGCGGTATTGGGCGGGCGGGAGGCCGCCCATGCGTGGGTGAGCGGCCGAAGCTAGGGCGCGGGGCGCGGAGTCACTCGGCGGGGGGCGCCGGGGCGGGGCTGCCGTCCGGGGCGGGGCTGCCGTCCGGGGCGGGGGTTTCCTCGGGAGCGCCGGGCAGGGCGCCGGCCAGGACTTCCTCGGCTACCACGCTCATCGGGACGCGGCGGTCCATGGAGGTCTTCTGGATCCAGCGGAACGCATCCGGCTCGGTGAGGCCGGTGGCGACCTGGAGACGGCCCTTGGCCCGGTCAAGCAGCTTGCGCACCTCCAAGCGCTCACGCAGGGAGCCCACCTCGTCCCCGAGCGCGGACAGCTCCTGGAACCGGCTGACCGCGATCTCGATTGCCGGCACCAGGTCCGCCTTGGTGAACGGCTTCACGATGTACGCCATGGCACCTGCGTCCCGGGCTCGCTCGACCAGTTCCCGCTGCGAGAACGCGGTGAGGATGACAACCGGCGCGATGTGCTTTGCGGCGATCTGCTCGGCGGCGGAGATCCCGTCCAGCACCGGCATCTTGACATCCAGGATCATGAGATCGGGCCGCAGGCTGTTGGCGAGTTCAACCGCCTGTTCCCCGTTGGATGCCTCCCCGGCGATCTCGTACCCTTCCTCCTCCAGCATCTCCTTCAGGTCAAGCCGGATCAGCGCCTCGTCTTCGGCGATCACAACGCGGACGGGTGTCGGGCTCACAGCCACGAGCGTACCCAAAGCGGTAGATTGGCGTCGGCCGCGTCCCTCCTCTTCCAGCGGAGATGACCGGCCACGCCCCGGTAGACCAATCGGCAGAGTCCGCGGTCTCAAACACCGTGCAGTGTGGGTTCGAGTCCCACCCGGGGCACCCGGGGACCTTGGCGCGACCGGGTCGCTGAGGCGGCAGGTCATGAAAGTGACTGTGGTGTGCATAGAACAACACCGGATTCACAATCATCGCTGGTGGGGGCGGAGCCGCCATCGCCGCTCCGGCCTGGGCAGCGACGCCACCCCCGGCGGAGCCGCCATCGCCGCTCCGGCCTGGGCAGCATGGCCACCCCCGGCGGGCCGGCGTCGCTGCCCGGGGCTGGGCGGCATCGCCGGTGGGGGCTGAGGCGCGTCAGGTCATTGGGCCGGCGGTCGGCGGGATCGGCGCGGGGAGCGCGGAGGAGCCCATCAGGTAGGCGTCCACGGCGGCCGCCGCGGAACGGCCCTCGGCGATCGCCCACACGATCAGCGACTGTCCCCTCCCCATGTCGCCCGCCGCGAACACGCCGGGCACCGAGGTCGCGTAGGCACCATCTCGTGCCACGTTGCCCCGGGAATCCACGTCCACGCCCAGGTCGTCGAGCAGCCCCGTCCGGTCCGCCCCGGTGAAGCCCATGGCGAGCAAGACCAGGTCAGCCCCGAGCTCTCGTTCGGTACCGGAAACAGGTGCGAACCTGGTGGCGGGTCCTTCCACCTCAACCAGCCGCAGCGCCCGCACCCGGCCGTGCTCGTCCGGGAGGAACTCCTGCGTGGACACGGCGAATACCCGCTCGCCGCCCTCCTCGTGCGCGCTGGACACCCGGTAGATCATCGGATACGTCGGCCACGGCTGGGCATCAGGCCGCTGGCCGGACGGCCGGGGCATGATCTCCAGCTGGGTTACCGACGCGGCCCCCTGTCGGTGCACGGTGCCGAGGCAGTCGGCGCCGGTGTCGCCGCCGCCGAGGATCACCACGTGCCGGCCACGCGCGCTGATGGCCGGGTCGGTCCCGGCGGTGACCGCGCGGTTGGCCGCCGGCAGGAAGTCCATCGCCTGGTGGATGCCGTCAAGGTCCGCGCCGGGCACCGGCAGGCCGCGCGGTATGGTCGCGCCGCCGGCCAGCACCACCGCGTCGTGTTCGGCCCGCAGCCGGGCGGCCGTCACGTCGCGGCCCACGTCGATTCCGCAGGCGAACTTAGTGCCCTCGGCCCGCATCTGGTCCAGCCGGCGGTCCAGGTGCCGCTTCTCGAGCTTGAACTCGGGGATGCCGAACCGGAGCAGGCCGCCGGGCGCCTCGGCGCGCTCGTACACGGTGACCGTGTGCCCGGCCCGGGTGAGCTGCTGCGCGGCGGCCAGCCCGGCCGGGCCGGAGCCCACGACGGCCACCGTGCGGCCGGTCAGCACGGCCGGCGGCTCGGGGGTGACCCAGCCCGACGCCAGCGCCCAGTCGGCGATCTCCACCTCGACCTGCTTGATCGTCACCGGATCCGAATTGATGCCGAGCACGCAGGCGCTCTCGCACGGCGCCGGGCACAGCCGCCCGGTGAACTCGGGGAAGTTGTTGGTGGAGTGCAGCCGCCGGGCCGCCTCCGCCCAGTCCTCACGCCAGACCAGGTCGTTCCACTCCGGGATGAGGTTGCCCAGCGGGCAGCCCTGGTGGCAGAACGGGATGCCGCAGTCCATGCACCGCCCGGCCTGGAGTTCCAGCCGCGCGGTGCCGAACTCGGTGTAGACCTCGCTCCAGTCGGAGGTGCGCACACTCACCGGGCGCCGGGCCGGGGTCACCCGCGGCGTGGTCAGGAAGCCCTTGGGATCGGCCATGACGTCCCTCCTCAGCCGTGCGCGGCGGCCATGACCGCCTCGTTGACGTCGAGGCCCTCCCGCTCGGCGCGGCGGGCGGCTTCCTGCACCCGCTTGTAGTCGTGCGGCATGATCTTGGCGAACCGGGGCAGCGCCGCGTCCCAGTCAGTCAGCAGCCGCGCCGCCACGGGCGACCCCGTCTCCTCGTGGTGCCGCTGGACCAGGGCGCGGAGCAGGTCGGCGTCCGCCGCCGCCACCGGTTCCAGGTCGGCCATGCCGGTGTTCACCCGGCGCGGATCCGGGTCCAGCAGGTAGGCGGTGCCGCCGGACATGCCGGCGGCGAAGTTGCGCCCGGTCTTGCCGAGCACCACCACGGTGCCGCCGGTCATGTACTCGCAGCCGTGGTCGCCGGTGCCCTCGGCGACGGCCACCGCGCCGGAGTTGCGCACGCAGAACCGCTCACCGACTATCCCGCGCAGGAAGATCTCCCCGCCGGTCGCGCCGTAGCCGATGACGTTGCCGGCGATGATCTGCGTCTCGGCCGTGAACGGGGCCGCCGGGTCCGGGGCAACCACGATCCGCCCGCCGGACAGCCCCTTGCCGAGGTAGTCGTTGGCGTCCCCGGCCAGCCGCAGCGTGATCCCCCTAGGCAGGAAGGCGCCAAACGACTGCCCCGCAGACCCGGTGAACGCGACGCTGATGGTGTCCGGCGGGAGGCCATCGCCGCCCCACCGTTTCGTCACCTCGTAGCCGAGCATCGTCCCCACGGTCCGGTTCACGTTCCGGACGGGCAGGTCCAGTGTGACCGGGCTGCCGTCGGCCAGGGCGCCCTCGGCCAGCTGGATCAGGGTGTTGTCCAGGGCGCGGTCGAGCCCGTGATCCTGGCTGGTCCGGTGGCTCCGCGCGGCCCCGTCGGGCAGCTCGGGCAGGTGCAGCACCGGGGTGAGGTCCAGCCCGGCGGCCTTCCAGTGGCTGACCGCCTTGGCCGTGTCGAGCAGGTCGGCCCGGCCCACCGCCTCGTCCAGGGTGCGGCAGCCGAGCGCGGCCAGGTACTCCCTGACCTCCTCGGCGATGAACTCGAAGAAGTTGACGACGAACTCGGGCTGGCCGGTGAAACGCTTGCGCAGCTCGGGGTTCTGGGTGGCCACGCCAACCGGGCAGGTGTCCAGATGGCAGACCCGCATCATGACGCAGCCGGACACCACCAGCGGCGCGCTGGCGAAGCCGAACTCCTCGGCGCCGAGCAGCGCCGCGATGATCACGTCGCGGCCGGTCTTGAGCTGGCCGTCCGCCTGGACGACGATCCGGTCCCGCAGCCCGTTGCGCAGCAGCGTCTGCTGCGTTTCGGCAAGGCCGATCTCCCACGGCGCCCCGGCGTGCTTGATGCTGGTCAGCGGCGCGGCGCCGGTGCCGCCGTCGTGCCCGGAGATGAGCACCACGTCGGCGTGCGCCTTGGACACCCCGGCGGCGACGGTGCCGACGCCGACCTCGGCGACCAGCTTGACGTGCACCCGGGCTGCGGGGTTGGCGTTTTTCAGGTCGTGGATGAGCTGGGCGAGGTCCTCGATCGAGTAGATGTCGTGGTGCGGCGGGGGCGAGATGAGCCCCACGCCCGGGGTGGAGTACCGGGTCCGCGCGATCCACGGGTACACCTTGTGCCCCGGCAGCTGCCCGCCCTCCCCCGGCTTGGCTCCCTGCGCCATCTTGATCTGCAGGTCGTCGGCGTTGACCAGGTACTCGCTGGTCACACCGAACCGGCCGCTGGCGACCTGCTTGACCGCGGACCTGCGCAGGTCGCCGCCCACATCCGGGACGAACCGGCGCGGGTCCTCACCGCCCTCCCCGGTGTTGGACTTGCCGCCGAGCCGGTTCATCGCGATGGCCAGGGTCTCGTGCGCCTCGGCGGAGATGGAGCCGTAGGACATGGCGCCGGTGGCGAACCGGCGGACGATGGCCGAGACCGGCTCGACCTCCTCGACCGGGACCGGCGGGCGGGCCGCGGCCACGTCCACGCCCCGGATCCGCAGCAGCCCGCGCAAGGTCATCAGCCGGGTGGCCGAGTCATCCACCAGGCGGGTGTAGTCCTTGAAGATCTCGTACCGGCGGGTCTGAGTGGCGTGCTGCAGCTTGAACACGGTCTCCGGGTTGAACAGGTGCCGTTCCCCGTCGCGGCGCCACTGGTACTCCCCGCCGGTCTCCAGCCGCTGGTGGGCCAGCCCGGCGTCGCGCCCGCCGAACGCGCGCGCGTGGCGGCGGGCCACCTCAGCGGCGAGCACGTCGAACCCGGCCCCGCCGAGGCGCGAGGTGGTACCGGTGAAGCAGGTGCCGATGACCTCATCGCCCAGGCCGATGGCCTCGAAAATCTGCGCGCCGTGGTAGGAGGCCGCGGTGGACACGCCCATCTTCGACATGATCTTGAGCAGGCCCTTGCCGAGGGCCTTGATCATGTTGGCCGCGGCCTTGGGCGCGGACACGCCGTCCAGGACGCCACGGCGCACCATGTCCTGCACCGATTCCAGCGCCAGGTACGGATTGACCAGGGCGGCACCGTAGCCGACGAGCAACGCGATGTGGTGCGCCTCCCGGGCGTCCGCGCACTCCACGACGAGCCCAACCCGGGTCCGGGTGCGCTCCCTGATCAGGTGGTGGTGCACCGCGCCGCACAGGAGCAGCGAGGGGATGGGGGCCAGCGCCGGGTCGACCGAGCCCGCCGGGTCGGCGCCGCCCCGGTCGGACAGCACCACGATGCGGGCGCCGGCCTTGATCGCCGCGGTCACCTCGGCGCAGATCTCCGCCAGCCGGTCACGCAGCGCGGCGCCGCCGCCGGCCACCCGGTACCGGCCGTCCGCCACGTGCACGGCGAAGCCGGGCAGGTTGCCGTCGTCGTTGATATGGATGATCTTGGCGAGGTCATTGTCGCTGATCACCGGGTAAGGCAGCACGACCTGCCGGCAGGAGGCCGGGCCGGGCGCCAGCAGGTTCTGTTCCCCGCCGGTGGAGGTCTGCAGCGAGGTGACAAGCTCCTCCCTGATCGCATCCAGCGGCGGGTTAGTGACCTGGGCGAACAACTGCGCGAAGTAGTCGAACAGCAGCCGCGGCCGGTCGGACAGGACGGCGACCGGCGTGTCGGTGCCCATGGAGCCGATTGGCTCGGCGCCGGCGGCCGCCATCGGCCCGAGCAGCAGGCGCAGTTCCTCCTCGGTGTACCCGCTGGCGCGCTGCCGGGTGATCAGCTCGGTGGCACCGGGCAGGGCGCGGATCCGGTCGGGCAGGTCGTCGAGGTGCATGAGGCCCGCGTGCAGCCACTCTGCGTACGGGTGCTCGGCGGCCAGGGCCGCCTTGACGTCGGCATCTTCGAGGATGCGGTGGCTGCCGGTGTCGGCGAGGAAGATCCGGCCCGGCTGCAGCCGGCCCTTGCGCACCACGGCGGCCGGGTCGAGGTCCAGCACCCCGACCTCGCTGGCCAGGATGACGAGGCCGTCCTGGGTTACCCAGTACCGGCCGGGACGCAGCCCGTTGCGGTCGAGCACCGCGCCGGCCACCGTCCCGTCGGTGAACGCGACGCAGGCCGGGCCGTCCCAGGGCTCCATCAGCGTGGCGTGGAACTGGTAGAACGCGCGCCGCGCGGGGTCCATCTCGTCGTGGTTCTCCCACGGCTCTGGGATCATCATGAGGATCGCGTGCGGCAGCGACCGGCCGCCGAGGTAGAGCAGTTCCAGGCACTCGTCGAAGCTGGCGGAGTCGCTGGCCTCCTCGCTCAGGATCGGCAGCAGCCGGTCCAGCCCCCGGCCGTCCGCCGCCTCAGGGAACAGGCTGGAGGAGAGCATCGCCTCGCGGGCCCGCATCCAGTTGCGGTTGCCGCGCACGGTGTTGATCTCCCCGTTGTGCGCGATGAACCGGTAGGGGTGCGCCCGGGGCCAGGACGGCATCGTGTTCGTGGAAAAACGGGAGTGCACCAGGGCCAGCGCCGAAGCGTACGCCGGGTCGGACAGGTCGGGGTAGAACGGCGTCAGCTGCAGCGCGGTCAGCATCCCCTTGTAGACGATCGTCGCGCTGGACAGGCTGGCCGGGTACAGGCCCGCCTCGTGCTCCATCCGCTTGCGCAGGCAGAACGCGCGGCGGTCCAGCGCCAGCCCCGCGTCACCGCCCGGCGCCGCGACGAACAGCTGGGCGAGGCGGGGCATCGTGGCGCGCGCGCCGGTGCCGCAGAAGTTCTCATCATGCGGCACGTCGCGCCAGCCGAGCACGGACAGGCCCTCCTCGGCGGCCAGCCGCGCCGCGTGCGCCTGCGCCGCCGCGCAGGCGGCGGGGTCCTCGGGCAGGAACACGAGCCCCGCGGCGTAGCTGCCCGGAGCGGGCAGGCCGAAGTCGCAGGAGGCGCGGAACAGGGCGTCCGGCATCTGGGTGAGGATGCCGGCGCCGTCTCCGGTGTCGGGGTCGCTGCCCTTGGCGCCGCGGTGGTCGAGGTTCCGCAGCACGGTGAGCGCCTGTGCCACGGTGTGGTGGGTCCGCCGCCCGGACAGGTCGGCGACCAGGCCGACGCCGCAGGCGTCGTGCTCGAACTGGCTGTCATACAGCCCTTGATTCCGCGCAGAGGCGGCAGCGTCGCGGGGGGGTCCGGGGGGTCGCTCCCCCGGATTGGCACTGCGGGCTTGGGCGAAGCCACCCGAAGGGCGGCGAGCAGGGTCGTGTACACCGGCAGGTGGCATTAAGTCTCCTGTCGTCTCGTCCGTATGTCGCGTTATCGCGTGCGGATCGGGACGACATTGGCCCTGCCGCGGGCAGCACCGACGATGCGGCCGGTGGCCCCGTGAGCTACCGCTCCGGGATTGCCTCCAGATTAAACCACCCGTGCGTTCTTGCCCGCGAGAGCCGGGTGGTGAAACCCAAGGATGCAGACCAATTACTGCTCGTCACGGGTACCAGAACATGCGTTGCGCTGCGTGAGGGTCAGCGGGCGGCCCGGGCCGGGCGGCGGACCCCCGCCGCGAGGTCCCCGGCCAGGTCCCGCACCCCCTGGATGCCAGCGGCCAGATCGGGCGCGTCCAGCAGGCGCTGCACGAACGCGGAGCCGACGATCACGCCGTCCGCGAAACCGGCCACCTGGGCGGCCTGGGCGCCGTCACGCACGCCGAGTCCCACCGCCACGGGCAGGTCGGTGGCGGCCCGGACCCGGCTCACCACGCTGGCCGCGGCGTCACCGACTCGGTCCCGGGCACCGGTGATGCCCATGACCGACACCGCGTAGACGAACCCGGCGCAGACCTTCGTGATCAGCTCGATGCGTTCCGGAGTGGAGCTGGGCGCCACCAGGAAGACCCGGTCCAGGTCGTGTTCGGCGGCGGCGTCCAGCCACGGGCCCGCCTCTTCCGGGGTCAGGTCGGGCGTGATGAGCCCGCAGCCGCCGGCCGCGGCCAGGTCGCGGGCGAACCTGCGCACGCCGTAGTGGTCGACGGGGTTCCAGTAGGTCATGACGAGTACGGGCACGCCGCTGGCGGCCACCGCCTCGACCGTGCGCAGCACGTCGGTGACCCGGGTGCCGGCGGCCAGCGCCCGGTCCACGGCCCGCTGGATGACCGGGCCGTCGAGCAGCGGGTCGGTGTAGGGCAGCCCGATCTCGATCACGTCCGCGCCGGATTCGGCCATCGCCCGGGCCCCGGCGATCGCCCCGTCCACGGTGGGAAAGCCGGCGGGCAGGTAGCCGACGAGTGCCGCCCTGCCCTCGCCGGCGGCCCGGGCGAACGCCGCGGCGACGCCGGTCATTGGCTGACCGCCGCGTCGAGCGCTTCGGCGCTCAGGTGCCCGAACCAGCGGGAGGCGGTGGTGACGTCCTTGTCGCCCCGGCCGGACAGGTTGACCAGCAGCAGCGCATCCGGGCCGGTTTCCTTGCCGACCTGCAGCGCCCCGGCGAGCGCGTGCGCGGACTCCAGCGCGGGGATGATCCCCTCGGTCCGGCACAGCAGCGCGAAGGCCTCCATGGCCTCGGCGTCGGTGATGGCGCGGTAGCTGGCCCGCCCGTTCTCGGCGAGCCAGGCGTGCTCGGGGCCGACGCCTGGGTAGTCCAGGCCCGCCGAGATCGAATGGGTGGCGAGCGTCTGGCCGTCGGAGTCCTGCAGCACGCGGGTGCGCATGCCGTGCAGCACCCCGTCCGACCCGGCCACCATGGTGGCGGCGTGCCTGCCGGTGTCCAGCCCGTCGCCGCCGGCCTCACAGCCGATCAGCCGCACCGGCTCGTCCGCCAGGAAGGCGTGGAAGATGCCGATCGAGTTGGACCCGCCGCCGACGCAGGCGATCACCGCATCGGGCAGCCTGCCCGCCTGCTCCAGGATCTGGCTGCGCGCCTCTACCCCGATAACCCGCTGGAAATCCCTGACCATCACGGGGAACGGGTGCGGGCCGCCGACGGATCCGATGCAGTAGTGGGTGCTGGCGACAGTGGTGACCCAGTCACGGAACGCCTCGTTCATGGCGTCCTTGAGGGTGCGGCTGCCGATGGTAACCGGAATCACCTCGGCCCCGAGCATCCGCATCCGCGCCACGTTCAGCGCCTGCCGGTGGGTGTCCTCTTCGCCCATGTAGACGGCGCATTCCAGGCCAAACAGGGCACACGCCGTGGCGGTGGCGACACCGTGCTGCCCGGCTCCGGTCTCGGCGATGACCCGGGTCTTGCCCATCCGCTTGGCCAGCAGCACCTGCCCGAGCACGTTGTTGATCTTGTGGGAGCCGGTGTGCGCCAGATCCTCGCGCTTGAGCACCACCTCACACCCGGCCGCCGCGGAGAACCGGGGCACCGGGGTGAGCAGGGTCGGCCGGCCCGCGTACCCGCGCAGCAGCGCGCTCAGCTCGGCCTGGAACGACGGGTCCACCTTCGCGGCCGCGTACTGCGCCTCCAGCTCGACCAGGGCCGAGATGAGCGACTCGGGGACGAACCTTCCGCCGTAGTCTCCGAAATGACCACTCGTGTCGGGCGCCAGGGCGGCCTGGGTGGTGCCGGCGGCCGGGCCGTTGTGGCTCACGGGCGGTCACCGCGCAGCGCCGGGTGGGATCCCGCCGTGACCAGGTCGGCCACGGCCGAGCGCGGGTTCTTCCCAGTGACCAGGCTTTCCCCCACCAGCACGGCGTCCGCCCCGGCGGCGGCGTAGGCGAACAGGTCACGCGGGCCCCGGATCCCGGACTCGGCGATCTTGACGACGTGGCCGGGGATCATCGGGGCCAGGCGCGGGAACACCTCGCGGTCCAGCTCCAGTGTGGTCAGGTCGCGCGCGTTGACGCCGATGACCTTGGCCCCGGCCTCGGTCGCCCGGACGACTTCGGCGTCGGTGTGCACCTCGACCAGTGGCACGAGCCCGATCGACATGGCCCGTTCCACCAGCGAGACCAGGGCGTTCTGCTCCAGCGCGGCCACGATCAGCAGCACCATGTCCGCCCCGTGCGCGCGGGCCTCCCAGAGCTGGTAGGAGCTGACGATGAAGTCCTTGCGCAGTACCGGCACGGCCACCCGCTCGCGGATCGTGGCCAGGTCTTCCAGGCTGCCGCCGAAGTGGCGCGGCTCGGTGAGGACGCTGATGACGCTGGCCCCGCCAGCCTCGTATTCGCAGGCAAGCGCCGCGGGGTCGGCGATCGATGCCATCTTCCCCTTGGACGGGCTGGCCCGCTTGACCTCGGCGATCACGGCAACGTCCTGGCCGCTGAGCGCGGCGAGGGCATCCCGCGGCGAAGCCGCCCGCCTGGCCATCTCCTTGAGCCGCTCCAGCGGTACCTTCCGCTGGCGGGCGGCGAGATCGGTGCGCACGCCTTCCAGGATCTCGTTGAGCACGCTCACGCGGTTCCGTTATCCCCTCGGGTCGGATGCCTTGCTTCGGGTGATGGTAGCGAGGCCGTTGCTGTGCTCCGGCACGCGCCCTCCCGCCGGTCACCCGGCGGCGTGTTCGCCGAACGTCTCCCCTGTGGCATCGCCAAAGCCCACCTCACCACGCTGATGGCCGGGCGCCCCGCCCGGCACGGCCGAGTAAGCCCGCGCCACGGCGGGATGGAGCAAAGTGCCGGCGACGACGAGCGCGAACAGCGTCCCGCCGACATACCGGGCGAACACGAATCTGGATACCCCGTACAGGAAGAACGCGCTTTCCGCGCCCAACGCGGTCATCCACGCGGCCCGGGTGCCGGACCTGACCAGCAGCGCGAGCAGGACCAGCGAGACCACAAGCGCGAGCGTGATGAGTACCGACGGCAGGTGACGGCGGCTGAACGCCAGGCCTATGGCGGCGGCCGTGGCCGCCTGCGCCACCACCAGCCGGGTCACCAGGCGCACCGGCGCCGGGCGGCCCGGTGCGCGGGCGCCGAGCCGACGGCGCCAGGGCCGCCTGCCGGGTTCCGATGCGCTCACCGCTCACCTCCGGGCCGGGCACGCCCCGCAGGCCGGGGCGGCACCTGTCTTCGGCCAGCCATTCACACTTACGAGACTAACGCCGGCCGCCGGGGCGGTTCAGGCAGGGCCGCGCTGCCCGGCTCCTCCCCCAGCCCGGTCGGTCGGATCGGCGCCGCGGCTCAGCGCGTCCCACAACGCGGCGCTGTCCGCCGGCTGCTGGCGTCCGGCCTGCTCAGGCGGCTCGTAACGGCTGGACATGACCGGCCAGCGCGGGCCACGCCAGGCCACGAGCAAACCGGCCGCGACGATGACCAGCGCTCCGGCCAGCGCGGCCGGGCGCCACAGCGCCGCCGTCATCGTGACGTGACCGGCGGCGGTGATCCCAGGTGCCGCGCCGCCGCCCGGCGCGGCGCCGGGCGAAACCCCGGCCGCACCGCCGGCGGTGGCGGAGCCGGCCTGCGAGACGGCGGTTACCCGCGCCGCGGCGAGCACGTCGGACGCGGCCAGCGGAAGGCTCACCACTACGGCGATCACCACGCCGAACACCGCCATCAGCAGCCCGGCGAGGCGGCGGGCCAGGCGCCGGGTGGCGATGACCGCCGCGAGGCTGGCCAGCGCGGCCAGGCCCAGCGCACCGGCCAGCGGGACCAGATCCTGGCCGCTCACCGTCACGACGCTGGCGGGCAACGGCGCCGGAGCGGGGGTGGCCACGCGCGCCCAGCCCTGCCTGGCCGACAGCAGCACGGCACCGGCACCGGCCACGCCGAGGGCCAGGCCGAGCAGATACTCTCGCCGCGGCAGCGGCCCGGCGGCCCCGGCCGGTGGCGCTTGGCCGCGCACCACGGTCACGGCGCCGTCAGCTCCAGCGCTCCGGCGTCGAAGCAGGTCCGGTCGCCGGTGTGGCAGGCGCCCTCGGCCTGGTCCACCTTGACGAGCACGGCGTCGCCGTCGCAGTCGAGGGCGACGGAGATGACCCGCTGCACGTGGCCGGAGGTCTCCCCCTTGACCCAGTACTCCCGCCGGCTGCGCGACCAGTAGGTGCACCGCCCGGTGGTCAGCGTGCGGTGCAGTGCCTCGTCATCCATCCAGGCCAGCATGAGCACCTCGCCGGTGTCGTGCTGCTGGGCGATGGCGGCGAACAGCCCGTTCGCATCGCGCTTGAGCCGGGCGGCGACCGCGGGGTCCAGCGCCGACGCCCGGCCGGCGTTATCGGTCACGCCAGAGCCTCCTTCGTCATCCCCCGAGCCTATGAGCGGACGGCAGACCGCCCGCAAAGGCAGGGCGTACCATCGC
>Ga0075423_10002811_pt1 | contig 15916 bp, 14 predicted proteins | sample SoiMethybrSBSTD2_FD_80114 | JGI IMG/M metagenome (GOLD analysis project Ga0075423, IMG submission 80114) | Bulk soil microbial communities from a Populus tree surrounding site in Tennessee, USA - Soil MetaG P. TD hybrid SBSTD2 | ecosystem: Environmental > Terrestrial > Soil > Tree plantation...
GGCGATCAACCAGGTGCCAAAGCCGATCTGGGTGCCGACCCCGCGGGCGATCTCCGTTCCAAGCGGATTGGCCGCCATCGCCGTCAACCACAGCGCCGACGAAAGACTCAGGCTCGCGACGCCCGAGAACATCAGGAAGCCGCCGAGCCGCCGGCGATCGTCGACGCCGGGCTTCGCGCCAGCCGCTTCGGCCAACGAGAAGGCCATTGGATAGAGCACCCCGGACCGGGCGGTGTTACTGGGAAATGCCGGAGCGATGAGCCCGTCCACGAGAAAGATGCTGTAAGACAAGCCCAGCGCCGACCGTCCGAAGAGGCTCACCATCAGGTGTCCGATCCGCGTGCCCAGGCCGCACTTGATCACCGATCGAGCGACGAGGAACGCGAGGACGATCAGCAGGATTGTGCCGTTCGCAAATCCCGAGTACGCCTTCTCCGCCGGTAAGAGGCTGGTGAGCACCGCGGCTGCGACCGCGAGGACCGACGCCGTCAGAATCGGGAACGCATTGAGGACGACCGAGGCGATCGCCGCGGCAAAGAGCGCGAAGAGACGCCATGCCGCAACAGACAAGCCGGCCGGGGGCGGCACGAACCACATCCCGGCGGCCGCCACCACGATCACGGTGCGGACGACGATTCGTGACCCGGTCGTGGTCATGGTTACGCGAGGCGTGGCGCGCTCACGATGGCCGCACCTGTCCGGTCATCGTGGCCGGATCCAGCAGTTCGCTGATCTGCTGCTCGGTCAGCACGCCCTTTTCGCGAATGAGCTCGATGATCCCGCGATCGGTCCGGGTCGCTTCCGCGGCGAGCGCCGTGGTGCGGTCGTACCCGATGACGGGATTGAGTGCCGTCACTGTCCCGATGCTGTAGTCGACGTAGTGGCGACAGACTTCCGGGTTGGCCGTGATGCCGTCGACGCAGTGGACGCGGAGCGTGCGCGCGGCGTTGATGAACAGCGTCTGCGCTTCGAAGATGCAGGCGGCGATGACAGGCTCGAAGACGTTCAGCTGCAGCTGGCCGCCCTCCGCCGCCATCGAGATCGTCTGGTCGCTGCCGATCACGCGGAAGCAGACCATGTTCACGACTTCCGGGATCACGGGATTGACCTTGCCCGGCATGATCGATGAGCCCGGCTGCTTGGGCGGCAGGTTGATCTCGCGCAGTCCGCAGCGCGGCCCCGACGAGAGCAGACGCAGGTCGTTGCAGACCTTCGAGAGCTTGATCGCGAGGCTCTTCATGCAGGATGAATAGAGGACGAACGCCTGCGTGTCCTGGGTTGCCTCGATCAGGTCCTGCGCCAGATAGATCGGCAGTCCGCTGATGGCGGCAAGATGCTCGGTGCACTTCGCGGCGTATCCCGCAGGGGCGTTGAGACCCGTGCCAATCGCCGTCGCGCCCATGTTGACTTCGCACAGGACGCGTTGCACGGCGTCGAGGGCGCGAACTTCACCGGCCAGCGTTTCCGCAAACGCCGTGAACTCCTGGCCGAGCGTCATCGGCACGGCATCCTGGAGCTGGGTTCGTCCCATCTTGAGAATCGCTGCGAACGCCTTGCCTCTGGCCTTGAATGAGGCAATCAGTGCGTTCACCTCTGCCACGAGGCGGATGTTTCCGAGCGCCATACCGATATGCAATGCCGTCGGATAGGCGTCGTTGGTGGACTGAGACGCGTTGACGTGATCGTGCGGGTCGCAGTAGGAGTACTCGCCCTTCTGGTGACCCATCAGCTCGAGCGCGCGATTGGCGATCACCTCGTTGATGTTCATGTTTGTGGAGGTGCCGGCTCCGCCCTGGAACACATCGAGCTGGAACTGGTCGTGGAGCTTTCCGTCGATCACCTCCCGGCACGCACCCTCGATTCCTCGCAGGATGGCCTCGTCGAACTGCCCGCACTCGAAGTTCGCACGTGCAGCGGCGCACTTCACCATGGCCAGCGCCTTGATCAGATCCGGATACAGCTGGAGTTGAACGCCGGAGATGTGAAAGTTCTCGAGGCCGCGCGCGGTCTGAACACCGTAATAGGCGTCGGCGGGCACAGCCTTCTCACCGAGCAAGTCGTGTTCGAGGCGAGTGGGTCTATCGGACATCTGTGGAACTCCTCAGTCAGAAAGGAAAGGGCGGTTCATGGGCCAATGACCGCTGGTGGCGATGGCGTGGTCAGACCTGACGAACCTCTTCCGCGTAGTCGAGACCGCGCAGTCCACTCGGCAGCGCGAACTTGACGATCGGATTTTCCGTGGCGCGCTCGATCAATTCCGCGAGCGCCGAAAAACGGTGCGATCGCAGTTGGCGGCGGAGGTCGGTTTCGCTGACCCAGTTCTCGATGTACTCGATCATCACGAGGGCGCCCATCTGGGTCGATAGTGAACAGCCGGCGCAGCCCGGGGCCGCACGCGTCTGCAGCATCAACGCCTGCAGGGTGGCCGTGATCGATTGCGCTTCCCCAGCGGGTACGCGCCACTGCACTGTCATCCGGACCGGATCGGATCCCATCGTCGCTTCCCTGGCATCTCGGCGAACTTTCAGGAGTCCGGGTGTGCTGGACTGCAGAGCCCATGCCATGAACTGAAAGATCAGCCGTGACAGGTCGCACCGCCGGTGTCGGCGGCGATCCGGGGCACGTGTGGCTACGCCACTTTGGAGGATCTCCATTATCTCGGAGAACGACGCCCCGGCCGCACGCAACGCACCCGCGCGTCGGCGCGGCCCGCAACTCGCGGCGACTCCCTGCCTGCTGGTTTTCTGCGCCAAATCTCGCTCTGGACACGACGTGGCACGACCCGTGCTGAAGCGGTCGGTGTATGACCACGTCCACGACCCTGTTGAAAGAGGGAGGCGTGTGGCCTGCGCTGGCAATGCGGGCCGCCATCGCCATCGTGGCCGTGAGTCTGGTTTCGGCCCATCTGGCCGCGCAGCAAAAGCCTGATCCGCAGACTGCGGTCAACAACGCGTTCAACCAATTCAGGACGCTCAAGGAAGGCAAGAACGCCGACTACATTCCCGCCCTCGCCAAGGTCGACCCGAATCTGTTCGGCATTGCGCTCATCACCGTGGACGGCACGGTCTTCACGGCGGGTGACGTCAAGACCGAGGTGTCGATTCAGTCGATCTCGAAGGTCTTCACGATGGCGCAGGTCATTCAGGAGCAGGGTCGCGATGCGATCGAAAAGCGCATCGGTGTGGACGCGACGGGTGCGCGCTTCAACTCGATCATCGCGGTCGAAGGCGTTCGCACTGTCGTTGGCACCGGCGCGCCGGAGATGAATCCGCTGGTCAATCCCGGCGCGATTTCGGCAACGAGCATGGTCACTGGCGCCACCGCGGATGCGGTGTGGGCCAAGATCATCGGCTTCCACGACGACGCAGCCGGCCGCACGCTGAGCGTGCTGCAGGACGTTTACAAGTCGGAGTCCGACACCAACCAGCGGAATCAGGCGATCGGTGCGCTGATGCTGGCCTATGGCTATATCAAGAGCAACTGGCAGCAGGCCGTCGATCTCTACACGCGTCAGTGCTCGATCGGTGTCAACGCGAAAGACCTGGCGACGATGGCAGCGATGCTGGCGGCGGGCGGAAAGAATCCGGTGACCGGCAAGCAGGTGATGAGCGCCGACAAGGTGCCCGGCGTTCTCGCGGTGATGGCAACCGCCGGTCTGTACGACGACTCCGGCAAATGGCTCTACCACACGGGACTGCCCGCCAAGAGCGGCGTAGGCGGCGGCCTCATCGCGGTGTCACCCGGCAAGTTCGGCATCGCCGTCGTGTCGCCGCCGCTCGATGACGCGGGAAACAGCGTCCGCGCGCAGCGGGCAATCGCCGCTATCTCAAACGCCCTTGGGGGCAATCCATTGGCCCTGACGGCACGTTAGTGGAGGATTCAATGTTGAAGAGAGGCATAGTTATAGCTGGGATGTTCCTCATGACCGGAGTCGTTCCGGCGTTCGCGCAGGGGAAGGTGGAAGTCAGCGGGTTCCTCGGCTGGGCTCTCGCCGACGGCGTGGACGGCAACGCGGTGCTTGCCGGTAACGGCCAGGTCTACGACACCATCGAACCGAAGGATTCGATGATCTACGGATTCACCGTCGGCGTCCTCGTCGGCGAAGGTGCCGAACTCGGGTTCCGTTGGGCTCAGGCGCCGACGACGCTTCAGGTCACAGGAACGGCAACGACGGAGCTCGGCGACATGAGCATCAACTCTTACCACGGCTACTTCGCCTACAACTTCGGCGAGGCCAGCGCGAAGATGCGGCCGTTCGTGTTGATTGGCCTCGGCGCGACGAATTTCGGAAGCGTGACCGTCAACACCGGCCTGAGAGACTTTACGACCGGCGGCGAGACGCAGTTCTCGACGACGTGGGGCGCCGGCGTGAAGTACTTCCCGGCACCAAAAGTCGGTGTACGAGTCGCATTCGAATGGACGCCGACGTACATCAAGACCGACACGGCCGGTTGGTGGTGCGACCCGTACTGGGGCTGCTATCTCGTTGGCAACGCGCAGTACTCCAACTCGGTGCAGTTCAACGGCGGTGTGACCGTCCGCTTCTGATCGGATCGTCGGAGAAGAGGTGAGTTGGGGGGCCGGTGGGTGGAGGGGCACGCTTCCGGCCGCCCTCATTCTTGTCGTGGTACTCGCCGCACCGGCGAGCGCGCAAAAGACCGACGTCGTTACCCTCGCCAATGGGGATCGCATCACGGGAGAGGTGTCGACGCTAAGCCGCGGCCGGCTCGAGTACAAGACCGACGACCAGGGCACCGTCTACATAGAGTGGGACAAGATCGCGACGATTACGTCGACGGCGCTGTTCGAAGTCGGCACGAGTGACGGCCGTCGTTTCGTAGGCAGTCTCCGGCCGGCAGGCGACCGCCTGCTTGCTGTCGTTGAAGCCACCGGACCAGTGTCGCTGCCGATGCTGGAAGTGACGGTGATTACGCCGATCGGCCGGAGTTTCTGGAAAAAACTGGACGGCTCGCTCGACGTCGGTTTCAGCTATACGAAATCGAGTGAAATCGCGCAGTTGAACGTCAACTCGAACACGCTATACCGCAGTCCGAGGTTCGAGGCGCGATTGTCGGGGTCGGCCACGGCCACGCAGACGAGCGATGAGGAAGGGCGTGACGACCGCGGTGCGCTGACCATGTCGTATCTGCGCTATCGCGGAACCCGATGGTTCGTCGGCGGCGGGGCCGGATTCGAATCCAACGAAAGCCTCGGCATCACGCTTCGATCTCAGGTCAGCCTCGCTGTAGGACAGCGACTCGTCAACACCAACAAAGCCCAACTCGCAATTGGCGGGGGGTTGTCGGTCAACGACGAGCACGGCGTCGATACCGAGCCGACGCAGAACATCGAAGCAATAGTCACGTTCCGGACGTCGTATTACGCGTACGACTTTCCCAAGACTAATATTGACGTCGGGTTCCAGTACTTTCCCAGCCTGAGCGACTTCGGCCGCCAGCGTATGCAGTTCGATTCGACGGTCAGGCGCGAGATTTGGAAGGACGTGATCCTCGCGGTCAACGTCTTCGACACCTTCGACAGCCAGCCTCCGGCTGTCGACGCCGACCGTAATGACGTGGGCGTCGTGCTGTCGTTCGGATGGAGCTATTGACGTGCGCGTATGATTGGGGAAAAGGGTGAGCACATGACGGTCACGACCCGGTTCCAGACGGTTCGGCAAGGAATAGCACTGGTCACTGTGGTCAGCCTGCTGCTTCCGTCAGTTCGCGTCGTGGGGGCACAGACGACCACGGCAAAGCCCCCGGTGGCGCCGCCTCCTACGACGAAGAAACCCTCATCGACGCCATCGACTGCAAAGCCACCGGCGACACAGCCGTCGACCGCCAAACCCGCCGCGGCGCCGGCGTCTTCCACGACGGTGACCGATGCCAACGTTGATGGCGGCTGGCCGCGCGCGTTCACCACCAGCTCGGGGGCGCAGTTGCTGATTTATCAGCCGCAAGTTGCAAGCTGGGACGCGCAGAAGAAAATGCTCGCCTACGCAGCCGTCGCGTATCAGGCCAAAGGCGCCGCGATGCCGGTGCTCGGCACGGCGACGATCGAAGCGGATACGAGCGTGTCGTTCGAAACCCGGTTGGTCAAGTTCACGCGCCTGCGGGTGACAGAGTCGAATTTCCCGACTCTTGACCGTGACAAAGTGCGCGACATCGTGGATACCCTGCAGGACGGGATTCCTGAAACCGATCGCGTCATCGCACTCGATCGCGTATTGGAGAGCGTCGATCGAAGTCAGATCCGAACGACGAACGTCGCCGGGGTGAAGTCCGATCCGCCGGTCATCTTCTACAGCACCATGCGTTCGATCCTCGTGAACCTCGACGGCGATCCGGTGTGGAGTCCGATCCCCCAGAACGATTTGAAGTACGCCGTGAACACGAATTGGGATCTCTTCCAGCACGAGCCGACGAAGACCTACTACCTGCGGAGCGATCGGGTCTGGATGAAAGCGACCTCGCTCAACGGGCCGTGGACAGCATCGGGGAAATTGCCGGCGAGCTTCTCGAAGCTTCCCGCGGACGACAACTGGAAAGAGGTGAAGTCCGCGTTGTCAGGCGCAGGATCGAACGCGGCGATTCCGCGGGTGTTTGTCAGCACGGTTCCAGCCGAGCTCATTTACGTCCAGGGGCAACCCATTTATACGAGCGTCCAGGGCGCCAGCCCACTCATGTGGTTGCAGAACACCGAAGCGGACGTATTTCGCATGGGACCCAATGGCCCTATGTACTACCTGGTTGCCGGACGATGGTTCTCGGCGCCCGGCCCCACCGGACCATGGACCTTCGCAACCCCCACGCTTCCTGATGCCTTCAGCAAGATCCCTCTGGAACATCCACGCTCACGCGTGCTGGCGTCTGTGCCGGGCACCCAGCAGGCAGCGGAAGCGATCCTGCTGGCGCAGGTCCCGCAGACCGCGCGCGTCAACATACGGGAGACTAAGGCTCCTGACGTCGTGTTCCAGGGCGATCCGATGTTCGAAGCGATCCCGATGACGACGGTGTCGCGGGCAGTCAACACCGACAAGGACATCATCAAGGTCGGTGACCTCTACTACATGTGCTTCCAGGGCGTCTGGTTCATGGCGCGCAGCGCGACCGGCCCGTGGGAGGTCGCGAAAACGGTTCCCAAAGAGATCTACGAGATACCTGCGAGTTCACCCGCGCACAACGTCACATACGTGACGGTAGTGGAAGATAACGATGACGAGTGGGTGACCTACGCCGCTGTTGCCGGCTATACGGGCATGATGGTCGCCTATGGCTGCGTCGTCTGGGGCAGCGGATGGTATTACCCGCCCTATGTCTGGTACGGCGGCTTCTATCCTGTCTACTACCCGTTCTATCCGACCTATGGCTTCTCCGCGTGGTACAACCCGTGGACCGGCGCATACGGGCGTGGTGCCGCGTGGTACGGACCCTACGGCGGCGTTGGGGCGAGCGCACGCTACAATCCGCGCACGGGCACGTACTCGCGCAGCGCCGTGGCATGGGGACCGTATGGTGCGCGTGGCGTCGGTGAAGCGTACAACCCTCGGACTGGTACGTATGCGCGGACGTCACAGGGCAGCGGCGTGTACGGAAGCTGGGGAGCGACGTCCGTTCAGCGCGGCGATGATTGGGCACGCACCGCGCGCACGACGAACCGGGTCACCGGAACGACGACGCGGGTCACGCAGGGAAGCGGTGGCGGCGAAGCCATCACGCGAAGAGGCCCGCAGGGGAATTCGGGGATCGCGCGAACCGGGACCGGTGACGTCTACGCCGGCCGCGACGGCAATGTCTACCGTCGCCAGGAAGGTGGAGGCTGGGAGAAGTACGACAACGGGTCGTGGGGTCCGGCCGAGCGTCCAACCCCTTCAGGCGATCGTGCCGCGACAGCGGGCACGGCTGACCGTGCGGGAACGGCTGACCGTGCGGGAACGGCTGACCGTGCGGGCACCGCGCGGAGCGGTGATACGGCTGGACAGTTGGATCGCGACTCGACTGCACGCAGCAACGGGACGACGCGCACACGCGACTACGGCGGCGTACAGAAATCGGGTGGCAGCAGCAGGAGCGGCAGCGGCGGCACCTATCGGCCGAGCGGCGGCGGCTTCAGAGGTGGTGGCGGACGACGTCGATGATCTCTACTTCGTGGTGACGGGCAGCTTCTCCGGTAGACGATCGAGGCCGACGAGCTTCCAGTTTCCACCGTCCTGACGGAAATACGCGCGCACCGGCTGCTTCCACGTCGGATAGGCATCGGCGTCTGCAGCGATATCCACGGCCACGAACCCGCTCGAGGGCAGGCCGCTCGGCGCCGCAATTGTCGTCGTCGCACTTTTCGTTTCTGACAGAGGCGTCGTCGCGCCCGTCGCGTTGTTGAAGACCATCCACGATGCCCGGTACACGATCGACCCCTTCGCCACGCCGCCCGCGACCGCGGCATTCTCGAACGTCAGCCCCTTCGCGTCGAGGCGTGGGTTGACGATCGGGTTCACGTGGGTCAAGTAAATGTTCTTGATCTTGTCGCGACGCTCGATCAGTACGTCAGCGACATACTTCTCCGCCGCTGGATCGCTGAACTCTCCTACGTGCACGGCTGCCCTGATCAACTCGTCAGTGAATGCCGCGACGCGCCGCGCCGCCCAGAAGGCGTCGTCGTCGCGCATCTCCATGTAGGCCATCGTCGGTGTCTGCGGCCGCCAGGTCCGTGGATCCCACGTCTTGGCTTCGAACTTTCCGACAGACGGGTATTCGATGTAGTCCGCCTTCTGCCACGGGCTGAGCCCGAATCCAAGAGTCAGAAGTCGCTTCTTCGATGGGGGGCCTTCGTAGAAGTATTCGTAGCTCAGATCCCACTCGTGGTAGTCGTTGCACATGCCGAAGGTGGAGCCCACGTCCTGCAGGTAGTGCTTGACGATTGTCTTGCCGTTCTCCGTTATGAGCGTGTCGATGGCGTTCGCGTTCTTGATATCGGTGAGATTGGTCCACGCGCCGAAGACCCGCAACCCCCGCAGCTCACGCCGGTGCTCGTGCGGGACGAGGTCGTTGGGATCGTCGGGTCGCGTGCCGGAGTAGCGGTAGCCGCCGAGAATCTTGCCCGGCAGCAGACGGCCGGCGACGACCCGATAGGTTCCGTCCGGCTTGCGGGCGACGCGCTCGAGGATGGCGTTCATGTCGTCCTCGTGGAATCTGCTTCGCTTGCCGTTCGGACGGCGAAGTGTCGCCTTCGGATCGATGGACGCCTTTTTCGGATCGAACGTCGTCAGAAACGACTCCACCTGGTTGTAGCCCAGCGCCCAGAAGATCTTGGTCGCAATGGCGACGGCGGCGGTGGCGCCTTCGGGATAGGGAGTCGGATCGAACTCGAGGAACCACGTCTCGCCCTTGGCGTCGACTGCCGTGAAGCCGGGGTGAGCACCCGATGTCTTTTCTCTCGTCAGTACCCACTTGGACGGGTCGGGCGGTGCACCGACGTTGGTGCCGCGGGTGATCTCTGCGGTCGTGATCGGCCTGGTGCCGATGCGGTTGGTGAACCAGCTCGAGTCTGGCACCTCGTCGATCGTGTTGATGTTCATCGCGCGCAGGCCGCTTGCCACGTGGCCTGAATTGACGAACAGGTTGTAGAACAACTCGTACATCTGCGACTCGTCGTAGGGCGTCGTCTTCGAGGCGTCCTGCGATTCCGGGTCGCGCGCGATCGGATCGTCAGGGTAGAAGCGCGGGCCCTGCATCGAGGCGCTGGCAGCAAAGACAGCAAGGGCACCGGTTGACACAACCAACACGGCGATCCGGCGTGCACGCGACGACAGTGATAAATGCATGGAAACGAACCTTAAAAGACGGCAGACGATGAGAAAACGATGTTGAAACCCTCGCGACCCTTGGCCAACTCCACGCGGAGAGGCGTGTCGAATGGGCCGTGGAAACGGACGCCGACGCCGAAATCGTCTTTCATGCCGTTGAAGTCGAGATCGGACGTGGTTGCGGCCACCTTGCCGGTGTCGTAGAAAAACGCCAGGTCGAGGTAGCGGTTGATCATGATGCGCCATTCTCCTTGCAGCAGCATGCTGTTCTGGTCGCGGAATCGCCAGCTGCTGTACGCGCGCAACGAGGAACCGCCGCCGAGTGCGGGCAGCATGAAGAAAGGAATCTGCTGATCGTCCTTGTCCATTGCGTGCTGCACGCGCGCGCGAAACGAGAGCACCCAGGTTTCACGCAGGATCGGAAGGTGCTGGATGGCTTCGTACTCGACCATCCGGAAACCGAATTGATCGTCCTGGTCTTTGTGGTCGTGAAGGGTCACACCGTAGTAGCCGCCGCGCCGCGTGTACCCAGGGGCCGTGCGCCAGTCGAACCCGACGCCGCCTTGGGTGTGAAAGTAGGTGACCTCGGCCCCGAGGCCGGGAAGTGTTTCCGGTGTGTATCGGCTCCCGATGGGTGGGTAGCTCCCTTCGCCGTCCTCCAGATTCCAACGCGAGAATTCCGCCCCACCGCGTAGCACCACGCGTTTCGCGCGGACCGGGAAGTAGGTGAGGAGCGCGTTGGCGTAGGGCTGCCGGAACAGGTAATTGGTTCGATCGCCTTCGCCCGAGTCGTTGCCGACGCCGAAGAAGCCGACCTGCGTCGCTTCGCGCCAGCCGCCGATCGCCGATAGCTTCGCGTGGCGGTTCCACAGACGCGGCGCCACGAACTCAGCCTCGAAGCGCTTGTAGTTGCTGAATGTCCAGCTGCCACGTACGTCGATGTAGTTGTAGGCGCTGACGTAGTTCGCGTGGCCTGCACCGAGGGTGAAGCCGCCGCCCGCGTACGCGTTCTCGAAGAACGGGTGCCATCGAATCGTGCCGCCTTCGAGCACGGTGTCCACGCGTTGAAAGAGCTTCTCTGCCCTATTGGGGGTATAGGGGCGCAGGTTCGTACTCTTCTCCGCCTGCTCCTGCTCGATCTCCCCTTGTCGAGACGTCGCCTGAGCTGCCTGTGCGGCATCCGACGGCGGCTCCTGTGCAGACGCCGACAACGCCGTCGATACCGTGGCCAACACGACGAGCCCGACCAGCCTCATCACACTCGCTGTGCACACGACTAGCCGACCCTTTCAGATTTGTCGCCCCCGATGGGCTCAAATACGTTATTCGGTCCCATCTTATACGGGTTAAAGCCGGACGCGCATGCCAGCCGCGTGATCGTTCGCGCTGGCGGGGAATAGTTCGGAGCTCCGGCGCGTCCCTTCGCAGGTCCTCCGCTCTTTTGCCCGCAACTCGGCACATCCTTCGCGGTAGAGGTCTGGTCGGCCGTTTGCACCATGTCCGCGCCAGGAGGTGAGCGCAATGGCGACCACAGCGCTTGTGATGCTGCAGCCGGTATGGGATTGCCGCTGGAGCCGGAATGGGTATCACCTGACCGGGGTTGCGGACGCGCAGCAACCTGAGGGTGACTGGGTATGTGTGCGCGAAGGAACCCGGCGGAATATCAGCGATGTGGAATGCCGAACCTGTCCGCACTGGGAGCTGGCACCGGGAACGCGAACGCACGCGCTGGTCGCGACGCGCGCAGGTGGCGTGGGTGAAATCGCTGCCGGACGCGTCCTCGCCATCTCGATGCAGGCTCTGCTCGTGTTGACGGCAGTGCTGTTCGTCGCGATTGGCTTCGTGACGCTGACAAACCCGTTGGCCGCGCCGTTCACGGTCATGATGTGGCTCTGTGCCGCAGCGTTCGCGGGATTGGCCGCGTTCTGGCGTCCGGAGACGTAGGCCGGGTCGAATGCGCTACGGAGACGTAGGCCGGGTCTAGCTTTCCAGACCCGGCGGGTCCAAACGCAGGACTCGCCCTAGGGATCCGAAGGGCAGGACCCGCGCGATGGGCGTATTAGACTCGGCCGATGCCGGCGCGCGTCAAAGCTCGTTTCATCAAACCGATGCTGCTGCTTTCGACCGATCATCTGCCGGACGATCGCTCGAAGTGGGAATACCAACTGAAGCTGGATGGCTACCGCGCGATCGCGTTCAAGACGGGGAACACGCTGCATCTCCGATCGCGCAACGACAACGACTTCAGCAGACGGTATCCGGCAGTTCTGCGAGGGCTGGCGAAACTGCCCGACGAGACCGTCATTGACGGCGAGATCGTCGCGCTGGACGAAGACGGGCGGCCGTCGTTCAATGCGCTCCAGAACTCGATCGGGTCCGAGACGTCTGTCGTCTTTTACGTCTTCGACCTGATCGTTCTCTCGGGTCGTGACATGTCGGCGGAGCCGCTGACCGCGCGCCGCGAGCTGCTCGAGCGGAAGGTGTTGCCAACGCTCGCCGATCCGGTTCGTTATGCCGGCATTCTCGAGGCGAGCCTGCGCGACTTGATCCACGCCGTCAAGACACAAGGGTTCGAGGGGCTCGTTGCCAAGCGCTGCAACAGCCGCTACGAGTCCGGGTTGCGCTCGGGCGCCTGGATGAAGATGCGGATCAATCGGGGCCAGGAGTTCGTCATTGGCGGATACACGATTGGAACGCGGACGTTCGACGCTCTTGTCATCGGCTACTACGAAGATGGCCGGCTGATGTACGCGTCGCGCACGCGCAACGGTTTCACGCCCGCCCTTCGCCAGCAGCTTTTCAAGAAATTCCGTGGGCTCGAAATCGCCGAGTGTCCGTTCGTCAATCTGCCCGAAGCGCGAAGCGGGCGATGGGGACAGGGATTGACGAAGGAGAAGATGGCGGACTGTCGATGGCTGAAGCCAGTAATGGTGGGGCAGTTCGAGTTCGTGGAGTGGACGGCTGACAATCACCTCCGCCACACGAAGTTCATCGCCGTGCGCGACGACAAGCGCGCGAATGAGGTGACGAGAGAATCGTGAGGCCTAGTAAGAAGGACCGCCGACAAATACGGGCGGGGCACCGGTTCCACCGCCCCAGCGTGTCGGGGCGCCAACCCCGACGCCCATGCCGCCGCCGGACTCGCAACTCAACGACACGAGTGCGACGGTGAGCGTCAGCACCAGGATGACAACCCGTGGGACGATGTTCGGGCGCTTCATCATGATCTCATCTCAGTATGGATACTTCTGCAGCGCGAGCGGTGCGCCGCCGGGATCGGCTATGACGACGAGCGAACCATTCCTGCGCTCGGGTGCCGCGGGAACAAGAATGCGCCCCCCGAGCGCGGTGACGCGCGCAGCCATCTGGTCCGGAGCGTCGACCAGCACGTAGGGCAGCCAATTGGGCTCGATGCCAACCGTCGTGGCCGGCAACTGGAACAGGCCGGCTCCTCCGCGGGCCTTCATCAGCACGTGATACTCGACACCGAGCCGTGTGTCGGAAACCACAGGCTGGTAGCCGGCGAGCCGCTTATAGAAGTCCAATGCCTTGGCCGCGTCCTTCGCCAGGTATTCCTGCCAGAAGAAGTGACCTTGCGTCGGCTGTGCAGGCAGCGGAATCGTGCCCCGCATCTGGGCGAGTCCGAGCGGCGCGCCTTGCGGGTCGGTCACGACTGCGGCCCGCGCGAGCGGTAGATCGCGCGGTTGGACCAGAACCTTTCCGCCGTCCGACTGTGCGAGTGCCACTGTCTTGTCGACGTCAGCGACGGCCATGAAACACAGCCACTGGGGGCCGGCGTCGGGAAGGTTGCTCACATCCACGATGCCGCCGACAGGAACGTTTCCCGATCGCGCAATGACGTACGGACGGTCGCCGCGCTTCGTCTTCTCGAACCGCCAGCCAAAGAGCTCGCCGTAGAACCGCTCGGCGACGCTCACGTCCTTCGTCATCAGGTCGCGCCACACGAACCGGCCTGGTTCTATCGGATCGGCCGCTGTTACCGGTGCGGTTGCACCTGCGAGCCCGAATGCCAACGCGAGCGCACACGCGGCGCCGAACGACGTGGCCTTGAGTCCCTTCGACATCATCTTCGTGGCCTTCGTGTTACTTGATGTGCGGCCCCATGTGCTCGGTCGACTTCTCGTTCTCGTTGCAGATGAACTCGAACAACTCGGTGCCGAGCATCAGCCGCGCGTTGGTCGTTACCGTCCACGGCTTCGTGTAGTAAGTCGGATCGGTGATCGTCAGCTCGATCTCGAGTTGTCCGAAGCTGGGGCGGCGGAACTTTTCGATCACCGTCAGCTTGTCGCTGGTCGGGAGGCCGCCATGATCCAGCCACTGCCTGCCGTTGAGACCTCTCGTCTCCACGACGAGGACATCACCCTCCCAGCGACCCTTGGAGAACCCCAGCCAGCTCGGATTCAGCTCCTCAGCAAACTCACGCGAATCGAGATGCACCTGCCGCCACAGATTGAACGCTTCGTACACGAGGAGCACGAGCGTGTCGGTCTGAACGATCTTGAAGGGCACGGGCGCCATGTTGATCTTGGGCACACCTTGAGGGAGGCAATGCGCGTCGGGTTCTGTGTAGCCCAGGGTGCCGTCCTCACGTGATGCATGAATCTTGCGCGCCTCGGCCGTCATCGGCACGTTCTCAAGGCCGATATCCGTCGCGAGGTTGCGGAAGTACTTCATGTTGGGCTGGTAGATGCCCGAGAGGTCTGGCTTGCCGTTACTGGTTCGCGGGGCCGGTGCCGACATGTTCGGCTTGCCATCCGGACCGAGTGGAACTCCGTCTGTCGGGATATTCCGCCACTGCGCAACGGCGGGAGTTGCAAACAGAAGTACGCCAATGACCAGGGCACGGATCATGTGATACATGGTGCGGAGCATTGTCCTGCACTCCGTGCCGAGGGTGTCAAGCTACCAATTGGGGTCAGACCCCGTCTGATCTTTACGGCGCGCGCTCAGCGGGCCGCGTACGTCTTGCTGAAATTGTTTCGTCCGTTCGTGATGGTGAACGTTCCGTCCGGTTTGACCGAGGCACGGATCCAGTGCCCCTTGCATTCGGCCGATTCTTCGAAGTTTGCGATCATGTCCTCCGACGTATTTGAGGCCTTGTCCTTCTCGAGGAGAGAGAGGTGTCCCTGCCAGATGCCCTCGATTCCCGGTATCGCGGCGATTCGCTCGTAGTGGCGGGTCGAAGGCTTCGGCGAGTTCGTTGACCCACCTCCCAGCCCTTTTCTCGGCCCGTTGTCGACGACGACCACCTGCGGCTTGATCGCGTGGAGAAGACCGGGCGCGCCTGCACCGTCGAGCGCGCCATGCCGCCCAGCCTGCCAGATAGTGACCTGTCCGATGCGGTTGATTGGGCACGCCAGCTCCATCTCTTTCTCCCAATCGAGGTCCGCAAGATCGAGAAACCGGAATTTGCCATAGGTGAGGAGTGCACCCACCATGAACTGGTTCTCGGGTCCCTCAGCGGGCTTGTTCTCGGCCGAAGCGCACAACGGATTCGGCCCGCCACCCGCCAGTGGTTTCGCGATGAGATCACCGTTCGAGGCGACGACGTCAATCCGCACGCCCTTGAGCGGAATCGTGTCGCCGGCCTTCAGGATCGTCCGCTTCGAGGCGCACGCGTTGAGGTAGATGTCTCGCCACTTCTGGTTCGCTGGCTCGATGAAGTCGCCACGATCGAAACATCTGCCGATCGGCACGAGCTTCGAGAGCTCCTGAAGCCCGCCCGCGTGGTCTGCGTGAAAGTGACTGAGCACGAAGTAATCGATCTGCTTCAACCCCGCCTGCTTGACGGCCGCTGCAATCCGCCGGCCGTCTCGCCCATCGACTTCCCAGCCGGCGTCGTAGAGCAGGGACTCTCCTGACGGCGATACCACGAGCGTTGCGGCTCCGCCCTCGACGTCGATCCAGTAGATATCGAGCGTGCGCTGTTGGGCGCTGGGTGTGTCGGCGAACAGGAAAATGAGTACCCCGAGCCAGATCAAACGCGGTGTTCTGCGAATCATCGAACGCCTCACTTCCCTCCACGGCTGAACGCGAAGAACTGATTGTTGCCGGAACCACCGGTTCGCGCGTATCCTGATCCCCAATCCA
>Ga0075423_10002813_pt1 | contig 15911 bp, 14 predicted proteins | sample SoiMethybrSBSTD2_FD_80114 | JGI IMG/M metagenome (GOLD analysis project Ga0075423, IMG submission 80114) | Bulk soil microbial communities from a Populus tree surrounding site in Tennessee, USA - Soil MetaG P. TD hybrid SBSTD2 | ecosystem: Environmental > Terrestrial > Soil > Tree plantation...
AGACTCGCCGAAGCCGGCATGCAGGTCTCGCATGGATTGCTGCGCGAGCGGGCGCTGGCGCTCAACGAGAAATTCATCAAATTCGTCACCACGGGGTTGCCGTTCGTCACCCTGAAAGCCGCGATGACGCTGGACGGAAAGATCGCCCCGCTCCGGGGAAGCTCCAAGTGGATCACGTCCGAGCCGGCCAGGGAGGAAGCCCAGCGGCTGCGCTATGCGCACGATGCGGTGCTGGTGGGCGTGGGCACCATCGTGGCGGACGATCCGCACCTCACGGCCCGGTGGGCCTCGGGAAAAGCGCTGGTGCGGGTCATCCTCGATTCCCATCTGAGGACGCCTCCGGGTAGCCGGGCCCTGGCGAATGATGATGGCGGGAGCACACTTCTGTACACCTTGACCGATGCTCCTGCCGGAGCGCGGCACGCGCTGGAGAAACGTGCGGGAGTGGAGGTGATTGCTCTTCCCTCCGATTCCGGTCGCGTGGAGATTCCCCGGGTTCTCGAGGACCTCGGAAAGCGTCGCATCATGTCGGTTCTGGTGGAAGGGGGTGGGCACGTCCTGGGGAGCGCACTTAGCGCCGGCGTGGCCGATCGACTGGCGCTGTTCGTAGCGCCCCGGATCTTGGGGAATTCTGGAATCGAGGTGTTCCAGGGCCTGGCAGGGCGCGATCTCGCCGACTCTGTGCCGGTGATGGAATGGAGCTGCCGGGAGATCGGTTCGGATATCCTGATCGAAGGTCGTCTGGCCAGCCGCGTTCAGGAGGGAGCCTAGAAGTGTTCACCGGACTGATCGAGCGCCCCGGATCGCTTGAGGATATTTCGGGTGATGCGAGGGGAGCCACGGCGCGCATCGGCTGCGGCGAGATGGCCGCGGAGCTTTCCATCGGCGAAAGCGTGGCGGTCGACGGTGTCTGTCTCACCGTGGTTCGGACCGGCCCCGGCTGGTTCGAGACGGAAATCTCGCCGGAGACGATGGCCCGAACCACACTGGCCGGGAAATCGAAGGGGTGCGCGCTCAATTTGGAGCGACCGCTACGCCTGTCCGATCGTCTCGGGGGACACCTGGTTCAGGGGCACGTCGACGGGGTAGGAACTTTGACGGACGTGGTCACGGAGGGGGAGGGTAAACGCGTACGGTTGAGGGCTCCCGACTCCCTGCGACGCTACCTGGTCGCCAAGGGATCGGTGGCGCTGGACGGCGTGAGCCTCACGATCGCCGCCTTACGGGAAGCGGAATTCGAAGTGGCGCTGATTCCCCATACCCTGCGGCAGACCTCTCTGGATACCTGGCACGTCGCCAGCCGCGTCAACATCGAGGTAGACTTGGTGGCCAAGTACGTCGAGGCGCTGTTGGCGCCTCATTCCGGGACGGAATGGGAGCGGAAGGAGAGCTGATGGCCGGATCGCGCTCAAGACCAAAGCGCCGGAAGGCGCGCCCTGCGGCGGCCGGCCGCGTGGCGGGATTCGCCACCGTGGAGCAGGCCATCGCCGACATCGCAGCCGGCCGCATGGTCATCGTGGTGGACGACGAGGATCGGGAAAACGAAGGGGACTTGACTCTGGCGGCGGAGAAGGTGACTCCCGATGCCATCAACTTCATGGCGCGCCACGGCCGCGGCCTGATCTGCCTGCCGATGACCGCCCAGCGTCTCCACGAGCTCGAGATTCCCCTGATGGTCGAGGAGAACACCTCCAACTACCAGACCGCCTTCTGTGTGAGTATCGAAGCGCGCAGGAAAGTCTCCACGGGGATTTCGGCGGCCGATCGCGCCGAGACAGTCCGTGTGGCGGTGGATCCCGCCTCGAAACCCGGTGATCTCGCCAGGCCCGGCCACATGTTTCCCCTCATGGCGCGTGAGGGCGGGGTGCTCAAGCGCGCCGGCCAGACCGAGGCGGCGGTCGATCTGGCGAGGCTCGCAGGGATGCGTCCCGCCGGAGTCATCTGCGAGATTCTCAAGGAAGACGGAACCATGGCGCGCATGCCCGATTTGCAGCGCTTCAGCCGGCAGCACGGAATCCGAATTCTCACCATTGCCGAGTTGATCCGGTACCGCATGCAGAACGAGCGGCTTGTCCGTCGGGTGGCCCAGCCCAAGCTCCCCACTCCCTACGGCGAATTCCGCATCATCGCCTATGAAAGCGATTGCGAGCCCAAGACCCATCTGGCCCTGGTCCTGGGCAAGATTTCTCCCAACGAGCCGGTGTTGGTTAGGGTCCATTCGGAATGCCTGACCGGGGACGTATTCGCTTCCACCCGTTGCGATTGCGGTGCCCAGCTGGAGAAAGCGTTCGAGGTCATTTCCCAGGCGGGAAAAGGCATCATCGTGTACCTCCGCCAGGAGGGGAGGGGCATCGGGCTGGTGAACAAGTTGAAAGCCTATGAGCTCCAGGATCGAGGGGAGGACACGGTGGAGGCCAACCACAGCCTGGGATTCAAGGCCGACTATCGCGAATACGGCACCGGAGCCCAGATCCTGCGGGACCTGGGGGCCCGGCGGCTGCGGGTACTCACCAACAATCCGGTGAAATTCATCGCCTTGAACGGCTACGGCCTGGAGATCGTGGAGCGCGTTCCCCTCGAGATCCCACCCTCCTCAGCCACGCTGCGCTATCTGAAAACCAAGAAAGAAAAGATGGGGCACATCCTCTCCCTGGTGTGAGCGCGGGCGGCCGGCGTTGACACCTCCACCCCAAAAACCCTAAAATCCCCCGTTTCTCCATAGACTTCGCTCACGGACAGACGATGTTTCAGCAATTCAGTGATCGGATCCAGGGAGTCCTGCGCCGCCTCCGGGGCCAAGGTCATCTGACCGAAGCCTCGGTGAACGAGGGGCTTCGAGAAGTCAGGCTTGCCTTGCTCGAAGCCGACGTCAACGTTCAGGTCGCGCAGGATTTTTTGTCTCGAATCCGGCAGCGGGCGGTGGGAGACGAGGTGATCAAGAGCCTCACTCCCGGCCAGCACCTCGTCGGCATCGTCAAGGAAGAGCTCGAGGCGCTCCTGACGGGACCGGGCCAAAAGCTGAAGACTTCCGGCATGCCTCCCACTACGGTGGTATTGTGCGGACTTCAAGGCTCGGGGAAGACCACCACCGCGGGAAAACTGGGACGTCTGCTCAAGGAGCGCGGCCACCTTCCGATGCTGGCTTCGGTGGACGTCCATCGGCCGGCAGCGCGGGAGCAGCTCGCCACGGTCGCCCGCGCGGTTTCGGTGCGCTGCTTCGAAGACGCCGGGGCGGATCCCGTGGCCCTTGCGGCCGGGTCGGTGTACGCCGCGCGTCAGGCCGGATGCGATTTCCTGATCGTGGACAGCGCCGGGCGCCTGCAGATCGATCAAAAGCTGATGGAAGAGCTGGCTCGAGTGGTGGAGCGGGTCAATCCAGCGGAAGTCCTGTACGTGGCCGATTCGATGTCGGGCCAGGACGCGGTTCGCAGCGCTTTGGAGTTTCACAAGCGGGTCAAGCTCACCGGCATCATCCTCACCAAGCTGGACGGCGATGCCCGCGGCGGCGCCGCCCTTTCGGTACGCAGCGTCACGGAGGTCCCCATCAAATTCGTGGGGACGGGAGAGAAGCCGTCCGATTTGGAGGCGTTCTATCCCGATCGGATGGCCTCGCGGATCCTGGGAATGGGCGATGTTCTCAGTCTGGTCGAGAAGGCGCAGAGCACCTTTCAGGCGGGCGAGGCCGAGAAGCTGGAGCACAAGCTTCGCAAAGCGGAATTCACCCTCGAGGACTTTCTCGAGCAAATTGCCAAGGTCCGGCGCATGGGGAACCTTAAAGAGATCATGGGGATGATCCCGGGCTTGCAGGCGATGTCTTCCGGCGAGGTGGACGAAAAGCGCATTACCCGCACCGAGGCGATCATTCGCTCCATGACCGCCCGGGAGCGCTCTTCGCCCCAGCTCCTGGACGGGAGTCGCCGCCGGCGGGTGGCATCGGGATCCGGAACTTCGGTGCAGGAGGTGAACGAGCTCCTGCGTCAGTACAAACAGGCGAGAAAGCTGATGAAGATGTTTTCGGGCGGCGGGCCGCGTCCGTCCCTGAAGTCCCTGGCCAGAAATTTCAAGCGATGAACCGACCATGAGTCACGACAGGTTTCGGGAGGAACCGGAATGCTCAAGATTCGACTGAGACGCGCGGGCACGCGCAGCAAGCCCTTCTACAGAATTGTGGTTTCAGACTCCGAGTTGCGCCCGGAAGGAGATTTTGTCGAAAGCCTGGGTCATTACGATCCCAAGACAAAGCCGAGCAAGGTCAAGGTTGATGTGGAGCGGGCCGAGGCCTGGATTCGCAAGGGGGCGCACGCCTCCGACACGGTGCGCCGGCTCCTTGAGCGGGCGCGGGTCGCGCAGCGGTAGGAAGGAGTCAGCGGTGACCGACGATTCCGTCATTCTGGGATCCATGGTCGAGACCCTGGTCAAGGCATTCGTGGATCATCCCGAGGCCGTGGAAGTCTCCGGGGGCTCCCGCTCGAACGCGGTCGTCATCGAGCTGAAAGTGGATGTGCAGGATTTGGGAAGAGTCATCGGCAGGCAGGGGCGGACGGCACGAGCCCTGCGCGCCCTGGTTGGCGTGGCCGGAGAGAAGCTTCAGACGCGCGCGCTTCTTCAGATCCTGGAATAAGCGTGTCCCGGGAAGAGCGGCCCCATAAGGCGGAGGGCTGGGTCCTGGTGGCCCGGGGCACCCGTTTGAGGGGGGCCAAGGGCCTGCTGACAGCCCGGCTGGCGCCCCTCGGAGAGCCCCCCTTCAAGGCAGGTCAGCTCCTTCGCTTCAGACGCGAGAGCCAATCCCTGGAATTGCGGATTGAGACCGCCGAGCATTATCGGGATCGGGTGATTCTCCGGCTCGAGGGTGTGAGCTCAGCCAGCCAGGCCGAACCCCTGGTAGGCTCGGATATCTTCCTCCAAAGTAAGGATTTGGTTGACCTCCCCGAGGGCACCTATTATATTTTCCGCCTCGTAGGCTTGGAAGTCCGGACGCCGGGAAGTGGCCGGATCGGAAAGGTCGCCGACGTTCTGCGAACGGGCGGAACCGATCTCCTGGTGGTTCAGGGGGAAGGAGATCGGGAGTTGTTGATACCCTTCGCGCACTCCATCTGCCGGCGGGTGGATCTCGAGGCCGGCTTCATCGAAATTGACCCTCCCGAGGGGCTTTTGGAGATCGATGCAGTTTGACGTGCTGACCATATTTCCGGGGATGTTCGCCGGACCCCTGACCGAGAGCATTCTGAAACGGGGTCAGGAAAAAGGGCTGATAGAAGTGCGCTTGCACGATTTGCGACAGCACGCCCATGACCGGCACCGTCAGGTGGATGACACTCCCTACGGCGGCGGCGGAGGAATGGTGCTGATGCCGGGACCCGTATTCGAAGGAGTCGAGTCGATTCAGGATCTCCACCCTGCGATGCGCAGTCGGGTCCTACTCCTGAGCCCGCAGGGCCGGCCGTTCAATCAGGAACGGGCCGGAGAGCTGGCGCGGGATTTCGATCGACTGATTCTCATCTGCGGGCGCTACGAGGGGGTGGATGAAAGAGTCCGCGAGTTCCTGGCGGACGAGGAATTGTCCATCGGGGATTACGTTCTCACCGGCGGAGAGCTTCCGGCAATGGTCGTGATCGATGCCGTTTCGAGGCAGGTGCCGGGAGTCCTGGGAAGCCCGCGCAGCGCGGAGGACGACTCCTTCACCGGCGACGGAGGCCTGGAGTATCCGCAATACACCAAGCCCGCGATGTTTCGGGACAAGCCGGTTCCGGAAGTCCTGCTTTCGGGAAATCATGCCGAGATCGTCGCCTGGAGGCGGCGGAAAGCGCGCGAAGCCACCGAGACCAAGCGACCCGACTTGGCAGGCGCTGCAGCGAGGGATACCGGGAAATAGTGGGGTCGGGATTTCGAACCATTTTCAACGAGAAACGGAGAGGCGTCATGGACTGGGTCAAGATGGTGGAAGCGAAACAGCTGCGAGAAAAGGTTCCCGCCTTCTCGGTGGGTGATACGGTCAAGGTGCACGTCAAGGTGAAGGAAGGCGAGAAAGAGCGAATCCAGGTCTTCGAAGGAATGGTCATTTCCCGACGCGGAGGGAGCGTCAATACCTCCTTCACCGTCCGCAAGATCTCCGATGGCGTCGGGGTGGAGCGGATTTTTCCGCTGCATTCGCCCATTCTGGACAAGGTGGAAGTCGTGCGACAGGGGCGGGTCAGGCGCGCCAAGCTGTTCTACCTGCGCGAGCTTCGGGGCAAGGCTGCCCGAATCCAGGAAAAGAAGTACGTTTAAATCGGATCATCCGACTTGCGCTGGACCCATGAGGACGCATTGGCGAAGCAGGGGCATCGCCTCATCGCCGGCCTGGATGAAGTGGGCCGTGGCTCCCTCGCAGGCCCCGTGGTTGCCGCCGCGGTCATCCTGGAGCGTGAATCCCGACTGCCGGAGGTGAGGGATTCCAAGCTCCTCTCCGAAAGCGTGCGACGCCGGCTGTTCGGTCAGATCGTGCTGTCGGCCAAGGCGTATGCATTCGGGATCGCCGACGCCGACAGGGTGGATCGAGTGAATGTCTTAGAGGCAACGCGCGAGGCGATGGGGCAGGCGGTGGAGTATCTCTCCCTGCCGCCCGATGCGCTGTTGATCGACGCCGTGGCGCTGCCTTCGGTGGGGTTGCCCCAAAGCTGCTTGATTCATGGCGATCGCCGCTGTCTGTCGATTGCGGCGGCTTCAATCCTCGCCAAGGTCTACCGCGATGAGATGATGAAGGAGTTCGACACTCTCTTCCCCGCCTACCGGTTTCGCTCCAACAAAGGGTATCCCACGGTCGAGCACCGCCGCGCCATCTTTGACGTAGGACTTTCGCCCCTGCACCGACGGACTTTTTCCGTGCAGAGGCCGCTCCTCGACACAGGGGTGTGAGATGGCCCTGAACCGCGCCAAGGTCCTGGAAACCGCCGACAAACTGGTCCGCCAGGGCAAGCTCGATGACGCCATCAAGCACTACCTGGTGCTCTCCGAGGACAATCCCCGCGACGTCAACACCATCAACCGCATCGGCGATCTTTACGTTCGGCTGCGCAAGAACAAGGAAGGCATCCGCCAGTTCATGCGCATCGCGGACTTCTATGCCGGCGACGGCTTCCACCTGAAGGCGATCGCCATGTACAAGAAAATCACCAAACTCGAGCCGACCCATGTGGAAGCCAACGAGCGCTTGGCGGACATGTATGCCCGGCAAGGTCTGGTTACGGAGGCCCGCAGCCAGTACATCGCCTTGGCGGAGCAGTGCCTCAAGGCGGGACACAAAGACAAGGCGTTGGGTATTTACGAAAAAGTGCTGGCGCTCGAGCCGGGGAACGTGAAGATCCGTCTGCTCGTCGCCGAGATTCATTCCCGCGACGGCGACGCTGCGCGCGCCGTGGAAGGGCTGCTGGTGGTGGTGACGGAGCTGCGAAAAAGGGGCATGGGCGAGGAGGCCTTGAAGGTGCTGCAAAAGGCTTCGCGCCTTCAGCCCGCGCACCCCGAAGTTCTAGGCCAGATGGCCGATCTGCTGCAAGCCGCCGGGAAGAGCTCACAGGAAGTCCTGGGGGTCCTGGAGTCCCTGCACCAGGGTGACCCGGAGAACCAGCGGAATCTCCATTTGCTGGCGGAGGCTTACCTGGGGGCAGGGCGAACCGGCGATTTCCAAAAACTGCTCGCTGCTTCCGCCGCGGGCGAGCCCAGGATTGGGCTCCTGGAGGTCCAGGCGCGGTTCTTCGTTGCCCGGCACGAGCCGGAGAACGCCGTCTCAAAGCTGCGGGAGGCTGCGGAGGACTGTTTGAAGGGCGGCAATACGGAGAGGGCCGCCTCGTTGCTGGAGCAGGCCCATCAGATCGCGCCGGAGGACGCGAGCCTCTTGAACCGGATTCTCGAAGTGTGGAGTCAGGCGACGCAGCGCGAAGGGATGATTTCGGCGATGGAGCGGCTGGCGCAGCTGCATGCCCACCGCGAGGACTGGAAACAGACGAGTCATCTCCTGGACCGGCTGACCGATTTGGCGCCCGGAAGCACGGTGGCCGGTGAATTGCGCGAAAAGTTCGCCGGCAACCTCGAAAGCGGAGCAGGTGGCGACAATCCGGCGGCCGGGGACGACTCCGTCGTTCCGACCCTGGATGAGCTGGAGAAGGTCGTCGACCTCGAGGTCGAGAGCGATGAAGATTCCGGATCCCCGGTGGAGCTTGGACTCCTCGATGAACCGACCCTGGAGGAAGGGGAGCTCAGAGATTCGGCTATCGATTCTCTGCCAAACCCCCTGCGCCTTGACGTCGAGGAAGACGGGATCATCGGCGAGCAGGAGCAGGCCTATTCGGGGAAGAGCGTCATCCAGGAGATGCGCGGGGACCCCACCAAGCCGGACATGGACGAGGATTTTCTCAGCGAGCACCTGACGGAAGCGGAAGTCTTCCTCAAGTACGGTCTGGTGGAGAAGGCGCGCGAGCAGCTGCAGGCGATCCTGGACCGTTATCCCGATCATCTCCCATCGCTGATGAAAATGAAGGAGGTGCATACCGAGGAAGGGCGGAAAACGGAGGCGGCCAGCCTGTCGCTCAAGGTGGCGCAGCTCTTGCGGGAGAAAGGTGAAGCGGAGAAGGCGGCGGAGTGGGAGGAGCAGGCCAGGGATCTCGATCCCAATGCAACCATCAAAGGAAGCGATTCGGCTGGGACGCCCAAGCCGGTTTCCAAGGCCGCCTCCGCGAAGCCGGCAAAGTCCGCTGCCACTCGGTTGGAGGATATCAGTCTCGACATGGATGAGCTGTCTATCAGCGGGGATCTTCGCGAACCCGTCAATCCGACCCGCTCGCTGGATGCTCTCACCGAATTACCCGAGGAGGAGCTCACGATCGATCTTGTCGATGATTCCGACTCGGGGGATCTGCAAGAGGACCAGATCAGCGATCGCATCAGCCAGCTGGAATTCTCTCTCCAGCAGGGGCTGCAGGAAGAGGCTGAAGAGATTTTTCGCAGCCTGGAGGTGGATGCGCCCGCGCACCCGGATCTGGCCAGACTCCGTGCGAAGCTCGGCGGGAAGCGCCCGGTGTCGCCCACCCCGCCCCTGCCGGTGGCGGGCGGAGACCTCGACATGGACGTGGAGATGGCTTTCGGAGGAACTCCGGAAAAGGGGCGCAGCCAGGAGAAGGCCTCCTCGGATGGCTCAGGAGGAGGGGATGACGGATTCTTCGACCTGGCCGCGGAATTGCGTGCGCATGCCGTGGACAGCACTCCGGATGAACCTCGAGAGCCGGCGGCAGGGCTGACGGTCCGGGAAGAGGAGAGCATCGACGAGATCTTCAAGGCTTTCCGTAAAAAAGTAGACCAGCAGGTCGAGGAAGAGGACTACGAAACGCGCTACAACCTCGGAATCGCCTACAAGGAAATGGGCCTGCTCGACGAGGCGATCGGAGAATTTCAGTATGCCTCGCGCGATCCCAAGCTGTTCATGGAGTGCTGCAGCATCCTCGGGATCTGTTTCCGCGAGAAAGGCATGTCGGAGCTCGCGGTGAAGTGGTATCGCAAGGCGCTGGAATCGACCGGTCAGCCCGAGGAAAAGACCCTCGGACTGCGCTACGACCTGGGTGAGATTCATCTGGAGCGCGGCGAGCATCCCCAGGCTCTCTCCCTCTTCTCGGAAGTCTACGGAATCAACTCCAACTACCGCGACGTGGCATCCAAGCTCCGGGAATTGAAGAAGCGAGTCGGTTGAACTCCGTCCGCGAACCCCACCTCCATCGGTCGGAATCGCGATCGGTGTGTCGTTTTCGCTTCGGCCCGAGGACAGTGTGCGCCAAAAGGGAAACACTGAGGCCGGGACAAGGGTTCAGCGCCTCTGTGATCGGCCGTCATGCATGCGTCGTAACTCTAGGATATGCAAGTAACATCCGAACAAAACCGGAAAACTTCCATGAAGTGCGACCGTTTGGCAAGAGAGTTGCTAAATAGGGGGACAAGCGTTCGGAATGTTGTGGAGTTGGAATCTTCGCTCACACTTTCCGAGTTTAGAAAAGAAAAGTTCCGGCAGCTGGTGTAGGGAAAAGTCATTCCCCCAAACCTACCCTACCCCCCCACCTAAGAGAGAGAGCAAAATCGCCCACACCGGCTGCCGGGCGCTCCTCTCCCCGTCCTTGCGACCTGCGGTTCTCTCCTTGACAGCGGTGCTTTGGGTTTGATAGGGTTCCGACTGCAATTGCCATAAAACAAACGAGATATTCAGCACGCCTTCTCGCCCGGCGGAAAGGCAGAGGTAGCCATGACCGAAGCGAAGACCTATCGAAATTTCATCAACGGCGAGTGGGTGAGCTCGACATCGGGAAAGGAGTTCGACAACCGGAATCCGGCAGATTCCAGTGAAGTTGTGGGAGTCTTTCAGGACAGCAGCGAAGCGGACGTTCAACAGGCCGTTGAAGCGGCGCGCGAGGCCTTTCGTAAATGGCGCCTCACGCCCGCTCCGAAGCGCGCCGAGTACGTCTACAAGGTGGGCGAGATTCTCATCCGGCGCAAGGAAGAGTATGCGCGCGAGATGACCCGGGAGATGGGAAAGGTTCTGAAAGAGACCCGGGGGGATGTGCAGGAAGGGATCGACATCGCTTACTACACCGCGGGTGAAGGTCGTCGCATGTTCGGAAAGACGGTGCCCTCCGAGCTACCCAACAAGTACGCCATGTCGATGCGCATGCCGGTGGGAACCTGCGCCTTGATCACGCCCTGGAATTTTCCCATGGCGATCCCGTCGTGGAAGCTCATGCCTGCTCTGGTGTGCGGCAACACGGTGGTGCTCAAACCCGCGTCCGACACGCCGCTCAGCACCTACCACCTTGTGAAGGTCTGCCAGGAAGCCGGCATTCCCCGTGGAGTCGTGAACCTGGTCACCGGGTCGGGTGCTTCGGTGGGCACGCCGCTGATGCAGCACGCCGGAGTGGATCTGGTTTCCTTCACGGGATCCACCGAGGTTGGAGGCAAGGTCGGTGAAACGACGGCGAGACTGTTCAAGCGGTGTTCTCTGGAGATGGGGGGGAAAAACGTCATCATTGTCATGGATGACGCGAGGCTCGATCTGGCTCTCGAAGGCGTGCTGTGGGGGGCGTTCGGGACTTCCGGGCAGCGGTGCACCGCCACCAGCCGCGTGGTGGTGCACAAGAAGGTCTACGGTGAGTTCGTGGAGAAGCTGGCGGAGCGAGCGAAGAATCTCAGGATCGGGGACGGACTCGACGAGTCGGTGGAAATGGGTCCCGTGATCAACGAGACGGCCGTCAAGCGAATCGCCGAATATGTTCAGATCGGACGCGACGAGGGCGCGAGCCTCCTGTGCGGAGGAGTTCGGCTCACCAAGGGAGAATACGGACGCGGCAGCTTCTTCGCCCCCACGGTTTTCTCCGATGTGCAGCCGGGCATGCGCCTGGCCCAGGAGGAGATTTTTGGCCCCGTGCTCTCGGTGATCCCATGCGATTCCCTGGACCAGGCCATCGAGATCGGCAACGGCGTGCCATACGGCCTGTCCTCGGCCATCTTCACGCAGGACGTGAACAAAGCCTTCATCGCCATGCGGGACATGTTCACCGGAATTTTCTACGTAAACTCTTCCACCACGGGCGCCGAGGTGCAGCTTCCTTTCGGTGGGACCAAGCGTACCGGCAATGGCCACCGCGAGGCGGCGGATACCGCGCTGGACATCTTTTCCGAGTGGAAGGCGGTGTACGTGGATTTCAGCGGCAAGCTTCAAAAGGCCCAGATCGACAGCTAGCGAGGCGCTTTGCGCCTGACCCCGTCCTCGAGCCCGTGGACGGAGTGAGTCGGAGCGGAGTGCGGTGACGGGCTTTGGAGACTGGCGATCATGATCCTCGGGGTTCCGAAGGAAATCAAGGACAACGAGTATCGGGTGAGCATGGTGCCGGCCGGGGTGAAGAGCCTCACCGACGCCGGCCACCGGGTATTGGTGGAGAAGGGGGCCGGCCAGGGCAGCGGCGTTTCGGACGAGGAGTTTTCGCGTGCCGGCGGGACTCTGGTGGAGTCTCAGGAGCGAGTCTTCGCGGAGGCGGAGATGGTGGTGAAGGTGAAGGAGCCGCAGAAGGACGAAGTGGCGCGCCTTCGTCGGGGCCAGATCCTTTTCACCTACCTTCACCTCGCTCCGGATCCGGAGCTGACCCGGGGACTTTTGGAGGCCGGCGTCGCCGGCATGGCCTACGAGACCATCGAAGAGCAGGACGGCTCCCTCCCGCTTCTGACGCCGATGAGCGAGGTCGCCGGGAGAATGTCGATCCAGGTAGGAACGCACTACCTGCAACGAACCCAGGGGGGATTGGGGATTCTCCTGGGAGGAGTACCTGGAGTGTTGCCGGGGCAGGTGGTCATCATCGGGGGCGGCACGGTCGGAACCAACGCCGCCAAGCTGGCGCTCGGCCTCGGGGCCCGGGTCACGGTGCTGGAGCGCTCGGCGGCGCGCATGCGCTATCTGGATGACATCTTCGGCGGCCGGGTGGAGACCTTGATGAGTAATACTTATTACCTGGCGGAATCGGTGGCGCGGGCGGATCTCCTGATCGGGGCGGTGCTCATCGCAGGCGCCTCGGCCCCGAAGCTGGTGAAACGCTCCATGATCTCCAGCATGAAGCGGGGCTCGGTGATCGTCGACGTGGCGGTGGATCAGGGGGGGTGCATCGAGACGACCCACGCCACCACCCACAGCGAGCCGACCTTCGTGGTGGATGGGGTGGTGCACTACTGCGTCGCCAACATGCCCGGGGCGGTTCCCCGCACCTCCACTTATGCCTTGACCAACGTCACGCTGCCTTACATTTTCCGCATCGCCCAGTCCGGCTTGAAGGGTGCGCTGCAGAAGGATTCCACGCTGGCGCTGGGGCTCAACGTTTACGAGGGGAAAGTAGTGCATCCGGCCGTGGCGGCCTCGCAAAACCTGCCGCATACCGCGCTTCAGAGCATCCTGCGATGAGTGCCTCCTACAAGACCTGGAGACTCATCCTGGATCCTCCCCTGGACGGATTCGAGAACATGGCGCGGGATGAGGCCCTGCTGGAGGCCTGTCGGCAGGATGGCGACGACAGACTTCGCTACCCCGTCCTGCGCATCTACGGCTGGAACGTTCCCACGCTCTCCCTGGGGCGGTTTCAGGACGCGCTGCGCTCCGTCGATCAGGGATTCTGTCGCGAGCACGGCATCCCGGTGGTCCGCAGGCCCACGGGCGGCGCGGCGGTCCTGCACGATCGTGAAGTCACCTACTGCCTGGTAGGCCCCACCGGAAATCCCCCTTTTTGCGGCAGCATTCTCGATTCCTACAAGCAAATCGCGGGCGGGATCGCGGATGGGCTCTCCTTGCTGGGGCTGTCTCCTGATCCGGGGTGCGCGACCAGGACGACGGCGGCCGCCGTCGCTCCGCCGCAATGCTTCGCGCGAGTGGGCAGCTACGAGATCACCTTCGCCGGAAAGAAGGTCGTCGGCTCCGCGCAGGTTCGGCGCAAGGGCGCCTCGCTGCAGCACGGGTCGATTCTTCTGGATGCGAATGGGCGGCTGTTCGACGAGGCGACTGGAGGCCAGCGCGAGGAGCGGCGGGGTTGGGCCACGCTGCGGGAGCTCCTGGGGCGGCGCCCGGATTTCGAGGAAGTGGCCCTGGCGCTGGCTCGAGGGTTGGCGAGCTCGTTCTCGGTCGACTGGGAGATGGGAGATATCGCAAGTGCGGAAGATCGGCTGGCGCAGCGGCTAAGGGCGAGGAAATATCTCAACGCCCACTGGACCGCCCGAGGCAGCTCGACCCTCAGTCGTATTTGATCAGGACCATCGTTGCTTCCCGGCCGTCCAGTCCCACCTTGTGGGGCGGCGACGCGGTGGTGAGTCCCGGGGCGTCCGTGGCACCATCCGATCCGGCGCCGTCCGATCCGTCCAGAATTTCCCGCATGTCCCGCCTGCCGATGTCCAGCGCGATTACCCAATCTCCCTCGCTCCGGTGCCAGACGAGCGAGCGGGTCGCTTCATCAAGCGTCAGCTCGCCGCCGGATTGCTGCAGCAGACGGCGCAAACCTTCACCGTCGATGCGCAGCTCGTTTTTCCGGTTGAACTGGTAGCGCTGCAGGTAATAGGGGAGCGAGACGCGGAAATGCTGGGCTTCGGAGCACAGCGCCGTGGGCTCGGTGCCGCGCAGGAAAGCTTCCAGGATGATGGGCTGGCAATGAGTCTCCACGCTGGCCTTGAGCCCCGTCCGCCGATCGACGGGAACGAAGCTGATGCTGGAGGGGCGCGGAAATTTCTCGGGCGTGTGGTCCTTCAGCGCATTCTGGATGAAATCGATCCAGATCGGCAGGGCCACGTGCGCCCCGGTCTCGTCCACTCCAAGGCTCTTGCGCTGATCGAACCCGACCCAGACCCCCACCACCAGGCTCGGCGTGAATCCGACGAACCAGGCATCGGCCAGGTCGTCCGTGGTCCCGGTCTTCCCGGCGATGGGGCGGTTGAGCACCCGGGCCGCGGCTCCGGTGCCCGTCTCGGTGACCCCCTGCAGCGCATAAGCCATCAAGTAGGCGATGTCGGGCTTGAGCACTTCCTCGACCTGCGGGTGAGCCTTCTCCCGCTCCTTGCCGCCCCGATCCAGCACTTCGCGAATCATGTGAGGCTCCACCCGGATCCCCTGGTTGGGAAACACGGAGTAGGCCGACACGAGGTCCCACAGCGAGACTTCGGCCGCGCCCAGAGCCAGCGAAGGATACGGGTTCAGGTGGCTCCGGATCCCCATGCGAGTAGCCAGGTCGATGGTTTTTCGGTAACCCACCTGGTTGAGGAGCTTGACGGAGACGATGTTGCGGCTCTCCTCGAGCGCCGTGCGGAGCGTCATGGTACCGTAATATTTCTTCGTATAATTCTCCGGCTGGTATTCCCCGTTGGTCTTGCTGTCCATGAATACCGTCGGCTCGTCGAACAAGGTGTCCGCCAGCGTGTAATTGGAGTCCAGGGCCGCCAGGTAGACGAAGGGCTTGAAGGCGGAGCCCGGCTGGCGTAACGACTGGATGACCCGATCGAACTCACTGCGGCCGAAATCGTACCCGCCCACCAGCGCCTTGACCTCTCCAGTCGCCGGATCCAATGCCAGAAGCGACCCTTCCACGATCGGCTCCTGATCCAGCGAGAGCTTGAGCCGGTGCGCCTGTCGATCGATCTCCTGGATCTGGAACAGGGTGACATCCCCCACGTGCAAGACGGAGGAGGGAGTGGTGGAGTGCGTCCATTGGATCTCGGCGGGACCGACCTTCCCCTCGTACGGGCCCACCTTCACCGTGGCGCTCTTGCGATCCACGCCCGTGACCAGTCCGTGGATCAGATCCCCGACTTCCAGCGGGCGCTCCCATTCAGGATGTTTGTAGGTCTCGAGCGAAGTCTTCGGATCGCGCAGAATGTTGGTCTGAATCGGCCGGAATCCCTGGCGCTTGTCCACCGCCCGGAGGCCGCGGCTCATCGCCTCATTCGCCGCCTTCTGCATCGCGGGATCGAGCGTGGTATAGACCTCCAGTCCTTCCTGATACAGGGCCACCTCGCCATAGGTGCGATCCAGGTAACGCCTCACCTCTTCGACGAAATAGGGTGCGAGCTCGCTCTCCTCGCGCGGCTGGATGCGGTGGAACGGCTCGGCGCGCGCCAGCCGCGCCTGCTCGGGAGTCAGGTATTTCTCGTCCAGCATCCGATCCAGGACATGATCCCGCCGCTTAAGGGCGAGCGTGGGGTTGCGAATCGGCGAATAGGCCTCCGGTCGCTGCACGATTCCGGCCAGCAGAGCCGACTCCGCCAGGCTCATCTCGCGGGCCGGCTTTCCGAAGTAGAAGCGCGACGCAGTCTCGACCCCGTAACGGCCGTGGCCCAGGTAGATCTGATTGCAGTAGAACACCAGGATTTCGCGCTTCGTATAG
>Ga0075423_10002814_pt1 | contig 15905 bp, 12 predicted proteins | sample SoiMethybrSBSTD2_FD_80114 | JGI IMG/M metagenome (GOLD analysis project Ga0075423, IMG submission 80114) | Bulk soil microbial communities from a Populus tree surrounding site in Tennessee, USA - Soil MetaG P. TD hybrid SBSTD2 | ecosystem: Environmental > Terrestrial > Soil > Tree plantation...
GCGTGCTCGACCACGTACTGTTCGTTGCCGAGCACGATGATCACCACCTGGCGACCATCACGGCGCTCCTGCGCGCCATGGCGATTTGAGCCTTACTCGCGGCTCGCGCGTTTCAAAACCGAAGAATCGACGACGAACGAGAACGGCTGCTGAACGAGTTGGCGCACGCGCTTCCCGTTCAACATCGCTGGCGCGTAGTTCCATTCGGGCAACGCACGCTGCACGGCGACCGTGAACTTCGGGTTCGTCGACGAGATCACGCCGAACGTGTCGAACTCCACGTGCCCGAGCGTGTCCACCACGAACTCGGCAAGGACCTGCCCGGGCACGCCCGTGAACAGCAGCGCCTCCGGGTACTGCGGCTGTACCCGCGACAGGCTGTCCGATCGCGCCGGGATGTCCACCTGCTCCGCCGTGTACACCTTGAGCGACGCCACCAGTTCCGCAAGCTCGGTCGCGGTGACGGGTTTCTTCCGCTTCTTCTCGCGCCGCTCGCCTTCACGCGACCACACGACGATGACGCCGCAGGAGCCCAGACCGCGCGCGCCCATGAATTGGGGCGGGACCTGCGAGATGCCGCTGTACACCTCGATTCCTTCGACCGACGTCGGCGACAGGAAGTCGAGGTCGAACTCGGCCGTGGGCAGTGGCGCGCCATCGAGCCACACGAGCGGCCAGCACGCTCCGCCATTCCCGCGGAAGCGAATGGCGTTGCGGATCGTGCGCGTGGACGTGATCTGCACTCCGGGCAGACGACGGAATACGTCGGTGAGCTGGGCGGGGTTATCGTGCTCGAGCCTCTCGCGCGAAACGAAGTGTCCGATACCGAGGTCCCGCCGCTGGTAGAATCCGGCCATGCGACCCGTGTAATTCGTGCCGCCTCTCACGACGATCGGCGCGAGCCGCTGTGCGATCGGCGCGAGCATCACAATGCTCGTCGCCGGCACGCGCTGATCGACGATGACATCGAGGGTCGTCGGTCGGAACCCGAGGCGGCGTATGCGCACGGTGGCGGGCCCGCCGCGCACGGCGGTGAAGCGGATCTCACCCCGCTCGTCGGTCACGCCGCGCACGGCGGTGCCTTCGACGGTCAGCTCCGCGCCGGCTATCGATCGGCCGAGCGAGTCGCGAACGACGACGGAAATGACACCCGGGGGCAGTGGGTCCTGAGCCCGGGCAACCTTGGGCATCGCCGCGAACAGGGCAGCGACGAGTAGAGCGCCAATGGAGCGAGTGCTGGACACGTGGGCCTCCAGAGCGCGACGAGGCGTGCACCGTCCTCCTATAGTAGTTGCGGTGCAATCGCCGCGCGAGAGACCTCTCTTTCGCCAGCGGCCCGCTGGGGTACGCCGCGCTGAGACGGGACGAACCGTGCGCGCGGGCTCAGTCCGGTTGGCACCTGGAAACCACGGCGCTACTATGTCCGTAACGGATATATCCCACACGGACACACGAACCGAGACCCCATGCGCTCCAGGGAACCACGCCCGGCGGACTTTCTTCCGCTGACGCCTGCCGTCCTTCATATCCTGCTCGCGCTCGCCGACGGCGAGCAGCACGGCTACGCCATCGCGCAGGCGGTCGAAGCGTTGACCGAGGGTACCGTGAGAATGGGGCCCGGGACGTTGTACGGGTCCATCGGCCGAATGGTGGCTGGCGGGCTGATCGAAGAATCCATTCGACCACGTGGGCGAGCCGCAGATGATGACCGGCGCCGGTTCTACCGGATGACCGCGCTTGGCCGCCGCGTGCTCGAGTCTGAAACCGAGCGCCTCGCGAGAGTCGTCGCGCTCGCCCGAACGAAGAACGTTCTCCGCCGCCCGGAGCCCGCCTGATGCGTGCAGTCGATCAGGTTTTCGAGCTCATCCTGCGTCTCTACCCGACGGCGTTTCGACGGCAGTATGGCGACGAGATGCGGGCGTTCGTGCGAGCGCGGCTCGCCGAGCCGCGTTACGCGCCCCCGTGGGGGCGGCTCCGGCTCGTCTCGCACCTCGTGGCGGACGGCGTCGCCGGCGCCGTCCGCCAGCAGCTGGCCGCCCGCGTGTCGTTCTCATCCCCGAGCGGTGCAACACCGGGCCGCCAATCGCCCCTCCCTGACAACGAACCGCCCGAGGAGCTCATGCCCACACTCGTCCACGACGCCCGGTACGCCGTCCGTACGCTGCGTCGGCGTCCAGCGTTCACGATCGTCTCGGCGATCACGCTGGCGTTAGGCATCGGGGCGACCGCCGCCATCTTTGGCGTCATCGACTCGATGCTGTTTCGCCCGCTCCGCTACCCTGCTCCGGAGCAGATCGTCATGGTGAGCATGACGCGCGGCGGTTCGCTGCGCGAGGCCCCGGCGTACCCGGATTTCCTCGACTGGCGCGAGCAGTCGCGCTCGTTCCAATCGCTGGCGGCGACTCGCACCCAAAGCGTGAACCTCACCGGGCGCGAAACGCCCGAGCGATTGAGTGGCAACTTCGTCTCGGCAAGCCTCCTCTCGCTCCTCGGCGCCGAACCGCTTGCGGGACGACTCTTCGCGTACGACGAGACCGAGGTCGGGACCGCATCTCCTGTTGCAGTGATCAGTGAAGGGCTCTGGCGGCGGCGGTTCGGCGCAGATCCCGCGACCGTGGGCAGTGTGATCGTGCTGAACGGACAGCCGTTCACGGTGATCGGAATTGTTCCGTCGACATTTGCGTTCTTCGGCGGCACCGAGGTGTACCTGCCCATCACGTATTATCCGAACAACGGGGGGCTCACGCGGAAAGACCACAGTATGGCCGTGGTGGGGCGACTGCGCCCTGGAGTCACGCTAGCCTCCGCAGACGCGGAAATGCGCGCGATCGCGACCCGGCTGGCGGAGCAGTTCCCGGTCGAGAACGCCGGGAGCGGTGCGCACGTCGAGAGCCTGCATACGCTGCTGGTCGGCGACATCCGTGCGCCGCTATACATCGTGATGGGCGCCGTGACGCTCCTCCTGCTCATCGCCTGTGCGAACGTCGCCAATCTGCAGCTTTCGCATGCTGTCGCACGGCGACGAGAGATGTCGGTTCGATCCGCGTTAGGAGCCGGCCGAGGGCGTCTCGCCCGCCAGCTCCTTACCGAGAGCACCATTCTGTCCGCACTCGGCGGGCTGCTCGGCGTAGCCGTGGCGTACGGCGGCGTTGGGCTGTTGATCAAGATCATTCCGATCGACCTCACCTTCTTCAGCCCGATTCGCGTCGATGGGCGAGTGATGGCGTTCGCCGCGCTCGTGTCGATCGTGACGGGAATCGTATTCGGACTCGCGCCGGCGCTCCACGCGTCGCGCACGAATCTCAACGACGCACTGTCGACGCGCGCGGGTGGGCTCGCCGGGCGCGTTCGAGGCATCGAGATGCGCGGGGTGTTCGTCGTCGTCCAGCTCGCGCTCTCCATTGTGCTCCTGATCGGCGCGGGTCTGTTGAGCCGGACGCTGGTGAAGCTCCAGCAGGTGGATCTCGGGTTCGACCCGTCGAACCTGCTCACGATGGAGTTCAGACTTCCCGCAGCGAAGTACTCGCAGCCGCGGCAGATCTCCGACTTCTTCACGCGAGCCATCGCCGAGATCCGCTCGGTTCCGGGGGTCCGGAGTGCAGCTCTCGTTAGGGCAGTCCCGCTGAGCGGCAACTCCGACGCCAGAGCGTACGCGGTTGGCGGCGCAGCGGAACCGGAAAAGGGGCGGGCCCCCATCCTGCAGCTCAACACCGTCAGTTCTGGCTACTTCAGAACAATCGGCGTTCCGCTCGTGAGCGGGCGCGACGTGAACGAGCACGACGACGCCGATGCGCCGCCGGTCGTGGTGGTGAACGAGACGTTCGCGCGGCGAGAATGGCCGAACGCGTCCGCACTCGGGCACCGCATTCGATTCGTGGACAGCGATCGCTGGCTCACCGTGGTTGGCGTCGCGCGCGACGCGAAGCACTTCGGGCCCGCCGATCAGCCGACGCCGCAGGCGTACATCCCGTACATGCAGGCGCCGCAGATCTTCACGAGCGTGGTGGTGCGCGCGAATCTCGAGGCAAACGCGCTCGGTCCACTCGTGCGCGAGGCGATCTGGCGGGTCGATCGCGATCAGCCGGTGTGGAAGATCCGAACGATGGATTCGCTCGTGGCCAACACACTCGGATCGAAGCGTGTGCTGCTCGCGCTTGTCGGTGCGTTCGCGAGCGTTGCGCTGCTGCTCGCGGGTGTCGGCATCTTCGGCGTGATGTCCTTCGCGGTCACGCAGCGCACGCACGAGGTGGGCGTGCGAATGGCGCTCGGCGCGAGCGGCGGCGAGGTGCTCCGACTGATCGTCGGCCAGGGCCTGCGGCTCACGTCCGTCGCGTTGTTGCTCGGACTCGGTGCGGCCTTGGGTGCGACGCGGCTCATTGCCAGCCAGCTCTTTGGCGTGACGCCGTCGGACCCGGTGACGTTCGCGACTGTCCCGCTCGTGCTCTGCGCAGTGGCCGCCCTGGCGTGCTATCTTCCTGCGCGTCGAGCCAGCCGACTCGACCCGCTAACGGCGCTCAGACGCGAGTAATCATTTCGTACGTCAAGGAGGACGTTGACGCGATACATCGCTGCACTGCTCTGCGTTGTCGCCGCCGGGATCGCGTCAGCCCAGCAGCCTACCCCACCGGTATCAACGCCGAGCGAGCCCCACAGCCTCGACATCGCGATCAACCACGTTGGCATCAGCATCGGCAACTCGCACCGCCTGACGGGCATTCGCCTCAACTGGCGCGACGAGGGAGTCGAGTACGTGAACGGCATCAACTTCACGCTCTGGTCGCCGGGGCAGAACCCACGGGCGGGCGTGAACGGGCTCGCCGTCGGCGTGGTCGCACCGGGAGCCGCGCGCTTGAACGGCATTGTACTCGGCGGGATTGGCATTCGCGCCGATCAGCGCCGAACGGGGATCGGGCTCGCCACGTTCGGCGTTCTGTCGCACGGATCCGTCGGTGGCGTGACGGTCGGGGGCCTCGCGATCGTGGCCGATAGCGACGTCACTGGTCTCTCGGCCGGCGCGCTGGCGGTCATGTCGAAAGGCGGCGCGATCAACGGGATCGGCGTTGCCGGAGTATCGGTCATCGCGGCTGGCGGGCTGCGCGGCGTCGCAATCGGAGGCCTGGCGACGGTGCTCCAACGTCAGGCCACCGGTATTGCGGTGGGCGGGCTGGCCGTCGTAACGGAAGGTCCGCTGACCGGCGCGGCGGCATCGGTGTTGGGAGTTGCTGCCCGTGGCGACATGACCGGGCTGGGTCTCGGCGGGCTCGTCACCTTCGCGTCCGGTCGGCTGCGTGGTGCAAACGTCGGCGGGCTCGCGGTCATTGGCGAGAGCGGCGTCAGCGGCGTCACGGTGGGTGGCGCCGCGGTGCTGTCGTCGGCGAGCATCCAGGGCATCACGCTGTCGGCCGGCGCAGTGATGTCCAACGACGAGATCACGGGGATCACCGTCGGCGGGCTCGGTGTCGTGGCAGACGGCGAGGTCCGATGGGCGGCGCTCACGGTAGGAACTCTCGTGGCGAGAGGAGACGCGACCGGGCTTTTGATGGGGCTGTATCGAGTGCGGAGCCCACGCGTGACGGGACTTTCGGTCTCGGCCGTCCAGATGCGCTCGATCTGGCTGCGCGGGGTCTCGGTCGCGGGCTACAACTACGTCGCCCGGCAACGCGGGCTCACGATAGGTCTCTACAACGACGCCCGTCGTCTGAACGGTGTACAGATCGGCCTGATCAACCGGGCGCGCAACAATTCTCCAGGGCTACGCTGGCTTCCCTTCGTCAACGCCCACTTCTGATGGTAGAATCCCGGCGTTGTCGTCGCCGGTTACTCATCGAGCTTTGCTATCCCGACACCCGATCCCGTTCATGCTGCCTGGCCGTAACGCCGCGGCGCGGCTCACCGTCTCTTCTGTCCTGCTTGGCGCCGCCTGCATCCAACAGCCCCTCAAGCTGACGACCGACGACTCGCCCGTCGTCCTGTCGCATCAGTCGATCACCGCTCCGAATCCGGGCCAGCCCGGCACGTACGCGGTTCGGACGCTGATCTACGGGAGCGGCACCGACAAGCGCCGGGCCGCGTTTCGCGACTCCGTGACGCTCAAGACCAAAACGGTCGACGGGTCGCCCATGGTGTCCGCGCCACCGGACATCGCGAAGAGCCGATCGAAGTACTGGGGGTTCGACTTCAAGAAGCTCCCGATCAATGGGCGCGTGTGGTACCCCGAGGGGAACGGGCCATTTCCACTCGTGCTGGTCGTGCACGGGAACCACAACATGAAAGATTTCTCGGACCCGGGGTACGGCTACCTGGGTCAGCACCTCGCGTCGCGCGGGTTCATCCTCGCGTCGGTGGACGAGAACTTCATCAACGGGAACCTGCGCGGTGAGAACGACGGCCGCGGCTGGCTCCTCCTCGAGCATCTGCGGCGCTGGCGGGCGTGGAACGATTCGTTAGGCAGCCCGTTCCACCACAAGGTGGACATGGGCAACATCGCGATCATGGGTCATTCTCGCGGGGGTGAGGCCGTTGCGGTCGCGGCGGCGTTCAATCGGCTCTCGCACTACCCCGATGACGCCACCATCAAGTTCGACTACAACTTCGACATCAAGTCGATCGTCGCGATCGCGCCGGTGGATGGGCAGTATCAGCCGGCGGGCAAGCCGACGCCCGTCGAGAACGTGAACTATCTCGTGTTTCACGGCTCGCACGACGGCGACGTGTCCGCGTTCTCTGGACTCAGGCAGTATCAGCGCATCAAGTTCACCGACGGGCGGCCGTGGTTCAAATCGGCGGTCTACGTCTATCGCGCCAACCACGGCCAGTGGAACACGGTGTGGGGGAACAAGGACAACGGGCCGCGAAGCGGCCGCTGGCTCGCGCTCGATGCGCTCATCTCGCCCGAGGAGCAGCGGCAGTTCAGCCGCGTGTACATCGGCGGATTTCTCGAGGCCACGCTCAAGGGGAAGAAGGAATACCTGCCGATGTTCCGCGATCATCGGACGATCGGGAGCTGGCTGCCGAAAACTATGTACATCACCCGCTTTTCCGAATCGAGCTACCGCGCCCTCGCGGGCTTCGATGAAGACGTCGACGTGACCACCGGCTCGGTGGCCGGCGTGACGATCTCGGGCGACAGTTTATCCGGCTGGAAGGAGGCACCCATTCCGATTCGCTCCCGGAACAGCGACCTCGGGACGAACGCCGTGTGGTTAGGCTGGAACAACAAGCCTGTTGGCAAGGACACGACGAAGCCGCGCGCGCCGGCGAGCTACTCGATCACGATCAGCGACTCGCTTCGCGGCGCGTGGAACGTCGGAGACGGATCGTCGGTGGTGCTGTCGCTGGCGCCGACTCCCGCCACGCCAGGTCCGCGCAAGACCGCGCAAGACACGACAAAGAAAGCTGACTCGTCAGGCACGAAGGGAAAGCCGCCTGCGAAGGTCGCCTCGAACAAGAAGAAGGGCGACGACAAGAAGGCCGCGCCCGACACGACGCCGGTCGATCTCAGCCTGGAGCTCGTCGACGCGTCGGGCGGGACCGCACGGGTGGCGCTCAGCCAGTACGGCAAGCCACGCCGGCCACTCGAGATTACGGTCTATCGTCGGAAGGGCCGCGACAAGTCGGCGTTTCCGAACCCTTACGAGCTCGTGCTCCAGACGTACGTGATGCCAATCAAGGAGTTCTCCCGCGGCGCGAGCGGCTTCGACGCGTCACGTGTAAAAACAATCCGCCTGGTGTTCGATCGCACGAGGGTTGGCCAGGTCGTGGTCGATGACATCGGCTTTTCGGCCATCGATCCGGCGTACCTGGCGAATCGTTAGCGAATCCGAACGCCGATGCGGTGACCGCTGCCTTCACCCTGATACGGCTCGAAGCCGTAGTCGATGGAGACGCGGTCGAAGGTGAAGCTCGCGCCCAGCGTGACCGGCGCTTGCCCGTCCTTCTCCGGGAAGCGCGCGCCGACGCGGCCAGCGAACGTCACACCGTCGATCGGCACGTACCCAAGCTCTACGCCACCCGCCGGCGACACTCGTCCGCCTCGGCGCACCGACACGTCAGCGCTCGCCGCGAGGTCGAGCGGGCCGACTGGCACTCCGCCGGCGGCTGCGCCGATGGTCCCGCGCGTCGGAAGCGCCGCCGATGTACCGAGCATCTTGGGACCCGCGCCCAGATTCTGAATCGTCGCACCGACGGTCACGGGGCCGAGCTCCTTCGCCGCTCCGACGTCAGTCAACCAGACGCCATCGCGCCCGTCCGACACCCTGTCCTGCGCGAGCTTCTGGGTCAGGCCCCACCGAATACCCTTGTAGGCCATTTCGAGCGCGGCCGCGGCGACGAGGCTCGCCGCCGGGAACGGGGCATCGGTGAGAAGCTGTTCGCCGTTAGGCGCTGCCTCGGGATACGCCGGTCCCGACGCGCGGTAGTCGAGCATCTGAGCGCCAAATCCGAACCCGAACCTCCCGAACACGTACGTGCTCGCGACGGCGCCAGCGGTGGAGACTGACCCATATCGCTCGGCTGATATGGCGACTCCGGGGCGAACTCCGAGTTGCGCCGGGTTGTAGAAGACGGCCTCGGGCTCACGGACACCGACGTACGCGTTACCGAACCCGATTGCGCGCGTGCTGGCGGGAAGTTGTAGCACGATCGGACCAAAGCCTGCGGCCTGCGCCTGAGCCATGAACGGCACGAGGCAACCGGCAGCGACGACGACAAAGCGTGCACGCATCTCGCATGACAGAACGATGTGACAGGAGCTCAGCCGCGAATCGACGAGCGCGGCAGGATTTCAGGTGCGCGAAGCTAGCGGAGCGCGGCGGAATTCGCGAGCGCTCTTCCGCCGAGATGCGGTCCGATGCAACGTTGCGCCGCCGACCATCTTTTACTCGCGATCCGTGACTCTGCAGGCACCGCCGTACGACATCGCCACCTGGCGCGCGCGAATTCCGATCCTCGCGCACGCGATCCCAATGAACAACTGCTCGCAAGCGCCGCAAACCGACGCGACTCGAGCGGCAATGGACACCTACCTCCGGTCATGGGCGCGCGACGGGATGGACTGGGACGCGTGGATGGCCGAGGTCGAACGTGCCCGGCAGTCGTTCGCGCGGCTGATCAATGCGGACGTCGACGAAGTGGCGGTGGTCGGCTCGGTGTCGCACGCCGTGAGTGCGCTCGCGAGTGCGCTGTCCTTCGGCGGCGAACGGCGGCGCGTGCTGGCGAGCGCGGCCGAGTTCCCGACCGTTGGGCATGTGTGGCTCGCGCAGGAGTCGCGCGGCGCAGAGGTTGGCTGGGTGCCACTATCCGACCGCGGCACGATAGACACGAAGGAATACGCGACACGCGTCGACGAGCGGACACTGGTGGTGTCCGCGTCCCACGCGTATTTCGTGAACGGCTTCAAGCAGGACGTCGCGGCCATCGCGCGCATCGCCCATGCGCGCGGCGCGCTCCTCTTCGTCGACGCGTACCAGACGCTTGGCACCGAGCCGATCGACGTCAAGGCGCTCGGCGTAGACGCGCTCGCCGGTGGGACGCTGAAATACCTCATGGCGTCCGCGGGCATCGCGTTCCTCTACGTCCGACGAGCGCTCGCCGAACAGTTCCGCCCAACGGTCACGGGCTGGTTCGGACGAGCGCATCCGTTCGCGTTCGATGCCACGGTGCTCGATTGGGCGCCGGCCGCTCGCCGCTTCGACGGTGGTACGCCGCCGATCGTCAACGCGTACGTGGCGCGCGCGGGGCTGGAGATCATCCACGAGGTGGGGCCCGCCAACATTGCTGCCTGGACGCGCGTCCTTTCGGACCGGCTCGTGAGCGGCGGCGCGGCCCGTGGACTCACACTGTACGGCACGCCTAACGCGCAATGCAAGGCGCCCACCACCGCGTTCTGGGTGGGCAGCGATTCCGACACGGTGGAGCGCCGGATGCGGGCGCGCGGCGTGATCCCCTCCGCCCGCGGCAGCGTGATCCGGCTGTCGCCCCACTTCTACTCGACGATCGAGGATGTCGATCACGCGCTCGACACGCTCTCCGCGGTGCTGCACGACGGCCCGGCCAGCGGATGAGTGAACCGACGCTGAGCGCCACCACAACGCCCGCGGACGAGAAGCGCGAGACATTCGCCTCGCGGTTCGGCGCGATCATCACCATGGTCGGCTTCGCGCTCGGGCTCGGAAACGTGTGGCGCTTCCCATACATGGTGGGGCGATTCGGGGGTGCGGCGTTCGTGCTGTTCTACGTCCTCGTGGTGCTCGTCATTGGCGTCCCGGGCCTCATGGCCGAGACCGCGTTAGGCCGCTACACGCGTCGAGGGACGGTCGGCGCGTTCGAGCGCGCGGGGTTGCCGGTGGGCAAGGCCGTCGGGTGGTTCTTTTTCGCGATCGTCGTGGCCGCCACCGGCTACTACATCAACGTCATCGGCTGGGTCGTGTACTACGCGCTCGGCGAGATCGCCCGGGCCGGTGGTGCCACGCTCGACGTGGCCGCCGTGCTCCCTCCCGATACCGGCGTCTCGGCGAAATCCGTGCTGCTCCAGATGGCGTGCACGGCGGCCGTGATTCTGTCGTGCGTCGTCGTGCTCGTGAGGGGCCTTCGGAAGGGCATCGAGCGCGCGAGCCGCATCGTCATTCCCCTGCTCTGCGGCATCCTGCTCATCCTGATCTGGCGCGCGATGACGCTGCCTAACGCGCGCGCAGGTGTGGAGTGGTACATCCTCAAGTTCCAGGCGTCTGATCTGACGCCACGCGTCATGATGGCGGCCATCGGCCACGCGGTGTTCTCGCTGTCCCTCGGTGGCACCTTCATGGTCGTCTACGGCTCCTATCTCACGGAGAAGGACAACCTCACGGCGAACGCCTGGTGGACCACGTTCGGGGATACGTTTTCGGGGCTGCTCGCCGGGTTCGCGATCTTTCCGGCCGTCTTCGCGCTCGGCCTCGCGCCGAACAGCGGACCGGGACTCATCTTCGTGACGCTGCCCAAGGTGTTCGCGGCGATTCCCGCTGGCTGGCTGTTCGGGCTGCTGTTCTTCATCGGTCTATTCGGCGCTGGTTATCTCTCGGGCATCGCGGCGTTCGAGGTACTCGTCGCCGCCCTGACCGATAACACGCGGATGAGCCGAACCGCGGTCGTTTGGCTCATCGCCGGCGTCGCGTTCCTCATCGCGATCCCACCGATGATCAACAACCAGGTCTTCATCCCATGGGATCTCACGTTCGGGTCGGGCATGCAGACCCTCGGCGCGCTCGTCGCGGCGTTGACGGTTGGCTGGGCGATGAACCGGAGCGAGGCGATTCGAGCGCTCTCGGAGGGTGGCGCGCGTCCGGTGCCGAACTGGCTGTTTCTCTGGATCCGGTGGGTGATCCCCGGTGCACTGTTGCTTGTGGGGGTCTGGTGGCTCGTGACGGACGTGCTGCACATCGTGGGAGGCGTTTAGAGCCCTCGCTCTCGTGGCCGCGGTGCCGTAGCTTCGCTCCCGTCGCTAGTTGCCAGTCGCCAGTCGCCTCCTCAGTGCCTGTTTCGACGAACAATTCCCGCCTGATCTACGACGCGCTCAAGGAATGCGGCGTGGGGCTCGTCTCTGCCCTGCCGGAGACCTGGCTGGTCCATCTCATCCGGATGGCGGAAGACGACCCGGAGATGATCCTGGTCCGGCTGGCGAAGGAGGAGGAGGGTGTTGGCATCTCCGCGGGAGCGCACCTCGCGGGAACGAAGTCGGCGATGCTGATGCAGAACCACGGCTTTCTCGCGTCGGTCAACGGCATCGTCTCGTGCGCGCAGCTCTATCGCATCCCGTTGCTGATGCTGATCAGTCACCGCGGCGAGTTCGGCGAGCGCGACCCGTGGCAGACGGAGGGCGGCGGGGTGACGGAGCACGTGCTGCAGGCGCTGCGCATTCCGTTCGCGTATCTCGATTCGCCGGGTCACGTGGTGCATCGAATCCGGAAGGCACAGACGCTCGCGTATTCATCGAACAAGCCGGTGGCGCTGCTGTTGTGCAGAGATCTCATGTGGGAGGAATAGGGACATCGGGACTGGGGACTGGGGACTCGGCCGGGATGCTCTTAGCGCTGCGGACGCCTCCGTGGCGGTAGAAGGGTCCCAGCCGAGTCCCCAGTCCCGATGTCCCTAGTCCCTAGTCCCGCTTCGATATGCTCAGACTCGACGCACTGAAATCAGTCTATGACCGCCTCGCCGACCGCGTGGTCATCACCATCATGGGAGCGGTGGCGGCAGAGCTGCAGGCCATCGGGCATCGGCCGAATCAGTTCTACCTGCAGCACGCGATGGGGCTCGCATCCTCGATGGGGCTGGGCGTCGCGCTCACCCGGCCGGCCCTGTCCGTCGTCGTTTTCGACGGCGACGGGTCGATTCTCATGAACCTCGGTGGCCTAACGACGCTCGCACGGTATCGGCCGCGCAACTTGGTGCATGTCGTGTTCGACAACGAGAGCCTGCTGTCGGTCGGCGGTTTCCCGACAGCCACGTCCACCGGCAGCGACATCGCGGCCATGGCGGCGGCAGCGGGCGTTCCGCGCACGGTCACCGTCCGCACGGTCGAAGACTTCAGCAGCGCGTTCGACGACGCCATCGCCGCGCGCGAGCTCACGACGATCGTCGCCAAGGTCGACGCCAAGGGTCCGGCTGGCTTCGTCACGGACCTCGCGCTGCTGGAAAATCGATTCGAATTCCAGCGCTGGCTCAAGAAGGCTGGCGCACGTCACTCGCAACCCGCGTCCTGATGTCCACGATCCTCCAGCAACTCGTCGCCGAGCTCGACGCCGGCCGTCTTCGCATCGTCGACCTCACACAGCCGCTCGGACCCGACACGCCTGTCATCGGCTTGCCGCCAATGTTCGCGCCATCACCCGGCGTGACGATCGACGTCATCTCGAAGTACGACGACAAGGGTCCGGCGTGGTACTGGAACACGATTCACATTGGCGAGCACACCGGCACCCATTTCGACGCCCCGGTGCACTGGATCACCGGCAAGGACCTGCCTAACAACGCATGCGACACGATCGAGCCGCGACGATTCATCGGGCCGGCATGCGTCATCGACATCACGCGCGAGGTGGAGTCGAACCCGGACTACCTGCTGACGCCGCAGGACCTGGAGCGCTGGGAGAAGGCGAACGGTCAGGTCCCGAAGAACGCGTGGGTGCTGCTTCGCACCGGGTGGAGCAAGCGAAAGACGGCGAAGGAGGTCCTGAACGTCGGCGAGGACGGGCCGCACGCTCCCGGATTTCACCAGGACACGTCACGGATTCTGGCGCGCGACCGTGACGTTCTCGGTGTCGGCGTGGAGACGATCGGGACCGACGCCGGGCAGGCCGGCCGCTTCGATCCGCCGTTCCCCAACCACGCGACGATGCATGGGGCCGGCAAGTTCGGCCTGGCCAGCCTGTGCAATCTCGATCAGCTTCCACCAGTGGGGGCCATTGTGATCGCGGCACCACTCAAGCTGGTGCATGGAAGCGGGAGTCCGCTGCGGGTGATCGCGATCGCGCCGTGAGCGATCGCGTGCCCAGCACTGGGATGCCTAACGAAGCGAGGCCAGACATGCTTACCACGGAGACCGAGCTGGACCTCAAACAGTTCGTCGAGGGCGGCGACGGGATTTCCGTCATCCGCGGCGGCGGGAGCGTCCGCGCGTGGAACGGCATTCGCTACCGCGCGGGGCTGTCGGGCAAGAACGTCGGCGCGAAGAAGCTCTCGATGAACGTGGCGACGATCCCGGCCGGCGGAGTGGCGTACGCACACATCCACGTCGACTTCGAGGTGATGCTCTACATCCTCCAGGGCCACGTGCGCCACGAGTACGGGCCCGGCCTCAGAAAGGTGGTCGAGAACCACGCCGGTGATTTCATCTTCATCGAGCCGGGCGTGCCCCACGAGGTGTTCAACATGAGCGACATGGAGCCGGTGGTGGCGGTCGTCGCGAGGTCGGACGCATCGGAGTGGGAACACATCACCCCCTACGACCGCAAGACTGAATAGACGGCTTATCGGCGTGAACGGCGGTAAAACCTCAGTTCCAAGTGGTCGGTGAGCCAGTAATCAGTCATCACGCATCAGGCTCCGTTCCCTCCAGTAGTTGATCCGAGAGTGGCGGCGAACGCCCTCGGTTCTCTTGGTTCCCGCAACTCGAGGACACGGGGCCTGATGCCTGATGACTGATCACCGACCCACTGACGGCTTGGAACTGGTAGTCGGACTCATGACCCTGCACCTAACGAGTCAGCAGTGCCTCCATTTCTTCCCGCGTCGCCGAGCGCGCCTTCACTTCGCTCGCGATCTCCGCGACGAGCTCGCCCAGCCTCGCGTTGACGTCCTCGAACCCGCGAATCGACTGCGTATCGAGCTGACCCAACACGGTCACGGCGTCGAGCAACTGCTGCACCGACGCGTCGCGCGCTCGCTCGCACTGGGCAAGGCTGTCGTTCCACGCCGCACTGCCGTCGTCGCGGTTTCGCTCGCGGTCGAACTGGGCCAGGCTCTCGTCGAGCGACGCGAGGTCTCGTGCCGACGCGCACGCCAGCGCGAGCAGGTCATCGACCGCCTCACCGATGCCTGACGAGTCCTGGCGCAGCGCGAGCCCGCGCCGCACCGACTGGCCACGTCGAACCACGTCCGCCAGGAGCGACCGCGCCGCGCCATTCGGCAACGCGGCGAATGTCTCGGCAACGCGTGAGCGGGTCACGTCCGATAGCGCGGACGCCTGCCGGGAGATGGTCAACACAGGTCGTCGAAGCGTGAGCACGCCGCCCGCCACGAGCAGCAGGGCGAAGGGAATGGCCGCCGCAGCGAGCATTGGGTCTGCCACTGCTCCGGCCACCAGCCCGGCGATGACGACGAGACCGATCACGAACGCAAAACCGGCCGGGAGTGCCCGCCAGAGCTCACGCTCCTTCACGACACGGGCGACGATTCCGCGCGCCGCGAGAATCTCCACCACGCGGTTCTCGTAGTCGGCCGGCACGCGCATGAGTGGCCTGCCGCCGGTCGTCACCGCAGCGAGCGTCTCGGCCTGAACGTCGGGGCCGAGTAGCTCGGCAGCCGCGTCGAGCAGCCGGTCGCGTTCCGCCGGCGAGCGCGGGCCGGAGAGGAACACGAGCGCATCGGCCGACTGGGCGGCGCTCGAACAGACCGGGCATACGGCCGTGCCCAACACGTCGGTCGCCCCGCAGATCACGCACTGCTCACGGCCCAGTGCGGCGAGCCCGGCACCGGCGCGCACATCCCGACTCGTGAGGGCGTCCGCGAGGGCGGTCGGAGTAGGATACCGATCCGCGGGATCGGCGCACGTCGCCCGCGCGATCACGTGGCCGAGCCACAGCGGGACATCGGCGTCGAACGCGATCGGAGAGTATCCCGTCGAGGACGGTGGGAGCGGCAAATGAGGCGACGGACGATCGGGCAGTCGCCCCGCCGCCGCGTGGAACAGCGTCATGCCTAACGCGAAGACGTCCGAGCGGGCGTCGCCCCGTCGCCCCGCGGCGGTCTCGGGCGCCATGTACGCAAGCGTCCCGACGATGGCGCCGGTCCGTGTGATCGTCGCGTCACCCTCCATCCGCGCCGACCCGAAATCGGTGAGCCGCGCACGGCCGTCGCGATCGAGCAGAATGTTCTTCGGCTTCACGTCGCGGTGGAGGATTCCATGCCGGTGCGCAGCGGCGAGCGCCGCCGCGACCTCACTACCGATTCTCGCGACATCGTCCGGCGGAAGCTGACCTGACCGGCGAACGCGGTGATCGAGGTCTTCCCCGTCTACGAGCTCCATGATGACCGCGCCGTACGGGCCACCCTCGGCGAAGTCGTAGACGGCCACGATGTGCGGATGCGCGAGCCGGCGAACCGCGTTCACCTCGCGCCGCATGCGCTCGCGTGTCTGGTTCGCCGCCGCA
>Ga0075423_10002816_pt1 | contig 15901 bp, 11 predicted proteins | sample SoiMethybrSBSTD2_FD_80114 | JGI IMG/M metagenome (GOLD analysis project Ga0075423, IMG submission 80114) | Bulk soil microbial communities from a Populus tree surrounding site in Tennessee, USA - Soil MetaG P. TD hybrid SBSTD2 | ecosystem: Environmental > Terrestrial > Soil > Tree plantation...
ATCTCGTCGGAGCTCTCGCCTCATCAAATCGAAGCGCGTCCGGGAAATGTGCTGGTGCCGGTTCGCAACCCGCACCTGCTCGCGCATGTCGTGGCGGCGCTTCAGACGCCAGGCGATCGAGACGTCGTCGTGATGACGGCACGGCTGCTCGATGCGGACATCCCCGAAGAAGGCGCCAGGCAGACCACGCCGACCGCATACGAACAGCGACTGCTGTCGGACGTCGTGGCGCTCGCGGAACGAATGGGGCGGCCGGTGCGGCTGCTGATTGTTCCGACCCACAACGTCTTTGACGCCATCGTCGCGACAGTCCTTCGACTTCGCTCGTCCGACGTGTACGTCGGCGAGTCCATCACGCTCTCAGCCGAGGATCAGTCGCGACTTCTCGGCGAGTCATGGGAGCGCGCCGACAAGCCCGAAGCGCTCGACGTTCGCCTTGTTATCTATCACCGCAGCGGCCGCGCCGACACGTATCACCTCGGCGCGCATCCGCCCTCACTGACCTCGAGCGATCTCGATCTGATTCACCGGCTGTGGCTCGACGCGATTAAGAGCGTCGGTCCCCACGTGCATCACGACGACGTTGTCAGAGCAGCGCTGAAACAAATGGAACAACAACTCACCGGTCCCGAACGCGACGCTGCAGTTGCGGCGATTCGTGAAGTGGCCCGGCCGGCGGAGGAACTCGCGGCGATGCTTCGCGCGCGCGACTACGCCCGGCTCAGGGACATGCTTCGCAATCGCCACGCCGGCGACGTCGCACCGCTTCTCACCGCTCTCAGCCTCGAAGACCAGGTCGTCGTCTTTCGCGTCATGCCGCGGAAAGACGCCGCCGCCGTCTTCGAGTACCTCGCTCAGGAAGCGAAAGAAGCGCTCCTGAAAGCCATGGCGCAGGAGGACGTCGCCAGCCTGCTCAACAACATGGCACCAGACGATCGCACGCTGTTCCTCGAAGAACTGCCCGCCGAAGCCACCCGTCAACTGCTTGCGCTGCTGACGCCGGCCGAGCGCGCCGTCGCCGTCACCCTGCTGGGCTATCCGGAGAAATCCGTCGGCCGCTTGATGACGCCGCACTACGTCGCGGTCCGCGAGCAGTGGACCGTTCGCGAAGTGCTCGACTACGTACGCGCCCACGGCCAGGACAGCGAAACGCTCAACGTGATTTATGTGGTCGACGAGCAGGGCTTGCTGGTCGACGACGTCCGGATTCGCGAGTTCCTGCTCGCGCCACTCGATCGGCGTGTATCCGAGCTCATGGATCGCCGCTTCGTCGCGTTGAAGGCGACCGACGATCAGGAAACAGCCGTCGGGGTGTTCCGTAAGTACGATCGCAGCGCGCTGCCGGTCACCGATACCGCCGGGATGTTGATTGGTATCGTCACGATTGACGACGTGCTCGACGTGGCGGAAGCGACCGCGACGCGCGAGATTCAGCGGATCGGTGGTTCGGAGGCATTGGACGAGCCGTACGTGTCGATTGCATTTGGCAAGATGATTCAGAAGCGCGCCGGCTGGCTGACGGCGCTGTTCGTGGGGGAAATGCTCACCGCAACTGCGATGGGCGCCTTCGAATCGGAGATCTCGAAAGCGGTCGTCCTGGCACTCTTTGTTCCGCTCATTATTTCAAGCGGCGGCAACTCGGGATCCCAGGCAGCCACGCTGGTCATTCGGGCGCTGGCCCTCGGCGAGGTGACGGTGATGGATTGGTGGCGCGTGATGCGGCGCGAGTTCTTCGCGGGTCTTGCGCTCGGTGCAATTCTGGGTGCGATCGGGTTCCTGAGGATCAGCGTGTGGTCGGCATTTTCCGACATCTACGGTCCGCACTGGCTGCTGGTCGCCATCACTGTCGCCGTGTCGCTCGTCGGCGTCGTCATGTGGGGCACGCTCAGTGGATCGCTGCTGCCGTTCCTGCTCAAGCGCCTGGGATTCGATCCCGCCGCTTCGTCGGCGCCGTTTGTCGCAACGCTCGTCGACGTCACGGGTCTCGTGATTTACTTCTCGGTGGCGATCGTGGTGCTGAGGGGGACATTGCTTTAATGACGTGTGGCTTCCGGCTTTAGCCGGAAGATCCATCTACTTCCTCGCTCTCGCGCGCGCCCGCCGCGGGTTGCACTGATTGGGACCGTCGTCTTTCGGATCAAAGCTGCACGAGCCGTCGCCGCCTTGCTTCCATCGCCCCTTGGGCGGCTTGCACTGATCGGGCCCCTTGTCGTTCGCGTCCCAGGTGCACGCGTCGTCGCCGCCCTTCTTGAACCGGCCAGGGGTCAGAGGCGTGCACTGGTTCGGTCCGTCATCGTTCGCGTCCCAGATGCAATCGTTGCCTTGCTGCTTGAACCGCCCTTTCTCTTGAGCTGAGACGGCCGTGTTCGCGCCTGCATCGCTCGCGATGACGACGTCGGTGCCCGGTCGTGCCGTCGGTGTGAGATCCGCGCGGATGCTGCCAGCTATGAATGCTGCGACAGCGGTGCATGCGACAAGCCCTGCGTTCATACAACCTCCTTTGAGGTAAGCGATCGCTGAGGCTATCCCGACACGATCCGTGGTTCAAGTGGCCTTTGGGCCAAGGCGGGAGGCTCCAGACCTCAGAGTCCCAACTGCAGCGGCTGATCTGGCAATTCGTCCTCGAACATGAGCGGGGTTTCTTTCCATTCGGCAATGCGCTTTCGGCGGAGTATTGCGGCAATCACGAGCAGAACAAGGCCGATGGCGATGGCCATCTCGGTCGCATCAAGAGCTGCCCGGGCCAGACGGACGCCCGCCGCTGCAAACAACACGAACGCGGCGAAGCCGAGGACGACGGTGTAAACGATGAGCCGCTTGCCAGGCATGTATGAGCATGTGAATGGGATTCGTCGCCACTCCAGCAGGATGGCGTGAACGAAGACTCCGCCAACGAACGCGGCGACCAGCGTCGCAATCGCAGCCTGTTTCCATCCCATGACGGACCACAAAACCGGCAATGCGGCGACGAGTGGCAGCCCGACGGCGTAGGCGGCGACGATCCGCTCCACGGCGCGCATCTGCTCGCTGCGAGCCGCATCGGTCTCGGTCAAGCGGAAGATCCAGTTGGCCCGATGTGTCATCGGGAGTGCGATCGCAGCGCGTACGCTGAGGCCGGAAATGAACATGAGCGCGAATGGCGTCCACGTGGCCAGGTATTCGAGAAAGGCTGCGTGCGGATTCGCGGACCCGTTGCGATCGAGCCAGCCGGCGCCGACGAGCCGGCTCGACGTCAGTGCGACGCCGCATGCCGACAATCCCAGGAGCACACCCTGATGCAACTCGCTGCGGCGGAGTGTCACCGAGGTGAATCGGTAGACAGCTCGAAAAGCGGATCGCTCGACGCTGTGCGGGTCTGCCGCATCGACTGATGTGACATTCGTCCGACGTTGCGCATCGTGGCGGACAACCCATGGGGCGGAAATCGATGGCGGTCGGAGTAGAAGATGTTCGAAGTGTCTGAACAGAAGCACGTATGCGACGGCGACGATCAGTGCCCCGAGGGCAAGCGCAGTCAGCGCGAGAGCCGCGAGCTGCCGAAGCCAGGGATCGCTGCTGCCCAGCAGTGCGCGCTCCAGGCCCACAAACCACGCCGGCGGTACGAACATCAACCATGGCCTCGCGCGCGCCATTGCCGATCCGAGTCCAGGTAATCGAAACACAAACGGGATACAGACAACGAGCAGTGCGAACACCAGGCTTTTGATGAGCGCGGTCAACGAATACAGTCGCGTCCGCGAGAGGACAAGCGTCAAGACGCCCACGACGGCCGTGACGGCGAGCACGGAGAAGACAGAGGCGCTCACACTGGCAATCATCCAGACCGTGACCCGCATCAACGCCGTGGATCCACTAAAGGGACTCACCGACATCGAAAACACGAGCGGCGTAAGCGAAAGGTGCAAGACGACGGCAAACATTCCCATGAACAGAAACAATGCCGCGAGTTTCGCGCGAAAAATGACGATCCGTCGAACGGGGAGGGGCCCAAGAATGCGGAAGTCGCGCTCATCGGGAAAGAGGGACTGACTCACGACCAGCGTCGGCAGCGCAATGAGCAGCATTACAAACGCGATCAAGAAAAGATCGTCGCCAAGAAGCGCGACGCGGTACGGTTCCGGAGATCGCGCCGCAGACAGCGCCGCGTACTTGCCGGCGTAGGCGAGTGCGAAGCGGAGCCCGAGCGCGATGAGAGCTCCGATCGCGCCGAGCGACAGGTGTACGAACGAGTCGGCGCCGGCTGGCGTCAGGATGCCGAAGTCGAACATCGCACCAAAGAAGTGCGACGTGAGCCGCCCCTCAGGGCGCTCTGAGATCCGTCGCCACACAGCCGGTGCACGCATCGACAACTACGATCCTTCCACCACGTCGAGAATCCGCCGCGCCAGAGGCGTGAAATCGGTCTGGTGGGTTGCGCGAACGAAAATGTCTTCGAGCGATGGTGATCCCGTCACACGAAGCGCCGCAACGTCGTGCGCCGCGACAATGCGACCTTCCGACAGAATGACGACGCGCGAGCAGAGCTGTTCGACCATGTCGAAGCGGTGCGTGCTGAAAAGCACCATCCGATTGCCAGAGACGAACATGCGTAGGAGCGTGCGAAAGAGGAGTCCTGCCGTCACGTCCAGTCCGGAGAACGGTTCGTCGAGGACAAGGAGATCGGGATTGTGCAGAAGTGCTGCGGCGAGCAGTACGCGCTGGCGCATCCCCTTCGAATATGACGCCATCGTCGAGTAACGGCTGTCCCACAGGAGCAGGAGACGCAGAAGCTCAGGGACTCGCGCTGCCAGTGTCGGTTCGGATAGACCACGGAGTCGCCCGACGAGCATCAGGTATTCGATCGCGGTCAGATGGGTATAGAGGTGCGGCTCCTCCGGGACATAGCCGATACGCCGTTTATACCCCTCGGGATCGTCCAGCATGTGGATGCCATCGAGCCAGAGCGAGCCGGCGCTCGGATCGATCAGGCCGACGACGGCATTGACTGTGGTGCTCTTGCCCGATCCATTGGGGCCGAGATAACCGAGGATCTCACCGCGGCGGACATGGAAATCGACGCGATCCAGCGCGAGGAATCCGCCGTAGCGTTTCGTTAAGCCGCGTGCTTCAAGCATGTTTACGTTGGACACCGCATCGGGTTAAGAGGCTCACCGTTCAGGAATCGGTGTTAGCATCCGAATCGTGCGCATCATATCCGCGGGTTGCACGCTTGGCGTCAGTGTCATCGCGTTCCTGGGCGCGACGCTCGACGTCGGAACGCAACAGTCATTTGCGGTTCCGACGACCCCGCTGCACTACGGGTTTTTCACTCTCAAGCTCTCACCCGACGGCACGTTCGCGCTTCAAGGTGAGGGATGGCCGACCTTCAACGGTTCCTGGAAAGCGAACAAGGATGAACTGACCGTGACGACGCCCACGGTTCAGGACTGCGGCGGCGTGGGTCGTTATCGATTTCGCGTCGACGGGACACGCTTTCGGTTCGCGCTGATCGATGACGGATGCGTGCCACGGCGCATGATCCTTCACGACAGCACGTGGCTGCCCGAGGGGGACAAACCCGCGATTCCGGCGAGGAACATCGTTCGCACCGGCGGCGATGCGACGGTCAGGTTGCCGTCAGCGGCGGCGAGCACGGGCGGTTGGCCCTCGTTCAGGGGACTCAATGCGTCGGGGGTCGCTGACGGCCAACACCTTCCCGACAAATGGAACGGGACGACCGGAGAAAACATCCTCTGGCGGACGCCGATTCCGGGCCTGGCGCACTCGAGCCCGGTTGTGTGGGGCGATCGCATATTTGTGACCAGCGCGATCAGCAGCCGGCCGGGCGCAACCTTCAAGCGCGGCCTCTACGGTGACGGCGATGCGTCCGACGATCACTCGCGTCACCAGTGGGTGCTCTACGCCATCGACAAGCGAACGGGAAAAATCGCCTGGCAGCGAATCGCGTTCGACGGAGAGCCAGGCAACAAACGGCACATCAAGTCGACATATGCCAGTGCGTCGCCGGCAACCGACGGCCGCGTCGTCGTTGCCTGGTTCGGTTCGCAGGGAGTCTACGCGTACGACACGAATGGTGCACCACTGTGGAAAGTGGATCTGGGTCACGTCGATATGGGCGCGTACGACATTCCGTCCTACGAATGGGGGCCTGCGAGCTCGCCGATTATCTGGAATGGGCTTGTATTACTGCAGTGTGATACGCAGGCGGATTCCTTTGTGCTCGCGCTCGACGCCGCGACCGGAAAAACCGTGTGGAAAACCGATCGCGAGGAGCTTCCGTCGTGGGGAACACCGACCGTGATCGCGATCGGCAATCGCGCCGAGCTGGTGACCAACGCGGCCAAATACATTCGAGGGTACGATGCGCGCACGGGCAAGGAGTTGTGGCGCCTGGGCGGCAGCTCCAAGATCACGGCACCGACGCCGATCTTGGCCGGCGGTCTCATCATCGTCGCCAGCGGCCGCCGCCCGGAGAAGCCGATCTTTGCGGTTCGCCCTGGTGCACAGGGGGACTTGACGCTCGACAACGATCGCGACAGCAGCCCGGCGGTTGCATGGAGCAAGACCGCGCGCGGTCCTTACATGCCGACGCCGCTCGCGTACGGCGGCATTCTCTACTCGCTCAACAACGATGGCATCTTCGACGCCTACGAGGTGGAGACGGGCAAGGAGATCTATCGTCAACGTCTCGATCCGGTCGGCAGCGGATTCAGCGCGTCGCCAGTTGCGGCCGATGGGCGCGTATATTTGTCAAACGAGGATGGCGAGATGCTGGTCGTCGCCGCCGGGCGTCAATTTCGATTGATTGGCACCAACACGATGGGGGAGCCGCTCATGGCGACGCCGGCGCTTTCCGACGGCGTCATGTACGTGCGTTCAGCCTCTACACTCTTTGCGATCGGGTCACGTGATCTTCCGGCTAAAGCCGGAAGCCACAAAGAATAAGATCCACCTTCCGGCTAAAGCCGGAAGCCACAAAGAATACGATCCACCTTCCGGCTACAGCCGGAAGCCACAAAGAATAAGATCCACCTTCCGGCTAAAGCCGGAAGCCACAAAGAATGAGATTGAAAGAGTAAGATCCATGTGGCTTCCGCCTTCAGGCGGAAGAATCTGATGCGTCGACTTCGCCTGATCCTTTCAAGTGGCCTCCTTGGTTTGCTGACATCGGCCTGCGGCTCCAGCCCGAGCGCGCCATCAGCCGCCGCGACCATCACGATCGGTCCGACCGGTATTTCACCCAAGGACGTTCACATCAAAGCGTGGAATTTCGTGACCTTCGTCAACAACGACGCGCGCACGCACACGATGCTGTCCGATCCCGTGGACCTTCACACACAGTGCCCGGCGGTGAATCGTATCGGTGCGTTGCTGCCGGGCGAGAGCCGGGACACGTCGACGCTGAATCTCGCCGGCACGTGCGGATTTCATGACCACGGCAGTCCGTCAGATCCGGCCTATCAAGGGCGGATCATCGTCGAGTAGCAGCGGGCTACATCGCATGACGTCGCGGGCGCACCGTTGCAAAGACAGCGAGGCCTGGCGCGACACGGCCGCCGTAGCGTGATGCAAGTTCCGGTGGAACGATCGTGAGCGACACGCTGCCGCCGACCCCGCTGGTGAATCCCTTCCACGGGTTGAACTGACGCGCGTAGCCTCCCTGAACTTTCGTCAGCGCGAAGATCTCGGCACCGTATTCGTGCGCGTGGAGGTCCTCCGCGGGCTTCTGCACCAGCTCCGCGCGGCCAAACCAGGTATGACGATCGTGAAACGTTGCGCTGCTCTCGAGCAGGAGAGCGTGAGTCGTAGTGTCGAACGCACCTGTCGGAATGACCACCAGCCCCGCATTCATGCCCCACACGAGGGTCGTCGCCCACATCCCGTCGGCGGCCAATGGCCGATGGTAGGTGGCGGACGCCGTGGCTCGATCGACGTCGCTCGGCGGGCGCGGTGAGAACTCCGGGTGGGCGTCGGCAAGATGGCCGGCAGAGATCTGAAAGGCGAATCGCTCGTTTGGCAAAAACGTGACACGCCCCGACATCGAGTCGAGCGCGGCAAGATCGAGATCGCCTCGATTGTCGTCCGGCTCCCGGCCGTTGAAGACCGACATCTCGACTTTCCACCGGCGTTCGTAGACCGCCGCGGTGACCAGGCCGAACGTGATATGTGTCGAGTCCATCCAGTGATGCGAAATTGGGGCGATTGGATTCAGAATCGCGGAGATGCGATGCGGAAATGCAGGCGGCCCGAGCGCGGGTTCGCCTGTGAGTCCTCCATACAGTTGCCACCGCCACGATCCTCGTAGACGGCGGTCGTAGTCGGCGGCGAGCTCCATGAACAGATCATGGGGATGATGCCGATCGTGAATCGTATCGCCCTCGCATACCTCGCCGGTCGCGAGAAAGTTGATGTATCCACATCCTGGTACGGTCCACGGCTCGACGCTCATCATCGCGCGTAATCCAACGCGCGCGGTTCCAACCCGGCGTCTCGCCATCAGCATGCCCCAGTTCGTACTCACGAATTGATGTGTGCTGAATCCTCCGGTTCTATGCACTTCGCCTGGTTCGTACAGATACGGCGCGAACGCAACACCCATAAGCATCACGTTCCAGCCGCCCCACGTATGTTCCGATCCAAACATTGGGGTCTGATCCGGAAGCCATGCAGTTCCCGACGCGTCGCGCATCGGAAAGAGCTCAATCGTGCTGGCGTTCGTTTCGTGGTGTTGATGCGCCGCCGGCGTCGATGGCTCGGCCAGCTGTGCCGCGAGCGACGTTGAAGCCGTAAGAAATGCAGCGACGGCGAGGGTGAATCGACCTAGCAAGCGGCGGCACGACCTGAAGAAGCGAACGGCATGGATACATCGTACAGGAGGTCCATCAATTGGTGAATTCGTGAATTGGTGAATTGGTGAATTGGCATGTTGGACCAAAGTCCAGCTTGCCGACCCACGACGGCGGCGAATACTGTCGAGAAGATTAGCCGCAGCGCCGCACCCGTACAGGAGGACATATGACGCGCGTAGCACTCGTCATCGCGATCGTTGTCGCCCTGTCGTGGCCCGTTCTCGCGGCCGATCGCCTCACCGATCGCGATGTGAAGGCGCTCATCACGCGGATTGAGCAGGGACGCGACAAATTCGATGATGAACTCGACGGCAAGCTGAAGAACGGTGTGGTACGGCAGCCGTCGGGCGAGGTGAACGTGAAAGACGTCTTGAACGACTTTCAAAAAAGCATCGATCGGGTCGAGGAGCGGCTGAAGCCTGAATATGCGGCGAGCGCCGAGGTTGCCACTCTCCTCCGGCGGGCATCTGGAATCGAAGCGTTCTTCCGTCAGCAGCCTCCCGGAACGAAAGGGGAGAGCGAGTGGAACCGGCTTGCGTCGGACTTGAAAGTCCTCGCCGCTGCGTATGGCGCTGACTTTCCATTGACCGCGGACGCCACGGTGCGCCGGATTGGCGACGGTGAGCTGGTGTCGGCGGCCTCGCAGGTGGCGGCAACGTCCGATCAACTCAAGAAATCACTGGACAACGATCTAAAAAAGGACGCGACGGTTTCGAAAGAGGCACGTCAGGCAGCGATTGCGGAAGCGGATCAGCTGACAAAGGATGCGAAGGCGCTCCGCGAACGCATCAAGGATGCGAAACCAAGTTCCGCGGAAGCGTCGAAGGTTCTTGCGCAGGCGTCGAAGGTCCGGAGATTCGTCGACAGCCACCAGATGCCGGCTTCTTCCGCCGCATGGAAAGCAACTGCCGGTCAGGTGCAGGTCGTCGCAACCGCGTACGGCACACCCTGGCCGCAGTGACGGGCATCATTCGTCGCGCATGATCGTGAGTGGATCGGTTGCCAGTGCAATCCGAGCGGGCAGCACACTCGCGATCAAGACGGCCACGAGAAGCGCGGCCGGAGCCGCGAGATACACCCATAGCGGTGTGGGCTCTCCAGTCGGTGTAATCTGCAACAGCCATCGCGCTACGAGGCGAGACAGGAACAATCCGGCAACGGTTCCTGCGGCCGCAAGGCGCGCCCCTTCTCCGAGTACCTGACCAACCAATCGCCAACTCTGCGAACCGAGCGCGATGCGCACGCCGAACTCGCGGCGGCGCTGACGCGCGGCGTCGACCATTGCGCCGTAGAGACCGAGACCGCCCAGCAGGACGGCCATCGTTGCCGACGCACCGACGAGGACCATGGCAATGCGCTCGGATGCGAGCGCGACGCGGCTCAGATGCTCTTCGAGCGTCGCGACCACGACCGGTGCTCTGCCTCCCGGGATCGCGTCGAGCCGGCTGCGGACCGATGCAACCGTTGGAGCGCTGGCGTCACGCGATGCGATGATCAGTGTCATTCGCGGAAGAAAGTCCTGGGTCATCGGAAAGTAAATCGCCGGCTCCACTGATCGTTGCGACGCTCGGAGCACTGCCGATCGAATGACGCCGATGATGTCGGTGCGCTGCCCGGAGCCGTCGATGATCGCTGCGCCGACCGCCCGTCCGCCGAAATACCGGTCGCTCGCCTCCTGATTAACCAGACCAACCCGGCAACGGCGCCCGGCCGTGTTTGTCAATGCGGTTCCGTCGGCGACCGTCAGTCCCATGACGTCCACATACGACGACGAGACAATGTATGTCTCCAACACAGCGCTCGGGTGCGCCACGTCAGCAGGCACACGGAATTGCGCTGGCCCGATCAGGTCAGGCGATACGGATTCCTGATCGGGGTAGTAGTAGAGAGTGGGACGAACTGGTGTGTTTCCTGCTGCCGGACGCGCTGCGACGATGCCGATGATCTCGGTACGCTGGCCGGCAAGGTCCTGGATCGTCTCGCCAACGGCGTTGCCTCCAAGAACATCGCGCGCCGCGTCGTTGATGACCGCGACACGACAGGACTGCGGCGTGTCGTCGATACCGAACATCCGCCCTGCGATTGGCGGCAGTACGACGGTTTCGAGCGATTGCCGCGTGAATGGAGCGAACTCCAGTGTTGCATCCCGGACTGGCGCGTGGGCCGGCACGACACGGACAGACTGCGATCCAGGCCGGGTGCCAGGCGGCATACTCGACCACGCCGTCATCACTGTTTGCGGCATCGCCTGCGCGGCCTCCTCGATCCCTCGAAAATACGCGAGGCCCAGATCCGGACGCAGAAATCGCGTTTTCGACTCGACCGTGGCAAGGATCGCGTGCCGCAGATGTTGACCGGCCTGAGTACGAAGAGCGCCGCGGAAGCCCGTGATCAGAATGGCCGCTGAGACGACCAGCAGACAGCAGCAGGTCATCTGCACGATCACCAGAGCCGTCCGCACACGCCGCACCGGCAGCGACGGTCCCGCACTTTCACGGCGAAGGACGCGAGCCGAATCATCCTCTCGAATCTCGACGAGCGGAACGAGGCTGCACGCGATCATGATTGCAGCGCACCCGAGCGAAGCGGTGATGGTGGCGAGAAGATCCGGAATCAATTGCAGTTGCTCGGCATCTTGTTCAAACAGGAGCGACGGAACGACGCGGGTCGTCCATGATGCGAGCAGCACGCCGATGGCTGCACCGACGAGAGAAAGCAGGACCGCCTCGGCCAGCAACTGTCGAGTCATTTGTCCGCGACTGGCTCCGAGAGCCATTCGCAGGCTCGAGTCACGGGTCCGCGCCGACGATCGCGAGAGCAGAAGGGTGGCGACGTTGACGCATGCGACGACAAACACCCCCCATGCCGCCGACGTCAGAAGCATGCGGATCCGCGACATTGCGGCGGACATGAACTGATTGGTGTCGGAGGCGCCTGCGCCTGGCGCGGCGAGTCCGCGAATGAATCCGAAGACGGCGGCGTTGCTGCCGATACCGAGCGCAATCGTGAGAAGAAGGGTCGTTGTCAGACCTGGACTGCGGGCGAGACTTCTTGCCGCGTAACGCAGGTCCGTCCAGATCATTCGTTTATGTTCGCATCTGGGACGATTCCGTCCCTAATCGAGACGACTGATCGCTTCGAGGTTTTGCTGCAGGAAATCCCTCTCGGTCTGGTTGGTGCTGCAGGCGACTGCCGCTTCGTATGCGGCTGCCGCCTCGCTGAGACGGCCGATTCGCCTTAACAAATCTGCGCGAACAGCGTGAAACAGGTGGTACCGATTCAGTTGAGAACTCGCATCCTTGATCGCATCCACTGCTTGAAGCGCGACCTCCGGTCCCGAGACTTCTGCAAGTGCGACGGCTCGGTTCAATGCCACGATTGGCCCAGGCGTGAACTGCAGGAGCTGGTCGTACAGCTGCAGAATCTGCCGCCAATCCGTTTCGCTTGCCGTTGGCGCGTCACTGTGAACGGCATTGATCGCCGCCTGTATCTGGTACGGCCCTGGTCGATTCCGCCGAAGGCAGTGGCGCACGATCCCCTGACCTTGTGCGATCAGTGTCTGATTCCAGATGCCACGATTCTGATTGGCTAATTGCACGAGTTGCCCGTCAGCCCCTACTCGCGCGGCACGTCGCGCATCGATCAACAGCATCAATGCCAGCAAGCCGAGCACTTCGGGTTCGTCTGGCATGAGATCGGACAACATGCGTCCAAGCCGAATGGCTTCGGCGCACAACTCTCCGCGCACCAGGTGCTCGCCTGCTGCGGCGGTGTACCCTTCATTGAAGATCAGATAGACGACCGCGAGCACGGCGCGTAAGCGCGCGGGTAGCTCCGGTTCATCCGGAACGCGATATGGAATCCCTGCATCCCGGATCTTTCCCTTCGCCCGCACGAGTCGCTGCGCCATGGTTGTCTCCGAGGTCAAGAATGCGCGAGCGACTTCCAGGGTCGTCAGCCCGCCGAGCAAACGAAGCGTGAGCGCAACCTGGACGTTGGTGGCGAGGGCTGGATGACAACAAGTGAAGATGAGGCGTAATCGATCGTCGCGCACTGGCTCCTCCCCGTCCAAGGTTCCGATGATCGCGGGGTCCAAAGACCCCGCGCTACCAGAGGCGCCACCGGACGTTCCGTGAAGCAGCGCGGCTTGTGCGTGCCGATCCTCGCGCGAGGCCTCGCGACGCACGCGATCGATGGCCTTGTGCCTTGCTGTTGTGATGATCCAGCCGACGGGACTCGGCGGCAATCCCGTCGACGGCCATCGTTCGATTGCGGTCGCGAATGCCTCCTGGACCGCTTCCTCGGCGATGTCGATGTCGCCAAAAGAGCGCACCAGGACAGCGATCGCGCGACCGTATTCCTCGCGAAACAGCCGTTCGATGTCACCGGTCGTGGTAGGCACCTGTTCAGTTGCCTTCCTCCCTGAAGGGCCGGACCTCGATTGCCAGGGTCGTGGCGGTGGCGAGCTTGCGTCCCCATGCAAGTGCCGCATCGAGATCAGCCGCCTTGATGATCGAAAAGCCGCCGATGTACTCCTTGCTCTCGGTGAACGGGCCGTCGATCGTGAGAACCTCGTCCTGCTGAGGCCGGAGCACCGTCGCAGTGCTCGGGTCGTGGAGGCCGGCAGAAAACACCCACGCGCCCGCGGACTTCATTTCCTCGCGGAGTGCATACACGTTGCGCATGATTTTCTGCAAGGCCTCCGGCGGAGGCGCTGTGCCTCCCGTGGGCTGCAGGACACTGAGAAGATACTGCTTCATATCGGAATCCTTTGAATCTTCTGGCGTCGTTGCCAGCTTCACTCTCTATACGAACGACCTCACCGCTGATCGACAGTGGACGCGGTACGGGAATAAAGTAGTGGCCGGAGGCTGAAGTTTGGTTTCACCTCGGTTCTTTCCGTTTGCGGTCCTTCTTAGCTTCGGCGTGGGTACGTCGCTCTTTTTACGCGCGCAGGCCGCCCCCGGGCAGTCACCTGGTCAGTCGGCTCGCGACGTCACCATTCGTTACGTTCCCGATGATGTGCAGGAAACCTCCTGGCTACGGCGGCTTGCCGCGGAGCAGGCAAAGGCGATCGCTCGTGGCAGCGCGTTCCATGACTTTCAGTTTACTGACCGCGTTCGGGCAAGCGGCATTACCTTCCGACATCGGATCGTGGACGATGCCGGAAAAACCTACAAGGCTGCGCACTACGACCATGGCAACGGCGTCGCGATGGCGGATGTCGACGGCGACGGACTGACTGACATCTACTTTGTGAGCCAGGTCGGTGGCAATCAACTCTGGAAGAATCTTGGCGGCGGCAAGTTTCAGGACATCACGGCGTCGGCGGGAGTCGCTGTGTCTGACCGGATTGGTGTTTCCGCCTCCTTTGCCGATATCGACAACGATGGCGATGCCGACTTATACGTCACGACTGTACGCGGCGGGAACGTCCTGTTTGAAAACGACGGCAAAGGACACTTTCGGGATATCACTGCCGCCGCAGGCCTGGCGTATACCGGCCACTCGTCGGCCGCTGTGTTCTTCGACTACGACCGCGACGGACGCCTCGATCTGTTTCTCGTCAATGTCGGGAAATACACGACCGACACCATCGCGGGTGACGGCTACAAATTTTACGTCGCCTTCGACGATGCATTTTCCGGGCATCTGAAACCGAAACGCGCCGAAGCGAGCATCCTGTATCACAACCAGGGAAACAACCGCTTCGTCGACGTTTCCAGGCAGACCGGCCTCGTCGATCTTTCCTGGTCTGGCGACGCCAGCGTCGTCGACGTCAACGACGACGGCTGGCCCGACCTGTATGTGCTGAACATGCTTGGCGACGATCAGTACTACGAGAACGTCGCCGGCAAGAAGTTCGTGAAAAAAAGCCGTCTCGTGTTCCCGAAGACACCATGGGGATCGATGGGCATCAACGTGTTTGACTTCAATAACGACGGGCGCCTCGATATCTTCATCACCGACATGCATTCGGACATGAGCGAAGCGATCGGTCCCGAACGTGAGAAGCAGAAGTCGGATATGAAGTGGCCGGTGTCGTTTCGCGGTACCGGCAAGACCAGCATCTGGGGAAACGCGTTCTTCATGAAGGAAGGACCGAACAAGTACAAGGAAGTGTCCGACGCGATTGGGGCAGAAAGCTATTGCCCGTGGGGACCGAGCGTTGCTGATTTGAATGCGGATGGATTCGACGACACGTTTATCGCGTCGGGCATGAACTATCCGGAGCGGTACGAAATGAACTCGATCAAGCTCAACGACCACGGACAGAAATTCGTCGACGCTGAGTTCGTGCTGGGCGTCGAGCCGCGTAGCGGCGATCTCGCAACGCCATGGTTTGAATTGGACGCATCGGGGAAGGACAAGGGGCATGCCGACGCCAAAGGCGCAAGCGGACGCGTGGAGGTGTGGGGCGCGCGCGCGTCACGATCCTCGGTGCTGTTCGACGTCGACGGCGACGGCGACCTCGATATCGTCACCAACGAGTTTAACGCGGCGCCGATGGTGCTGATCAGCAATCTCACGGAGAAGACGCGGGTCCATTACATTGCCATCAAGCTCACGGGCACAGCCTCCAACCGTGATGGGCTCGGGTCGATCGTGAAGGTTACAGCCGGCGGGTCAACGTATACGAAGGTGTACGACGGCGACTCGGGGTACCTCTCGCACAGTCTCTATCCGCTGTACTTCGGCCTGGGCGCCGCGGATCGCGTCGACAGGATTGAGGTGCTGTGGCCGTCGGGAAAGACGCAGTCGATCGACCCAGGGATGAAGATCAATTCGACGATCGAGGTGCGGGAGCAGTAGCACCGTTGACTAAGTAGCATGGCGTGCCGATCAAACGGCGCGAGCGAGGGAGCGAGCGCTGGCAGGCGCTGGGGGTGGGGCCCCAGCGCAAAGTAAGAAAAGCAGACGGGCCGCGATTAGGTCGCCCTGACTCCGGCTTCTTTTAGATATTCCGTCACCGTCCTCGCGTAGTGCGGGAACGCGACTTCCGGCTCCTCGATCTCGGGATGCCACTTCTTCTCCCACTCGAAGCAGTAGTA
>Ga0075423_10002819_pt1 | contig 15895 bp, 11 predicted proteins | sample SoiMethybrSBSTD2_FD_80114 | JGI IMG/M metagenome (GOLD analysis project Ga0075423, IMG submission 80114) | Bulk soil microbial communities from a Populus tree surrounding site in Tennessee, USA - Soil MetaG P. TD hybrid SBSTD2 | ecosystem: Environmental > Terrestrial > Soil > Tree plantation...
CGCCGCCCCCGTCGCGTCGCCGGAGGCATGCGCGCCCTCCACCCACAGGATCGCGTTCGACGCGTCCGGCCGAGCCGCGCCGTTGGCGAGAAGGATGACCTGACCCGAGACGATTCCGCCCGGGTCGGGCGAAATCGGGGTCGGGGACGCGAGAAGAAGCAGGCGCAGCAGCGGCGCGAGCATGCGGAGCCTGAAAATCATAGCATCCACCCGATTCGGAGCCCGGTTAAGATCGTCGGCAACGGAGGCCACGATGGCAAACGACCCGGTCGAGATTTTCGGAAAGGACACCTGACCGTATACGACCGCGGCCCGTGAGGACTACGCAAAACGCCGGGTCCCTTTCAACTACATCAACGTCAAACAGAACGCCACGGAGCTCGATCGCATGATCCGGCTCTCGGGAGGGCGACAGGTCCCCGTCATCGTCGAGAACGGAAAGGTGACGGTCGGGTTCGGCGGGACCTGAGGAGTCTGACCGGCGCTCCGTCGGAGCCCCCGCGGAAAATCGCTTCCCCCCGTTTCCGGGCCGTGCTACAAAGCGCCCAATCCAATTGACGGAGGTCGCATGGCGAACCATTCCGGATCGGCGGCGTTTCGGCCCTACGTCCCGGACGACCAGGCGCCCGCCGAGTTCACTCCCAAGGCGATCGTCCTCGGGGTTTTCTTCGGAATCCTCTTCGGCGCGGCCACGGTCTACCTCGCTCTGCGGGCCGGCCTGACGGTCTCCGCCTCGGTTCCGATCGCGGTCCTCGCGATCGCGGTCTTCAAGAAGATCGGCAAGTCCACGATTCTCGAGAACAACATCGTCCAGACGATCGGGTCCGCCGGCGAGTCGGTCGCCGCGGGAGCGGTCTTCACGGTGCCGGCGCTCCTCTTCCTCGCCGGCGGCGAGAGCTATTTCCAGTATCTGCAGATCACCGTGCTCGCGATTTTCGGAGGCACGCTCGGCGTCCTCTTCATGATCCCGCTGCGGCGCGCCCTGATCGTGAAGGAGCACGGAAAGCTGCCGTATCCCGAAGGCACCGCGTGCGCCGACGTGCTCATCGCGGGCGAGAAGGGGGGCAACCTCGCGAAGATGGTCTTCGCGGGCGTCGGCTCGTCGCTCCTCTACAAGTTCCTCTACGGCGTTCTCGGACTCTGGAACGAAGCGCCGATCTGGTTCCGGACAAAGAAGGAATCGACCTACCCGGCGGCGACCCTCGACGTCGCCGTCACGCCGGAGTATCTGGGCCTCGGATACATCATCGGCCCGCGCATCGCCTCGGAGCTCTTCTCCGGCGGGCTCCTCTCCTGGCTCGCGCTGATCCCCCTGATCGCGATCTTCGTGCCGGAGACGCGCGTCGTCGCGGACTTGAAGGCTCTCGGCTTCTCCGACGCCTGGATGGCGTCGAATTCCTATGCGAACTGGATCTACCGCGCCTACATCCGCTACATCGGGGCGGGCGCCGTGGCCTGCGCGGGCGTCATGACGCTCATCAAGACCCTTCCCACGATCGTGTCGGCCTTCCGCGAGTCGGTCAAGAGCTTCGGCGGAGGGCGGGAAGCGGCTTCCACGCGGCGCACCGAGCGGGACCTCGGAATGGGGATCGTTCTCTTCGGCTCGCTCGCCATCGTCGTGATCCTCGCGATCCTGCCGAACTTCCCGCACGGCCCTTTCCCGCAATCCCTGCTGATGTCCCTCCTGATCGTCGTCTTCGGGTTCTTCTTCGTCACCGTGTCTTCGCGAATCGTCGGGATCATCGGGACGTCCTCGAACCCGATCTCGGGAATGACGATCGCGACGCTCATGATGACCTGCATCGTGTTCGTCGTGATCGGATGGAAGGGGGACGTCTACCAGGCGGTGGCACTGTGCGTCGGCGCGATCGTGTGCATCGCGGCCGCGAACGCGGGCGCGACCTCTCAGGATCTGAAGACGGGTTACATCGTCGGCGCCACGCCCCGCTCGCAGCAGATCGGATTCATCATCGGAGTCGTCACCTCGGCGTTCGTGATCGCGATCACGCTCTTCGTCCTCGACCAGACGTATCGTGGAACCGAGGCGCACGGGATCGGCGGGCCGCGGCTGGCCGCGCCGCAGGCCACCCTCATGGCGACGATCATCAAAGGTCTCCTCGCGCAGAACCTGCCGTGGGCACCCGTGCTCGTCGGCGTCTTTCTCGCCTTCATGGCGCAGTTGGCGGGGGCGCACGCGCTGTCCTGGGCGGTCGGCGCCTACCTTCCGGTCTCGACGACGGCGCCGATCTGGATCGGCGGAATGATCAAGTCGTTCGTGGATACGTGGCGGCGCAGGAAGGAAGGGGTCGCTAAGGAAGAGAGCGAGCTGTCCTCGGGGATGCTCTACGCGACGGGTCTCGTGGCGGGCGGATCGCTCGGGGGAGTCCTGATCGCGTTCGTCGCGTTCTTCGGCGACCGCGTGCTTCGGATGGAAGCGCCGACACTTCTCGAGCGGCTGGACCTCGGGGCCAAGCTCTTCCCGGAATTCAAGAACGGAATCGTCACCGGCGGGATCCTCTGCGCGGTCATGTTCGGGATCCTCTGCGCGCTGTTGCTCAAGAACGCGCGGAAGAGGCTCGAATAGGCGCCGCCGGCTGCGCGGTCACATCCCGGCTTTTGAGGCGGTCATCCCGAGCGAGAGCGAGGGATCCCGAACTCGGCAGGCTCCGAGAAGGAGCCGTCGGAACGGTGGGGATAGGCTCGGGATCCCTCGTCGCGGACTCCTCGGGATGACCCGCGACGAGAGACGAGGCTCGATCTAGACCGCCACTCCCTGCGCGACCCGAACGCGGTTGCGCCCTTCCGACTTGGCGCGATAGAGGGCCTCGTCCGCGGCGGCGATCAGCGTCGCCGACGACGTGCCTTCGCGCGGCAGGACCGTCGCGACGCCGATCGAGACGGTCGCGGTCAGCGGCGCGCCGGGGCGGTCGTGCGGAATCTCGAGCGCCAGCACGGCGGCGCGCAGCCGCTCCGCGCAGGAGAGGGCGCCTCCCTCGTCGGTGGCCGGCAGGATGACCGCGAACTCCTCGCCGCCGTAGCGCGCCACGATGTCGCCCGGCCGGTTCATTCCGTCGCGCAGAGCCGCGGCGATCCCCTTCAGGTAGTCGTCGCCGCGCTGGTGGCCGTGCGCGTCGTTGAACGCCTTGAAGTGATCGATGTCGATCATGAGGAGAGAGAGCGGGCTCTCCGCGCGGTAGGCGCGGCGCCACTCGAGGTCGAGCACCTCGTCGAACTGACGCCGGTTGGCGATTCCGGTCAAGCCGTCCTGCGACGAGAGGCGCCGCAGCGCGCGGTTGGCCTGCTCGAGGCGCTGGTTGGCCTCCTCCAACTGCCGCGTCCGTTCGCCGACGAGACGGACGAGCTCGGCCTTGCGCCGGGTCAGGCCCCGCACCCGGAGCCGGTAGAGCCCGGTGGCCACGAAGAGAACGGCGCCCGCGCAGAGAGAGAAGAACCAGCGCGTCTGCCAGAGGTGCGGCGCGAGCGCGAAGGAAAAGCTCGCGCCCGTCTCGTTCCACACCCCGTCGTTGTTGCAGGCGGTGACGCGGAACTCGTAGCGCCCCGGCGGGACGTTCGTGTAGTAGGCCGCGCGGCGGGTTCCGGCGTCCGTCCACTCGCGGTCGAAGGGCTCGAGGCGGTATCGGAATCGCACGCGCTGCGGCGCGAGGAACGAGAGACCGGCATAGTGGAATTCCAGAGACCCGGCGCCCGGAGACACGTGCGCGGCGGCGTACAAGTCGAGCCTCTGCTTGTCCGCGATGACTTCCTCGATCCGGACCGGAGGCGGCACGGCATTGTTCGAGAGGTTCTCGGGATCCACGACCACCGCGCCTTTCAGGGTCGGAAACCAGAGTCGCCCGTCGCGCGTGCGCAGGCCGGCCGGCTGATTTCCGCCGTTGCACTCGCTCGACTCCATCCCGTCGGCGGTGCCGAAGAGGCGCCACGGAATCGGGCGATGCCGGGGGCCGCTCGACCCCTCGATGTCGCTCTTGGCGACGCGGTAGATGCCGCGGTTCGAGCTCATCCAGAGATGTCCCGAGTCGTCGTCGAGAATTTGAAAGACGACGCTGTCGAAGAGGCCCTTGTCCGTCGTGAAGGCTTCGAACCGTCCATCCTGCAGGCGGTTGATGCCTCCGCCGAGAGTCGAGACCCAGAGGACGCCTTCCCGGTCGAGGAGGAGGGAGTAGATCGCGTCGCTCGTCAGTCCGTCCGCCACGCCGTAGCGGCGAAAAACGCCTCGGGAGAAATGCGCGAGCCCGCCGTCGGTGCCGACCCAGAACGAACCGTCGAGCGCTTCCACGACCGCGCGGACGTTGTCGTTCGGCAGACCCTGCTTCACTCCGAAGGTCTCCCAGCGCTTTCCGTCGAAGCGGGAGAGGCCGGCGCCGAGCGTGCCCACCCAGAGCGAACCGCTTCGATCGGCCGCGAGGCAGGTGACCTTCTCCGCCCGCGGCGCCCCCGGCGGGAGCGATACGAACCGGCCGCCGCGCATCCGGTTCAGTCCGCCGCCCCACGTGCCGACCCAGATCGTTCCGTCGCGACCTTCGGCGATGGAGGAGACTTCGTCGTAGCTCAGACCCTGCCTCGAGGAGTAGCTTCGGACCACACCGTCCTTCAGGTGGTTCAACCCGCCGCCCCACGTGCCGATCCAGAGAGAACCGTCGTCACCCTCGAGAAACGTCGAGATGTCGTCGTAGGTCAGGCCTTCGGCGGATCCGTAGCGCGTGAAGCTCCCGTCGGAGAAGCGGTTCAACCCCCCGCCGTGCGTTCCGATCCACAGGCTTCCTTCGCGGTCTTCGCAGAGGGAGGCCACGAAGGCGTTCGAGAGTCCCTGCCGCGTCGAATACGAAGTCCACTCGCCGTGGGAGAGCCGGGAGAGCCCGGCGCCGTCGGTGCCGACCCAGAGGCTGCCCTGACGGTCCTCCACGATCGAGAGGATCTTGCTTCCGGTAGGGCCGCTCGAAACCGGGAAGAGCTGTACGGAGCCGTCGTTCCAGCGCGCGAGGCCGCCTCCCTCCGTCCCGATCCAGAGGTTGCCGCGGCGGTCGCGCGTGAGCGCCCGGACGGGAGAGACGGAGAGCCCGGGAATCTTCTCCTGACTCCAGATCCCGTCGAAACGACGGAAGAGCTCGCCCGCCGCGGTGCCGACCCAGAGGCCGCCGTGCCGGTCCTCGGCGATCGCCCGGATGTCTTCGTGACGCAGCTCCGGCGGGACTCCTTCGGCGCCAGCCCCGCGTCCCGGAGCTCTCGACAGGCCTGCGCTCGTCCCGATCCAGATCGCCTCGCCGGCGTCCTGGTAGAGACAGGTGACCTGGTCGCCGGCGAGCCCCTGCTTCGTCGTCGTCGTCTGAGAGGTCCCGTCCTTCCAGCGCGTCACGCCGCCGCCGTTCGTCCCCACCCACAGGGCGCCGTCCTTGTCCTCGAGGAGCGCCTGCACGTAGTTGCTCTTCATCCACGCGGAGTTCGAGCGGTCGAAGACGGTGAACTGGACGCCGTCGAACCGGACGAGCCCCTCCTGCGTGCCGAGCCAGAGGTAGCCGTCGCGGGTCTGGAGCATGGCGTGAATCGAGTTCTGCGGGAGGCCTTCGCGCGCCTGCCAGACCTGATGGCTGTACTGCGTGATCGCTTTGCGCGGATCGAGAGCATTCGCCGTCGCGCCGTGGAGAAGCGCGACAAGACACAGCAGAGCGGGCAGAACGGCGACGCGCGCCCGCGGGATCTCGATCTTCATGGTGTGGCGATCGACGAAGCGTCTCTATTGTAGCGGAAGGAGTAGGGCCGAACGGCCGCATCGCATGGCACGAAAGGGCCACTCGCGGCCGCCGCGATGCGGAAATTCGGGCTCTACAGAACTCCGAAGGACTTTCCAACCTTGCGGAAGGCGTCGATCGCCCGATCGAGGTCGCTCCGCTCGTGCGCGGCCGAGACCTGACAGCGTAGCCTCGCCTGACCCTGCGGAACGACCGGGAATCCGAAGCCCGAGACGTAGACGCCTTCGTCGAAGAGCGCTTTTCCCATCGCGAGGGCCTTCGCGGTGTCGCCGACGATGACGGGAACGATCGGGTGCGTCCCGTGCGGGATGCGGAATCCGGCCTCCGAGATCGCCTTTCGGAAGTAGGCGGCGTTCTCGCGCAGCCGGACGACGGGCGCCGGGTCCTCGCGCAGCATTCGAAACGCCTCGAGCGATCCGGCCGCGACGGCCGGCGGCAGCGAGTTCGAGAAGAGATACGTCCGGCTCCGCTGGCGAAGCGTCTCGACGAGCGCCTTCGGGCCGGCCACGAACCCGCCCGCGGCCGAGCCCATGGCCTTCCCGAGCGTGCCGGTGTAGACCGGGATCCGGTCGAGGACGCCCTGCTCCTCCGCGGTCCCGCGGCCGGTCTTGCCCAGGACACCGGTCGCGTGCGAGTCGTCGACGACGAGGAGCGTCGGGTGCTCCTCGCACAGGCGTACGAGCTCGCGCAGGTCGGCCTCTTCCCCCTCCATGGAGAAGACGCCGTCGCTCATCATGAGCCGGAAACGCGAGGTGGAGTCCTCCGCGAGCATCCGCGCGAAGGCCTTCGTGTCGCCGTGAGGAACGCGGTAGCGCTTCGCCTTGCAGAGACGCACGCCGTCGATGATCGAGGCGTGGTTCAGCTCGTCCGAGTAGAGACCGTCCTCCTCGGAGAGCACGGCCGCGAAGAGCCCCTCGTTCGCGTTCCAGCAGGACATGTACAGAATCGCGTCGTCCTTGCCGAAGAAGGAGGCGATCTCGGCTTCGAGCTCGCGGTGGAGCGCCTGCGTCCCGCAGATGAAACGCACCGATGCGAGCCCCGCGCCCCAGCGGTCCACCGCCTTCTTCTGGGCCCCGCGCACGCGCGGATGGTTGGCGAAGCCGAGATAGTTGTTCGAGGTCAGCATGACGACCTCGCGCCCGCCGACGCGCACCCGCGCACCCTGGGGCGACTCGAGGACGAGCTCCTCCTTGTAAGTCCCGGCCTCGCGAAGGCCGGCCATTTCGGAGGCGAGGTGATCGACGAGGCTGGTCATGCGTTCGGACGAGGCGTGCCGCGATCCGCCGCGGGGGCGCGGGCGAGCCCCGCCCCTACTCCTCCGAGACGATCTTGCCGGCGACGCGGCCGCCGGGGAACGCGGCGTCGAGCGCCTCGAGGGCACGATCGAAGTCGGCCGGCCTCTGCGCGATGATCTCGGCGCAGATGGTCGGCCGGTTGATGATCTCCGAAGTGCCCGACCCGCCGCGCACGATGATGGCCTGCGCCGGCTGGCCGACGTTGAACTGAACCTCCTCGACCTCTTCGAGCGCGCGGACCGCCTTGCGGTGAGCCTGCTCCGGCTCGTCCTTGTGCAGGCAGACGCCGGCGAGGCCCAGGATCCGAAAACCGTTCGGCTCGAACTCGGTGCGGTCCCAGTTCTTCCAGACGCGGTCGCGCGGGACGAGCTTGAAGCGGTACGCGATGTTCGAGAGCCGCGACTCCTCGAGCGCGAACTCGGCGATCTTCCGTTCCGTCATCGAATTGGTCGGCGCATTGGGCTTGTTCGTCGGCATGGGCCGCCTCCGAGTCTATGTCAACGCCGGACGGAACGTCCGCGGCCGTCCGGGCGGCCGTTCGGATAGAACACGACTTTCATGGCGTTGCGGTTTTCCAGGAGCTCCATGGCGTCGTGAAAACGCTCGAGTCCCTCGAACTCGTCGGTCACCAGGTCGGAGACCTCGAGCCCGGCGCGCAGCAGGTCGAGCATCTTGATCCAGGTGTCGAAGACGCGCCGGCCGACGATGGCGTGGAGCGTGAGGCCCTTGAAGACGAAGTCGTTGGTGTAGTCGTGGATCGAGATCGCTTTCCCTTTGGGGAGACCGAGAAGCGAGATCGTCGCTCCCCGGCGGGCCGCCGCGAGGCCGAGGTTGATCGAGGCCTCGGCGCCTGAGAGCTCCAGCACGACGTCGGCGCCGCCGCCGAGTGCCTCGCGGAGGCTGCCCGCGGGGTCCTTCGTGCGCGAGAGATCGATGACGGTCGCGTGGCGCGCGCCGCGCGATTCCGCCCAGCGCCGCGCGTGCGCGGCGGCCTGGGAATTGACCTCGGTGATCGCGATGTGCGACGCGCCCGAGACCCGCGCGATCTCCGCGCACATCCCTCCGATCGGGCCGTACCCGAGAACGGCCACGGACTTCCCGGAGAGGTCGGCGACCTGCGTCGTGTGCACCGCGTTGCCGAGCGCGTCCAAGAACGCGCCGACGCGGGGCGGAACGACGTCCCGCTCGAGCGGCACGACGTTGAAGGCCGGTACGACCACGTACTGTGCGAAACAGCCGTCCCCGTGGACGCCGAGAATCTTCGTATGCTCGCAGATGTGGCGCTGCCCGGTGCGGCAGGGGCGGCAGTAGCCGCAGGTCACGTGCATCTCGGCCGAGACGTACTGACCCTCCGAGAGATGCGGCCGTTTCCCGCCAGGGCCGAAGGCGATGATCTCGCCGCAGAACTCGTGCCCGTAGATACGCGGGACCTCGACCATGCCGGCCATCGAGGGATCCCACTGATAGATGTGCTTGTCCGATCCGCAGACCGCGGTCGCAAGCACCCGGATCAGGACCTCCGCCTGCCCCGGTTTCGGCACAGGGACTGTCTTGACCTCGGTCGCGTCGCGCCCCGGCGCCGCCTTCGTCTTGACGACGGCGGTCATCGTCGCGGGGAGGGACCCGGCCGGGCGTCGCGGAGAAGACTTCGTCCGGCGGCGCGCCGCCGGCCGCGGACTCAATTCAATCTCCCGCCTGATCGTCGCGCACGTAGCCGGCGCCGGCCGGCGCGGCCGCCGGCGCGGCGGTGCGCTGGACGTCCACGGGGCGGACGTACTTGGCGATGACGCCGCGCGTGTCGCGGATGCGCAGCTTCTCGAAGAGGAAGGCAAACCGCTTCTCGAGCGTGTCGCGGATCGCTTCCCGCGTCCCTTCGGGCAGGTTCCAGAACTGCTCCTTGAACGGGCCGATCGCGTACTTGCGCGTCTTGTAGAGGAACTGGCTCTCGGTTTCCCCCTTCTTCCACTCCTCGGACTTGTGGTCGAAGAGCCAGCGTTCCGCCTCGCGCTTCAGCGGGAGCGGGAGCGACGGGTGGTCGTACACCATGTTCTGGAACTCGGTCGCGAGATGGATCTCCGCGCAGTCGTGATCGGGGAAGTGCCCGAAGAGCTCGGATGGGAGCGTCGAAGCGCCGTGCTGCACGGCGCCGGCCAGGCCGTACTCCTCGCGCGCGACCTTCGAGATGGACTGCAGGACGCCGAAGTCGATCGCGACGCGCTCGACGGTGCCGTCGGGGCCGACGACGCCGCCGTGCGAGGAGCCGGTCTGGACCGACACCTTGGCGATGCCGGGGCCTTGCCGGAGCGCCCGGCGGTAGACGCTCATGTAGGCGCGGAACTCTTCCGGCGTCGAGTTCTCCTTGCCGACCTCGCCGATCTCGCCGCCGACGGAAATCGGGATTTCCGCCGGCTGGCGCTCGCGGATGAACTTCGTGAAACGGGCGCAGAGGCTCGCGTTCACGTCCTGCTGCGCCTCGAGCGTCGGCTTCGAGAGGTCGACGAGAGTCGAGGTGTCGATGTCGATCTGGAAGAAGCCGGCCGGGATCGCCTCCTCGATCAAGGCCTCGATCGCGCGAATCTCCTTTTCCGGCTGGTCCTTCATCTTCTTCGGGTTCGTCTGGAAGTGGTCCCCCTGGATGAAGACCGGCCCCGACCACTCTTCGCGGATGGCGGCCGCGAGGACGACTGCGGCGTACTCGGCCGGGCGCTGCTCCGTGTAGCCGATCTCGCTGCGGGCGATCTCGAAGATGAGCGCGCCGGCGTCGATCTTCCTCGCCGCCCGGAAGACCGCTCGAGCGGTGTCGTAGGAAAGCATCCGCAGGTTCACGGCCGGGACCGTGAATCCCGAGACCTCGCCGCGGCCGCGAGCCTCGTAGAGCGGGAAGATCGAGGCGGGCAGGATTCCGAGCGACGCCGCGGCTTCGCGAATACGGAGCCGGCTCGCGTCGCGCACCTCCGCGTTTCCGAAGACCGCCGTCCACGTCAGGCTCTCGAGGAGATCGGAGCGGAACCGGGCCGGGTTCGTCACGCGCATCGGGGGTCCGGGCACCACGCCCTCGCACGTCTTGAGCGCGGCGGCGAGATCCGTCACCGTTCGAAAAAGGTCCATGCTTGCGGCTCCGCGGCCGGGGATTGTAGCGGAAGGGGCTGTCGGCCGCGGGCGTTCGCTTCGCGAACGGCGGCCGAGAGTTTTTGGCCCGGACCGGGGCCCGGAAGACCTGAGCCCTCACCAACAGACACCCATTTTCAGCAACCTGCTAGCGTAGGGCAGTGATCTCGAGCCGTTTTCTTCGCGGCGTTCGGCCGCGGGCTCCCCGTCCGTGATCCGCCTCGCCCGCACCCTGCACTTCAACGCGGGGCGAAGCCTCTGGCGCGACGACTGGTCCCCCGAGAAGAACCGGTCCGTGTACGGCGAAGAGGGCGCGCACGGGTACGGGCACAACTATGCCCTCGAGGTCGCCGTGGAAGGGGAGATCGATCCGGAAACCGCCATGGTCGTGAACCTGACGGATCTCGACCGGATCCTGAAGGAGGAAGTCGATCGGCCCCTCGACCACCGCAATTTGAACCGGGACGTCCCGGAGTTCGCGAAGACCCAGCCGACAGCCGAGAACGTGGCGGCCTGGATCTGGCGTCGCGTGGCCGATCGGATCGCGCGAGAGAAGTGGCCGTGTCGCCTGGTGTTCCTGCGCCTTCGGCTCACGCCGGACTTTGCCGTGGAGATCGAGGGATGATCGAAATCAAACGGGCCATCGGGAGATCGGGTGATCGGATTATCGGTCCTGGCTCTCTCCGATGACCCGATGGTCCGATGAACCGATGATCCGATTGCTCCTGCTCGGTCGGAATTAGACTTCCGTCCATGTATTTCAAGCAGTTTTATCTCGGCTGCCTCGCGCAGGCGTCCTATCTGATCGGCGACGGCGGCGAGGCCGCGGTCGTGGATCCGCGGCGCGACGTGGAAGAGTACATCGACGAGGCGAAACGCCAGGGGCTCACGATCCGCCACGTCATCGAGACCCACCTCCACGCGGATTTCGTTTCGGGCCACCAGGAGCTCGCGGCGCGCACCGGGGCCAGGATCTACTTCGGGGCGAAAGCCGGGGCCCGTTTCGATCACGTGCCCGTGCGCGAAGGCGACGAGATCCGGATGGGAAACGTCGTCCTGCGGTTCTTGGAGACTCCCGGGCACACCCCCGAGTCGGTCTCGGTCCTCGTGATCGATCGTTCGGTCTCGCCGGAGCCGCAGGCGGTTCTGACGGGCGACACGCTCTTCATCGGCGACGTGGGCCGGCCGGACCTCCTCGGATCGCGCATGAGCGCGGCGGAGCTCGCGAGCCTGCTCTACGACTCGCTCCGCGACAAGCTCCTGAAGCTCCCGGACTCGACGCGCGTCTATCCGGCGCACGGCGCCGGTTCGCTTTGCGGCCGCAACATCTCGAGCGAGACCTCCTCGACGATCGGAGAGCAGCGGCGCTTCAACTACGCGCTCCAGCCGATGAGCCGGGAGGAATTCGTCCGCCTGGTGACGGCGGATCTGCCCGAGGCGCCCGCCTACTTCTCGCGGGACGTCTCCATCAACCGCGAGGGCGCGACGGAGCTCGCTTCGCTTCCCGATCCGCCCGCGCTCTCGCCGGAGACCGTGGCGAACCTCCAGAAGGAAGGCGCCGCCGTCCTCGACACGAGGACCGCGGCCGAGTACGGCACGGCGCACCTGCCGGGGTCGCTCCAGATCGGGTTATCCGGCCAGTTCGCTTCCTGGGCGGGGTCGCTCCTCGCTCCGGAGGTTCCGATCGTGATCGTGGCCGAGGATCCCGAGCGCGCCCGGGAGGCGCGCACGCGCCTGGCGCGCGTCGGCCTCGAGAACGTCGTGGGATCGCTCGACGGAGGCGTCGCCGCCTGGGAGAAGTCGGGCCGTCCGCTCGCGTCTACCGAGCAGATCACGGTGGACGAGCTCGACCGGAGACTGAAGGAAGGCGGACTCCACGTCGTCGACGTCCGGCGGCCCATGGAGTGGCAGGCGGGACACATCGCGGAGGCCCGGCACCTTCCCTTGAACGAGCTGCCGTCGCGGGCGGGGGAGATCGCGAACGCGGAGCCGCTCGCCCTCGTCTGCGCCGGCGGCTACCGCTCCTCGATTGCGACGAGCGTTCTCGAGCGCGAGGGCTTCCGCCGGCTGACGAACGTCGTCGGAGGCATGACGGCCTGGGGCACCGCGGGCCTCGAAACCGTCTCGACTCCAGGCGGCGCGTCGTGAGGAGGCTCGTCACGGGTCTCGCCGCGGCGATCCTCCTCCTCGCCGTGGGGCTCGCGGCGCCGGGTCGGGTTTCGGCGCAGGAGAAAGAGAAGAAGTCGGGGAGCGTCTGGGACGAGCAGAAGTCCGCATGGCTGCGCCTGCCGGCCTCGGACCGCGACGCCGTCACGAAGTTCGCCGAGGGTTACAAGACGTACCTGGACGTGGCGCGCACCGCAGCCGGCTCGACGACCGAGGTCCTGCGCCTCGCCCGGGCCGCGGGCTTCGCCGAGTTCTCCGAGCCGGGGCAGGTGAAGGCGGGCGCGCGTCTCTTCGTCACCGCGCGGGATCGGGCGCTCGTTCTCGTCGTCGTCGGCTCCGAGCCGATCCACTCCGGCTCCCGCGCGATCGGGACGCATCACGACAGCCCGCACATCGACCTGAAAGCCCGGCCGATCTACGCCGCCGGAGACTTCGCGCTCTTCAAGACGATCTACTACGGCGGGATCAAGAAGTACCAGTGGGCAAACCGGCCGCTCGCGCTCGTCGGGCGGATCGACACGACCGACGGAAAGCGCGTGGACGTCGCGCTGGGCATGAAGCCGGGCGATCCGGTCTTCGTGATCCCGGACAACGCGCCGCACTCGGACCGGGACCTCCGCGAGCGGACCTACGAGAAGGTCTTCTCGGGCGAAGAGCTCGATCCCGTCGCCGGCAGCGTTCCGGGCGAGCACGCGACGGTCACCGCGCAGGTGGTCGCCGCGTTGAAGTCGGCCTACGGCATCCGGGAAGAGGATTTCGTCAGCGCGGAGCTCGCTCTCGTCCCCGCGGCGCCGCCGGCCGACGTCGGCGTGGACCGCGGGCTCGTCGGGGCCTTCGGGCAGGACGACCGGCTCTCCTCTTACTGCGCGGTGCGGGCGATCCTGGATCTCTCCGGAACGCCGCGTCGCACGGCGCTCGCCTACCTCTCGAACTTCGAAGAGGTGGACTCGGTGAACAACACCGGGGCCGCGTCGCAGCTTCTGAACTCCGTCTACGCGCGCCTGGTCGCCGCGCAGCGCGGCCGCGAGTACAACGACCTCGACCTGCGCACGGCGCTGCGGCGAGCGGCGGTCGTCTCGGCCGACGTCAACGACGGCATCAACCCGGTCTTCCCGCAGACGAGCGAGCCCTCGAACGCCGCCCGACTCGGCTTCGGCGTGACGATCAAGAAGTATGGCGCGGGGTTCGACGCGAACTCCGAATACGTCGCGAGGATCCGCGCGCTCCTCGACGGCAACGGCATCCCGTGGCAGACCCAGACGCCGCGCGTGGACGGCTACTCCGGCGGCACGATCGGCGGATTTCTCTCGGCGCAGGAAATGGAGGTCATCGACGTCGGCGTCCCGCTCCTCTCGATGCACTCGCCCTTCGAGATGTCGTCGAAGGTGGACGTCTGGTATTTCTACAAATTCATGTCCGCGTTCTACGGGTCGTGATCGCGTAACCGATCGGTTACGTATTCTTGGCTTCGACCCTCGCCGGTGCCCCTCGAAAGAAGCTCCAGACTCGCGCGATAGTCCTCCGGCAGCGGCGCTTCGACGTCGATTCCGAGCTCGGGGATCTCGATCTGCAAAGCGTGGAGGAGCGGACGGCGGGCGGCGGCCAGGGCCCGCCGGTGCGCCGGGTCGCGCACGCCGCGCCACCGTGTCGCGCCGCCGTAGAGATCGTCTCCCACGATCGGGTGTCCGTGCGCGGAGAGATGGACTCGGATCTGGTGCGTGCGCCCGGTCTCGGGGTGGAGCTCGAGGTCGGTGACCGAAGGCAGCCGCGTGAGGGTCCGGTACTTCGTCGAGGCGGGCTTCCCGTCCGGGCGGACCCTCATCCGGCGGCCGTCCTTCGGGTCGCGCCCGAGCGGATCGGCGTAGGTGCCCTCCGCCGGAACGGGCCGCCCCCAGACGAGAGCGCGGTACGTCTTCCGCGCGCGCCGGTTCTGGAGGGCGAGCGTCAGGCGTCGGTGCGCCTCCTCGGTCCGGGCGAGGAGCACGACCCCCGAAGTTCCGACGTCCAGGCGGTGAACGAGGCGGAGCTCCGGTTGTGGCGCCTCCCCGCACGCTTCGAGCAGCCGCCGTACGGCCTCTCCGCCCGAGCCGTGCTTCGAAGACGTGGCCATAGAAACGCCGGCTGGCTTGTCCAGCGCGACGAAATCCGGTGTCTCCGCCAGGATCACGGAAGCATTATCGTTTCGCGCCAGCAGGAGGCTCCATGAAGTCCGGTCTCACGCGACGGGGATGGCTCACCGCCGCGGCTGCGGCGCCGTGGCTCGGTCCGATGGGAAAGCCGGCGGCCGAACCGCCCTCACCGGAGGCGCCGAAATTCGCCGAGGACGCTCTGCCGCCGATCGACACGGTCGGGATCGCGCAGCGCGTCATCGCGACCCTGGCGCCGTCCGTCGGCGAGCGGGCGATCCTTTTCTTCGATCCCGGCTACTACCCGGAGCTCGCTCTCGCGATCGAGCGGGAGCTCGCGAAGTCCGGCGTCGAGCCCCTCCTGGCCGTCGCGTTCGACCCGCCGGATCTCGTCGAGTCGGCCGACGCGCGACCGGGCGCCGCGGGGCGGCAAGACGACTTCGTCTCGTGGCTCGCGCCGGTCTTCGCGAAGGCCGATCTCTTCCTCTGGCTTCCGGCCCTCGCGCTGTACTCGGACACGCGCCTCGAGCACCTCCTCGACGGCTCGCGCGCGCGGGGGATCCACTTCCACTGGATCCTCGGTCTCGAGGACCGGAGCGCCGAGGAAATCGAGAGGCTCTCGAAGCTGTACGAGCGGGTCATCCTCGAAACCGACTACGCCGCGCTCTCGCGCGAGCAGGAGCGCCTGATCCCGCTCCTGCGCGGGAAAGAGATCCGCCTGACGTCGTCCGATGGAACGGACCTCACTCTGAAGGTTCCCCGCGACGCCTGGTTCCACAAGAACGACGGCGACATGTCGAAGGCGCGCGCCCGGCAGGCGCAGTGCGTCCGCGACCGCGAGATGGAGCTGCCGGCCGGCGCGCTCCGATTCATTCCCGACGCGGCGTCGGTCCGGGGCCGGCTCGTTGTCCGGCGGGTTCCGACGCCGGATGGCCTCGTCGAGGGCGTCGCGCTCGACTTCGAGGAGGGCCGCGTCGCCGGCTTGCGTGCCGAGAAGGGCGAAGACGCTTTCCGCCAGGTCTGGGACTCGATCGGCGGCGACGTGGACAGTGTCGGGGAGGTCGTGATCGGGACGAATCCGCTCCTCGTCGCTTCGGATCCGGCGGGAGAGCTGCCGTACTTCGGCTATGGCGCGGGCGCCATTCGCGTCTCGCTCGGCGACAACTGGGAGTCGGGGGGGAAGAACCGGACGGCCGGCGACCGCAACTGGTGGCTCTTCCTCGGGGACGCGACACTCGAAGCGGAGGGTCAGTCCCTCGTTCGGGAAGGGCACCTTCTGGACGAGGAGAAGAAGGACACGCCTCAGCGGGAGAACGCGTCGTAGACGATGCGCGACAGAGCAGCCCCGGTGATGAACGTCTCGTTGTCCACACTCGAGCGCTTGTCCTGGATGCGCCGCGCGCAGATCGCGATCACGTAGCGCGCGCCGGGC
>Ga0075423_10002820_pt1 | contig 15891 bp, 14 predicted proteins | sample SoiMethybrSBSTD2_FD_80114 | JGI IMG/M metagenome (GOLD analysis project Ga0075423, IMG submission 80114) | Bulk soil microbial communities from a Populus tree surrounding site in Tennessee, USA - Soil MetaG P. TD hybrid SBSTD2 | ecosystem: Environmental > Terrestrial > Soil > Tree plantation...
CGACTACTTCAAGCCCGCGGGCGGAGCGGTCGCCCTCGCGCCGCAGGTGATCCGCCGGGCCGAGGGGGCGGACCGCGACGCGGAGGCGCTGCTGGACCGGCTGGCCGTGTCGGCCACGGCAGAGGGTGTCCGCCTGATCCGCCTCGGGCGCCAGGCGCGCGGGGAGAGCGGCGCGGCCCGGCGCCTCATCGAGCGGGCGCGCGAGGAGCTGCACGACTATCTCCGCGGCCGGCGCGTCTACTTCTCGGTGCCGGTGGATCTCCACGAGGCGCCCGAGTTCCAGGCCAAGGTGCTCCGCGCGGCCGGGGACATTCCCTTCGGCCAGGCGCGGCCCTACGCGTGGGTGGCCAAGCGGATCGGGCATCCCGGCGCGGTGCGCGCGGTCGGGACGGCGCTCGGCAAGAATCCCGTGCCGCTCATCGTCCCCTGCCACCGCGTGCTCAAGAGCGACGGCGGCGTCGGCGGCTACATCTTCGGCACGCGGCTCAAGGGGCGCCTGCTCGAGATCGAGCGGACCACGCCGGTGCTGGAGGGCTGCACCAGCACCCGCATCCTGTGCCGGGTGGGCTGCTCGCATCTCCGCCGCGCCCGGCCGGAGAACCGCGTGGTGTTCGCCTCCGTGGAGGATGCGCGGTCGGTGGGGTACCGGCCGTGCCGGGTATGCCGGCCCGCGCAGGTCGCATGAAGAGCCCGGAGGAGCTCGCGCGCCGCTGCGCGGGGCTCGCGTGGGACGACCTCGCGGCGTCCCTCGACGCGCGCGGGTACGCGACCACCGGCCCCCTGCTCGAGGCCACGGACTGCGCCGCCCTCGTCGACCTCTACGCGGACGAGGCGCGCTTTCGCAGCCGCGTGGACATGGCCCGCTTCCGCTTCGGGGAAGGGGAGTACAAGTACTTCGCGGCGCCCCTGCCGGAGCCGGTGGCGACGCTGCGCCGCGCCCTCTACCCGCCGCTGGCGCCGGTGGCCAACCGCTGGGCCGAGCGGCTGGGCGCGCGCGAGCGCTTCCCAGCGGACCTCGCGGGGATGGCGCGCCTCTGCGCCCGCCATGGCCAGACCCGGCCCACGCCGCTGCTGCTGCGCTACGGCAAGGGCGGCTACAACTGCCTCCACCAGGACCTCTACGGAGCGGTGGCCTTCCCCCTGCAGCTCACGATTCTCCTGTCCGAGCCGGAGCGCGACTTCACGGGCGGGGAGTTCGTCCTGGTGGAGCAGCGGCCCCGCGCCCAGTCCGCCGCGCACGTGGTGCCACTGGCCCGCGGCGAGGCGGTCATCTTCACGACCCGCTATCGGCCGGCGCGCGGCACGCGCGGCTGGTATCGCGTGGCGTTGCGCCACGGCGTGAGCGAGATCCGCTCGGGCGAACGCTACACCCTCGGCGTCATCTTCCACGACGCCGAGTGATGATCAGGGCCGCATGGCGTTGATGTAGGTCCAGCAGCAGCGGAACGCGTCGCGCCCGCCGAAGAGCGTGTCCATGGCGTGGCGGATCAGGGCCAGGCGGTCGGTCGCGGCCTGCGCGCTCGGGGGGCGGCCATCAACCTTGGCCGAGCCGCCCACCCAGCCGAGCACCGCCTCGTGATACGCGCTGAGGAACTCGAACCACTCGTCCACCCGGGCTTCGATGGAGCGCGCGCGGACCTCCTCCACCGTGAAGCCGGCCCCTTCCAGCGCGCCCAGATAGTGATCGAGCGGCCGGACGGGGAGGAACACCTGGTCCCGATACGCGACATGAGCCTGCAGGCGCGCCTCGTCGTCGAGGAGGGGCCGGTAGGCGGCGTACCGCGCATCGTTCCGGACGAGTCCCACCGCCACCTCGTGAATGGCGTAGACGGTCTCGTCCAGGATCCACTCGCTGGGGCGCGATTGCGGGTTCCGGATGTTCCCCGACTGCACGAACGCGCGTCCACCCGGCCTCAGCACGCGGGCCCAGGAGCCGAGAGTGTCGCCGAGACCGCGGTAGAGGTGGATCGCGTTGGTGGACACGATCACGTCGGCCTTCCGGGCGAGGAGCTCGGGCCCCAGCACTTCATCCAGCAGCTCGAGGCGACGCTCCTCCTTCAGCCAGTGGAGCAGGCGGAAGGCCACGCGCTCCTCGCCCCCGAACTTGTCCAGCGCGACGCGGAGGAACTTGGGCGAGCTGTCCACGATGAGCACGCCGACCTGGCGGTCGAAGATCCGCAGGTTCAGCCGATCCAGCAGGATGCCCGTGCCGCCCGAGTAGTCGATGAGCAGATGGCCATCCTCGAGATGGCGAGCGAGGTCCTCGACCGTCGAGTCGAGGTTCCTGTACCAGCCGTGGTTCTCCACCGTGTCGTACTTGAGCCCGAAGGTGTCCATGGGCTGCTGGACCCAGTCCTGGTCCGGCACTCGGGCGAAGCCGGCCGGCCACTGGAACCGCGCGCGTGGACGGCCCGCCGGCTGCAGGGGGCCGCTCACCGCCGCGTGGATGCGGAGGAGATCCGGGATGGTGGCGGCGGGCCGCCGGCCCCAGCCGCATTCGGTGGAGACTCCGAAGCCCGAGACGAAGCGCCGGGCCACCTCCATCCGCCGCCGGGTGCCCTCGACGCCGTCGGTGTGGTGGACGAGGCCGAGGTAGAGCTCGGACTCGGCCCGAAGGCGCAGGTCGCGCAGCGGCGCGTAGTACGAGTCGTCGAGGCGCTCGCGGGGGACGGGAAGGTGTATCCAGTTGAGCGGCCGACCCAGGCTTGCGGTAAGGGCGTTGGCGAGGTCGACCAGCCGGCCGGCGTCCACCGGCTCCTTGAAGTGCCGGTGCTGCACGTCGCCGTAGCAGAGGTGATAGCCGAGCGGGACGTCCGGCGGCACGTGGCGGGAGATCCGCAATAGGCGCTCGAGAATGCCGCCCTTGACCTCCCCGAACCACACGGGATAGACGCCCTCGAGCATCCCCAGCTCGAAGTTGGTGTCCCACTGGATGGCGAGCTGATCGTGCGGCACCTCGCGCAGGATGGTCGCGAGCTCGGCGAGGACCTGCTCCTCGTACACGGGTTCGAGCAGCGCCCGATGCTCGGGCACCACGAAGGCGCTGATGGGAGCCAGGGGCGTGGGCAGGCAGACCTGAAAGCGGCAGGCCACGGGGACCACCCCGTCGCGCTTGAGGCGGGCGAAGACACGGTACGACGACACCGCCGCGTCGGCGTAACCGAGCGCGCCGAACGTCACGCTCTCCGCGCGCGCGCCCTCGGTGAGGCGGACGCGCGGCAGGGGGCGCCAGCTGTCGGGACCGGGCGGCACCACCTCGAGCTGCCGCTGGGTGGTGAACACGGGGAGCTGCCAGACAATCCAGTCCGAGCGCGGCCCGGTCTCGCCGTCGGGGATGCGCCGCACGCGGTCCCCGATGGCGCCGGCGACCGCGCGGAACACCGCCTCCGAGCTGGTCAGCGGCACGCTGCCGACCAGATGCGCTCCGGAGGCTTGGAGATCGCGGGACGGGGAGCTCATGCCGGCACTCGGATGAGGCCGAGCTTCCGCCCGAATCCCCTGGACGTCAAGGCGGCGGCGGGGCGCTACTCCTTGTAGTCGAGGCCGGCCGCGGCGAACTTGGGTCGCACCGGCGGCGACATGAGGTAGGCGATGTAGGCGCGCGCCGCCTCGACGGAGGTCGCCTTGCTGACGAGGCCCGCCGAGTACGTCGTCACCTTCTGAATGTCCTTCGGCAGAGGACCCACGACGGTCACGCCCTTCACGGGCATGATCTCGCTGATCTGGTGCACGACCATCTCGACCTCACCCTTGGCGACCCGCTCCGCCGGATAGCCTCCCGACACGAGCGTGGTCTTGGGCTTCATCGCATCCGCGATGCCCCAGCTCTGGAGGAGACCGGAGAAGTACACCCCGCTCGTCGCGCCCTGGGACGGATCCACGTAGGTGATGGACTTCGCCGCGAGCAGCGCCTGCTTGAACGCCTCGGTGGTGGAGATGTCGGGCTTGGGCGCGCCCTCGCGGACGCCGACGCCCATGCCGGTACGAGCGATGTCGGCGCGAGAGCCGGCGACCACGCGATCTTGCTTGATCTGCTCGTCGAGCGCGGTGTCGGGCAGGATGACCACGTCGGCGGGCTCGCTGGCGAGCCGCTGGCGTGTCTGGCCCGCGGTGCCGAACTCGAAGGAGACCTTGTGCCCCGTCTCCTTCTCGAAGGCGGGGGTCAGCTCGGTCACGATGGCCCGCACCGCTCCCGCGCTCAGCACCTTGATGTCCGCCGCATCGGCCCGCCCTGCCGCGGGCAGCGCCAGGGCGAGCACCGCCGCACCCACGAGGGCTCGCATCGTCGCGATTCCCACCGTGCGCATCGAGCTCCTCCTTACCCCTGGTTGACGGCGACCAGGAGCGCCGTGATTCGGTTCTTGTAGAGGCAGTCGACCTCGGTGAAGCCGGCGCGCAGGAGATCGTCCCGCATCGCCCAGATGGAGCCGGGGGCGTCGCCCAGCTCGCGATCCATCTCGTGCTGTCGCTGCCGGATCTCGGCCGCCGTTCGGGCGAGCCCGTAGCGCGTCCGGGCCCGCTCGCGCATCCACTCGATCCACTGATCGAATTGCCAGGTGTCGAGAAAAGTTCCCTCTTCGCGGACCCGGTCAGCGTTGACGAAGAGGCCGCGGGGACGGAGCACCCGGCAGGCGTCGGCGAAGAGACGCGGGCGGCTCGCCGGGTCGAGATTGTGCAGGGTGAAGCATGAGACGACGACGTCGAAGGGGCCCCTCATGCGGGCGGGGAGGCCGTCGCGGAGGTCGTGCCTGACGACCTCGAGCCCGGGCGCGCCGCGCAGCCGCTCGCGGGCGTGCTCGAGCATGTCCTCCGAGATGTCGACGAGGGTGACGGCGGCCTCGGGCCGCCGGGCCAGGATCGCCGCGCTGACCTCGCCGTCGCCGCACCCGAGATCGAGGACGCGCGGTGGCGCGGCCGCGCTCGCCGCGATCTCGGCGATGAGGGTCAGCACGTCCTGACGCCCGGGGACCATGTCGGACTGGACGCGCAGCCGCCGAACCGCCCGGGACGACGTCCGGCCGCCGAGTTCAGTCATCGCGGGGGTCGTTATAGCATGGATGGATGCGCGAAGGAGACACGCCCCGGTATCCGCCTCCGGCGATCGTGTTCAAGGGCCGCCTCTGGTCCGCGGACGAGATGGCCGCGATCGCCGCCGGGTGGCGCGAGCTCGTGGCCGATGCCGTGCCCGCAACGCCCGGGCTCACCGCGATGCTCATGACGAATCACCCCGAGGCCGTGGCGCTGTTCTTCGCGCTCTCGAGCCTGCCGTATCCCGTCATCGTCTACGCCGCCGACCCGCGGGCCTGGCGCAGCAAGCCCCAGGTGCCGCCGGACACGCCCCTCTTCGTGCCGCCCGCGCTCCGCGACATGGCCGTCGCGGGTGATGCGCTGGGGCTCCGGGCCACCGTCCTGCCCGAGGCGCGGCCCTCGGGCGCCGCGACGGCGTCGGTGCCGTTCATGCGCTGCCCGGGATTCGTGAACTTCACGTCGGGCTCCACCGGCCTGCCGAAGCCGGCGCACATCACGACACGGAGCTTCCTCATCCAGACCGCCGCCATCATCGAGGCCTGCCGGCTCACCGCCGACACGCATGTCGCCGGCTCGCTCTTCCTCTACACGCACTACGGGCTCGGCCAGGCCCTCATCCTACCCGCGGTGCTGGGCTCCACGCTGGGGCTCCTCGAGCGCTTCGACGCCCGCTCGCTGCTCACCCTGTGGACGTCGGGCTCCTACGGGTACTGGGCGGGCACGCCCATGATGGCCGACATGCTGACCCGCGTGCCCATGGCGGTGCCCCGCTCGGTCATTCCGCCCATCTGCCACATCAGCGCCGGCAAGCTCACTCGTCGGGTCTTCGACGCGTTCGCGGAGCGCTTCGGCGTGAAGCTCCGGCCGAACTATGGCCAGACGGAGAACGGCTTCATCACCGCGGATACGGGGCCGGACGATGCGATTCGCTCCGACTGCGTGGGACGGGCCTCGCCCGGGATCGAGGTCCGCATCGGAGATGATCCGCTCCTGCCCGAGCCGCCGGGCACGCTCGGCCGGGTCTGGTATCGCAGCCCCTGGTACATGGAGGGCTACGGCTTCCCGCCCGACCTGGCGCCCCGCGAGGGCGTGCAGGGCTGGTGGCCGACCGCCGACATGGGCACCCTGGATGCGGACGGCTACCTGACGCTGGCCGGTCGCGCCGACGATTGCTTCAAGACCTCGTCGGGCCACCTCGTCAATCCCGGCGAGATCGTGCAGGTCATCATGAGCCATCCCGGCGTCACGGAGGTGCTCGTGGTGCCGGTGCTGGGGCCGGCCGGCCAGGTGGTCGGCGTGGTCGTGGAGGCCGACCCGTCGATCGCGCCCGGAGACCTCCGCGCGACCGCGGCTCGCGTGCTGCCGCCGTGGCTACAGCCGCACGTGCTCGCGCGCGTGGACCGGATGCCGCGCCTCGTGAGCGGAAAGCCCGACCGCGCCGCCTGTCAGGCGCTGCTGCGCGAGCTGCGCGGCTGGAGCGACTAGCCGCTCAGGCCTCGTCGAGGGCGCGCCGCAGCGCGGCCGCCAACGGCCGAACGTGAGTGGTGACGCAGCTGAGATGTTTCCCCGGAATCGTCTCCACGGTGAGCCGTGTCGTCACCGTGCCCCAGCCCTGCGTCCGGTCGCTGCCGTGTCGCTTCTCCTCGCCCTCCGGCCACAGCAGCACCACACGCCCGCCGAACGGCCCGGGGACGTAGGTCGTCAGTGCCCGAGAGTAGGCGACGAATCGCTCGGCCTGTACGCGCTGCCGGTCGGCCACCGCGCGTAGACCGGGACTCTCGAGCTCCGACGGCTCCGGCGGGGGCGGCGCGACGTCCCGGGGGCGGCGCAACCGGCTCCAGTAGTAACGCATCCGGTAGGACCAGGATCGCTCGGGTGGCCCCGCGGCGCTGCGCACGTCGGTGGCGATCATCATCAGCAGCGACACGGACTCGCCCTGGGCCTCCAGGCGCCGCGCCATCTCGTACGCGACGAGCCCGCCATTGCAGTGGCCGCCGAGCCGATAGGGCCCCGAGGGCTGTATGTCGCGCAGCGTGGCCAGCTGATCCTCGGCCATCTCCTCGATCGTGCCGGGGATGGCGTCGCCGTGTACCCCGTGCGGCCCCAGCGCGTAAAAGGGCTGGGTCGGCCCGAGCTCGGCCGCGAGGTTCAGACAGTAGAAGCCGGCGCCATTGAAGTCGCCGTGGAGGAAGAGGAGCGGCGGCCGCGCTCCGTCGGCGTGGCGCACGAACACGCGCGCCCGGGGCCTCGCCGCCGGTGTGGCCCGCGGGCGCTGTGCGTCGGCCTCCACGGGTACCCCTAGGCGCATCAGCACCGCCGCGAGGGCCGAAATGGTACCGGGCGGATCCCATTCCTCGACGGGAACCGCGCGCCCGAGACTCCGCTTCACTGCCGCCAGGATTCGTGCCCGCTGTGCCGGTGTCACGCCGAGGTCGGCCAGCGAATCGTCGATGCCCACCCGGCGGCCCAGGACCTCCGACCAGAGGCCCGACAGCAGCACATCGAGCTGATCGGTGGCCGGACGACGGCCGGCCATCCTCAGCGCCGCCGGGCGTCGTCGACGGCGGCCAACAGGCGCGCGACGGTCAAGGTCGAGACGTCCGCGAACAACGCGGGCGGATCGAGGCGCACCGAGAAGACGGCCTCGCAGGCCAGCACCGCCTCGAGGAGGTCGGCGGAATCCAGCCAGAGGCCGCCCTCGGTAAGCGGCGTCTCCAGTCGCACATCGGGCGGTGTGCGATCGGGGCCTGCGATCTCGGTCAGGATGCCGATCAACCGGGTGACGTCGTGGGCCGCGCCCGGCATGCGCTAGCGGCCTAGCTCAGGAAGTCGCGGCAGAGCGCCTCCCACATCTCGGCGGACAGGCGCAGGCTCTCGGTGTCCACGCGCTCGTTGTGACCGTGGAACATCACCGGATACTCGCTGTAGGGGATGCGCAGCGAGTGGAGCCCGAAGCCGTAGGACGGGATGCCCTTCCAGCGGAAGAAGCGCGCGTCGGTGCCGCCGGTGGTCATGGCCGGCACCACGCTGCCGTTGGGCATGAGCTTGGTGGCCACGCGCGACATCGCGTGCATGATCGGCGTGTCGATCGGCGAGAGCGAGCCCCCGCGCCGGCGATTGGGCGGCGTGTCGATGGTCACGCGGTCGGCGAGATCGCCCATGGCCTCCTTGAGCATCGCCTCGACCTCCTCGGAGGTGATGCCGGGAAGCGCTCGGATGTCCACCTGGATCTCGACCGTGTCCGGGATCACGTTCACCTTGGTCCCGCCGCGCACCACGTTGGGTGAGAACGTGGTGTGGGTGCAGGCGTGCGCCTCGCGGGCAAGCGTGACGTTGTCCATGTCGCGGGCGGCCTTCCACACGCGGTCCGGGTCGATGAGGTCGGCGGTGAGATCGGGGTCGAGGCCCAGCGCGGTGATGTAGTTCCTCCACGCGTCCAGGATGCGCGCGGCGGGGCGATAGTCGGCGATGCGCTGGATGATCTGGGCGGCGGTCACGAGGGCGTTGTCGGTGCGGAAGGGGCGCGAGCCGTGCCCCGGCGTGCCGTGCACGGTGAGCAGGCGCCAGTTGCCGCCCTTCTCGCCCACCGAGACGCGCAGCTTGTAGCCGTTGGGCGTGGGGATGGGCACGCCGCCGCTCTCGGTGATGACGTAGTCGCACTTGACCGCGTCGGGCTCGCGCTCGACGAGGTGCTCGGCGCCGTACACGCCCCCCGCCTCCTCGTCCGCGACGGCCAGGTAGATCAGCGTGCCCTTGGGCCTCCAGCCACTCGTGGCGAGCCGCCGCGTGGCCACCGCCATCGTGGTGGTGAGGTTCAGCATGTCGATGGCGCCGCGGCCCCAGACGATGCCGTCCAGGAGATCGCCCGCGAAGGGGTCGCGCTTCCAGCCGGAGGGGCTCACCGGCACCACGTCGGTGTGGCCCATCAGGAGCAGCGTGGGCGCCTTGGGGTCGCGGCCCTGGATGCGGGTGATCAGGCTCATGCGGCCGGGTGACGAGGTATAGCGCTCGCAGGAGAGGCCCGAGCCCTGGAAGAACGTCTCGAGCGCGTCGCAGCTCCGGTCCTCGTGGCCGGAGGATTCCTCGCCGGTGTTGACGCAGCCGTTGCGGATGAGGGTGCGGAGTAGCTCGGTGGACTGGACCTCGACGTCGCTGGCCGTGCTCATGTCATGGGCTCCCGGTGGTGGCGGCGACCTGGGGGCGGATCTCGCGCGCGAAGCGCTCGAAGATGGACACCATGTCGTCGAGATCTCGATAGCGGGCCTCGAGGAGGAACGAGCCGACGCCGAGCTCGCGATAGCGCCGGATGTCGGCGACGATCTGCTCGGGCGTGCCCTGCAGCGGCTTGCGGTCGGCGCCGCCCGGCCGGTCGCGGAACGAGAGCCCGACGCGAAGCGTGATCGCGAGGTCGTCGACCGTGCGATTGGCCCGCGCGCACTCGGCGCGGAGGCGCTCCATGTCACGCGCGAACGCGTCGGGCGGCGTGAAGGCGGCGTGCCAGCCGTCGCCCAGCTCGGCGACGCGCCGCAGGGCGCGAGGCGTGTGCCCGCCCACCCAGATGGGGATGCGCTTGCGCGGGGGCTGGGGGGCCACCCCGATCTCGCCGAAGGTGAAGAACTCGCCCGCATGGCGCGGCCGCTCCTCGGCCCAGCACGTCCGCATGATGCGGATGGCCTCGTCGGACCAGGCGCCGCGCCGGTCGTAGTTCCCACCCAGGATCTCGATCTCCTCGCGCATCCAGCCGACCCCGACGCCCAGGATCACGCGGCCCTCGGCAAGGTGATCGAGGGTCGCGATGGTCTTCGCGGCGAGCACGGGGTGGCGATGGGGCAGGACGAGGATGGTCGTGCCGAGGAGCGCGCGCTCGGTGACCCCGGCGACCAGCGCGAGCGTGGTCAGGGGCTCGAGGAACGCCGCAGAGGGCGGCAGCGGGAACTCGCCGGTGGCGTTGTAGGGGTACCTGGACTTGATCGTGTACGGGAGCACCACGTGGTCGCTCGCCCAGAGTGACTCGTAGCCCAGGACCTCCATCTTCCGCGCGAAGGCCATCACGTTGCCCCGGGTGGCGATGGGGCCGAACACGGGCAGGTGACAGCCGAACGTCGGCGCGGGCGCGGCCATGGGTGGCTAGCGGGCGCTGGCGCCGGAGGCGTAGACGACGGCGTCGGCCACCTCGTCGCCGGCGATCATCTCCCCGAGGCGCGCCCGCTGGATCTTGCCGCTCGACGTCTTGGGGATCGTGCTCGGACGGACGAGTAGCACCTTGGCGGGGCGATGACCGGTGGCGCGGTGCACACGCTGCACGATCTCGCGCACGAGCGTGGACTGCTCCTCGCGCGTGCCACCGTCGCCGCGGAGCTCCGCCACGATGTGCAGACGCTGGCTGCCCGTGCGCTGGCTGTCGATGCCCACCGCGGCGGAGTAGCGCACGCCGGGGACGTGATCCACGACCTCCTCGACGTCGGCGGGGATCACGTTGACGCCGGCGAGGATGATCAGATCCTTCACGCGTCCGGTGATGTAGAGGTACTCCTCGGCGTCGAGGAAGCCGAGGTCTCCGGTGCGGAGCCAGCCGTCCGGGGAGAGCACGCGGGCGGTCGCCTCGGGGTTGTTGTAGTAGCCCTGCATCACTCCCGGGCTTTGCACCACGATCTCCCCCTCCTCGCCCGGTCCCAGCACGCGGTCGTCCTGCATGATGCGCACGGACACGCCCCGGCAGGCATGGCCGACGGAGAGGAACTTGCCGGAGGAGTCCAGCCGGAGCGGGGTGAAGCGCGGCCAGATCGCCACCGCGAGGGTGGCCTCGGCGAGCCCGTAGCAGGGCGTGATGACATTCTGCAGCCCGAACTTCCGCTCGAAGGCCTCGATCGTGCTGATCCGCACCGGCTCGGCGCCCGAGAGCGCCTGCTTGAGCGAGGAGAGCTCGATGCCGGCGGTGTCGGGGATGTTCCGCACGCAGTTGCGATAGCCGAAGTCCGGCGACACCGTGAAGGTGGCGCGGACGCGCGTAATCATCTCGAGCCAGACGCGCGGGCTCTTGAGGTCGGGCGGCAGGAGGTGCAGGGCGGCGCCGGTGGTGGGCGGGGTGAACGCGCAGCCGATCAGCCCCATGTCGTGATAGAGCGGGAGCCACGAGACCACCACGTCCTCGCGCCCGAGGTGCGCAGCCTCCGCCATGAACTCGACGGTGCGGCACACATTGGCGTGGGTGAGGACGACGCCCCGCGGCTGGCCCGTGCTGCCCGAGGTGTACTGGATGAAGGCCACGTCGTCTTCCCGGATCGCGGGGATGGCGGGAATGGGGGCGTCCGCCTCGAGATCCGACGGCTCGAGCACGTGGCGCACGTTGAGGGCGGCCCCCGCAGACTCGTCCACGCCCGTCCGGAACCAGCCGATGGTGACCACCGCCTTGGCCTCGGAGTCACGGAAGATGCCGGCGGTGGCCTCCACGCCCAGCGTGGGATAGAGCGGCACCGGGATCGCGCCGAGACGGAGGGCGCCGAAGAAGGTGTAGAAGAACTCGGCGCAGGTCGGGAAGATCAGGCAGACCTTGTCCCCGCGGTCGATCCCGTGGCGGCGCAGCCCGGCCGCGTAGCGCTCGCTCTCACGCCAGAGATGGCCGTAGAGAACGGGGCTGTCGAAGAGGGTGAAGTAAGGCTTGTCCGGGTCGGCGCTGACCCGTTGCCCCATAAGCTCCGCAAGCGTGGCGGCCTTGATCATGGAGACCCCGTCATTTTAGCGGAAATTCACGCCAACGGCCTGCCCTCGCTCCGCTCGGGACCCCATCATGTATCCGCTCGCCTCGCCTTCGGCTGCGGCTCGCCGAGCCACTGCCACCGGACTAGCGCTCGATGACGATGGTCTCGAAGCACTCCGCGTAGGCGTAGCCCTTGAGCTTGCCCAGCTCGGCGTTGCGCTCGCGCACCCGCTTCTCCACGCCGGCGAAGTCCTTGAACTGGCTCTGGTGGCAGGCGAGCGCCTTCAGCTTGATGTCCATGGTCTCGCTGATGTCGACGACCAGCGCCGGGTTCTCGAACCACATCATGTGGACTTCCTTGATCTTGTGGGGCTCGAGCCCCTGCGCGAGGAGCTCGGGGAACGCCATGTGGTCGCGGGCGAGGGGATAGACACAGTCGAGCGCAATGCCGGCCACGGTGCGGTGGTCCCGGTGCGAGGCGCCCAGATTCTTGGTGCGGTGCGGATTCTGGATGATGAGGAGATCCGGCCGGTGGCGCCGGATGGACGCGGTCACCGCCATGCGCGTCTCGCGGGTGTTCTCGACCTCGCAGTCCGGGAAGCCGAGGAACTCCACCGTCTCCACGCCCAGCACGCGCGCGGCGCTCCGCTGCTCCTCCTCGCGGATCGCGGCCAGCCGCTCCGGCGTCATGGCGCGGTCGCTCGAGCCCTTGTTGCCATTGGTGACGATGCAGTAGCTGACCTGCTTGCCCTCCCGCACGAGGCGAGCGATCGTGCCGCCGGCGCCGAACTCCGAATCGTCGGGGTGCGCCGTCACCACCATGACACGCTGGATGCGCTCGCTCATGTCTTCTCCTTTGTTCGCCTATAATGCGGCCCGTGACGAGGAAAGCAAGCGGGGTTTTCCTGCTCGTGCTGCTGGCCCTCTTCCTCGTCCTCGCCTCATTGCCTGGTGACGTCGCCCAGGTGCGCGTCGGTCCGCTCTCCCTCGTGTGGTGGTACGGGGGCGTGATCGCGCCGGCGCTCGTGCTGATCGCCGCGCTGGCCCGCGGCGCACGTGGATGAGGGCCGCCGGCACGGTCCTCGCCGCGTGGCTCGGCCCCGCGACGTGGCTGGCCGTGCCCACGCTGCTCGTCGCGCAGGGCGCGGCTGGACTCTGGCCCGGGCTCCTCATCGTCGTGGCGCCCCTGCTCGCACTCACGCTGCGCGCGCGCCTCCCGGCGGACGACACGACGCGCGCGTCCATCCCGCTGGTGCACGTCGCCACGTACTTCCTCATGGTCGCGCTGCTGATCTGGGCGGGGCTCGTGCTGGCGGGGGACCTCGGATCGCGGCTCGGTGCCCCGCGCTGGCACGGCATCGCCCTGGCCGCCGCGGGCGGGCTGCTCCTCACCGCGTGGCGGGGCGCGGAGCGCGCGGTCCCCGTGCTGCTGCTCGTGGCTGGAGTGAGCGCGCTGATGCCGCTGATCGCGCTGTCCGCCTCCACGGGGCTCTCGCCCCTCGCGGCGTGGCGCGCGGTGTCGGAGCGCCCGGCCTTCGTCTTTCCGGCCACCAGTCGCTGGGTGACCGAGGGGCGCGATCTCCGACTCGCCCAGGGGCTACAGCCGCTGCGCTTCGAAGAGGCGCACCGGATCACGGCGGCCGTCGAGACGACCTTGAGGACGCGTATCAGGGAAGGGCGCCAAACTCTTGATCGTGAAGCGCCATTGGCCACGGGACAATCGTTCACCCTGCGGCCCGGCGACCAGCTCGAGCCCACTCCCGGCACGCGCGTCAAGTTCGAGGCCGGCCGCCGCGTTCCCGGCGCCCCGGCCACCGGGCTCGTCTGGGCGGACGGCGGAGCGCAGGGCATCGTCGCGACGCTGGCCAGCGTGGGGCTCGGCGTGACGCTCTTGGGCGCCGGCGTGGCCTTGTTCGGCCCGCCCCTCGGCGACCGCGCCTCGCGCGGGGAAATCGTCCTGGTCGGCGCCATCCTGCTCGCCACGTTCTGGGCGCTCCAGGCCTGGGCAGTCTATGCGGTGCTGGCCGCGCCCGAGATCTTCATGGGTGGGATCACCCCCGATCGGCTGATCGATGTGCCGGGCCTGGCGATGGTCGCGCGTCCCACCGGGGTGCCGCTGCAGCTCATGCTGGTGGTTGCGGTGGGCGCGAGCTTCATGGCCTCCACCGTGGCGCTCCGCGCGCGACTGGCCGCGGTGGATCCGGCGGGCGACGGCGAGATCGGCAGCGATCTCGGTCTGTGGACCATGGTGTTCGTGATGGCGGCGCTCGCAAGCCTCTGGCACGTCGATCCCTGGGCCCTCAGTCTCACCGCGCTGGGCGCCGGCGCGGCGGTGTTCCTGCCGTGGGCGCTCCTGCCGAATGCAGCCGAGCGACCCGAAATCGCCACGGTCGCCGGAGTGACCGCGCTCGCCGTGTACGGGATCCTGCTCCTGCTGGGGCGCGTGACCGGCCTCGCGCGCCCGGCCGAAAGTCTCCTCGGCGCCCTCTGCGAGCAGCCCGCGCTGCTCGCGGTGCCGGCGGGGCTCGGCGCCCTCTGGCTGGCGACGCGCGGCGGGCGCCGGACCCGGTGATCCGCGTCCTGGGCGCGGGCGGGCGCGCGCTCTACACGCGCCCTCTCATCGGCGCGCTCGCGATCACGATCGCCATCCACGTCGCCGCCTACATGCTGAACGCGGTGCTGCCCTTTCGCGCCACCGCGCTGGGCGCGACCGGCACGCAGGTGGGCCTGATGTTCTCGGTGACCGCGGGCGTGGCGATGTTCTTCCGCCCCGCCGTGGGGGGCTGGGTGGACCGCCACGGCGTCCGCGTGGTGCTGATCCCCGGCGTCGTGGTCCTCGCCCTGACCTCGCTGGGGCTGCACGGCGCGGGCTCGCCGGGCGCCCTCATCGTCCTCATGGCCGGCGTCGGCCTCGCCAACGGGCTGATCTCCACCGCGGCGGGCGTGCTCGCCGCGCAGGCGACCGCGCCCGCCCATCGGGGAGAAGCTCTCGGCCTCTACTATCTCGGGACCTCGCTCGCGGTGGCGGTGGCCGCGCCCGCCGGCATCGCGCTCCTGCGCCTGGGCGGCATCGAGTGGAACTTCTATCTCGTCACCGTGCTCGCCGCGCTCATCCTGCTCTTCACCATCCTGCTCACGCCCACCGGCGCGGGCCGGCCCGATGCGGCGGGCGGCCGCTTGCGCCTCTGGAGCCGGCACGCGCTGGGCGCGGCGGCGGTGATGATCCTCATCACGCTGGGCCAGTCGAGCATCGTGGGCTTCGTGCCGCTCTACGCCGAGCGCCACGGGCTCGGCGGCTGGATCGGCTGGTTCTTCGCCCTCTATTCGGTGTGGATGATCCTCTGCCGCGCCCTCCTGCGCGGGATCTCGGACCAGGTCGGGCGAGTCCAGGTCCTGGGGCCTTCCATGACGGCGACCGCCATGGGTTTTCTCATGCTGGCGGCGCCGCCCAGCGGCGCCACGCTCATCGCGGGGGCGCTCTTCCTGGGCACCGGCGCCTCGCTGACCTACCCGACCATGATCGCGCTGCTGGTGGACCGCACACCGGAACGCGAGCGCGGGCTCGCCATGGGCACGCTGTCCGCCTCGTGGGACGTCGGCGTGGTACTGGGCTCCGCGCTGGTGGGGCTCGTCATCGAGCGGCTGTCCTTCCACGCGGGCTTCGCGGTGGGCGCAGTGGGCGCGTGTGCGGGACTCCTGACCTTGGTGCTGCTGGAGCGGGCCCGCGCGCGGCGCCCGGCTTACCCTCGGCCCGCCGAAGCGGTATGATCTGGACGCATGGCCAACGACCGCATCGTCATCCGGGGCGCCCGCGAGCACAACCTCAAGGCCATCGACCTCGAGATCCCCCGCGATCAGCTGGTCGTGATCACCGGGCTGTCCGGGTCGGGCAAGTCGTCGCTGGCCTTCGACACCATCTACGCCGAGGGGCAGCGCCGCTACGTGGAGTCGCTGTCGGCCTACGCGCGGCAATTCCTCGAGCAGATGGAGAAGCCCGACGTCGACTCGATCGAGGGCCTCTCGCCCGCCATCTCGATCGAGCAGAAGACCACGTCGAAGAACCCGCGGTCGACCGTGGGGACCGTCACCGAGATCTACGACTACCTGCGGGTGCTGTTCGCGCGGGTCGGGGTGCCACACTGCCCGCAGTGCGGGGACGTCATCTC
>Ga0075423_10002821_pt1 | contig 15888 bp, 14 predicted proteins | sample SoiMethybrSBSTD2_FD_80114 | JGI IMG/M metagenome (GOLD analysis project Ga0075423, IMG submission 80114) | Bulk soil microbial communities from a Populus tree surrounding site in Tennessee, USA - Soil MetaG P. TD hybrid SBSTD2 | ecosystem: Environmental > Terrestrial > Soil > Tree plantation...
ATGGTCACGGGGCACAAAGCCCGAATGCCGTATTACGCGTTGATGGCAACTCTGGGATCGGTTGCCGGCTGTTATGTGATCTACTACCTGGCGGAGAAGGGTGGCGACGTGTTCCTGCGCAAACGCCTGTCGACTCAGCGGATCGACCGCGCGCTATCGTTGTACAAGCGACACGGTCTGCTGGCCTTGATGGTTCCCGCACTCCTGCCGCCGCCGGCACCATTCAAGCTCTTTGTGCTGGCTGCCGGGCTGGCCGAGGTCCGACCGCTCTCGTTCGTCACCGCGATTGCGGTCGCGCGTGGTGCGCGGTATCTCGCGCTCGGCGTTCTCGCGATCTACTACGGTGACGCTGCGCTCGAATTGATGCGCACGCGCGGTGCCGTGATCGCTGGAGGCGTCGCCGGCATGATCGTCATCGTCGCGATCCTGTGGTTCATTTTGCAGCGCCGGCGCCGCCGGCGGAGCCTCGCGTGAGGCCAGCAGGCTCGATCGACCTGTCGATCGTCGTGCCGCTCTACAACGAGGAGCGCAACGTGGTGCCGCTCTTCGACGAGCTCACCCGCGCCTTACGACACACGGGCCAGACGTACGAACTGATCCTCGTCGACGATGGGAGCACGGATCAGACGTTCTCGAGGCTCGTCACTGTGCAGTCGAGCGATCCGCGCGTGCGTGTCGTTCGCTTCACGCGCAACTTCGGGCAGACGGCAGCGTTCGCCGCCGGCTTTTCCCACGTACGAGGGCAGCTCGTGGTGACGCTCGATGGCGACCTGCAGAACGATCCAGCCGATATTTCGCGTCTGCTCGCCTATGCCGGTAACTTCGAAGTGGTCTGTGGATGGCGCAAGGATCGGAAGGACAGCTACCTGACGAGACATCTCCCGTCCGTTGCTGCCAACTACCTCATCGGGCTCGTGAGTGGCGTCCACATTCACGACATCGGCTGCTCGTTGAAAGTGTTTCGCGCCGAGATCGTGAAGCGGCTGAAGCTTCGACCAGGCACGCATCGCTACCTTCCAGTGCTCGCGAGCGCGCTCGGTGCGCGGGTGACGGAAGTCGCCGTGAATCATCGTCCGCGGCAATTCGGCGAGTCGAAGTACGGGCTGTCGCGCACATTCGGCGTGATCGTGGATCTGGTGCATCTTCGCCGGATGATGCGTGACGCTGCGGATCCAACGACCGATGTTCCCACGCTGTACGAAATCGCCACCATCCTCGAGCAGAGCCCTCAGACGTAGGACGTTTCTGCGTACTTCGCCCTCGCTCGATTCCGCAGACACTGCGATCTCGAGAGAGGCGTGACAGCATGATCGGCCTGAACTCCGCACGGCACAACGCGAGCTTATGTGCGTGCTACGATGGACGCACCAGCATGGCGATCGCCATCACCAAGCGGCGCTTCACCGCCGACGAGTTCGTGCGGATGGGGGAAGCAGGCATCCTGCGTCGCGAGGATCGCGTCGAGCTCATCGACGGTGAGATCGTCACGAAGATGACGATCGGCCCGCGTCATGCGGCGTGCGTCGATCGCGCGACCCGGCTTCTGGTGACAGGCGCTGGCGACTCTGCGATCGTTCGCGTGCAGGGCGCCGTCCGCGTGAATCTGTTCAGCCAACCGGAACCTGACCTCGTGCTGCTTCGACCGCGCGCAGATTTTTATGTATCCGGACACCCCGGCCCAACCGACATCCTGTTGATCATTGAAGTTGCGGAATCGTCGATCCACATCGATCGTGAGGTAAAGGCGCCGCTGTACGCCCGGAACGCCGTACATGAATACTGGATCGCGGACCTCAATGAGAACGTTTTGAACCGCTACCTGCTACCTGAGCGCGGTACGTACCGAAGTGTGCAACGCTTCTCCCGCGGTCAGTCGTTGGCGCCCGAGCTGCTCCCGAATTGTGTTGTGTCGATCGATGACCTCTTGCCCGAGTAGACTCGGGTAGTCATGCCCTATCGAAGCCCGTTAGAAGCTCGAGTCGCGAAGAAGACCACCAAGGCGATCACCGACTTCAATCTGATCGCGGACGGCGACCGCATCATGGTCGGCCTGTCCGGCGGCAAAGACAGCTGGGCGCTGATGCAGACGCTCGACAACCTGCGCCAGCGCGCACCGATCCGCTTCAGCCTGATCGCGGTCAACGTCGACTCGGGCTACAAGGACTTCAAGCATGGGGCGATCGCCAAGGCCTGCGACGAGCGCGGATGGGAGTATCGCATCGAGCACACCGCTATCGGCGAGGTGATGGACGATCTCCTCGAGTCGAACGCCACGCCGTGCTCGCTGTGCGCGCGTCTGCGCCGAGGCGTGCTGTATCGCATCGCTACCGAAGTTGGTGCCACGAAGATTGCGTTGGGTCACCACTTGGACGATTTCATCGAGACGCTCCTGCTGAATCTGTTCTTCGCTGGTGCACTCAAGGCCATGCCGGCGCGACTGGTCTCCGATAACGGCGAGCATGTCGTCATCCGTCCGTTCGCATACGTCGGTGAGGACGAAGCTCGGTTGTACTGCAAAGAAGTCGGCCTGCCGATCATCGGCTGCTGCTGTCCCGCCTGCGGCGATCTCAGTTTGCAGCGTCAGCGCGTGAAACGCCTCATCATGGATCTCGAAGTCGAGCATCAGGGTGTCAAGCAATCGATGCTGAAGGCGCTGGCCAATGTGATGCCGCGTCATCTCCTCGACACCCGGCTCAATCCGAGCGGAGAGCTGCGCGACAGTCTCGCACTCCGTGTCGAAGACGAAACGACTCCGCGCAATCTGATTCAGATCCAACAGTAGATGCGCGCGGTGATCCAGCGCGTGACCTCCGCACGCGTGCGAGTGGGGGAGCGCGTGGTTGGCGAGATCGGCGCCGGGCTGCTCGTCCTCGTCGGCGTCGCCCGCACAGACACCGAGGCCGACGCGAAGTACATCGCCGGAAAGGTCCGCGACATGCGTGTGTTCGAGGGCGACGGCAAGCCGATGGATCGATCCGTCGTCGACGTCGGCGGGAGCGTCCTCGTCGTCTCGCAGTTCACGCTCTACGGAGACATGCGCAAAGGTCGCCGGCCGTCGTTTGACGAAGCGGCGCCGCCGGAGCTCGCGCGGGCGTTGTACGAGGCAGTCGTGAGAGAATTGCAATCGGCCCAGGTGCCCGTGGCCACCGGCCAGTTCCAGGCGATGATGCGCGTCGAGCTGGTCAACGATGGACCAGTAACCGTGCTCGTCGACAGCACAAAAACATTCTGATGAGATACTCGCTACTGGCGGCAGTGCTTCTGCTGCTGCCGTCCCTCTCGTTCGCACAACAGCGTCCGCTCGTCACCGAAGACCCCGAGACCATCGGCGCCGGCCGCGTGCTGGTTGAAGCGGGCTTCGATTACGGCCGCAGCATCTTCTATCCGGCCTCCGGACTCGAAGGCCATCTCTTTCGCGCGCCGCTCGTCGGCATCAGCGTCGGAGTGAGCTCGATCGCCGAGGTGCAGCTGGATGGCGGCTTCTTCGACCACCTGTCGATCACCAGGCGCACTCCAGCGCCGCTGTCCGACATGCTCACCGTGACGGGAGACTCGACCTCGGACGTCGACGATCTCACGATCGGCATGAAGATTCGTGTCGCCGCCGAAACCGCGTCGCGTCCAGCCTTCGGCGTCCGCTTTGCGACGAAACTGCCGAACGCCTCGAACGAGAGTGGCCTCGGGCTCGACACCACCGATTTCTTTGCGTCACTCGTCGGCGCCAAGACCGTGCAGTCGATCCGCGTCGTCGGCAACATCGGCATGGGCATCCTCGGCGACCCGACGCGCGGCGATCGGCAGAACGACGTGCTGACCTACGGATTCTCACTGGCCCGTGCGATTACGCAACCGGCTGAAGTCGTCGCCGAGATCAACGGTCAGATCGACACCCGCGAAGGCGCGCCGCCGCCGGGCACTGGTTCGCGAGGACAAGTGCGAGTGGGTGGGCGCTACACGGTCGGCGGCTGGCGGGCCGACGCCGCCATACTCGTCGGCGTGACCACGCGCGATCCGGGCATTGGCTTCGCCGCCGGCTTCACCTACGTCTTCAACGCGTTCAAGATCCCCTGATGCCGTCGATCCGAGTGATCAAGGCGCATGCATACGGCAATGACTTTCTGTGTGTGCCGGCGTCGGACGTGCACGGCGGTCTGTCCGGGCTCACCAGAGCGATGTGTCACCGCCATCACGGCATCGGCGCCGATGGCGTCCTGGTGTACGAGTTCCGCGAACGCGGCGCGACCATGCGTCTGCTCAATGCCGATGGCACCGTCTCGGAGCTGTCGGGCAACGGCATGCGCTGTCTAGCGGCGCTCGTCGCGCGGGCCCAGGATCTTCAGAAGGGGGCGACGATCACCATCGACACCGACGCCGGCGTGAAGACCCTCGATCTCCTCGCGCGCGATCGCGAGCGCTTCACGTTTCGGGCATCGATGGGGAAGCCCGACGATCTGCGTGAGGCGTCCATTACCGCTGCCGGCGAGACCGTGCAGGCCTCGCTTCTCAGAATCGGCAATCCTCAGTGCGTGGTCCTGGGATCGCTGCCGGATCGAGCGCGGTTCGAACGTCTGGGTCCGGCGCTGTCGACGCACGCGATGTTTCCCAATGGAACCAACGTCGAGTTCGCGCAGGTGGAAGCACGCGATCGCGTGCGCATCATGATCTGGGAGCGCGGCGTCGGACCGACCACATCGTCGGGCACCGGGTCGTCAGCATCGGCGGTCGCAGCCGCGGCGCATGGCGGCGCCGCACGCGCCGTGGACGTCATCGCTCCCGGCGGCACGCAACGTGTCGAATGGCAGGACGAGGGCGTCTACCTGACCGGCTGGGCGGAGGTCGTGCTCGACGGTCAGTGGCTTTGGTGACGGCTCCGCGCCGCGCGGGCTGAAGTCCGCGCTCTACGAACCATGCGGATTGGGCGCCCAAAGGCGGCCCCTACGTACTGATCGGGCCGGCTGTAGCCGGCCCGGATACTGCGCTATCTGCGTACTTCGATCACTTCAAAGGTTTCGGAGATTGCGCCGCGGGCGGGGCCACCGGCGTCGGCTGCAGCTTCTGAATTGCGTCTTTCACCTCAGCCAGCATGCGCTGCGCGCCCTCATAGTCCTCGGCCTGCATCGCCTTGCTTGCTTTTTGCACCGCTTCTCCAAATGTCGTCAACGCCTGCCGCACGCGGCGGGCGCGCGCGGGAGGCAGCGCGGACAGGCGATTGCGCGTTTGCACCATGAGCGACGCCACTTCAGCGAGCGCGCGCTCGGTGTCGCCGCGCATGCGGGCGCGGGTGTCGGCTGCCGTGCGCGCCGCGTTCTGGGCCTGCTCGCGGCTTTCGAGCGCGTGATTGAGGGCGAGACGGTAGTCGCGCTGCTCGACCGCATCGTTCGCTTGCTTGAGCTCGGTTTGGGCGGCGGCGTATTCGGTGGCGGCGTACTTGTCGGCGCCGGCCGCACGCGCGGCATCAATGGCGCCCTGGGCTTGATCGATTTCCTTGTGTGGAGGAGACCCACACGCGTACGTGAAGAGCGCGGTCAGCAGCCACACCACGCTGGCACGACACCGGCTGCGCATGAAGGATTGAGTATAGATGAAAGATGTCGCACCACACGATCGACCGCGAGAGAAACTCGAGCGCTTGGGCCCCGCCGGGCTCGGCGACAACGAGCTGCTGGCGCTGATCCTCGGCGGCGGCGTCCGCGGCAGCGGCGCGCTCGAGCTCGCCAATCGGGTCATCGAATTCGCCGGCGGACTCTATGGACTCACTCGTACCGCGGTCAACGATCTGCGGCGCGTGCGCGGGGTCGGGCGCGCGCGAGCAGCGCAGGTGATCGCCGCCCTCGAATTCGGCCGGCGCAGCCTTGTCCGCGACGCAGCGGAGCGTCCGCGCTTCACCGCGCCGGGGGCGATGGCCGCGTACCTGCTGCCGTTGTACGGCGCGTCGGCGGTGGAGCAGTTCGGGATCGTGATGCTCGACTCGAAGTCGCGCGTGATCCGCATCAAGCTGGTGTCGGTCGGCTCGATCGACTCGACGATCGTCCATCCTCGCGAAGTCTTTCGCGAAGCGGCGGCGAGTGCCGCGGCGACGATCATCCTGTTTCACAATCATCCGTCCGGCGACCCGACGCCGAGCGAGAACGATCTCGTGCTCACGGCGCGAATGATTCACGCCGGCGAGGTCATGGGCATCGAGGTCGTCGATCACATCATCCTTGCGGATCAGATCTACTACTCGCTCCTCGAGTCTGGCAATGCGCTGCTGCCCCGTGACTACGATCGGCCTGATAAGATGGACAGCACGTGAAAACGCTCTATCTGGACTGCTTTTCGGGCGCCGCTGGCGACATGCTGCTCGGTGCGCTGATCGACGCCGGCGTGCCGCTCGACGAGGTGCGCCACGCGCTGGGCAGTCTGGCGATCTCGCCCGATGTGGTGTGGACCGATCGCGTGACGCGTGCAGGTATCGCGGCGACCAAGTTCTGCGTACGCGGCGAGGACTCGGCGCGCGAGCCGGCGCCAGTGCACGCGCATTCGCATGTCGGCGCCGCGCAGAGCCGGAGTCACAGCCACGCTCAATCAGACGCCGAGCATCATCACGATCACGGACCGCATGTTCACGAGCACCGGACGTTGACGGAAATCGCGGCGCTGATCGATCGGTCGGCGTTGAGCGCAGATGGCAAGGCGCGGGCCACGCAGTTGTTCACGCGACTGGGTCAGGCGGAAGCGGCCGTTCATGGCGTCTCGCTGGATCGCGTGCATCTTCATGAAGTGGGCGCGCTCGACTCGATCATCGACATCGTTGGCGCGGTCTTCGCCATCGAGCAGCTGGGCGTGACGAGAATCGTTTCGTCACCGCTGAACGTCGGCAGCGGCTCGATTCGATCGGCTCACGGCGTGTATCCCGTTCCTGCACCGGCGACCGCGCGGCTGCTGACCGGAGTGCCGATCTACTCCGGGCCACAGCAGGTGGAAATGGTGACGCCTACCGGCGCGCTGCTCGTGACCGCGTACGCACAGGAATACGGATCGGTTCCGCCCATGCGGGTGCAGCAGATCGGATACGGCGCCGGCAGTCGAGACTTTGCCGATACGCCCAACGTCTTGCGTGTGCTCGTCGGCGAGTCCGATGGTGCCGCCGGAGATAAGCACAGGCATCAGCACATCGTCGTCCTCGAAGCCGAGATTGACGACATGAACCCGCAGATCTTCGGTGTGCTCATGGATCGTCTGCTCGCGCAGGGCGCGCTCGACGTGTTCTACACAGCGATTCAGATGAAGAAGGGCCGTCCGGGCACGCTGCTGAGCGTGATTGCGGCGCCAGAATTGCGCGAGCCACTCACGGCGACGATCTTCCGGGAGACGACCACGATCGGTGTGCGCTACCGCGAGATGCTGCGCGAGTGTCTGGACCGCGAGACGATTCAGGTCGCCACGCCGCTCGGCACCGTGCGATTCAAGATCGCGAAGCGCAATGGCGACGTGCTGAACGCGTCGCCGGAGTTCGACGACTGCGTCCGCCTCGCCGCTGAACACAACCTCCCGACCAAACAGGTGCAGGCGGTCGCGACGCAGGCCTATCTCGACGCCAAGAATCGGGGGCTATGACCGCGTCCTACATCACTACGCCGATCTACTACATCAACGCCCAGCCTCATATCGGCCACGCCTACACGACGATGCTGGCGGATGCCGTCGCCCGCTCGCGGCGGTTGATGGGGAACGACGTGTTCTTTCTCACCGGCACCGACGAACACGGTCAGAAGGTGGAGCGCGCGGCGCAGAAGTCCGGCATGGCGACACCAGCCTTCGCCGATCACGTGGCGGGCGCGTTTCGCCAGATGTGCGGGGATCTGTCGATCTCGAACGACGACTTCATCAGAACGACCGAACCGCGTCACTACGCGGCGGCCACGGAGATCTGGACGCGCGTTCAGAAGGCCGGCGACATCTACAAGGGTGAGTACGAGGGCTGGTATTGCACCGTCGACGAGATCTTCGTCCCCGAGGCTCAGCTCGTCGACGGCACGTGTCCGACTTGTGGAAGCAAGGTCGAGCGGCTGAAAGAGGAGAGCTATTACTTCAGGCTCTCGAGATACCAGCAGCGGCTGCTGGACTGGTATCGCGACCATCCGGACTTCGTCGAACCGGCGTTCCGGCTGAACGAGGTGCGCGCATTCGTCGAATCGGGCCTGCAGGATCTGAGCATCAGCCGCACATCGTTCAAATGGGGCATTCCCGTGCCCGGCGATCCAAAGCACGTGATGTACGTGTGGTTCGATGCGCTGACCAACTACCTCACGGCGCTCGGATTCGGATCCGGCCGGCCGGACGAAGAGACGCGGATCGCGAAGTACTGGCCGACGGTGACGCACTTCATCGGCAAGGAGATCGTTCGCCAACACGCGCTCTATTGGCCGGCGTTTCTGATGTCAGCGGGCCTGCCGCCGCCGCGGCGGGTCGTCGCCCACGGGTTCTGGCTGATGGGCGGGGCGAAGATGTCGAAGTCGCTCGGCAACGTCGCACGCTATCAGGACTACGTCAGGGTATTCGGTCTCGACGGCCTGCGCTATTTCGCGTTGCGCGAGATGCCGCTCGGCCAGGACGCCAACTTCTCCGACGAAGCGATCCTGACGCGCTTCAATGCCGATCTCGCGAACGACCTTGGCAATCTGGTGAGTCGTGCCACGACGATGGTGCATCGCTACCGTGATGGTCGTGTGCCCGCGTCACTCGAGAGTACGCGGGAACTTGCAGATCGAGAGATTCAAAAGGTCACCAACGACACGATCGCATCAGTGAAGGAGCGTTTCGGAGCGAGCGAGGTCAGCCTCGCGCTGCAGCAGATCTGGAGTCTCATCGGCGGCGTGAACAAATACATCGTCGAGCGAGAGCCGTGGAAGCTGGCGAAGGACGAGACGAAGCGCGACGTTCTGGACAGAACGCTGTACCACGCAGCGGACGCCCTCAGAGTCGTTGCGGCGCTGGTCGATCCCGTGATGCCGGATTCGGCGGCGCGAATTCGCACGATGCTTGGAGTCGAGTCGGAACCGTGGACCACGCTCGCTGCGGGAACACTGGTTCCTGGGACGCCATTGGGGGCGGTGGAACCGCTGTTCCCACGTATCGAAAAAACGCTAGAGGAACTTCGAGGAATGACAACTGCCAACGACTCAACGCCACCCGTTCCCCCGCAGCCGTCGTCGCCAGCCTCGTCGCCGGTGCCGGCCAGCGCGATTCCCGGGCCTGCAGTCGACGCCGCCACGGCGAGCGCCAGTACCGATGGCCGGATCGCCATCGACGATTTCATGCGCGTCGAGCTGCGCGTCGCCAAAGTGCTCGAAGCCGAAGCGGTGCCCAAGTCGAAGAAGCTGATCAAGCTGAAGATCGACGTCGGCACCGAGCAGCGCACGATCGTCGCCGGCATCGCCGAGGCCTATCAGCCCGAGCAGCTCGTTGGCCGCACGATCGTGATCGTGGCCAATCTCAGACCGGCGAAGTTGATGGGCATCGAGTCGAACGGGATGGTGCTGGCCGCGAGTCCGGAAGGAGGACTGCCGTCGCTCGTGGCGGTGGATCCCGCACTACCGGCCGGCGCGCGCGTCCGATGATCGATTCCCATTGCCACCTCGCTGGCGACGAGTTCGTCAGCGATTTGCCAGCGGTGGTGGCGCGCGCGCAGGCGGTCGGTGTCACCGGTGCACTCGTCATCATCGGAGCCGAGGACGAGGCCGAGAAGGGACGGATGGCCTCGGTTGCCGGAGCGTGGCGCAGCGTCCGGTTTTCGATCGGCGTTCACCCTCACCAGGCAGGGCAGTTCGGATCGGATCCGGCCGGCGCCGCGCGCACCGTCCGCAGCACGATCGAGCGCGAGTCTTTGTCACGAGCGGTGGGAGAGATCGGCCTCGACTATCACTACGACTTCTCACCGCGTGAGGCGCAGCGCGACGTCTTTCGCGAGCAGCTCCGGCTGGCGCGCGACCTCCGTCTGCCCGTTGTCATTCACACCCGAGAGGCCGACGCCGATACCTTCCAGATCCTCGGCGAGGAGCGCGCTGACGAGATCGGCGGTGTCTTTCACTGCTTCACCGGCGATCGCGAGATGGCCAAGCGCTGTCTCGATCTCGGTTTCCATCTCTCCCTGGCGGGGATCGTCACGTTTCCGCGAGCACTCGAGCTGAAGGAGGTCGCGCGTCTGGTGCCGATCGATCGGCTGCTCATCGAGACCGATAGCCCGTATCTCGCTCCAGTGCCGCATCGAGGCAAGCGCAACGAGCCTGCGTACGTGGTACGCACGGCCGACGTCATTGCCGATCTGCGCGAGACGACCATCGACGCGATTGCCGATGCGACCTCAAAGAACTTTGCACAGTTGTTTCGTCCCGTAACTTCAACACCTCACACGGATTAGGGCGCCGCTTGCGTTGACACTCCGCGCGCGGTTGTGCTCTGATCGTGCAGCTTGAATCCCACCGCGCAGAAACCTTCCGCCGCCGTTCTTGCGCAACTGTTCGAGCCGATTCGCGAAGACCTGAAAGGTGTTGAGCGCGAGTTCGCTCGTCACGTGCAGTCGCAGGTCGCCCTGATTCCGACCATCGGCAACTACATCCAGGACGGGGGCGGCAAGCGGATCCGTCCAGCTGTGTTGTTGATGGCGGCGCGGATGGCGGGCTACACCGGCGAACAGGCGGTGCTCTACGCGTCGGTGCTGGAGTTCATTCACACCGCGACGCTCGTTCACGACGACATCATCGACGAGGCAGAGCTGCGGCGCGGGCGCGAGGCCGTGCACACGAGGTGGGGCAATCACATCACGGTCCTGTTCGGCGACTTTCTCTATCTGAAGTCGATGTCGCTGGCACTGACGCAGGACAGCCTCGAGATCATCCGGCTGCTCTGCGACGTCACGCTGCGGATCGTCGAAGGCGAGATTTACCAGCTCACCAAGAACGGGTCGGTCAACCTCAGCGAAGAAGAGCATTTCGATATCGTCAAGCGGAAGACGGCGTATCTCTTTGCGGGCTGCGCACGAATCGGCGGCATGCTGGGACCGACCACTCGCGAACAGCAGGAAGCGCTCTGGGACTACGGCATCAACATCGGCATGGCGTTCCAGATCGTCGACGACCTGCTCGACTTCACCGGTGAGCCTGGCGCACTCGGCAAGCCTGTCGGTGGCGATCTGCGCGAAGGCAAGATGACGCTGCCGGTGATTCATCTGCGCGAGCGCGGCGACGCCCGCGCGATGGCGCTGCTCAGCAAGGTGATGCGAACGCGCGACGTGACGCTGGACGAGTGGCTCGAGATTCGATCGATGCTGGCGCAGTGTCGTTCGCTCGACTACGCGCAGCGCGTCGCGATGGAGTACGTCGATCGTGCGAAGAAGACGCTCTACGCATTCCCGTCTTCGGAGTCGAGAGACGCGCTGATGTTCCTCCCCGATTACGTCGTGTCGAGAGATCGCTAGTAATGCGAGATGCACGACAACATGCAAAAGGAAGGCAGAATCGCTGTTGCATTTTGAATTGTGCATGTTGAATTACACACCATGGATCCGGCGTCACGCATCGAACACCTCCGTCGCGAGATCCGCCGTCACGAAGAGCTCTATTACGTTCTGAATCAGCCGGAAATCGCCGACGCAGAATTCGACGCGTTGATGCGCGAGCTCCAGCAGCTCGAAAGCGAGTATCCCGATCTCCTCACGCCCGACTCGCCAACGCAGCGCGTCGGCGGACGCATCAGCGAAGCGTTCCGGAACGTCCGCCACGCCGAGCCGATGCTCAGTCTCGACAACGCATATGACGAGGAGGAGCTGCGGGCCTTCGACGCGCGCGTGCGGCGCGGTCTCGCCGATGCCGGTGCGGCACTGGATCAGGTCGATTACGTGGCCGAGCTGAAGATCGACGGCGTGAGCATCGCGCTCACGTACGAGAACGGACGGTTCGTCCGTGGCGCCACGCGCGGCAACGGCGAAGAGGGCGAGGAGGTGACGACGAACGTCCGTACGATCCGAGCCATCCCGCTCGCGCTGTCCGAACCGGTATCCGGCCGTATCGAGGTTCGAGGCGAGGTATATCTGCCGCGCGAGGCGTTCGACAAGATGAACCGCGAGCGGCAGGAAGCCGACGAGCCGATGTTCGCCAACCCGCGGAATGCCGCTGCCGGTGCGCTTCGCAATCTCGATCCCGCACTGGTGGCCAAGCGGGGGCTCCGTTCGTTCACCTATCAGCTCGTCGATGAGCGTTGGCGCCCGCCGACGCACGAGGAAACGCTTCGACAGTTGGCGCGCTGGGGGTTGCCGGTCGAGCCGCATTGGAAGAAGTGCCATGGCGTCGACGAGGTCTGGGCGTTCTGTCAGTCGTGGGCGACCGAGCGCCGACACCTCGGGTTCGATACCGATGGCGTCGTGATCAAGGTCGACGCGATCGACAAGCGGCGGCTGCTCGGATCGACGAGCAAGTTCCCGCGCTGGGCGGTCGCATTCAAGTACCCGGCCGAGCAAAAGACGACGCTCCTCAAGCAGATTGATGTGAATGTCGGTCGCACCGGGGCGGTCACGCCGTTTGCCGTGCTGGACCCGGTGTTCGTCGGCGGAACGACCGTATCGATGGCGACGCTGCACAACGCCGACGACATCGCGCGCAAGGACATCCGCGAACGCGACTATGTGATCGTGGAGAAGGCGGGCGATGTGATCCCACGCGTCGTCGGTCCGATACTGAGCCGGCGTCCGGACGATTCGCAGCCGTGGGTCATGCCGCGCGACTGTCCGCGCTGTGGGAGCGCGCTCCATCGCGAGGAAGAAGAGGCCGTCTGGCGGTGCGAGAACGTGTCGTGTCCGGCGAAGTTGCAGCGCGGCCTCGAACACTTCGCGTCCCGCGGCGCGATGAATATCGAAGGACTGGGCGAATCGCTCGTCGCACAGTTGATCGAGCACGGCCTGGTGCGCGATTACGCTGACGTCTACAAACTCACTGCCGCGCAATTGGCCACCTTGACGAGCAGCTCGCAGCGTGGCGACGGCAAGATCATCGAACGCCGGTTCGGCGAAAAGAATGCCGCGAAAGTCGTCGAGCAGATCGAGCGAAGCAAGACGAACCATTTGTGGCGCCTGATCTATGCGCTCGGGATTCGTCACATCGGCGAGCGCGGCGCGCAAGTGCTGGCGCGTGCGTTCGGATCGATGGACGCGATCGAGGCGGCGTCACTCGAGCATTTGCAATCGACGAGCGATGTCGGACCGGTTCTGGCCGAATCCGTCCGGAGCTGGTTCGACGAGCCGCACAACCGCGAGCTCATCGATCGCCTGCATGCCGCAGGCGTGCAAACCGCGGTGCCCGAATCAGAGCGGCTCGCCGCGGCTGCGCCGCGACCGCTGTCTGGTCGCACCTACGTCATCACCGGCACTCTCGCGTCGATGAGCCGCGAGCAAGCGAGCGAGGCGCTCGAACGGCTGGGCGCCAAGGTGGCGGGGTCGGTGAGCAAGAAGACTACCGGTGTGATCGTGGGCAGCGACGCCGGCAGCAAGGCTGAGAAAGCGAAGCAGTTGGGTGTGCCGATGCTCGACGAAGACCAGTTTCGGGTGCTGATTTCGAATCCCGATGCAACGGAGGCCTGAGGCCTGGGCCCAGAGGCCTTTATAATGGTTGCTCAAATGCCGAGGCGGTTCCTGGCGGTGACGGTGTGCCTCGTGGCCACCGTGTCGTTCCTCGTGGGTCTCATCGTGGCGGGATCGATGACGCCTGCCCCCGCCCAGTCGGCTCCCAGCAGCGCGACCACGCGTGCGACCGTGCGGCCGATGCCGACCGCCGCAACCGGACCGATCGTCGGATCGTTCGCCGACATCGCGGATCGCCTCAATCCGGCCGTCGTCAACATCGACGCCAGCTCGCGAGGAACGGTGCACACACGGCGGCGGCCGGAGTTCCAGCTGCCCGATGCGCCGGACTTGTTCGGCCGTCCTCCCGAGCGCGAACGCGATGGCCCACGCCGCGGTGCGGGCACGGGCTTCATCATCGACGCCGACGGCTACATCCTGACGAATCACCACGTCATCGAGGACACCGATCGCATCATGGTGCGGCTGGCCGACGGCCGCACTCTGAAAGCCGAACGGGTTGGATCGGATCCCGATACCGACATCGCGCTGATCAAAGTGCAGTCGTCGCGACCGCTTCCGCATGCCGCCCTCGGCAACTCCGACTCACTGCGCGTCGGCGAATGGGTGATGGCGATTGGCAATCCGCTGGCCTACGAGCACACCGTCACCGTCGGCGTCATCAGCTTCATCGGGCGCAAGTTGTTCAACTCGTCGCTCGATCGCTACATTCAGACCGACGCCGCGATCAATTTCGGCAACAGCGGCGGACCGCTCATCAACACCCGCGGCGAAGTGATCGGCATCAACGCCGCGATTAGCTCGCGGGCGTCGAACATCGGTTTTGCGGTACCAATCAATCAGGCCAACGCGATCCTGCCGCAGTTGCGCGACAAGGGACGCGTCTCGCGCGGGTACATCGGCGTCGCGCTCCGGGATGTCGATGCCGATCTTCAGCGATCGCTCAATCTGACCACGTCGAGCGGCGCCCTGGTTCAAGACGTCACTCCCGGCTCGCCGGGCGCGCGCGCCGGACTGCGGGCCTACGATCTGATCGTGGCTGTCGATGGCCGGCCCGTGGCCCGCAACGACGAACTGATTCAGAACATCGCCGCGCGTGCGCCGGGCACGATGGCCGCCTTGCAGGTGGTCCGCGACGGACGGTCGATCAGCGTGCCGGTGAAGCTTGCCGAGCGGCCGCCGGTGCGCCCGCAGACGACGCCGTCCGACGCAGCGACGCCATCCAGTCAGCCCGGCCCCGCGCTGGGCATGTCGGTGCGTGAGATCGACTCCGAGTTCGCGCAGCGCTTCAACCTGCCGAAGGGACTCGCGGGTGTGATCGTGTCGCGAGTCGAGCCGATGAGCCCGGCCTACGACGCCGACATCGAGCGCGGTCACGTGCTGCTCGAGATCAACCGCCAGCCGGTGCGGTCGATCGACGACTATCGTCGTCTCACCGCGCACGCGCGACCGGGTGAAGTGCTCGCGCTTTACGTGTTCAAGCCCGAGATCCCACGCCGCGAACTCCACACCGTTAAGATCGACTAGCTCCCTTTCGTTTGCCTGCCGCGATGAAACCGAAAGTCCTGGTCATTGACGACGAGTCGGCGATTCGCGACTCGCTCAAGATGATCCTCGAGTACGAGGATTATCAATTCGTAGGCGCGGCCAGCGGTCACGAAGGGCTCGCCGCCGTGCAGCGCGAGCGGCCAGACGTCGTTCTGCTCGACATCAAGATGCCGGGCATGGACGGCATCGAAGTGCTGAAGCAGCTGCATGCCGCCGACGAGTCGTTGCCGATCGTGATGATCTCCGGACACGGCACCACATCGACGGCGGTGGAGGCCGTGCGCGGCGGCGCAGTCGATTTCCTCGACAAGCCGCTGAGCAGCGAGCGCGTCATCGTCACGCTGCAGAATGTCCTCAAGCAGTCCGAGCTGCGCACCGAGAACCGCGATCTGAAGATCGCGATGGAGTCGAAGTACGAGATCGTCGGACAGAGTCAGGCGCTGCGCACCGTGCTCGAAGCGGTGACGCGCGCCGCGCCGACCAACGCCACGGTGCTCCTGCTTGGCGAGAGCGGTGTCGGCAAAGAGCTCGTGGCGCGCACGATTCATCGCAACAGCCCACGCGCGGGGCAGCGCTTCGTCCAAGTCAACTGCGCCGCGATTCCCGAAGAGCTGATCGAGTCGGAGCTGTTCGGGCACGAGAAGGGTTCGTTCACCGGCGCCACCGAAAAGCAGGTGGGGAAGTTCGAGCAGGCCGATCGCGGCACGATCTTCCTCGACGAAGTCGGC
>Ga0075423_10002822_pt1 | contig 15883 bp, 16 predicted proteins | sample SoiMethybrSBSTD2_FD_80114 | JGI IMG/M metagenome (GOLD analysis project Ga0075423, IMG submission 80114) | Bulk soil microbial communities from a Populus tree surrounding site in Tennessee, USA - Soil MetaG P. TD hybrid SBSTD2 | ecosystem: Environmental > Terrestrial > Soil > Tree plantation...
CCCAGTATCGTGGGAAACCGGCAGGCCGCCCCGGCCGCCGGCCCGCCTAAGTATTCCGCTACGGGCTTTCGTGCAAGTGGGCGCCGTCGTGGCGCGCCTTGGCCGTTGGCCCACGGGCAGGCGCGCGGGTCGCCCCGGGGATGGCTGGGATCCTGCCTATTGCGGCTCATCGGGCTCCGCCACCGGGCCCCCAATGATATTGGACATGTCGGAGCCGTCCTCCTCTTCCTCCTCGAGGAAGGTCTCATCATCATCGCTGCTGGCCGGCTCCTCGTCGCCCTCGACGGCCGCCAGCTCGTCGCCCTCGGCGTCGGGCACGTCTTCGGGCTTGACCCCCGCCACATCATAGGCGGGTTTCTTGGCGGCTCGGCGAACGGTGTCGGCTATCGGCGCCGCCGCCGCCATGGCGATCGGTGAGGCTACGATTTGATAGGTCGATTCACAAATCGGGCAGACGATCGGGTCGCGGTTGAGGTCGTAAAACCGCGAGCCGCATTCGGGGTTCTGGCACGTGCGCTTGGTGCCACGCTCGGCTTTCGTCGACATGAAAAGGCCTCTGGGCTGTCGGATTGGGGGGTTCATTGCCACGCGCCAGCTGGGGTGTCAAAACCAAATCGGCCGGGCAAACGTCACATTTCCTGGCGTTCATATAGGCGTTTTGCCGCTTGTTGACAGGGGGGCAAGCCGCTGCTCTATGACGGGGCCGCGGGGGCAACTACCAGCAGGAACGAGCTCCTGGCTAAGGCCCGAGATGCTGCACACGGCTAAGCAACCCCTCCTTGCCCTGCGCTCCCCGGCCCTGCGCGGCACGGTGCGCGTGCCCGGGGACAAGTCGATTTCCCATCGCGCCCTCATGCTGGGGGCCCTGGCCAGCGGGCGCACCCGGATCACGGGGCTTCTGCAGGGCGAGGATGTGCTCAATACCGGGCGCGCCCTGGCGGCGATGGGCTGCCCGGTCCGTCCTGTCGGGGCCGTATGGGAAGTGCTGGGGCGCGGCGTCGGCGGCCTGGCCACGCCTGCGGGGCCCCTCGATTTCGGCAATTCGGGCACCGGCGTACGCCTGATGACGGGGGTGCTCGCCGGAAACGACATTTTGGCGCGCTTGGTGGGCGATGCCTCGCTGTCGCGCCGGCCCATGGGACGCGTGCTCGAGCCGCTTGTGCGCATGGGCGCCGAAGTGCTGGACGGCGCGCGCACGCTGCCTTTAACGCTGCGCGGCAGCGGCGATCTCTTGCCGATCGAGTACGAGCTGCCGGTCGCCTCCGCACAGATCAAATCGGCCATTTTGCTGGCCGGCCTGCACGCCTCGGGCCAAACCAGCGTGATCGAGCCGCAGGCCACGCGCGATCACACCGAACGGATGCTCGGCTACTTCGGGGCGCGCCTGACGATCGGGGAGCGCGACGCCAAGCGCAGGGTCACGGTTGAGGGCAACGCGGAGCTCGAGGGCCGCGACGTCGAGGTGCCGGGCGATCCGAGTTCGGCCGCCTTCCTCGTCGCTGCCGCGCTCATGGTCCCGGGCTCGGAAATCCTGATCGAGGGCGTTCTCGTCAATCCCACCCGCACGGGTTTTTATAAGACTCTCGGTGAAATGGGCGCTGACATCGCCTTTCATAACGAACGCGAACAGGGCGGCGAACCTGTGGCCGATATCAGCGTACGCCACGGCCAGCTTAAAGGCGTCGCGGTTCCGCCCGAACGCGCGCCCAGCATGATCGACGAATATCCGATCCTTGCCTGCCTTGCTGCCTACGCAAGCGGCGAAACGCACATGGCGGGTCTTGCCGAGCTCAAGGTGAAGGAAAGCGATCGGCTTGCCGCGACGCTTGCCGGCCTCAGAGCCAATGGCATCAGAGCCGGATCGCAGGGGGATTCGCTCAGCGTGGAAGGCGGCAAGGGCGTGCCCGGCGGCGGCACGGTCGAGACGCACCTCGATCATCGCATCGCCATGGCCTTCCTGACCCTTGGCCTTGCCGCTGAGGCACCGGTGCGCGTCGATGATACCGGTATGATCGCCACCAGCTTTCCGGAGTTTCGCGGTTTGATGCAAGGACTTGGGGCAAATCTCGCGACCCCGGAGGATGACCGGCGATGATCATCGCCATCGACGGGCCGGCGGCGTCGGGCAAGGGGACGCTGGCCAAGCGGATTGCGGCGCATTTCGGCCTGCCGCATCTCGACACGGGGTTGCTCTACCGCGCCGTTGCCCGCGACGTGCGGCGGCGGGGCGGTCGTCTGGAGGATGCAAGGTTGGCCGCGGCTGCGGCACGGGAGCTCGACCCGGCGAGCCTCGACGACGGTGCCCTGCGTGGCCCGGGACTCGCCGAGGCCGCCTCGCTGGTGGCCAAGTTTCCAGAGGTGCGCCAGGCCCTGCTCGGGGTGCAGCGCGCCTTCGCCACGCAAGAGGCGGGGGCCGTTTTGGACGGCCGGGACATCGGTACCGTGGTGTGCCCCGAGGCGACCGTTAAGCTTTATGTCACGGCGGCTCCGGAAATCCGCGCCCGCCGCCGGCACCTGGAGATGGTCGGCCGAGGCGAGACGGTTCCCTTCGACCACGTCCTGGCCGATATTCGCCGGCGCGACGAGCGTGACGCGGGGCGGGATGCCGCGCCAATGCGCCCCGCCTGCGACGCGATCTTGCTGGATACCAGCAATTTGGATATAGAAACCGCATTCGAGATGGCCGTCGGAGCGATTGCGAGGAAGGTTGGCCAACGCCGGCACACCTGACGGGTGAGCCGCAATCTGGTTGGCACATGATCCTCCGGCGGGATGCACCTCACATGATGGGCACACGGCGAACGCTGCTTCGTGCAGCGGTGACGATTTGGCATTCGGAGGCGCGAGCACAGCGTCGCGCAGGTATGGAGCAGAAGTAGAATGAGCACGGCGATCGGTGAATCGAAGGAATTGACCCCCACGCGCGAGGATTTCGCGGCGCTGTTGAATGAGACCCTGTCGGAGGACGATGCCTTCGAGGGCAGCGTGGTGAAGGGCACGGTCACGGCCATCGAGAAGGATTTAGCCGTCATCGACGTGGGCCTGAAGATGGAAGGCCGCGTGCCCCTGCGCGAGTTTGGGCTGCCGGGCAAACCCGCCGACCTGAAAGTGGGCGACACCGTCGAAGTATATCTCGAGCGCATGGAAAACGCGCTGGGCGAGGCCGTCCTGTCGCGCGAGAAGGCGCGTCGGGAGGAGAGCTGGACCAGGCTTGAGGAAAAATTCAACAACAAAGAGCAGGTCGAAGGCGTCATCTTCAACAAGGTCAAGGGCGGGTTCACCGTCGACCTCGATGGCGCGGTGGCATTCCTGCCGGGCAGCCAGGTCGATGTCCGCCCGGTGCGCGATATCGGTCCACTGATGCACTCGCCACAGCCCTTCAAGATCCTGAAAATGGACCGCCGGCGCGGCAACATTGTTGTCTCGCGGCGCGAGATCCTAGAGGCCACGCGCGCGGAGCAGCGTTCCGAGATCGTGTCGAAACTGGCCGAGGGTCAGGTGATCGAAGGCCTGGTCAAGAACATCACCGATTACGGAGCATTTATCGACCTCGGCGGCATCGATGGCTTGCTGCACGTGACCGACATGGCCTGGCGTCGCGTCAACCACCCGAGCGAGATCGTCAACGTCGGCGATACCGTGAAGGTGCAGATCGTGCGCATCAATCCGGAGACCCAGCGCATCAGCCTGGGTATGAAGCAGCTGCAGGCCGATCCCTGGGCCGGTATCGAAGCCAAGTACCCCGTCGGCGCACGTTTCAAGGGGACCGTCACCAACATCGCCGACTATGGCGCCTTCGTCGAACTCGAACCCGGCGTGGAAGGCCTGATCCACGTTTCCGAGATGAGTTGGACGAAAAAGAACATCCATCCCGGCAAAATCGTCTCGACCAGCCAACAGGTCGACGTGCAAGTCCTCGAGGTGGACGCCCAGAAGCGTCGCATCTCGCTCGGACTGAAGCAGACCCAAGACAATCCCTGGGACAGCTTCCTCGCCGCCCATCCCAAGGGCTCGGTCATCGAGGGACCAATCCGCAACATCACCGAGTTCGGGCTGTTCGTGGGGCTCGATGGGGGTGTCGACGGCATGGTGCACCTCTCCGATTTGGACTGGAACCGCTCCGGCGACGAGGCCATCAAGGATTACAAGAAGGGCGACACCGTCAAAGCGGTGGTGCTTGACGTCGATCCGCAGAAGGAACGCATCAGCCTGGGCATCAAGCAGGTCGGCGGCGATCCGATGGAGAGCGTCGGCAAGCTGAAGAAGGGCAGCCAAGTTACCTGCGAGGTGATGGCGGTGCAGGACAGCGGCATCGAGGTCAAAATCGCCGATTCGGACATGACGACGTTTATCAAGCGCTCGGACCTCTCGCGCGACCGCTCCGAGCAGCGCCCAGAGCGCTTCAACGTTGGCGACAAGGTCGATGCGGCGATCATCAACATCGATAAGAACAGCCGCCGTATCACCGTCTCCATCAAGGCCTTGGAGATCGCCGAGGAGAAGCAGGCCGTGGCGCAATACGGCTCCTCCGACAGCGGCGCCTCGCTGGGCGATATTTTCAAGGCGGCGATCAAGAAGAAGGAAAGCGTCGACGACAAGAAGGCCGACGACAACAGCTAGGCGGCGGGCAACCGAGCGGCGCCGGCGTCCCGCGCCAGAAGCGGGGCCCCCTTTGGTCGGCCGGCGCGGCGCGCAATCGGCGGCCCCTCAGCCCGAGGCCGCTGCCGTTTCTGGGCGTTCGGCTTTCGGCTGGCCGCTCGAATGATTGAACCATGCCTCGTGGCAGCTTAAGCTGCCCAACCCCGGCAAGAGACAAGAGCTCGCATGGCGCTTGAAACGGAGACTGTGCTCGATCGCCGCCGCCTGCGGCGGCGCCTGTCGTTGTGGCGCGGGCTGGCGATCCTGGCCGCGCTCTTCGCCGTCGGGTTGTTGGCCTTCTCCTCCGCCGAGCGCGTCGGTTTGGCCGAACGCAGCCAGATCGCGCGTATCAGCCTCGAGGGGATCATCACGGAGGACCGCGAGCAGCTCAAGCTCTTGAAAAAACTCGGGGAGGCCAAAAACGTTGCCGCCGTCATCCTGTTCGTGAACTCTCCCGGGGGAACCACCACCGGTGGCGAGGCGCTGTTTGAGGCCATTCGCAACCTGGCCCAGAGCAAGCCCGTCGTCGCCCAGTTCGGCACCGTGGCCGCCTCCGCCGCTTACATCGTCGGCCTGGCCACCGATCATATCGTTGCGCGGGGCAACAGCATCACCGGCTCGGTGGGTGTCATCTTTCAATGGGCTGAAGTCTCCCAGTTGCTGGACAAGCTCGGCGTGAAGATGAACGAGATCAAGAGCGGCCCCCTCAAGGCCAATCCCTCGCCCTTCCAACCGCTTGATGCGGAAGGCAAGAGAATTGCCGAACAAATGGTTGCAGAATCGCAACGCTGGTTTGTCGGTCTGGTGGCGGCGCGGCGTGGCATCGACCCCGCCAGCGTCGCCGGGCTCGAGCAAGGCCGGGTGTTTTCCGGTCGCGAGGCGCTGCTCAACAGGCTGATCGATCAGATCGGCGGGGAGGCCGAGGTCATCCAGTGGCTGGAAGAGAAACGCAATGTTCCTAAGGGCCTAAGGGTGCAGGACTGGAAGCCGAAACGCGACAGCGACTGGGGTTTGCTCAGCTCTTTGGCCACGCGCGCCCTGCACGTCCTGATCGGTCCGTCCGCCACCGAGCGCCTAGGCGATCTCATCAGCGAGGACGGAGCGCTCGGCAGATTGCGCCTTGACGGACTCATCTCCATTTGGCAGGCTGCCGAAAGATGAGCAATTACAAAGACTTTTGTATAGTGGCGGGGAGGAGAACCATGATTAAGTCCGAGCTCATTCAAAAGATCGCGGCGGCCAATCACCATCTCTATCACCGCGACATCGAGCGCATCGTTAACGTCGTTTTCAACGAGATCGTGGAGGCCTTGGCGCGGGGGGACCGGGTTGAACTGAGGGGTTTTGGAGCGTTCACGGTCAAGCACCGCGCGCCGCGGCAGGGGCGCAATCCGCGCACGGGAGCCACCGTCTCGGTGGCCGAAAAGTTTGTACCCTTCTTCAAAACGGGCAAAGACCTGCGCGAGCGGCTCAACGGCTAAGCCTCCGAGCTTTTCCGGCGCCAGGATCGGCGCGCTGCCCGGCAATGCCAGCGCCGGGCCGCACAAGGGCGCGACGGCTTTCGTTGCGGGCCCTCGCCAGCCTTGGGGAGCGCAGCGAGCTCGGACCTTAAGCGGACAGGGAGGCTGAGCCGTGTTGCGTCGGGCCGGTTGGTTGCTGGTGGCTTTGCCGGCCGCCATCGTGCTCATCACCCTGGCGGTGAGCAACCGACAGGCGGTGCGCCTGGTTTTGGACCCCTTCCGACCCGACGATCCCGTCCTCTTCCTGGTGCTGCCCCTTTATGCCTACCTATTTGCCGCCCTGATCATCGGTGTGCTCCTCGGGGGTGCGGCGGCTTGGTTCGCCCAGCGCCGCTGGCGGCGAATGGCGCGGCGTCGCACCGCCGAGGCGGTCCGTTGGCAGGCGGAGGCAGACCGCCTGATGCGGGAGCGCGAGCATCCGCTCGCCTCCCCCGCGCAACTGGCTCCGGCGCGCCGTTAAGCCTGGCGTGCCTATGCCCAAGGGCCGGCGCGCGTTGGACAATGGCCGGAACCGAGCTTAGGTTGGCGCACCGCTGCTGCTGGCACATAAATCCGTGACGACCAAGGTCAAAATCTGTGGGCTCAAGGAGGAGTTGGCACTCGAGGCCGCGCTGGCCGGCGGGGCGGACTACGTCGGCTTTGTATTCTTTGCGCCGAGCCCACGCGCGGTGGGCCTCGATGCAGCCCGGCCGCTGGCCGCCCGCGCCCGACGCCGTGGGGCCAAAGTGGTCGCCCTCCTGGTTGATCCCGACGACGGCCTGCTTGAGGGCGTCGTCAAGGCCGCCGAGCCCGACATACTCCAGCTGCATGGTCGCGAGTCCCCGGCCCGCGCCGCCGAGATCGGGCAGCGCTGGCGCCGGCAAGTCATGAAGGCCATTCCCGTTGCCGCCCCAGGCGATGCGGCGCTGGCCCTGCGCTACGCCGGCATCGCGGACCTCGTTCTCTTCGATGCCAAAGCGCCCACGGGCGCGACGCGGCCCGGGGGCAACGGTCTCGCCTTCCCGTGGGGCTTATTGGCCGAGGTGCAGGACAAGGTCACCTACATGCTCTCGGGGGGCCTTGCTCCCGACAACGTTGCGGAGGCGATACGCCTGACGGGGGCCCCGATCGTCGATGTCTCCTCCGGCGTCGAAAGCCGACCCGGCGAAAAGGATCCCGCGCTGATCGCCCGCTTTCTTCAGATCGCCAAGGCGGCGCAGCACTAGCGAGCGGCGCGCCCGCCGGCCGTTCCAAGCCCGGCGCGGCGTGCTATAGGTCTTGGCACGTGAGACGTTCTATCCGGCAGATGCAAACCCAAATAGACAAGCGCAACACCTATCGTAGCGGCCCCGACGAGCGCGGCTTTTTTGGCCTGTTCGGCGGCCGCTTCGTCGCCGAAACGCTGATGCCGTTGATCCTGGAGCTCGAGCGCGCCTACGAGGCGGCCAAGGCCGATCCGAGTTTCCGCAAGGAATTGGCTGAGCTCAACCAGCACTATAGCGGGCGACCGAGCCCCCTCTATTTCGCCGAACGGCTGACGCAGCACTTTCGCGACGTCGCGGCAGCCTCCGGCGGTGGGGGCGCCAAGATCTACTTCAAGCGCGACGAGCTCAACCATACGGGCAGTCACAAGATCAACAATTGCCTGGGCCAAATCCAGCTCGCCAGGCGTATGGGCAAGACCCGCATCATCGCCGAGACGGGTGCCGGCCAGCACGGCGTGGCGGTGGCAACCGTATGCGCCCGCTTCGGTTTGCCGTGCGAGATCTTCATGGGTGCGGTGGATGTGGAACGGCAAAGACCCAACGTCTTTCGCATGAAGCTCCTGGGCGCCAAGGTCAACGCCGTCACCTCGGGTGCGCGCACGCTCAAGGATGCCATGAACGAAGCCTTGCGCGACTGGGTCGCCAACGTGCGCGATACCTACTATATCATCGGCACAGCCGCTGGACCGCATCCCTATCCGGCGATGGTGCGCGACTTTCAATGCGTGATCGGCAACGAGGTGCGCGAGCAGATGCGCGAGCGCGAGGGACGCTTGCCCGATACCCTCGTCGCTTGCATTGGCGGCGGCTCCAACGCGATCGGTTTGTTCCACCCATTCCTCGATGAGGAGGGCGTGGCCATCTACGGTGTGGAGGCCGCGGGACACGGACTGGAGGTGCCAAACGGGCACGCCGCCTCCATGAACGGCGGCCGCACCGGCGTGCTGCACGGCAATCGCACCTATCTTTTGCAGGACGGCGACGGGCAAATTCTCGAGGGTCATTCCATTTCGGCGGGTCTTGACTATCCCGGGGTCGGACCCGAGCACGCGTGGCTCAAGGATTCCGGGCGCGTCACTTATGTGTCCGCGACCGACAGGGAAGCGCTCGAGGCCTTTCAGCTTTGCAGCCAGCTCGAGGGCATCATCCCCGCCCTGGAGCCCGCGCATGCGCTGGCCTTCGTACGCAAGCTGGCCCCCACGCTGTCGCGCGACAATATTCTGGTCATGAATATGTGTGGGCGCGGGGACAAGGACGTCTTTGCCGTCGCGGAGCATTTGGGCATGGAGCTTGCGTGAGGCCATGCCGCCTACGGTTTGGGGGTCGCGCTTGCCACTCGCTGCTAACAGCGCCGACGACGTTCCGAGAGGGGAGCGGCTGCTTAGACCCTCAGAACCCAGTCGAGGGCCCCCTGCCGGCCACAATGCCGCGTGGCCCCGATGAGCTCAGGATCTCGACTAGACCGCCGCTTTGCCGCCTTGCAGCAGGAAGGACGCGCGGCCTTCATCGCCTTCGTTACCGCGGGCGATCCGGATGGCGAGACGGCGCGAAAGATCCTCTTCGGCCTACCGGCGGCCGGTGCCGACGTCATCGAACTCGGTATGCCTTTTTCCGACCCCATGGCGGACGGGCCTGCCGTGCAAGCCTCCTCCCTGCGCGCCCTGCGCGGCGGGCAGACCTTGCACAAGACGCTGGACTTGGTAGCCGCCTTTCGCGCGCAGGATCAGACGACGCCCATCGTTCTGATGGGCTACTACAATCCTATCTACGTTTACCCGCGTGAGCGCTTTCTCGACGATGCCGTGGCAGCAGGCGTGGATGGTCTCATCATCGTTGACGTCCCCCCCGAGGCCGATGACGAGCTATGCCTGCCGGCCATCGACCGCGGCCTTAACTTTATTCGCCTGGCAACCCCCACCACCGATGCGCGCCGCCTCCCGGCGGTGCTCGCCAATACCTCGGGGTTTCTCTACTACGTTTCGATCACCGGGATTACCGGCACGGCGGCGCCGGACGTGACCGATGTGCACGCCCAGGTTGCAAGAATCAAAAAATCGACCAAGCTCCCCGTTGTCGTCGGTTTTGGCGTAAAAAGCCCGGATCAGGCCAGGCTGATCGCCGCGGGCGCGGACGGGGTGGTGGTCGGGTCGGCGCTGGTTAACGCCGTTCGCGATAGCCTTGATGCGGAAGGCAAAGCGACTGGAAATACCGTGCCAGACGTCCTAAATCTGGTGAGAAACTTGGCCGGGGCATTGCGCCTCGCCTGATGGCAGTTCAAGCCGGCGTGGCACCGTGGACTGGAGGGTCGCCCAGGCGCAGACTGCGGGAAGTGCCCAAGGAGCACTGAGGCGTGAACTGGATCAACAACGTCGTTCGGCCCAAGATCCGCAGCCTGCTCACGACCAAGCGGGATCTGCCCGACAACCTTTGGGTGAAATGTCCCGATACGGGACAGATGGTCTTCTACAAGGATCTCGAGGCCAATCAGTTCGTCATCCCCGGCTCCGAGCACCACATGCGGATGGGAGCCCGGCAAAGGCTGCAACACCTGTTCGATGATGGCCAGTTCGAGAAGGTGCCGGTTGCGGGCGTCGCGCAGGACCCGCTCAAGTTCCGGGACGGACGCCGTTACACCGACCGCCTAAAAACGGCGAAGGCCGACACGGAGCTCGATGATGCCGTGCTGGTCGGCGAAGGGAACCTAGAGGGGGCGCCCGTGGTGGCGGCTGCACAGGAGTTCCGGTTCATGGCCGGATCGCTGGGTATGGCTGCCGGCGAGGCGGTGATTGCGGGCATGCTGCGCGCGGTTGAGAGCCGCGCACCTTTTATTCTGTTTGCGGCTTCGGGTGGCGCGCGCATGCAGGAGGGCATTCTTTCCCTGATGCAGATGCCGCGCACGACCATTGCCGTGCAGAAGTTGCGCGAGGCGCGCCTGCCGTATCTGGTGGTGCTGACCGATCCGACGACCGGCGGCGTGACGGCGTCCTATGCGATGCTGGGCGATGTCCATATTGCCGAGCCCGGTGCGCTCATCTGCTTTGCCGGGCCGCGCGTCATTCAGCAGACCATCCGTGAGCAGCTTCCGGAAGGCTTCCAAAAGGCCGAGTACCTGCTGGCGCACGGTATGATCGACATGGTCGTGCATCGCCACAAAATGCGCGAAACCTTGGCACGGCTGTGTCGTCTCTTGACCGCGACGGAGAAGACGGTTGCCCCGCGCAAGAAACCGCTTGCCACCAAACATGAGGAACGTGGCTATCTCAATGGCAGCGCCGTGGATGGCCAAACCATCGAGACGCTCGCGCGCGGTTCCGATGCGATGGAGCCGGAGCCGGTCGAGGACAACGAGCGGTTCGAGGTGCGTCCCAAAAACGCGCGCCACGATGCAGAAACCAAGCCGCTGCCGCGTCCCGGGTCGCGTGACGGAGCCCGCAATTGATGCGCCCAAGGCGCCATTTGAGGCCCCACGGTTGAGCCTGCGCAGCGCGCCGCAGAGCACCGGTGCCTCGCCTGTACCGCAACGGTGATGTGATAGGGGCGCGTTTATGCGCACGAGCGAGCAGCTATTAGCAGAGTTAAAGGCCCTGCATCCCCGACGCATCGATCTGTCGTTGGGGCGCATCAGCCGACTGTTGGCGAAACTCGACAATCCGCAAAACCGTTTGCCGCCGGTGATCCATGTTGCCGGCACCAACGGCAAGGGCTCGGTGACGGCTTATTTGAAAGCGATGTTGCAAGCGGCGGGTCGGCGCGTGCACGTCTACACTTCTCCGCATCTCATCCGCTTCCACGAACGCATCGAACTCGCTGGGCCCGATGGTCTGGCCAGCCCGATCGGTGAGGCCGCACTGATCGATTGTCTGAGCAAGGTCGAGCGCAGCAATGCCGGGGACATGGTGACCTTTTTTGAGATCACCACGGCAGCCGCCTTTCTTGCCTTCGCCGAGAATTCCGCGGACGCGCTCATTCTGGAAGTGGGCTTGGGTGGGCGTCTTGATGCCACCAACGTCGTGGCGCAGCCCGCGCTCAGTATCATCACCCCCATTTCGCTGGACCACACGGAATGGTTGGGCGAGACGCTGCCGCAGATCGCTCGGGAAAAAGCCGGCATTCTCAAGCCGGGGGTGCCGGCCGTGATCTCTCAGCAAGCCTTCGAGGCCCTCGATGCCATTGCCGCCCAGGCGGAGGCGATCGGGGCGCCGCTGACGATCTGGGGGCGGGATTACGAGGCATTCGAGCAGCGTGGTCGTCTCGTCTATCAAAGCGCCGAACAACTGTTGGATCTGCCGCTGCCCGCGCTGATCGGACAGCATCAGATCGTCAATGCCGGTACCGCCATCGCTGCCGCTCAGCATCTCGAAGCCCTCGGCCTCAATGCGGTGCCCACGCTCGAGCGTGGGCTCATCGAGGTGCGTTGGCCTGCACGCATGCAACGGCTGACGCGGGGACCGTTGGCAAAGAGGGTCGACCGCGGCTCGGAGCTGTGGCTCGATGGCGGACACAATCCCGCCGGCGGCGCCGCGATTGCCCACACGCTTGGTGAGCTTGAGGAACGCGCTCCCAAACCGGTCGGCTTGATTTTGGGCATGCTCGACACCAAAGATGCCGCAGGATTTCTCGCCCCGTTTGCCGGATTGGTGCGACATATCCGTACCGTCCCCATCGCCGGCACGGAGGCAGCCCAGGATGCGGCGGCGCTCGCCAAGATCGCCGCGAGCATGGGGCTTGCGGCTCGACCGGCCGGAGATGTTGCAAGCGCGGTGCAGGAGCTGATGGCGGCCGAAGCGGCTCCGATCAGAATTCTAATTTGCGGCTCGCTTTACCTGGCCGGCCAGGTCTTGGCACAAGAGGAGGGCGCCCAGGCGCAGGCGAACTAGAGGTGCGGCCCCCGATGAACGCTGCGGCCGCGCGGGCCCGCCTTGTCCCGTTCCTGCCAGCCTGGTGCGGGAGCCCCGTCAGCGAAAGAAGTCGGTGATAAAGCGCCGGTAGATGGCGGTGAGCGCCTCAAGATCGGCGACCGGCACACGCTCGTCGATCTGGTGTGCCGTGGCATTACGCAGGCCCAACTCCACCACAGGACAGAGATCCTTGATAAAGCGTGCGTCAGAGGTGCCGCCATTGGTGGTTAGGGCCGGTGTGCGGCCGGTGACCGCGCTGACCGCCGAGGACATCAGATGCACGAAGGGGCCAGGCTCGGTGAGGAACACATCGCCACTGCCCTCAAAGGAGACGCTAAACTTGGCACCCTGGGCAGCGACCTGGCACTCATCGCGCACCCAGGCTTCAAGCGAGTGACGGGTGTGCAGATCGTTATAGCGGATGTTGAAGTTCACCCGCGCCGTACCAGGTATGACGTTGGTGGCCGTGTTCGGCACCGAGATGATGGTCGGTTCTAGGCTTGTCCTCTGAAAGTGCGCCGTGCCGTCGTCGAGCCGCGCGCTGGCAAGCCGGTCGATGATGCGCGCGAGCTTTGGAATGGGATTGTCCGCCTTCTCGCCGTAGGCTGAGTGGCCCTGTTTGCCCTCGACGACCACCGTCGCGTTGAGATAGCCACGCCGGCCGATCTTGACCTCATCGCCAAGGCTAGCCGCGCTGGTCGGTTCCCCGACCAGACAGGCATCGATCACCTCTTCGCGTGCCCGCAACCATTGCAGCAGCTTGCGCGTACCGTTGATGGCGACCGACTCCTCGTCGCCCGTAATGAGAAACGACAGGGAGCCGCGCGGCAGCCCGCCGCTCTCCTTGAGGTAGGCCAGCGCCGCAGCCAGGAAACAGGCAATGCCTCCCTTCATGTCGACCGCGCCCCGTCCATAGAGAATGCCGTCCGCGATGACAGCGGCGAATGGGGGATGCGACCAGCGGGCCTCGTCGCCGGCATTGACGACATCGGTATGCCCGGCAAAGCACAGGTGCGGGCCTTCCGAGCCCAGCCGCGCGTAGAGATTTTCCACATCCGGCGTGCCCGCCTCGCGCATCATTAGGCGATGACAGGTGAAGCCAGCGGGCTTTAGCACGCTTTCCAGCAGCGTCAGCGCGCCGCCTTCGGCCGGCGTTACGCTGTTACAGCGGATCAATGCCTGGGCGAATTGCACCGGATCGGCGCGATCGATGGGCATGGAGTTATCGTTCCTGCTGTGTGTAAAGAGCATAGCGAAGGCGGGGCTGGCAGAAGGACGAGGCTGGGTCGACGAGGATGCCGTCGGTGATCGCCTGGCGCCCCAACAGCATGCGATAGGACATGGTATTGCGATTGGTCAGAGTCACCTCGATCGGCCATTGCCGGTCGCCGATGCTGAGCAACGTCGAGATGACGTACCGGCTTTCGCGCTCGCCATTGGAACTGGCGACGTGGCGCCGGTCCACCACGGCCGCCGTGCAGATGACCTCGACGTCGCTCCGGCGCGGAATGGGGTGTACCCCGAACCGGACCATGGGTTTGCGGCCGGTACCGCACGGCTCGACGAAATAGGCGTGCAGGGCCGAGGTGCGCGCGCCGGTATCGACCTTGACCTTGATGGCGGGCAGCCTCAGCTCTGGCAGCGCGACCCATTCCTCCCAGCCGAGGATGAAAGGGTTTTGCGGGGATTGCATGACACGCTATCCGGCTCAACGCTTCGCGTCCTGTTTGCCAGATCGGCTCGTCGAGAGCAAACCGCCCGATGGCGGTGCGCGCGGCGCTCCAGCGTCGGATAGGCGCAGCCGGTTGCCAGCGGTGTCCGGCGCTTCGGCTTATGCGGCGCTCTTTTCAAAGCCTGCGCGCGCGACGCGGGCGAAGGGTTGCGCCGGCAAGCCATAGCTGCGGCCGCGCCGAGATCGTTGCAGGGCGTGTCGTCGCCCTGCGATAAAGCCGTTGCCGCAACGCCTCGGTGCCTGAGCCGCCCTCCGGTCTTGTGTTGCGGGCCGAGTAAGCTGGTTCGCAAGCGCCGTTGGCCGGCCGGCGAGCGGGTCGCCACCGGCGTCAGGCCTCTGCAATTGACCCAGATGGGGCGGCGCCCTATGTGAGCAGCATGGCGACACTCCCGATCATCACCTTGCCCAACCCGCTCCTGCGCAAGCGCAGCGCCCCCGTGGAACGCATCGATGCGGAACTCGGCAAGCTGGCGGACGACATGCTGGAGACGATGTATGCCGCGCCAGGTGTCGGGCTTGCCGCCGTTCAGGTGGGGGTGCCGCGCCGCCTGATCGTGGTCGATGCGGCGAAGGAAGAGGATCCGCCTGCGCCTTTGGTCATGGTCAACCCGGAAATCGTCGCTTTCGGACCCGAGTTGAGGATGCACGAGGAGGGCTGTCTGTCCATCCCTGACGAGCGCATCGAGATCGAGCGCCCCGCCAACGTGACGGTGCGGTTCCTCGATCGTCACGGCAAGCTGCAAGAGCTCGCCGCGGAGGGCCTATTGGCCACCGTCATTCAGCACGAGATCGACCATTTGGACGGCAAGCTGATCATCGATTACCTGTCCAGACTCAAGCGGGACATCATCATTCGCCGCTTCAAGAAGTTGGCCAAGTCCGGGGCCTGACGCGGGATCCGTCGATGCGCATCGCCTTTATGGGCACCCCCGATTTTGCCGTACCAACGCTGCAGCGGCTGCTGGCGGCGGGCCACCAGGTCGTCGCTGTTTATACCCAGCCGCCGCGGCCCGCCGGGCGCGGCATGCACGAGCGCATCAGTCCTGTGCACCGGCAGGCCATGCAACGAGGCCTGCCGGTCTTCAGTCCCCAGAGCCTCAAGCAGAGCTTGGAACAGCAAGCCTTCGCCGCGCACGCGATCGATGCCGCCGTGGTCGTCGCCTATGGGCTGATTCTACCCAAGCCGGTTTTGCAAGCTCCGCGTCACGGCTGCTTCAATCTGCACGCCTCCGCCTTGCCACGCTGGCGCGGCGCGGCGCCGATCCAGCGGGCAATCATGGCCGGCGACTTGGAGACCGCGGCAGCGATCATGCGCATGGACGAAGGCTTGGATACAGGGCCGGTCTGCCGGCAAGAACGCGTGCCGATCGGCCCCGACATGACCGCGGGCGACTTGCACGACCTTCTGGCCGCGCACGGCGCGGACCTGATGGTTGCGGTGCTCGCCGAGCTAAGCGCTGGCCGGCTCGTGTGCGCGCCGCAGCCGGCGCAAGGGGTGACTTACGCGAGCAAAATCGACAAGGGCGAAACGCGCATCGATTTCGGGCGACCGGCACGTGACGTCCACAATCACATCAGGGGCTTGTCGCCATCACCAGGGGCGTGGATTGAGATCGCAGCCGGGCGCCAGGGCGAGCGCATCAAGGTGCTGCGGACCGGCCTTGCCGATGGCACCGGCACACCCGGGACAATCATTGGGTTAACGGAAGGGCTGGTGGTGGCCTGTGCACAAGGCGCGATTTGCATTTCGGAAATCCAGCGCCCGGGCAAACGACCGATGCCGGCCGCTGCTTTCCTGCGCGGCTTTCCGGTCAGCCTCGGAACATCTGTGAGCCCCCATTAAGCAAGGTC
>Ga0075423_10002827_pt1 | contig 15875 bp, 6 predicted proteins | sample SoiMethybrSBSTD2_FD_80114 | JGI IMG/M metagenome (GOLD analysis project Ga0075423, IMG submission 80114) | Bulk soil microbial communities from a Populus tree surrounding site in Tennessee, USA - Soil MetaG P. TD hybrid SBSTD2 | ecosystem: Environmental > Terrestrial > Soil > Tree plantation...
GAGGAGATGCCGGAGCGGCCCGCGAAGGTCGTCGGAGAGATTCGCGGTCCACGTAACCGCCGGTAAAGCTTCCGCCGACCAATCCTCAGCCGGACGCCTTCCTCAGGGCAAATTCGATCGGACATTGCATTCTGCACGGGGCCGCGCGGCACGCGGAACGCGCGTGAATCGACCCGGTTGCAAGCCATCCCGTGAGTGAGGCTTCCTCACGCGGCCGGCGCCTCGCACCACTGCCCACCATGGCATGCCTCTTGCGGTCCGGGGTCTCGCTAACTCCCTGCGATTCAAAGGGACGCAGGTTCCGTACCCCTCAGCCATCCGAGGCCCATGCCGTCGTTCACATACCGACGTCGTTATCGCGCGTTCCCCAAGCGACGCTCTTCGCGCGCGCGCGCGGTGGCCCGGTGCGCCGCGGCCGCGCTGGGCGCGGCGCTCGTGTGCTCGATCTTCGTGGCCCGCGCCCGAGCGGGCGCGGGCTCGGGATCGGCCACGATCACGCCTCCGGACACGGTCCAGGCGGGCGCCGCGGGAACCTGGATGTTCACGTACGTCGCCGCGGAGAATTTCCAGCTCTCCGTGGGCGGAACGATCGACATCGTCATCCCCGGCGGATGGTCGCCGCCCCAGATCACCGACCCGGGCGCCTCCGGGTACGCGGCCTGGTCGAACGCACGGATCGATTCGGTCACGGTCTCCGGGCAGAACATCCGGATCCATGCCGGCGGTCTCGTCCCGGTCCTCGCCGGTGACTCGCTCGTCATCGCCTACGGGGCGGGCGGCGGCCCGGCCTCCGCCGTCGCCCAGACGATGGCGCCCGGCACGGTCGTGTTCCTGGTCTTCAGCGACCCGCAGTCGAGCGGCTTTCCCCTCGAGATCCAGAGCAGCCCGTTGCTCTCCGTGGCCTCGGGGCCCGTGGCGTCCGTGCGGGTCATCGACGGGAACGGGGATGCGGTCGACACCCTCACACGCACCACCGACCAGGACACCACGCAGCTCTTCCTCCGCGGCTACGACACCTACGGCAACCCGGCGCGTCTCATCCGGTGCGACTGGACGCTGGACGGCGGTGTCGGCGCTCCGGTGCCCGCGAACGGCACGGGCACAGCGCTTCGCCTCGACGTCCCGGGGACGGGCGTGGTCCGCGCGGACAGCGCGGGCGTGTGGGTCGACTCGACCGGGGCCATCACGGTTCTCCACGGCGCGTACGCGGCGCTGACGATGACGGCCGCCTCCTCCGCGACGGCGGGAACCGGCTTCGCGGTGACGGCGGAATCGCGCGACCAGGATGGAAACACGGTCTCGGACGGTCCCGGCTCGGCGGCGGCGGTTCGGTTCGTCGCGTTCGCCGATTCCACCGGCCCCGCGGCCGCGGATCCTCGGTTCGTGAATCCGGACGCCGCGCTCTCGAGCGGCGCCACGTCCGGGGCGCTCACGGCGCGGAACGCGGGGACCTTCTGGGTCGCGGTCACGGACACCGCGGCCGGATTCACGTCGGAGCGGCACCGCGTGGACATCGCCCCGGCGGGTCCGGATCACCTCGCCCTCGACCCGGACACGCTCCGCCTCACGGCGGGAGTGCCGGATAGCGTCACCGTGCGGGTCCTGGACGTGTTCGGGAATCGCATCGCGGTTCTCTCCGACGAGACCCTGACCCTCTGGACCGACCGCCCGAACGGCACGTTCCGGAAGCTCGGGGGCGGGACCCCGATCTTCGAGATCACGGTTCCGGCCGGATCCGATTCCGCCCGGTTCACGTTCACCGACACCCGGACCACGACCGCGGAAGGCCGGATTCGCGCCATCGACGCGAATGGGCAGCCGCCCTTCCTCGGGACCGCGGGCGCGCCCGTCTTCACGGCTCCCGCCGTTCCCGCGACGATCGCGCTCACCGCGACGCCCGACACGCTGATCGCGAACGGCGTGGACTCGTCGCTCGTCCTGGGGCATGTCTCGGACGCGTTCGGGAACGCGGTCGCGGCGGGAGAGCGGTTCACCTTCACGGGCTCTTCCTCGCCGCGGATCGATCCCGTCACCGACGACGATCCGGGTGCCGCGGGCTTCCAGCTCCTCGCGGATTCGACCGGCGCGGTGCGGGGCTTCGCGCGCGCCGGGACGCAGGCGGGCGCGGCGGGCGCCGTCGTGACGGCCGAGCGGGCGGGCCCGGGCGGACCCGCGACGGCCACGGCATCGATCCGTCTCCTGGCCGGCCCGCCCGCGGGCGCGATCACCCTCGGCGCTCCGGCCGACTCTCTCGCCGCGGACAGCGTGGCCACGCTCGCGATCGGCGCCGCCTCGCTCCACGACGCGCGGGGCAATGCGGTTCAGGACGGCGAGGAGTACACGGTCGCGACGAGCCTCGGCGCGATCCAGACGGCCGACGACGATCCCGGGACTCCCGGCATCCAGGTCGCCGCCTCGGGGGGCGCGATCTCCTTCACGCTCTTCGGCGGCGACGTCCTGGGCACGGCGGTCGTGACGGCGAAGGCGGCGCGCGACACGACCTCGGCGGGCGCCCGGGACATCCGTCTCGTACCCGGGAGCGTCAGCGGATCGCGCTCCTCGGTCACCGCCACCTCGCCCGCGCCGGTCGGAGCGTCGGGGAGCGTGGTCTCGGTGACGCTGCGGGACAGCCGGGATCATCCGCTCCCCGGCGTTCCCGCTTCGTCCGTCGCGGCCACGCTGACCGGCCTCACCGCGAGCGTGAGCCCGCTGGCGCCCGGCACCGACCCGTCGGGCCGGATCGACTTCCGCGCGACCACCTCGACCGCGGACACCGGATTCGTGCACGTGACGGCGGGCGGCGTGCCGCTCCTCGACCAGCCCGCGATCGTCTTCACCCCCGGACCGATCGATCACTACACGATCGCAGGGCCGGCCGGGCCGCTCACCTCCGGGGCCGGGATCGCGCTCGCGGTGAGCGCCTTCGACAGCTTCGGGAATCCGCTGCCCCAGGAGAGCGGGGAGGTGCTGACCCCCACGGTCACCTCGGGCGCCGCGACCGTGCCTCCGTCGGTCACGCTCTCGAATGGATCCGCCTCGATTCCGGTCACGCCGACCCAGGCGAGCCCGCTCGCCATCGACGTGAGCGACGGCGTTCGCCCCACGGTCACGTACGGCCCGGTCGCGGTGAATCCCTCCGGAGCGTCCACGCTGACGCTCGCTCCCGATTCGCTCACGCTCACTCCCACGCAGGTTCGGACCGCCACGGTCACGGTGCGCGATCCCCAGGGGAACCCGATCCCCGGGCACGCGGTCACCTTCTATCTCGGAGGGCCGAGCGCCGCGGGGACGCTGGAATCGAACGGCGGCACCTCCGGAGGTCCCGGCTCGCAGAGCGGCGTCACCAATGTCTCCGGCAAGCTGGCCGTGCGCTACCGCGCCCCTTCGAGCGCGCCGGCGAGGGATTCCTTGTTCGTCAGCGACGGATCGCTCACGGCGGTCGGCATCCCCGCCCGCATCGATCCCGGCCCGACCGCTTCGCTCCGCGTGACCCCGGCCTCGCGCGCCTGGACGGCCGGCCAAGCCGAGAGCGTCCTGGTCCAGGCACTGGACTCGTTCGGGAACCTCGTCACGTCCGACAACGCCACCGTCACGATGCGTCCCGCGGGCTCGGCGACGTGGAATCCCACGTCGGGTCCGCTCACTGTGGGCGTCTTCGTGGCGATGGGGCGGGACACCGTGGTCGAGTCCGTGACGATCGGCGCGGATCGCGCGGGAGGCGGAAGCGGCTCGGGAGGGAGCGTGTCGGTGGGTCCGGCCGCGCCCGCGGGAGCGATCCCCATCGCCGCGACGCGCGACAGCCTGACCGCGGACGGTCGGAGCGCCTCGACGGTGACGTTCGGCCCGGTGCGGGACGGATTCGGGAATCTGGTGACCGCGGGCACGCTGATCGGCGTCGCGGCGCAGTCGGGAACCCTCCTCGCCTCCGACGCGAGCACGGCCTTCCCGGGGCTCGATCTCGCGACGGGCGCGGACGGGCGGGCCACGGCGATCCTGATCGCCGCGAGCGCGGCGGGCCCGGACACGGTGACCGCGGCGACGCGAGCGGGCACGGCCACGGGCTCGCACGCGTTCATCTACGTACCGCCCCCCTCGCTCGCCTACGTCGCGGGCTCGCTCTCGCCCGGGGCGGTCTCGCCGGGGGCTTCGGCGACCTTCTCGCTCTCGGCGCGGAACACGGGCGCGGGCTCGATCCAGCTCGGCGCGGGATCCACGCTCTCGTTCGGCTCGGGCCCGACCACGTTCTCCGCGGCGCTCGCCTCGGGCGCGACGCTGGGACCGGGCGCGACTTCCACGCTGACGTGCGTGGCTGGCACGGTCCCCGCGGCGCTCGCTCCGGGAACGTACGCCCCCAGCTTCCGCGCGATCGGCACCGACGGGACCGGGGCCTCCTTCGACTGCTATCTCAGCCTCGCGGGCGCGCAGGTCAGCGTGCTCGGCGTGGGCGTCGCCGCCGTGAGCGCCTCTCCCGACCCGGTGCCGCTGGGTCATCCGTCCCTCTCGCTGGTCTTCGACGTCATGAACGCCTCGGGCACGCCGGGACAGCTCAGCGGCGCGAGCCTGAGCTACTCGATCGGGACCTTCATCACCGGCGCTCCCACGCCGCCCCTGGGGACCACGATCCCCGCGGGCGCGACCACGCGGTTCACGTTCCCCGCGCAGGTACCCTCGAGCGGGATTCCTCCGGGCACGACCGTGAGCGCCACCCTCCAGGCGACGGTGACCTACGCCGGAAACCCGGTCGTCGGCTCGAACGCAAGCCCCCTCGACTTTCGCGTGGTCTCCGCGGCTCAGGTCGCGTCGGTGCCGGGAAGCAGCGCGCCGGCCCGTCTCCTGCGCGGCCGGACCGCCGCCCCGAGCGTCCGCGTCTCGAACTCCGGCGCCGCGTCGTTGACGCTGAGCCGGAGCACCACGCGGCTCGTGCTGGATCTCGGCGCGACCACGCTCTCGACCGCGCTCACGGCGAACACGGCGGTCGCCGCTTCCGATCAGGCCACGCTCGCCTTCGATTCGCTCGCGGTGCCGGCGGCGACGCCGAAGGGGCGCTACCGCGCGCGGCTCTTCCTCGACGGCGTGGAGTCCGGGCAGGCGTTCGCGGACACGGTTCCATTCGCCCCGGACAGCCTCGACGTCCTGGATCCAGCGTTCCTCTCGGTGGTGGCCGGCTCCCTCGTCCCCGGCACCGTCAGCGCGGGTCAGGCCCGTCCGCTCACGCTCGCGCTGCGGAACACCGGAGACGTCCCGTTCAAGCTCGACGCCTCGACCGCGCTCCGCTTCGGCCCGCCGGTTTCCGTCACGCGCGCCCTGGGGTCGGCGCCCACCCTGAACGCGGGGCAGTCGATCCCGCTCACGTTCGCGGGGGGCCCTCTGGGGTCACCCTCCTCGCCCGGCGACGCCGCGGGGGCGCTGGACGTCTTCGGCCTCGAGGACGGGGTGGCGCGGGCGCAGAGCCTCGCGTCGGACACGCTCCACGCCATGCCTCCGGCGGTGCTCGCCTTCGTGGCCCGCTCCACGGCGCCGAGCCAGACGCGTCCGGGACAGACCATCGACGTCACGCTCGACGTCCGGAACACGGGCGGCTCCTCGTTCACGCTCGATCCCGCCGCGTCCCGCATGACCGTGACCGACGGCACCGATACCATGACCGGTTTGGCCACGGGAGCCCCGATCGCGCTGGCCCCGAGCGCCACCACCACGCTGAGCTTCCCTTCGGTCTCGGTTCCGGCGGCGATGGCGAGCCAGCCCTACCGGGTGGATCTCGCCCTCCAGGGGACCGAGTGGGGCCTCGCGGGAACCGCCCCGGTTTCTTCGCCGGACAGCGAGCTCGTCGTGCTCGATCCTCTGGCCGCGATCCAGGCCCGCGCCGTCGACGTCGCCCCGCCGATCCAGGTCGCGGCGGGAGGCGCTCCCGTCCGGGTCTGGGGCCTGGAGCTGGTGCCGCTCGCGGCCACGGGGAGCGCGGTCGCCGACTCGCTCCGGTCGGTCGCGATCACGGTGCTCAGGGACGGATCTGCGAGCCCGGCGCCCGCGGGGGCAGTCTCCTCGATCGTGCTTCGTGACGGGGCCGGGACGCTGCTCGCCCAGAGCACTCCGGGCGCATCCGCTCCCAACCCGGTGAGGCTCACGCTCGCTCCTCCGATCGCGCTGGGCAACGCGCCCGAATCGCTCTTCGTGGAGGCTGCCTTCCCCGCGGGCACGGCCGCGCAGCGCGTCGCCTTCCGCCTCGCCCAGGCCACCGACGTCGTCGCCGTGGACGTGTTCACCGGCGGGGTCATCCCGGTCGTCGCGGGCGGGGGGCTTCCGTTCCTGGCCATGACGTCCGCGGACATCACGCTCTTCGATCGTCCGCACGGCTACCCCAATCCGTTCCACGCGGGGAGCGAGGCGATCTGGCTGTCCTACGTGCTCGGACAGGACGCGGCGGTGAAGGTCTCGATCTATACCCTGTTCGGCGATCTTGTCCGCGAGATCTCGCTGGGCGCAGGCGCGCGCGGGGGCGCGTCCGGGCTGAACGAGGTGCCGTGGGACGGCCGGAACGGAAAGGGCGAGCTGGTGCGTCCCGGGGTCTACGTGGCGAAGATCGACGGGCCGGGCGTGAGCGAGCGAATCAAGGTGGGGGTGACCCGATGAGGCGGCGCCGGCGTATCCCCGGGCGGCGCGTCGCGCGCGCGCTGATCGCGGGGTCGCTCTTCCTGGCCGCGCTCTTCGGCGCCCGCGCCCGGGCCTCCGGTCAGACGGCCGGCACGTCGAATCTCCTCTCGACTCCCGCGGGATGGCCGACCACCGGCACCGCGAGCGGCTTCACCGGGACGGCGCAGGATCCGATGGCGATCTACGTGAACCCCGCCGGGCTCGCGGCGCAGGACGAGCGCTCCCTCCTCCTGCACCACGGCCTCCTGCCCTTCTCGACGTCCTGGGACCTGGCGGCCGTCTCCTATCCGGTGCCCGGGCTCGGCGGGATCGGGCTCGGATTCGCCCGGCTGGGCACGGGAGGGATCGAAGGCTACGACGCGCAGAACCGCCCGACCGGCTCGATGAACTATCGCGAGACCGCCGCCGCCGTGAGCGTGGCGCGCCGTGTCCGCGATCCGATCTGGGCAGGCGCCACGTTCAAGATCCTGGGACAGTCGCTCGGCGATCTCTCCGCTTCGGCGCCCGCGCTCGACCTGGGCGTGCTGGCCCGGCCCTCGGCGCTCCGGGGCGGCCAGGTCGGACTCTCGGTTCAGAACGTCGTGGCGGGCTCCCTGGACCTGGGAGGCACGGTGCCCGCGCTCGACCGCTCCTTCCGGCTCGGGCTGGGGAGCCCCGAGTGGCGCCTCAACGCGCTCACCGGAGGACGTCTCGTCCTGGATCTCGCGACGCGCGGCACGGAAGGCATGAAGCCGCATGTCGGGGCCGAGATCACGCGCGCGGGGCTGGGCTCGGTGCGCGCGGGTTACGCGAACGGCGGGCCGGTGCTCGGGCTCGGGCTCCGGTTCCGGCGCTATGGATTCGATTACGCGTACCAGAGCGGCGGCCTTACGGCCACGCAGCAGTTCGCCTTCCGCCTCAACTGGGGCGTGCCGCTGAGCCAGTACGAGGCGCACCGGATGGCGGAGCTCCGGAAGGCCGCGGAGGATTCGCTGCGGGCGCTCCACGCAGGTGAGATCGCGCGCGATCGCGCGAGGGCCGACGCCGCCGAGCGGGAGGGGAACTGGGAGGAGGCGCTCGTGCTCTGGCAGGTTCTCGAGCGCTCCGATCCGGGTCGGTCGACGTACGGCCAGCGCGCGGAGCGGGCGCGGAGCGAGATCCAGCGGAGCGCCCAGGCCTCGATCGAAGTCGAGGGCCGGAAGAAGCTCGCGCTGGCCCTCGCGGATCTGGCCCGCCAGGCGCTGACCCGCGGCGATGCCGAGGAGGCCACGGGGCTCCTGCGCGGCATCACCGAGGGGAGCGAGGCCGCCTCGGCCATCGGCCGCGACACCCTGGCCACGCTTTCGCGCGACGTCGCGCGGATCCGTGACCTCGCCGCCGCCCGGGCGCTGGCGCGCGCCGACTCGCTGAAGGCCCAGGGTCGCGTGTTCGACGCGGCGCAGCAGGTCGCGATCGCGCTCCGCCTCAATCCGGACGATCCTCGGGCGAAGGCACGCTGGAGCGACATGGAGGCGACGCTCGCGAAAAGCGCGGCCGAGGTGCAGAGCTTGAGCCGGAAGCTCGCGGCCCTCACGACGCTGAACGAGGTCGCCCGCGCCTTTGCCGAGGGCCGCTACCAGGACGCGGGCGCGGCGGCGCAGCGCGCCCTCACCCTCGATCCGCAGAGTGCCGAGGCCAAGGACTGGCGCGACCGCATCCAGCGCAGGCTCTCGACGCCCAAGCCCGAGCTGGATGCCCGCATCAAGCAGCTCTACATCAAGGGCATGGAGGCGTTCACGGCGGGGGACTACAAGGAGGCTCTGGAGAACTGGGAGCAGATCCTCGTCCTCGATCCTTTGAACGAGAGCGCGCGCCGGAACGTGCTCGAGGCGCGCGAGCGAATGAAATCCGAGGCCCGCCGGTGAGCCCGAGCGCGGGTCCGACCCGCCGCTTCCAGCTCCGCGTCCCCGCCGAGGACCGGCATCTCGCCGAGATCCGCGACTTCATCCAGGAGGTCGGGGAGAAGATCCAGATTCCCGGGAAGATCCTCGCCAACACGAAGCTCGCCGTGGACGAGGCCTGCACCAACGTCGTGAAGCACGGATACAAGGGAATGTCCGGCTTCATCGAAGTGGTCGTGACCGGGAACCAGCGCGAGTTCTCGATCGAGATCCGGGATCAGGGCGAGAGCTTCGACCTCCGCAACGTCAAGAGCCCGGACCTCAAGATGTACGTCGAGACCCGGAAGCGCGGCGGCCTCGGCGTCTTCCTCATGAATCAGCTCATGGACGAGGTGCGCTACCGCGGCGGCGCGGACGGCAACGTCCTCACCATGTCCAAGCACTTCGGGAGGCAGCGCCGCCGGAAGGGCAAGGGCGCCCGGCCCCGCTCGCCGCGATTCGCGTACACGCTCCAGGCCTTCGCCGCGATGACCTTCCTCGTCGTGGGCGCGTTTCTGGTGATCCACGCGCGGCAGACGCAGAGCCTGCGCCAGGAAGTCGTGGCCCAGGCCCGGAGCGTGGCTCGGAGCCTGGCCCAGCCCGCGGCGGATCTCCTGTCGCGACCGGAGCCGATGTCCATCGAGCAGACCCTCCTGAACCAGTCGATCCGGGCGGCGCTCAAGGCGAATCCGGAGTACGTCTCGGCGCGCGTGCTCGACACGGCCGGGCGCATCTGGGGCAGCAACCGGTTCGAGGAGCTCTTCACCACCGAGCGGGCCGGGCCGCACCCCAGCTCGGGCGCGGGGCTCGGAGGACGGTGGGCGCCTCCGGACTACGCCGTGAGCGACGGCGTCGGCACGGTCGTCGAGCCGGTGCGCGCGGGGACGACCGGGAAGGCGATCTCCACGATCCTGGGCTACGTGGAGGTCGGGATCAGCGAACGCGCCATCGGAGCGCGCATCGGCGCGGCCCGCGCCGAGCTGGCCGGGATCGCGCTCCTCACGCTGCTCGTGGGGTGCGGGCTCTCGGTGCTCCTCATCGGAGTTTTCGTGCGGCCGATCCAGGTGCTCTCCGAGAGCGTCCGCGCCATCGGCGAGGGCACGATGATGGCGGAGGTCGGCGGCTCGGGGAACGAGGAGATCGACGAGATCGCCCGCGCCTTCAACGAGATCACCGCCAAGTTCCGCGCGGCGCAGGGGAATCTGGTCGAGCAGGAACGCCTTCAGAAGGAGATGCAGGTCGCGCAGGAGATCCAGCAGAGCCTCCTTCCGCGCCACGTGCCGGAGCTCGAGGGCTACGAGATCGGCGCCCTCTACCGCGCGGCCAAGGAGGTCGGCGGCGACTACTACGACTTCGTGCAGGTGGACGAGCGCACGGTCGGGGTCGTGGTCGCGGACGTCTCGGGCAAGGGCGTGCCGGGGTCTCTGGTCATGACCATGATCCGGACCGCGCTCCGCATGGAGGCGCGCGGGAATCGCTCCGCCTCCGACGTCATGGCGCGGATGAACACGTTCGTCACCGAGGACATGAAGAAGGGGATGTTCGTCACGATGTTCTACGTGGTGCTGGATTCGGTGAATCGGGTCGTCACGTACGCGAGCGCGGGGCACAATCCGATGATCCTCTACCGCGGCGAGACCGACGCCACCTACTTCCTGAAGCCCAAGGGTATCCCGGTGGGCATCGACGCGCCCGACGCGGATCTGTTCCGGCGCACCATCTCCGTCGAGCGGCTCACGCTGAAGCAGGAGGACATGCTGGTCATCTACACGGACGGCATCACCGAAGCCATGAATCCCGCCCGGGAGCAGTTCGGCGAGTCGAGGCTCCTCGCGGCGATCAAGAAGTACGGCCACCTGTCCGCGGAGGAGTTCTCCCGCGAGCTGGACCGCGAGATCACCGAGTTCACGCTGGGCGCCCTGCAGAACGACGACATTACCCTCGTCGCGATCAAGGAGAAGGTGCAGCCCGAGGAGCGCCTGGAGTCGAAGCGCCGCGAGCTCTTCCGATTGATCGAGCAGGAGGGCGTTCCGGTCGCCGAGGCGTGCGAGCGGCTGCACGTGGCCCCGTCGACCTACTACCGCTATCGCCGGCGTGTCGCCGAGGTCGGCGGCGAGGAGGGGCTGAAGAGCACCCGGCCTCGCGCCGCCATGGCCCGGGCAAGCCTCGAAGAGGAGGCAGCCATCCTGGCGCTGGTCAAGGTCGAGCCGCTTCTGGGGGCCAAGCGGGTCGCGGAGATGCTCCGGACGACGAGCAAGGCGGGGGCCGGCCTGACCCCCGCCGCCGTCTACGCAACTCTTAGAAAGAACGGGCTTAACACCCGGGAAAAAAGGCTTGAGTTCGCCCAGAACGGAGACGATAGACGTATGGCAAGGCTGGCCCAGGCTCTGTCCCAGACCACCCGGGTCGACCGCGCTCCAGAAGGACAAGGAGGGGGAGAATGAAGGGAATCGACGTCTACGTCGAAGAGGCGCCGCAGAACCGTGGTGTCTCCATCTTGCGCGTTTCGGGGTACGTGGACACCACGACGAGCCCCGATCTGGAGCGCCGTCTCCAGGCCTTGCTCCGGGAAAAACGCTTCCACGTGGTGGTCGATCTGTCGCGCGTCGAGTACATCTCGAGCGCCGGATGGGGCATCTTTATCAGCGAGATCCGCGAGATCCGCGAGCACGGCGGTGACCTGAAGCTCGCCGGGATGGTCCCCGACGTGCGCGAGGTCTTCGATCTCCTGGAATTCGAGAACATTCTGCAAAGCTACAGCGACGCCGACCTCGCCGTGGCCTCGTTCGGACCCATCGTGCCCGCGAACGTGGAAAGCCACCCGGCTCCGGCCCCTCCGCGGCCCCGCGACACGGGTCTGGACGACGGCACGTTGCGGCGGAGCGAGACGGTGCTCTCGGACGAGGATCTGGTGCGGGAGATCGCCCGCAAGCATCCCGACTACGGCCTCATGCGCATCCAGAAGGAGCTCCGGCGCCCGGAGCTGGGCGGCCGGGAGATGAATCCGGTGCAGCTCTACGTTCTCCTCCGTAAGCTCGAGCTCGACACGAGGGAGCGTCGGGAAGCGTTCGCGAAAGGCGCGCCGACGAGAGGCTGAGCGACGCCGGGTCCTTGTTTCCGTCACACGCCGCTCGTTCGTTTTCTCTTGACGCCGTTCGCGTCTCCCTCTAGTTTCACGGACGCGACCCCCCGGTACCACGCCTCCGATCCCGTTCCCGCGCTCCAGTCGAGTCATGTATCGCGAGTAGAATCGTCCCGAGGCACCATTCGTGAACGTCACGCTCTCGTCCGGTCCCAATCTGGTCGCGCTCCTGCTCCTCGTCGGCGCGGTCGCGCTCGGGCTCGCGCTCTACCTCACGCGCTACCCGGCTCTCTCCCCACGGAAGCGCGCCCTGCTCGTCGTCGTCCGCACGATCACTCTGCTCGCGCTCCTCTTCGCCTCACTCTCGCCCCTGGTGCGCTACGCGACCGCCTCGCGCGAGCGGAATCGCATGCTCATCCTCGTGGACCATTCCGGAAGCATGGAGGTGCGGGACGGGGACGCCTCCGGGAGGACCCGGCAGGAAGTGGCCGACAGCGCCGCGTCGGCCGTCGCGGCCCAGCTGGGAAGGCGCTATGACGTGCGCGTCGCGGCCTTCGACACGCAGCTCGGTGCGATCGGGAAGCCTGATTCCTGGAAGCACGCGGCGCCGACGCGAGGGGCCGGGGAGACGGCTCTGGGAGACGCGCTGCGCGAGGCGCTCGATCGGATCGACCCGGACTCCCTGGCCGCGATCCTCGTCCTGAGCGACGGCGCGGTGAACCGCGGGGAGGACCCGGAGCGCGTGCTGGAATCCACGGTGCCCGCGTTCGGGCTCGTTACGGGCTCGGCGAGCGAGCCTCCCACGACCGGGATCGCCGGCATCGATGTCCCGAGCGAGGTGGTGACCGGCCGCCCGGCGGTGCTCACCGTCACGCTCCGTCACGGCTCCCGCGCCCCGGCGCGCGGCGCCGCGCGTTTGAGTGAAGGCTCGCGCGAGCTGGGCCGCGCCTCCTTTGCCCTCGACCGGCCCGCTTCGCTGACCCGGATCGCGATCCCGTTCACCTTGACCGAGCGCGGAAAGCATTTTCTCACCGTGAGGCTGGACAGCCTCGCGGGGGACCGGATCACCCAGAACAAGAGACGCCTCGTCGCGGTGACCGCGAGGCCGGCCAAGCATCTCGTGCCGATCCTGGCCACGGGCTGGGACTGGGATCTCCGCTCCCTGGCGCGCGGCGTCCAGGAGGACACGTCCTGGGCGGTCCAGCGCCTCACACCGTCGGGCCCCGCGGCGGCTTCGATCCTGGCGAGCGGTACGGAGCCGCTCGCCCGGGCGCTGGCCGACGTGGACGTGGCGGTCGCGCGTTACGATTCGCGCACGCTCACGCCCGAGCGGAGCGCCGAGATGCTCCGCTTCCTCGATCGGGGAGGAGGTGCGCTCCTCTGGATCGACCCGGTGAACCGGCCCCCCGCCGCCGGTCCGCTCCCAGCGGCGCTCGGACTCGAGTGGCGCGATTCCCAGCGCCCGATGGAGCCCTCGGCCGGGATCGAGCTGACCCCGGCGGGCCGCGCACACGAGGTCTCGCTCCTCGGCGGCGACGCGGCCACCGCGACCGCGACGTGGCGGGCCCTTCCGCCGGTGCAGGTGCCCGCGGTGCTCGGCTCCACCGGAGCGACGCTCGCTCCACTCCTCGTGGCGCGCTTCGGGAACGAGACCGTTCCCATTCTCTTCGCCGGGAAGGTCGGTCTCGGTCGCGTGGCCGTGCTGAACGCGAGCGGAGTCTATCGCTGGGGCCTGACCGCGGCCGGCCTCGCCGGAGGCGCGGGCATCGAGCCCTCGTTCTTCGGCGGTCTGATCACGTGGCTCTCCCAGAGCGCGGACGATCGTCCGGTTCGAATCGACGCTCCGGATCTCACCCCGGCGGAGCGGCCGATTCCCGTGCGCCTCGCCCTCTCGAACCCGGCGCTCGCCGGCGGCGCCCGCGCGACCGTCGTGGCCCGGGGGAGCGACGGGAAAGGCACGGGGACCCCGGTCGCGCTCGGCGCCTCCCCGCAGGGGGATTTCGCGGGCTCGATCGCGCTCCCGGAGGGGATCTATCTGCTGCGCGGGCGGGTGGAGCGCGCGGGGCGTGTCCTCGGCAGCGACAGCGTGCGCGTCGCCGTGGGAGAGCAGGGCGTGGAGTTCGAATCGCTCCAGGCGGATCCCTCGACGCTGGATCGCTTGGCGTCCCGTTCGGGCGGTGAAGCGGCGCCCGTGAGCCGGCCGGAGCGCGTGCTGGCCCGCCTTCGCTCCCCGGACGTCGCGAAGGCGAGAATGGTCGAGCTCGATCTCTTCCACAACGTTTCGCTCTTCGTCGTGCTCGTGCTGGGCGCGACCGCCGAGTGGATTCTGAGAAAGAGGTTCCATCTGCTGTAAGGCGCTCGTCCCCGACCGCCCCGAATCGCTCTCGTCCTCTCCCCAGCCTCCCTTCGAGAAGGGAGACATTCGTGCCGGACACCGCCGCCGTTCGGGCTCGATCCGCCGCGCCGCTCGTGTTGGGTCTGCTTCTCCTCGGCGCGACACGAGCGGGCGCCGATCTCCTCCTGAACGAAGTCCTCTACGATCCGGACGGCCCCGATGAGGGTCTCGAGTTCGTGGAGCTCTGGAATCCGGATTCCATCGCGCGCTCGCTCGACGGGGTGCTGGTCGAGGCCGGGGACGGGTCGCGACCGGGAACGTGGACGCCCCTCTTCAGCGGGACGGCCGGTGACTCCGTGCCTCCGGGCGCCGCGTGGCTCATCGAAGGCACGGCGCTGCGCGCTGCCATCCAGAACGGACCCGACGCGCTCCGGCTCACGCGGGAAGGGGTGCCGCTCGACCTCCTCGGCTATGGCGCGCTCACGGCGCCCGAGCTCTACCGGGGTTCGCCCGCCGTGGACGTCCCTTCGGGCCAGAGCCTCGCCCGAGTACGGGACGGAGAGGACACCGGCTCGAACGCTTCGGACTGGGCGGCCGAGCCGGAGCCCACGCCGGGCCGCGCCAATCATCCAACCCTGCGCCTCACGATCGCGCGCGGAAGCGCGAGGCTCGATCCCGAAACTCCGTGGCCTGGGGAGGCCTCGACACTCTCGCTCCTCGTCCGCAACCGGGGAAGACTCGCGGTCGAGGCGGAGCGATGGGAGGTGCTGGCCTCGATCCGCCGCCCCGAGGCCCCCGACACCGCATGGTCCCGTTCTCCCGCGGCGCTGGCGCCCGGAACCGCCCTGACCCCGGGCGACAGCGCGATCGTGCGCTGCCCCCTCCTCGCGCCCGCGGAGGGACGATTCGACCTTCGCGTGATCCTCCGCGCTCGCGCCGAGAGCGACGCGATCGCGATCGGGGACACGATCCTCCTCCGCTCGCGCTCCGGCGCGGGGCCGCTTCTCGTGAACGAGATCGCGTTCCGCGACCGAGGCGCCGGGGAATGGGTCGAGCTGATCGCGCGCGAAGCCGTTTCCGACCTCGGCGCCTACTCGCTCTCGGACGCGGGGGGACGCGCCTACCGGATCGAACCAGGGTCCGCCTCCCGAGGCGCAGGCGCCGGCCAGCTCTTCGTCCTCGCGGAATTCCCCGTTCGGGTGCGGGATGCCTATGGCGTCCCCGAGAACCTCGTGCTCGGGTGCGCCGGCGGATGGCCGGCGCTCAACGACACGGATGATGACGATGGGATCGCCGATCGTGTCCGGATCCTCGACGGTGACGGCATCGCCGCCGACGCGGTGCCGTACCGCGCCGGAACGGTCGAGCGTGGCGGCTCCCTGGAGCGATTGGGCGCGTCGTTGCCCAGCACCTCGCCGAATTCCTGGGCGGAATCCATCGATCCCTTCGGCGGGACGCCGGGACGCCCCAACTCGATGCACGCGCCCTCGCCCGAAGGGGCATCGGACCGGCTCCTCGTGGCCAGCCCGCGCGTCCTCCGCCGCCGACCCGGGGCACCGGTCGAGCCGATCGTGCTCTCGTTCGGCGCGGTCGCGCGCGGCGCGCGCGTGCGCGTTCTCGTCCACGACCTCCTCGGCAGAACGCGCAGGCACCTGATCGAGGGGCACCGCGTCCTCGGGCCGGCGGCGTTCGTCTGGGACGGGCGCGACGACCGCGGCGCTCCCGTTCCGGCCGGGGTCTATATCGCTCGCGCGGAGACGATCCCCGACGGCGCGGAGCCGGCCAGGAGCGGCAATCTCGCGCTCACGGTGATCGAGCGATGAGGGCCGCCCTCCTGGCGTGCGCGATCGCCGCGCTCGCGACCTTCCTCGGGCCGCCTCGCGCCCGCGCCGCGTTCGAGCTGCGCGAC
>Ga0075423_10002828_pt1 | contig 15873 bp, 14 predicted proteins | sample SoiMethybrSBSTD2_FD_80114 | JGI IMG/M metagenome (GOLD analysis project Ga0075423, IMG submission 80114) | Bulk soil microbial communities from a Populus tree surrounding site in Tennessee, USA - Soil MetaG P. TD hybrid SBSTD2 | ecosystem: Environmental > Terrestrial > Soil > Tree plantation...
ACCGTCGCGCCCCGGGCGGCCACGTCCAACGCGATGCGGCGACCGAGCCCGGAGGACGCCCCGGTGACGACGGCGATCGAACCCGGGAAGTTGAACGTCGTGTCCACTGCTTTGTCTCCTCCCTGCCCGTCGTTGTCAGGTGAAGGGTCAGGGGTAGGCCTCAGGCAGCGGCTTTCTCCGCCGTCGCGTGATCGATCTCGTCGTAGGCAAGGAGCTCGCGGCCCGCCACCATCGCGGCGCGGTCGTCCCATGCCGCGACGGGGGAGAGGTTCCGCCGGGCGAAGCGCACGCCCACCAGCGCCTTGTGCGGATCCTCCGCCGACTGCTCGAGCAGCAACGCGGCGGAGACGGTGCGGGCGAGCTGGGTCGTGATGCGCGCAGCACGCGCTTCGGCGAGATCGGCGTCGAGCGAGGGAAGCTCGTCGATGCGGCGTTCCAGCTCCTGACGACCTGCGCCGACGGTGGAGACGGCGTCGGCGACGTATTCGGGCCCGGCAGCGGCCGCATCGATCGCCCGGTCGATTCGCGCCAACGCAGCCTCGTGGGCGGTGTCGCGGCGGATGGCGCGCAGGACGTCGAGCTGGCAGATCTGCTCGGTGCCCTCCCAGATCGGGTGGCACTGCGCATCGCGTAGCTGGCGCGTGAGCGGCCAGTCCTCGCAGTACCCGTTGCCGCCGTGCAGCTCGACAGCCTTGCTCGCGGCCTCGACGCCGAACCGGCACAGCCGCACCTTCGCCGCCGGGACGAGAATGCGCCGGAGGCGGTCGCCGTCGCGCGAGCGGGCCGCCGCCGCGCATTCGAAGCCGAGCGCGAACGCAGCCTCGAGCTCGGCGAGGAGGTCGACGAGCTGCTCGCGGATCAGGGGAAGGTCGACGAGCAGCCGGCCCTTCGCCCTCCGGTGATGGGCCCAGATCGTGCCCTCGAGGAACGAGCGGCGGGCGATGCCCAGACCCATGAGCGCGACGCCGAAGCGGGAGCCGTTGACCATCTCCATCATCCGGCCGAGCCCGCCGGCGTCCGAGTCGGAGCCGCCCCCGTCGCTCGGGCGGGTCGCGCGCAGCGCGTAGCCGAGGGCGTCATGGAACTCGACCTCGCCCGTCGGCACGCTCTTCGTGCCCAGCTTGGGCTTGAGCCGGCGCATCGAGATGCCGTTGCGGGAGCCGTCCTCCCGCTCCTTGGGAACCAGGTAGAGGCCGAGGCCTGCAGGACCATCGGGGGCGCCCTCCGGACGCGCCAGCATCACGATGGCGGCGCCGTCGATGTTGGAGCAGAACCACTTCTCGCCGTTGATCAGCACGCGGCCGTCGCCGACGTCACGCGCCGTGCAGTGCACCGTGTGGCCGAGGTCCGAGCCACCGTCGCGCTCGGTGAGGAACATCGACCCGTCGACGCCGCCGTCGAAGCTGTCGCCGCGCAGGCCGGGCAGGAGCGCGTCGCGCACGTCGGGCGGCGCGTACGCGGCGACGAGGCCGGCGACGCCGCTGGTCATCCCCAGGCTGCACACCAGGCCAGTGTCGGCTTGGGACAAGAGGTAGCTGGTGGCGGCCAGCATCACGCCGGGCGCGGGTCGGCCCCGATCGGCTTCCTCGCGCGCGAAGCCGCCGACGTACCCGCTCGCCCACAGCGCCCGCTTCGAATCGACGGCGGCGGGATGGTGGACGACCTCGTCGACCTCCTCGGCCCACTGGTCGTAGCGCCGGAGCTCCGGCGGATGGGCGTCGACGACCTCCGAGTTGGGCGCGACCCGCTCGCCGACGAGCCCGCCGAACTCTCGCAGCTTGGCGTCGGCCCACTCGAGGTCCTCGGGCGGGCAGTCTCGCCGCACGCGGGCCTGGAGGTCGGGGTCGAGGTCGTACCAGTTGTGCCCGATCGCGGAGTCGAGGGTGGCGTAGTCGATCATCGATGCTCCCGGCTGGGTCGCCTGGCGTTTCCCGTCAGCCTACGACGCTGCTAGGCATGCGCGGCGATGCACATCGAGCCGGCGGATCTCATCGAAACGAGGCTGCGCGTCGCCACCTGGAACGTGTGGTGGCGGTTCGGCCCCTGGGAGGAGCGCCAGCCCGCCATCACCGAGACCCTGCGCCGCATCGACGCCGACGTGATCGCGCTGCAAGAGGTCTGGGACATCGACGACGGGCGGGGGCTGTGTGAAGCGCTGGCGGACGCGCTCGGCTACGAGCACGTGTTCGCGTCGGGCTTCGACGCGGGGGAGGCGTCGTTCGGCAACGCGGTCCTGTCGCGATGGCCGATCGCGACGAGCGACACGCGCACGCTGCCGACCACACCGACGACCGACGAGTTCCGGGTCGCGCTCAAGGTCGATGTCGACGGCCCCCGGGGCCGATTCGAGCTCTACACGACGCACCTCAACTGGCGGTACGACGAGAGCCATGTCCGTCAGGCCCAGGTCCGCGCGCTGGCCGAGTTCGTGGCGGAGTCGGCGGGGCGCGCGTTTCCGCCCATCGTGTGCGGTGACTTCAATGCGGAGCCCGACTCCGACGAGATCCGCATGCTCACCGGCCGCGCCGCCGTGCCGGTCCCGCGCTTGGTGTTCGTGGATGCGTGGGACGTCGCCGGTGACGGGCCCGGGTTCACGTGGTCGAACGACAACGCCTTCGCCGCCCGCGACCTGGAGGCCGACCGCCGCATCGACTACGTCTTCGTGGGATGGCGGAGGGCCCGCGGAGCCGGTCACGTCGTGGATGCTCGCGTCGCCGCGATCGAGCCCATCGACGGCGTCCACCCGTCCGACCATTACGCCGTCGTCGCCGAGCTGCGGTACTAGGGAGAAGCGATGGTCGTCGATCTCGCCCCGCTGCACGTCGCGTCGGGCCAGGCACCACGGCTCGGCCGGCGAGACCCAGGTGACCGACTCGGCCTGACCGGCAAGGCGCCGGCACGAGACCAGCGCGACGCCCTGCTCGATCAGATCGAGGAGCTGCACGGACGCCTCTGGGCCGAGGCCCAGCGGAGCGTGCTGCTGGTGCTCCAAGGTGTCGACACGTCCGGGAAGGATGGCTTGATCCGCCGCGTGCTCAGTGGGATCAACCCGCAAGGCTGCTCGGTGACGAGCTTCAAGGTGCCGACCACCCTCGAGCTCGAACACGACTACCTGTGGCGCGTTCACAACGCGTGCCCGGCTCGAGGACGGCTGGGCGTGTTCAACCGGTCTCACTACGAGGACGTCGTCACGGCGCGCGTCCGCAGGATCATCGACGACGATCACTGCCGGCGCCGGTACCGGCACGTGCGCGAATTCGAGCAGATGCTTGCCGATGAGGGCACGACGGTGGTCAAGGTGTACCTGCACATCTCGCGCGAGGAGCAGCGCCAGCGGCTACAGGCGCGACTCGACAACCCGACCAAGCGTTGGAAGTTCAATCTCGACGACCTGGAAGCCCGCAAGCAGTGGGACGAGTATCAATCCGCGTACGAAGAGGCGATCACCGAGACGTCGACCGACGTCGCTCCGTGGTGGATCGTGCCCGGCGACCGGAAGTGGGTGCGGGACGTCGTCGTGGCGACCCTCCTGCTCGAGACGTTCCGCGGGCTCGATCCGCAGTTCCCGCCCGCCGACCCGTCCCTCGACGGCGTGATCGTCGATTAGCCGCTGCGACCCGTCAGACGGCGCGCCGGCGTTCTTCGTCCTCCGCGGCCGCGCGGCGGAACGCCTCGCGTGGGCGCTGCAGCGAGCCGAGGGCGACGACATCACGCGGGAACAGCATGGCAACGGTCCAGTCGAGTGCGATCCGGACGCGACGGTTCAGCGTCGGCATCTTGGCCAGGTGGTACGTGCGGTGGAGCCACCACGCCGCAAAGCCGCGGACGCGGATACGCCCGGGAAGTCGGGCGACGCCCCGGTAGCGGCCGAGCGACACGAGCTGGCCCCGGTTGTGGTAGCGGAACGGTTGCGGCGCGCGCCCCCGGGTCGAGGCGACGACGTTGCGCGCCAGCTGCTTTGCCTGGCGGATTGCGTGCTGCGCGGTGGGCGGGCACAGCCCGCCCGTCGTGAGGTCGGGTACGGCGGCGTTGTCACCGGCGGCCCAGGCGTCGGGCACGACACCGCCGTCGGCGTCGTGGACGCGCAGGTACTCGTCGCAGGTGACGCGGCCGCGGTCGTCGACGGGAAAGCCCGAGCGCGCGGCCAGCGCGTGCGGGCGCACCCCGGTCGTCCACACGAGCGTCGTCGCCGCGAACTCCTCGCCGCTCGACAGCCGCATGATGCCGCCCTCGGCCGACTCCAGACTGGTTCCCATGCGGACGTCGATCCCTCGCCGTGTCAGGCGACGCTTCGCGTACTCGGCGAGGCCCTGGTCGATCTCGGGCAGGAGGCGATCCGTGGCCTCGATCAGCACCCACCGGGCGCGCTCGCCGCGCAGCTCGCCGTAGCGTTTCAGCGCGGCGCGGCTGAGGTCCTCCAGCTCGGCGAGCGCCTCGACGCCGGCGTAGCCGCCGCCCACGACGACGAACGTGAGCAGCGCGCGGCGCCGCTCGGGGTCGGTGGTCTCGGCGGCCGCCTCGAGCCGCGCCAGGACGTCGTTGCGGAGATGGATCGCCTCGTCGATCGTCTTGAAGCCCACCGCCTGCTCCGCGAGCCCCGGCACCGGCAGCACCCGGCTGACCGACCCCGGCGCCAGGACCAGCACGTCGTAGTCGAGGTCGACGGACGAGCCCTCGAGGAGGTGGACGCGCGCCCGGTGCGCGCCGTGGTCGATCGTCTCGACCTCGCCGACGATGAGCCGGGTGCGGCGCAGGACACGTCGCAGCGCGACGAGGACGTGGCGGGGCTCGATCGTGCCGGACGCCGCCTCGGGCAGGAACGGCTGGTACTGGAGGTAGTTCTCGGCGTTCACGAGCACGATCTCGTGCTCGGGGCCGCGCAGCCGGCGCTCGATCCGCAACGCCGCGTACGTGCCGACGAAGCCGCCCCCGCACACGAGGACCCGCATATTGTGAAGGGTTTCACGAGGGTCGTCGCGGGTCAACCGGACCGTTAGGGTCCCAGCGCACGCATCGAACGGGATCGAGCGAGAAATCGAGGGAGAAGGGGAGCCGATGCCGAGTCCGGAGCAGGTGAAGGCGGCGATCGACGCGTACGTCGCTGCCTACCAGGAGAACGACCGGGATGCGTTTCTCGACGCCTTCGCCACCGACGGCGTCATCGTCGACCCGGTGGGCACTCCGGCCCACGCCGGGCGCGAGGCGAGGGGCGCCTTCTGGGACACGGTCCATCAGCTGACCGAGCGCATGACCTTCGACGTGAAGGACGTGACCGTCTGCGGGAGCGAGGCGGCCATGGTGTTCAGGATCCACGCCTCGACCGGGGATGCCGGGATCGTCCTGGACGCCGTCGACATCTTCGAGATCGACGACGACGGGAAGATCTCCTCGATGCGGGCGTACTGGGACATGAGCCGCGCCGTCCCGGCCGGCTGACCCGTTGACCAGGGCGCTTGACCGGATGGTCAACTCGACTGGTGAGGTCCCGCGGCCGTAGGCCACAATGTCTCGGCCATGCGGGTTGAGTCACGGGATTCCCTCTCGCTGAAGCCGGCCGAGCTCGACGAGTTCGGCCAGCTTCTCGTCTCGGTCGAGCTGCCCCTCAAGGACGATGCCCTCGACGACCACGTCGAGCGGTTCCCCCTCGTGACCCGGACCACCGCCGACGACGAGCTCCACGGCTTCCTCTTCGGCTCCCTCGAGCGGATCGGCGGCACCCCGTGCATCCTCTGGGGGCTCGGCGCCATCCGCCGTGGCCGCCAGGCGCGCGTCGCGCTCGACCAGCTCGTCGGCGAGCTGTACCGCCGCGCTGCCATCTCGTTCCCCGACGAGGACGTGCTCGTCGCCGGGCGCTTCGCGCATCCGTCGTCGTACGCGCTGCTCAACTCGCTCGCCGACGTGTGCCCGCGCCCGAAGTATTCGCCGACCGGCGAGGAGCGGGCGTGGGGCCGGCGGCTCGCCCGTCGGTTCGGCTGCGACAGCCGCTACGACGATCGCAAGTTCCGGCTCAAGGCGAACGGCGCCTCCGCGGCCGTGCTGCACTCGAGCGCGGTGAAGGCGGGCGGCAAGGCCGCCGCCGAGGTCGTCGGCAACGTGAAGCCCCACAAGGGCGAGGCCGTCATCGCCTTCGGTTGGGCGACGGCCGAGGCGCTGGCCGACGGACTCACGCCGCCCAAGACGCGCAAGTAGCGCTCAGCCGGCGCGGCGCGCCGCCAGCGCGGCGTCGAGCTCCGACCGCAGCTCCTCGGGCGACGTGACCGGACGCCGGCAGGCGAAGTGCTCGCAGACGTACGCGGTGGGCTTTCCGTCGACGAGCGCGCGGTCCGTGAGAAGCGGTGTGATGTCGGCGCCGACACCGGGCGCGGCACCGACCGTCACCGCGGCCGGCAACAGCCGCCCGTGCACCTCGCGCCGGAGCGCGTCGGCGCCGTCGTCGGTGTCGCCGATGACCGCCACTTCGAGCGGCGGCGTCACCAACCGCTCGAGCGCGCCGAGCAGGTACGCGAAGGCGCTCGCGTGCTCGGCGAGCACGGCGCCGAGCAGCCGAAGCACCTCCTCGGCTGGCACCTCGTAGCGACCTACCCCCGTCAGCGCGGCCAACCGGAGCAGCCCATTGGACGCGAGCGAGTTCTCGGCCGGGGTCGCGTTGTCCTGGTACTCCTTGGGTCGCACGATGAGCGACTCGGCGTCGGTGCCGGTCGTGAAGAAGCCGCCGCCTTCGTCGTCGTGGAAGAGCCGCTGCAGCTCGTCGGCCACCCCCCGGGCGTCCGCCAACCAGGCCACATCGTCGACCTCGGCCAGCGTCACCAGTGCCTCCAACAACGCGGCGTAGTCCTCGGCATAGGCGAGGTGGTTCGCGCGGCCGGCCTGCCACGAGCGCAGCAGCCGCCCGTCGTCGCGGCGCAGCTCCGTCAGCAGGAACCGCGCGTTCCGGCGGGCCGCGTCCATCCAGTCGGCCCGCTCGAACGCCGCGGCTGCCTCGGCGAGGGACCGCAGGAACAACGCGTTCCAGGCCAGCAGGACCTTGTCGTCGAGGCCGGGACGGACCCGTTGCTCGCGGGCGGTGAACAGCTTCGGCAGGGCGCGCCGAACCGTCTCGGGCGGATCCTCGGACCGGTCCACGACGTGCAGGATGTTGCCGCGGTAGCCGGTGTGCGGGTCCTCGAAGTTGCCGCCCTCGGTCGCGCCGAAGTAGCGGACGACCTCGGACGCGTCCTCACCGCAGACGCGCGCGATCTCATCCAAGGACCACAGGTAGAACTTGCCCTCGACGCCCTCCGAGTCGGCATCCTCGGCCGAGAAGAACCCGCCGTGCTCGTGACGAAGGTCGCGCAGGACGTATCCGATCGTCTCCTCGACGACGCGCCGGTATCGCGGCTCGCCCGTCACGAGGTGCGCGTGCAGGTACGCGCTGGTGAGGAGCGCCTGGTCGTAGAGCATCTTCTCGAAGTGAGGGACGAGCCAGTGGGCGTCCGTCGAGTAGCGATGGAACCCGCCGCCGACCTGGTCGTACATCCCGCCGGCGGCCATCGCGTCGAGCGACACGCGCACCATGTCGAGCGTCTCGGGGGCCTGGTTGCGGACGAAGGTGCGCAGCAGGAAGTCGAGCGTCATCGCCTGGGGGAACTTCGGCGCCGGCCCGAACCCGCCGAACTGCGGGTCGTACTGCGCCCGGATCGACTCGTAGCCGCGGGCGAGGATCTCGGACGAGGGCGCGGGCCCCTCGCCGGTGGCGCCGAGGCTGCCGGTCCGCTCGAGCACCTTCGCGAGCTTCCCGGCCTGCTCGAGCAGGTCGTCCCGCCGGCTGCGCCACGCCTCGTCGACGGCGTCGAGCACCGAGACGAACCCCGGCATGCCGTGGCGCTCTTCCTTGGGGAAGTACGTCCCGCCGAAGAACGGCCGGCCGTCGGGGTCGAGGAAGACGGTCATCGGCCACCCACCCCGGCCGGTCATCGCCTGCACCGCCTGCATGTAGATGCCGTCGACATCGGGGCGTTCCTCGCGGTCGACCTTCACGCTGACGACCAGGCGGTTCATCACCGCGGCAACGTCCGGGTCCTCGAAGCTCTCGTGCGCCATGACGTGGCACCAGTGGCACGACGAGTAGCCGACCGAGAGGAGCACCGGCTTGTCCTCGGCGCGCGCCTTCTCGAACGCCTCGTCACCCCACGGGTACCAGTCGACGGGGTTGTCGGCGTGCTGGCGGAGATACGGGCTCGTCTCGCCGGCGAGGCGGTTCACCGCATCGAGGGTACCGGCCTAACGCGCGGCGCCCGTCCCGAGCCGTTCCGCGGCGGTGGCCTTGGCCCACCGGTAGTCCGGCTTGCCGGACGGCGAGCGCACGATCTCGTCGACGAACACGACGTCGCGCGGCGCCTTGTACCCGGCGACGTGCTCGCGGACGTGCGCGTCGAGCTCGTCCAGCGGCGGTGCGGCGCCCTCGCGCGGTTGCACGACGGCGACGACGCGCTCACCCCACCGGCTGTCGGGCACGCCCACGACGACGGCGTCGAACACCGCGGGGTGGGCCTTCAACGCCGCTTCGACCTCTTCCGGGTACACCTTCTCGCCTCCGGTGTTGATCGACACCGAGCCTCGTCCCAGCAGCGTGATGGTGCCGTCCTCCTCGATGCGGGCGTGGTCACCCGGCACCGACCACCGCACGCCGTCGACCACCGGGAACGTGGCGGCGGTCTTCTCGTCGTCCTTGTAGTAGCCGAGCGGGATGCGGCCCCGGCGAGCGAGCTTGCCGACCACCCCGACCGCAGCCGGGCGGAGCTCGTCGTCGAGCACGGTCGTCTCGGCGTTCACGGAGAACCGCGGGGCCTCGTGCACGGTCGCGCCCGCCGCCGTGATCGACTGGCCCTGGCCGCCCGACTCCGATGACCCGTAGCCGTCGACGACGAGGCTGGCGGGCAGCTTCTCGGCCAGCCGCGCCTTCACCGACGGCGACAGGATCGCGCCGCCGGAGAGGATCACGCTGCAGCACGACACGTCGACCCCCGGGTCGAGCTCGTCGAGCGTCTCCACGAGCGGGCGGGCGAACGCGTCGCCCACGATCACGAGGAAGTTCACCTGCTCGCGGGCGACGAGCTCCCAGAGCCTCGTCGGATCGAGGCTGCGCTCGGGGGAGATCACGACGCACCCGCCGGTGAACAGCGCCGCGAAGGCCATCCAGTGCGCGGTGCCGTGCATGAAGGGGCACGCCGGCAGGCAGCGGGTGCGTCCCTCGCGGGCGCGGTCGGCGATCTCATCGGGCCGGGTGATCTCGTTCCCGATGCCGCCGCCGCCCAGGGCGCCGAAGAAGATGTCCTCGGCGCGCCACATGACGCCCTTGGGCATGCCCGTCGTGCCCCCCGTGTAGAGGATGTAGAGGTCGTCGGGGGACCGCTCCTCGAAGCGGCGCTCGGGTAACGCATCGGCGAGCGCGCGCTCGTAATCGACGGCCGACAGCGCGTCGAGCCCGGCGCCGGATCCGTCCTCCACGGCCACGAACGTCTGCAGCAACGGGAGCTGGCTCCGCACGGCTTCGAGCTTCGGCGCGAACTCGCGGTGGAACACGATCGCCTTGGAGTCGGAGTCGTCGAGCAGGTATCGGAGCTCCTCCTCGACGTAGCGGTAGTTCACGTTGACGGGCACGGCTCGGAGCTTGAACGCCGCCAGCATCCCCTCGACGTACTCGGTGCCGTTATAGAGATAGAGAGCGACGTGATCGCCGGGCCCGACCCCCTGCTCGGCGAGGTGGTGGGCAAGGCGATTCGCCCGCTCGTCGGCTTCGGCGTAGGTCAGGCGCCGGTCCCCACAGACGAGCGATTCGCGCTCGGGAACGGTGTCGACGACCCGTTCCCAGAGATCGGCCAGGTTGTATTGCATGGCTCGCCGAACCTAGTCGGCGGCGTGGCGGGGGCGTGAAGTCACGCGCCGAGCTTGGCGAGCCCGTTGTCCACCCGTTGCCACGCCCCGGCGGTGAAGCGGGCGCGTCGATCGGGATCGGCGCAGGAGTCGTCGGCTTCCTCCCAGAGGTCGGCTTCGATCGGTGAAAGCACCGCCCGGATCTCACCGAGCTCGTCGCCGTCCCGCTCGACCCGGTCGCGCAACTCGGCGAATCGCGCCCAGCTCGCAGGATCGCCGAGCTCGGGCGCGACGTCGGCCGGCGGGAACGCAGGGACGTACACGCTCACGCACGGGCTGCCGAGCGCGATCCAGGCCCGGAGCGGCGCGCCGCGGTCGCCCGGGAGCTCGGCGACGATCGACGCGTTCGTCACTTGCGCACCGCGCACGTGCATGCACACGGTCACGCCGCGCCAGTCGTCCTGCACGTCCGCCGGTGGGGGTGACACGGCAGCGATGCCCCTGCCGGGCGCGCCCCACGCCCGCTCGCCGTGGTGGCGGAGCGTCGCGACCACGTCGGCGGCGCTGAGTGATCCGGCGCCGGTGGCGACGCACCGGCGGGTCGCGGCGAGCCGGTGGTCGGCGATGCCGGTGGGTGTGCGCGGGTTGCGCCAGCCGTCGAAGTCCGCACCCACGGGCACGTCGCCGGACGCGCGCGTCCAGTCAGTGCCGAGCGTGATCCGGTTCGAGATGGCGGCGCCGTCGTCGACCGGGCGCGCCGCCCAGGTGCGGCCGCTCGTCTCCAGCACCCACGCGCCCCGAGCGTCGGCGATCAGGAACGACGACCAGTACGGGTCGGGCGGATCCTCCTCGCCGCTGCCTCCCTGCCCGTGCGTCTCCAGCAGCGTGGTGATCGTGTCGAGGGCGTCGTCGGCGGTCGCGCTCCGCTCGAGGCCCAGGCGCACGAGGTCCATGCCGATGAGCGCGGGCTCGGCGGCGCGCGGATCGTCGACGGTCCACACCTTCTCGTTGCCGACGGCGACCCCGTGCTCGTTGACGCCGTGCTCGAATCCCCACAGCCACGTCGGTCGGGATCCGACGACGGCGTACGCGCCGGCGTCGTCGATTTCGAGGTACTGCGTTCGTAGCCGGCCGCCGGGAGGACGGGCGGCGTACGCCTCCGTCACCTGGGCTTCGGCCACCGGTCGGTCCGAGTTCTTGCCGAACAGCGTGCGTCCGCCGCCGATCGCGCACAGCGTGTCGCACATCAGAAGTCGGTGCCGCCGTCGACCGGGATCGTCGCGCCGGAGACGAAGCTCGCCGCCTCCGAGCACAGGAACACCGCCACCGCGGCGACTTCCTCGGGCAGCCCGACGCGGCCGAGGTCGTTCTCGGCGCCGAAGTCACGCACGATGGCCGCGTACCCCGCTTCGAGCGGACCTTCGGGGAGCCCCCGCGGGTCGGTCTCCGTGAGGTACTGCTCGAGCGCCGGTGACATCACGGTTCCCGGGCACACCGTGTTCACGAGGATGCCTTCGGGCGCGAGCGCGCGGGCGAGGTTCTTCGAGGCGCTGGCCATCGCGGCGTTGGCGGCCGTGTGGGCGATGAGCCCGGGGCTCTGGTGACGGATCGACGCTTCGGCGAGGTTCACGATGCGGGCGAACGTCGCCTTGCGCAGCAGCGGAAGGGCGGCCCGCACGGTGCGGATCATCGAGACGACGCCGACATCGAAGTCTTCGAGCCACTCGTTCTCGGTGAGGTCGTCGAGCGCGCCGACACGTGACGGGCCGGCGGCGTTGATGACGCCGTTCAGCTCGCCCCACCGTTCGTCGAGAAAGGTGAAGGCCGCTTCGACCTCGCCGGTGTCGAGGAGGTCGCATTGCAGGCCGACGGCGTCGGGCGCGCCCGCCGCGATCAGCTCGTCCTCGGCCGGGCGGACGTCGGCGTCGTGACGGCCCAGTACCGCGACGCGACATCCCTCGGCCGCAAGGAGGTCGGCGGCGGCTCTTCCCATGCCGCGCGACCCGCCGGCGATGCAGATCGCCCGGTCGGCCAGCCCGAGGTTCATGGCTAGGACGCGAGCTGGCGGGCCAGGTGGGCGGCGGTGAGCGGCTCGCCGGTCGCACGTTCGACAAGACGGTCCCAACGCAGCGATGCGCCGGGTCGGAAGACCTCGTCGACCAGGAGCCGGCCGGCGGCGGGCTCGTCGACGAGACCGCCGGCGCGCGTGTCGAGCGTCGCCTGGAGCTGCGAGGCGACGAGCTCGCCGTAGAGGTAGTTCTGGTAGTAGACGGGCGCCACGGTGAGGTGGATCTTCGCCGCCCAGTCCGGCGCGTGCCGCCCGTCGGGACGCCGTACCCGCTGGAAACGCTCGACCAGGTCCCACCAGCGCGCGTCGTGGTCGGCATCGGGGTCGGCATAGAGGCCGCGCTCGAAGTTCGTCATGACGAGCACCCAGCGGGCGAAGACGAGCAGCGCCACTCGTCGCGCCTCGGCGAGACGGGTCGTGAGCGCGTCGACGTCGGCTGCGGCGATCCCGGCGACGGTGGTCAGCCAGTGGGGGTCGCGCGCCAGGCGCCCGAACAGCATCGCCACGCCCTCGGTCGTCAGCGCGTGGGCGGGCTCCCGCAGGAACCAGGGGAGCGAGGGTTCGAGCTCACGGTCGTACACGGCGTGGCCGAACTCGTGGAGCATGGTCTCGGTCCACCGCTCGTTGGGCTCGACGTTGCACAGCACGCGCACGTCACCCGCGCGGTCGACGTGGATGCAGAAGGCGTGCTGGCTCTTCCCTTCGCGGGCGTAGAGGTCACTTCGCGCGAGCACGGGCCGCGTGTCGAGGCCGACGCCGTCGTAGCTGCGAACGGTGAGGGCTTCGACGTCGGCATGCTCGAAGAGGGGGTCGAGGTCGACGGCGCCGCTGATCGGCGGGTCCTGGAAGAATGGATCGTCGAGGTGCCACGGCCGGAGATCGGCGGGCTCGCAGCCGAACCGCTCGGCAAGGACCGTGTCGAGATGCGCCTTCCATTCGTCGAACGGCGCCGAGGTTGCCTGTTCCACCTCGTCGAGGGTGGCGAAGAGTCGTCCCTCGTCGAGCTCACCCGTGGCGAGAGCGACGGCGAAGTGGTCGCGGTAGCCGAGCCGGCGCGCCGCCTCGTTCCGGAGACGGGCGAGCTCGCGAACGCGGTCGGCGACCTCGGCGCCGACCTGCTTCGCCGCGTCCCACGCCGCTCGCCGGGAGGCCGAGTCGTCGCTCGTGCGCAGCACATCGGCGATCGCGTTGTCGTCGACGCGCTGGCCGTCGATCTCGCCTCGGAACGTGTTGAACGTCGTCTCGACCTCGACCTCCAGCTCGACGATGCGGCGGCGAAGCTCGGCGTCGATCTGGTGCGGGGCGAACGCGTCGTGGAGCACGTCGAGCTGGCGGGCGACCAGCGGGTCGAACTCGTCCGCCTTCCGGCGCGCCGCTTCGATGGCTCCGAACGCGTCCAGGTCGCCCAACAGCTCGCGCCGCTCGAGCTCGATGCGCTCGCGGCGCTCCGCCGCTTCCGGTGACGCGCGGGTGTTCGTCTCCCACCACGCCTCGGCCAGCGCCGTGTCGAGCGGCCGGAGCTTGGCTTCGAGGAGGGCGACGAGCCGGTCCGCGTCTGACACGACCGCGCAGTCTACGGGTGCGCCTCGAAGCGTTTCGTGCCCACGCCGAGCAACAGCTGATCGACGCGGGTGATCGGGTCGGGGAGCGCTACGGCCGCGGCCGCGGCGACTTCCCGGCGGAACCGAGCCCACTCCGCATCCCCCAGGGTGTGGCGCAGGTAGCGACCCCAGAAGCTGGTCTCGGAGCCGGCGAGCGCATCCTGCTGCGAGACGCATCTGCGGTACGTGTGCGACTGCAGGTCGACGCTTCGGAGGCCACTGCCCTCCAGCGCGGCGCGCATGTGAGCGGGGTCGCCGAACCATGCCTCCCACGGGATCGCGGCCTCGACGACGTCGGTCGCGGAGCCGATGTCGACGAAACGACCGGCGACTGACCTCCAGATGCCCGTGAGCTGGCGTTGCTGCCCGTCGTCGACCGGCTCGTCGTCGAGCGTTCCCCACGCGGTCACGCCGAGGCGCCCGCCGGCACGGAGGACTCGCGCCATGTCGGCGAGCGCGGCGTCGTAGTGCTCGACGTGGGAGACGACCAGGTTGGCGACGACAACGTCGAACCCGCGGGCCGCGAACGGCAGGCCGGGTACCAACGCGGCGACCAGGGGGACGGTCGCGCGCTCGCGAGCGCGGTGGAGCATCGCGAGCGACGGGTCGATACCGACGACGACGCCGTGCTCGGTGCGCTCCGCCGCGGCGGCGGGGACCACGCCCGTCCCGGTGCCGACGTCGAGCATCGTCTCGTGAGGTTCGAACGCGACGAGCTCCAGGAGGTCGCGTGCGACGGGCTCGAAGCTCGGGTGCCACACGCGGTCGTAGTCTCCGGCGACCGAGTCGTACCGCTGCCAGGGGCGCCCGGTCACTGGCCAGCCCCGTTTAGTGCTGTGTCACGGCTCGGGGACCGGCTGCTTGAAGAGCGCCAGGTACGCGTAGCCCTTGACATTGTGGGTGAAGGCGCCGGTCATGGGCGTCGCCTCGTACGCGACCAGCTCCCAGCCCGAGGACCCGAGGTTGTTGAGGCGCCGATTGAGGCGGGTCAACTCCTCGGCTTGACGCTTCTTGCGCCACCACCGCTCCGGGATGTTCATCGCCTCGACGTGGTACGACCACCGTGTCATTCCGGCGGATGGTAGGTCCGTCTTTCAGGAGGCTGCGAAGTCACGCGGTTCCCGGTGACCGGTGCCGCGCTGTGCGCGGCTTACTTGAACCGTCTACGGGCGCTTGCGCTAGAGCGGAGGCCGAAAACGTTATGGTGATGGTGCATCACCCGTGCGCTAGAGCGAGAAGATGGGTGATGCCCGACCGATGGATCGTCGCCGGCCCCATAGCGAGGCGCTTGGCGATTACGTTGTTCAAGTGGAGCCCGTGTGCGCTGTGCTCCGCGGCCGGAAGGCTCGCGGTGTAACGGGCACAGGAGCGAAATCGCGCGTCTGGAGCCTGTGCCAACCTGTTGCGCAGTGTCGGTCCGTTGGCTAGCGTGCCGCGTCTTCTAGGGGCGGTCGGCCGAAAGGGCAGAGATCATGACCAGGTCGTTTGTGGTACGCGGGGTCCTCGCCGGCATGTTCGCGGTCAGCACGGCCGCGGCCGGACTCGCCGTCGCTACCAGCGCCGCCGGCGCCCAACCCGCGCCGCCGCCCCCCAACTGCACGGTCCCAGTCAAGGAGGCCACTCCGGTCACGACGTCGGACACGGAACCGGGGCGTTGCGCGACGTTGCGGGTCACGAAGACCGTGACCGGCGCGCCCGCGCCGCAGACGACCTTCGCGATCGTCGTTGATTGCGTCCCGGTCGAAGTTCCACGCGCCGCGGATGCGTTGCCGCCCGGGCAGACGCCGCCGTTCACGGACACGCTGACCTTCCCGGCGACGGGCGGGACCCAAGACGTGTTCATCACCCGATCGAGCGACTGCACGACCAGTGAGACGCCACCACCGGGTTGCACCCTCACCTCCATCGATCCTGTGAAGACCGAGGTACGCGACGACATCGTGTACCCGGTGACGGTCACCAACGACTGCCCACCGCCGGAGCCCGCGGCCGCGCCAGCCGCGGCGGTGGTGGTAGCGCCGCGTTTCACCGGGTAACCGACGGGCGGACCACCCGCCCTGCTAACCGCTTTGCTAATGAACGCGCCATAACCAGCCCGGACAGGACGACATTCGGGTGCGGTGGCGACCTTCGAAACCGCAGGTCAACTGGACTGCGTGTCACCCGGTCGGACGTGGCGGCATGGCCGGTATCGGATTGGCTGTCCTGAGAGCGCGCTGGGAGCCGGGCCCGTACCGCGTCGAATCCGGAGGACGCTCCGGTAGATTGAGGTCATGCCGATGCGGACCGACTGCCGCCACTACGAGAGTCGGACCTACCCGAGCGGGGAGACGGTCCGGAAGTGCCGCCTCG
>Ga0075423_10002829_pt1 | contig 15873 bp, 17 predicted proteins | sample SoiMethybrSBSTD2_FD_80114 | JGI IMG/M metagenome (GOLD analysis project Ga0075423, IMG submission 80114) | Bulk soil microbial communities from a Populus tree surrounding site in Tennessee, USA - Soil MetaG P. TD hybrid SBSTD2 | ecosystem: Environmental > Terrestrial > Soil > Tree plantation...
TCTCGAATCCGACGGGCGACCGTCGATCGACCGACTTCCTGAACCTCGTCGCGTTACGCTCGGGCGGCGTCCCGACGACGGCGCAGCTCGGCGTGCGGATGGCGTTCTAGGAGGAATCAGGAACCAGGAATCAGGAATCAGGCATGGGCCAGGCTGAAGGCATCAGCCAATGGGCGTCAGCCGATTCCTGATCCTCGCTCATGCCTTTCGCAGCACCGCGGCGGAGATCACGCTGACCAGAACACCGATCGGCGTCGGCTCGAGGAACGTGATCGCGGCGTTGGTCAACGGGTTGTCGTACATGCGCTTGAACGTTTCCATCTGACGCCTGGTCGCCTCGATCTCCTGGGCCGACGCTCCCGACGCCTGTGCGCGCTCGATGGCGTAGCGCGCATAGCGTTCGGAAAAGCCGGGAGCCAGCCTGAAATAGAGAAGCTCCCACGTCGCGACGTAACACGCGGTTGACACCAGGGTAATCAGCAGGCCGACGGTCAACGCGCGCCCGAACGTCAACGGTCCTTGGACGACGCGATCGCGGTAGGCGCGAACGCCGAAGAACACCAGCAGAAACGCGGCTACCATGGTCGCGTAGCCGATGACCTCGGCCCGGCTGTAGCCGATCTGGTCGAGGAACGGGAGGGTTAGCAGCATCATCGCCGACAACACCCCACCGGCGATGAACCCGAAGGTCAGGACGATTCTCTTCATTCAGCAGTCGCTCCTTCGAGAGCGAAGACTAGCGACCGCTTGCCCGCCGTGTCGTCATCCGTTCGGGTGATTTCGGTTGCGGCAACGCAAAATCATCCGATCGAACCATGCATACGCAGTGTTCGCCCGCAGGCGGACTGGTCATTGGATCAATCCGAGCTGCTTGGCGACGTGTACCGCCTGCGTGCGGCGCCTGACATTCAGTTTGCTGAACACCCGGCTCGCGTGTGTTTTCACTGTGTTCTCGCTGACAAACAGCGCGTGCGCGATCTCGCGTGTACTTTTGCCGGCCGCAATCTCGCGGAGGATGTCGAGTTCTCGGCGTGTGAGGCCCAGTTCGAGTGCGCGGGCCTCATCGAGCACGAGCGACTGCGCCGAGGCGCTTGCGACGCCGGTGGCGACCGCCTCGTGCTTCGGTCGCGTCAGCGTCAACCCGAGCCAGATGCCGACAGCGGCGAAGACGAAAGCAATCACGCCGCCGTAGATCTCAATCGAATGTTCGACGACCACGAACCGGTATTGGGCAGCCTTGAGCGCTGCGATCAGCAAGCCTCCGCACAGCCCGTAGAGAAGGACGATTCGTTTCACCGCCAAAGAATACGGCAAAGCGCGGGCGGCACGGCGCGCAACCCGGCTGTGAATTGGGCTGGTAATTGTCAAGCGCGATGGTCAATGATCGGGGGCCATGCGCGCTTCATATTCGATCGGCCTCCTGCTCGTCTGCTTCACCACCGCGGTCGTGGCGCAGGTCCCGCTCAGCAAGGACCCGAGCCACCATGTGACGTTCGAGAACGCCCAGTTCCGGATCTTCGACGTCAACGTCGCACCCGGACAGATGTCTGCGGATCACCTTCACGAGCTCGACATCGCGACGGTGTCGATGAGCAATTCCGATTCGCGTATTCAAGAGCACGGAAAAACGTGGGGAGCGCCGCGCAAGCGCACGTTAGGTGAGTCGAACGTCACCGAATACTCAGGGAAGCCACTGGCCCATCGCATCGAGAACACTGGAAAGAATCCGTTCCAGCTGTTCGCCGTCGAGAACTTGCACAAGAACGGATGGTCGACCGCGGCACCGACGACCGGCCTGGCGACGACGGTCGCAAAGGAAGGACGCGCGTTCCGCACCTATGACGTGCGCCTGCCGCTCACCACTCCGCAGACTTCACACACGCATCCGGTTCCGACGATCGTCATGCTCGTGAGCGGCAAGGTGATGTCGGACGGTCCCGACAAGCAGGCCAAAGCGAACGCGCCGGCAGCGGTCGGGCTCAAGCAGCTCGATCAGCCTGGTCAATGGGTGCTCGTGCCTGCGGGCGACACGCATCATCTCGTGCGACTGGGCACGAGCGACGCGCGCCTCGTCGAGATCGAAGTGCGGTAAGGAATCCTTCAGGACTCCGTCAGACAGTTTTAATGTCGCGCGGGCCATGTCCCGCGCGAGTTCAAAATGCGTGCGCGTCGAGGGTGACCGGGGCCGCCGAATGTGACACACTTGGCGCCGCCTTGAGCCCCGGACCCCTTCCCTGCCTGAAACGTTTACCCCCTTCTCCGACCTATTACTAGGTAGATATGGATCCCACACATCTCCATCTGCTGCTCAATCACGTGCCGACCGTCGGCTTCGGGATCGGCATCGCGCTGTTCATCCTCGCGCTCCTGTTGCGCAGCGAGCATCTCAAACAAGCCACCCTGGTGGTGTTCGTCGTCATCGCCCTGGTCACCATTCCCACGTATGTCACTGGCAACGCCGCACAGATCAAGCTGCAGGACATGGGCGCGATCGGCACCGCGGAATCGACGCGGACCACGCAGACCCTCGTGCAGACGCACGAGGGCGCGGCCTTCCTGGCCCTCGCGTTCATGGAGATCACCGGCGCGCTGGCGTGGCTCGCGCTCTGGAAATTCCGGCGATCGTCGGTGCTGTCGAACGGCATGGCTGGGAGCCTGCTGGTGCTATGCCTGATCACAATCTCGTTGACGGCGCTGGCGGCCAACGTCGGCGGCCACATCTCTCATCCCGAGATCCGAGACAAGGTGGAAGTGACGACGTTCGCCGGGCACATGGCGCGGACGTTCGGCAACTTCGTTCGCGACACGCCGTGGGCATGGAGCTCGGCGGAGACCATTCACTTCATCGGCCTGTCGCTGCTCATCGGCGTGCTGCTCCTGATCAACATGCGGATGCTCGGCTTCATGAAGCAGATTCCCTTCGAGGCGCTCGATCGCCTGCTGCCGTGGGCAATGCTCGGCTTCGCGGTCAACACGATGACGGGGATGCTCTTCTTCGCCGCGTCAGCCAACTCGTACGTCGGCAATCCAGCGTTCTATTGGAAGCTGTTGTTCGTCGTGCTGGGCGGCGTCAACGTGCTGTACTTCACGTTCGATCGCACGTGGGCGCAGGAACCTGGGCGCGACGCGCCGCCGCTGTCAAAGCTCGCAGCGGCGTGCGCCATGTTCTTGTGGGTCGGCGTGATGTATTGGGGCAGCATGCTCCCGTTCATCGGCCAGGCGTTCTAGGGCGTTCTCGAGGTGATGAATGGAGTTGGCGGCACAAGTCTCCGCGGTGGTGATTGCAGTGACGTTGGTACTGGCGATTATCGGCATTCTCATCGACCGGAACGCATTCGGTCGCGGGCGTGGTGAGGGCCGATAGCGATGACCGCCTTCCTCATGTGGATCGAGCAGCTCTCCTACAGCACCTGGGTGCGTGAATCGCCAAGCCTGCTGGCGTTTCCGCTGTTCCTTTTCGTCCATACCCTGGGCATGGCGATCGTCGCCGGCGGCGCCACGTTCATCTCATTTGCGCTGCTCGGCATGTGGCCCAAGTCGCCGCTGCGGCCGCTCGAGAAGCTGTTCCCCGTGCTCTGGTTCGGGTTCTGGATCAATCTGTTCACTGGCGTCTCGATTTTCATGAAGGATGCCAGTGCCTACGGGCGTAACGTCGATCTCTACATCAAGCTCGTGTTCGTCGCGATCGGGTTGTGGCTGATGAAGGTGATGCAGAAGCAGGTGTTCAGCGATCCGAATCTCGATACCAAGCCCGTGTCATCCCGCGCACGGATGCTGGCCTGGGCGTCGATCCTGGCGTGGTTCTGCGCGATCGTGGCCGGGCGCTTGATCGCCTACGTGGGACCAGTACCTGGTCTCTGATCCGCCGGGCCTACAGAACAGGCCCGGCCTACACTGTCCCTAAGCGCGAAGCGGCGGTGTAGGCCGGGCTTGTTCTGCAAGCCCGCCGTTACTCCGATCGCGCGGTTGACGTTCCCGCCGGTACTCGCTGCTCGATCCACGTCCGGATCACATCGAACACCTGACGACGGTTGTTCTCGAACATCGCGAAGTGGCTGTTGCCGAGGATGCCGCGATCCTTCAGGTTGATCGCTTCGGCGCGCGCGCCCGACTGCGTCAGCGCCTCGAGAATCGGCCCGGCGTTGCGGCCGCCGCGCTCCGACAGCAGATACATGATCGGCATGCCCTTCAAGTTGGGCAGCGGAGTTCCGGCCGCACCGCCCTGTCCGACCAGCGGCGCGGTTGCGCCTTCGAACGACACGAGAGCCTTGACGAGGTTGGGGCGTTCGTTGGCGACGAGCCATCCGAATGGCCCCCCCGCTGAATGCGTGACGAGAATCGTCGGACCGATGCGATCGACGAGCTCGGCGCCGTGCGTGCGCCACAATGTCTGCGCCAGCTGATTGTCGCGCATCGCTGAATTGGCCGCGGACATGAGCTGATCGACGAGTGGATCGCCGACATCACCGGTGGTGCCGGGCCACTGCTTGTTCGGCATGCGCGCCGACGTCACCGTGTCGCGTGTGAGCAGATCGTAGGTGACCAGCGGTCCGATCTCGCCGAGCGCATCTGGATGAAACGGCGAGCGCCCATGGCCTGGCCGATCGACGAGATACACCTTGTATCCGGCCTGCACGAAATGGTGCGCCCATCCCGATGCGCCGCCGAGACCCATGTAGTGCACCATCTGCCCGCCGCCGCCGTGCACCAGCAGCACCGGAACCGGATGCCGCACGTCGGAGGGTTCGAGATACTGCACGAACATCTGCCCGACGTGAATGGTGCCGTACGGCATCTTCTTCTTGTCGGTACCGACCCAGAAGATGTTGGAGTCGGCAAGCTTGAGCGCGAGCGAATCGCCCGACCCCCGGCGCGGCGGCGGCGACTGGCTGTTGCTGCCGGTGACGTTCTTCGTCATCCAGTCGATGATCGGCTGCAGCACCTGCCGGCTGTTCTTCTCGACCATCATCATGTGGCCGTTGCCCTTGATGCCGAGACCACCGAGCCGCAACTCCTCGGCCTGCACGCCCGCCTGTTTGAGAAACGCCACGCCGCCGGGATTGCCGGGCGACGCGAACGATGAATCCGCGGTGACGAACACGACTTTCGTGTTGCGCAGATTCGGCAGCTTGTGCGCCGGCTCCATCTGCAGGTAATAGCCGTTGATGCCGGGCTCGGGAGTCGACACCCAATGCGTCTTGATCTCGGCGGGATCCGCGACCGGCGGATCGTACGTGACCGGAATGCTCGACATGCCCCACCGATTGCCGCCGGCAAAGCCCGATCCGGCGCCTTCGATGATCACCGTCGCCTTCACGAGGGCGGGGCGCGCTTCCGCAACGAGCAATCCGAACGGTCCGCCAGCCGAGTGCGTGACGATGATCGCGGGACCGATCTTGTCGAGAAGATCGGCCCCGGCCTGGCGCCACACCAAGTGCTGCACGTTGAGCGGACCTGCGGCCTGGGCGTTGGCGGGCGTCGGTGTGCCGCGCGCGGCACTGGGCGGTGGGCCGCCCAGAGCCGTGCCGCCTTGCCGTCCCGCAGCCGCGGCGCCTGCCGGCGGCGGCTGCACGACGTAACTGCCACCTTCACCGGCAACCAGTTGATCGAGATCGGGCGATCCCACATTGCCCGGACCCGGCCACTGCGTCGCGTGCTTCTGGTACTCGTTCGGCGTCGCCGCGGGGTTCGCGCTCGGCGGCGTAAATCGTCCGGCGATGTTCTCGAGTACCGCCGCTGTCGGGGGAAACGCGCCGTGCAGGTCTGGGTGCCATGGCGATCGTCCGTGGCCTGGCCGATCGACGACGTAGACCTTGAAGCCTTCGGCGACGAGGTACTGAAACCACCCGGGCCGACCGTCCGGTGTGCCCATCCAATCCGTGCCCTGTCCGCCACCGCCGTGGACGAGCACGATCGGAACTGGATGCTTCACCTGCGACGGAATCATGTACTCGACGTACATCTGCTGGCCGCCGACGAACGTGCTGCGCGCGGTCTCGGCGCGCTTCACGTTGACCCACATGTAGCTCCACTCCGCGATGTCGAGCGGCAGCCTGGTTGCGGTGGTGGCAGCAGCCTGTTGAGCGAGGGCGGCAGCTTCGACGCCGGTGGACAACTGCGGGAGCACGGCAGAGGCCGCTCCGGCGACGCCGAGGGCCGCGGCCGCGCGCATGAAGCCGCGGCGATCGACCTGCCCGGATGCGAATCGCTCGCACAAGGTCGCCAGCTCGGACCGAGCGGCGGGCGGATCTATAGCATTCATTCGTCTCGCTCCATCAACATGGGGAGGATGGTCAGGAAGCAGACGGCCAAGGATGTGGTGAAAAGAGCTGCCATGTCAATCAGTGCGCGCAGAAGTTCGACAGTTTCTGCCCTCCGCACCGAACGGTTTTGCGGGGCAGGGCGTCGAAGTAAGCGGATCGAGGCTTGACGGATCACCCCGCTGACCTGGCTGCCTTCGAGGCCTTGTATGCCTCGCATGGGCCACGGATGAAGAGCCTCGCGCTCAACATGCTGGGAAACCGTTCGGACGCCGAGGATGCGGTGCAGGAAGCGTTTCTCCGCGCGTATCGCAGCCGCGCGTCGTTCCGGCAGGACGCCTCGCTGTGGACCTGGGTCTACCGCATCCTGCTGAATACGTGCCGCGATACCGGGCGGCGTCGGGTCACGCGCGGCGAGTCGCCGCTCGACGATGAACCGCAGATCGAGCGGCCGGCTCGGGACGTCGACCACCCGCTGCGTCTGGCATTGAAGCGCGCGCTCGACGAGCTGTCGCCGATTTATCGCGAGGTGTTCGTCCTCTGCGAGGTCGAAGGGCATACGCATCGTGAGGTGTCGGAGATTCTCGATATCCCGGAAGGCACCTCGAAAGGACGACTGTTCGAAGCACGCCAGCGCCTCAAAGCACACTTGCGCGGCACCACTTTGACCAACGCACGCACATGACCAACGACGATTTCGATCGATCCGAAGACGAGGCGCTCTCGCGCGCGGCGCGATCGCTGCACGAAGCATGGGACAGCCCGCATCTGTGGCCGCGCATCGCTGCCGCCATACGCAGCGACGCGGCGCGGTCATCAACGCGATGCGGGTGGTGGCATCTCTCCATCGGTCCGGCGTGGCAACTGGCTGCAGCGGCGATCGTGCTGCTGTCTGTCAGCACGGGCACATGGTTCGTATGGCGAGGGCTGCCGACGAAACCGCCGACCAGCGAGCGCGCTGCCGTCGACGAGCGCTTGCTCACTGATGAAACGATGGCTCAAATCGAACGATCCGAGGCGCAGTACGTGCGCGCGATCGACGAGCTCACACGCCTCACCAAGCCGAAACTCGACATGCCCGATTCGCCGCTCATCGTCAACCTGCGCGAACGGCTGATGACGATCGATGCGGCGATCGACGAATACCGCAAGGAGATCGACAAGAACCGCTTCAACGCCCACCTGCGGCAGCAGCTGCTGTGGATCTATCAGGAGAAGCGCCGCACGCTGGAACAAGTACAGGAGTCGACTGGTCATGCCTCGTAGAGTGAGAAGTACCGGGACGTTCGCGCTGGCGATCGTTGCACTGCTCTCGGGTCGCGCCGCTGCGGCGGAGTTCGCGCGCGACGAGGCGGTCCGCATGGAGACCAAGACGATCGCCGTCAAAGGCACGCCGATGGTCGCCATCGACAACCAGAACGGCACGCTGCGCATCAAGACGCATCAGCGATCGGAAGTGCGCATCGATGCGGTGTTCCGCGTGTCGGCCGAATCGCGCGACGTGGCCAACGACTTCGTGGCCGGCATGCATCTCGATGTCACCGAGGGCGCGTCGCGAATCGCGGTCCGGACCACGATTCCGGACTCATCGCTCCGGCGCTTCCGCAATCTTGGCTTCGTCATCGACGTCGACGTGCTGATGCCGGCGACGCTACCGCTCGACGCCCGGAACCGCTTCGGCGATACATCGGTCAGCGGTCTGGGTGCGGGCGCGACGATCAACAACGGCAATGGCCTGCTGACCGCGACCGACGGCCGCGGCGCGTATCGCCTCGAAAACCGGTTCGGCGACATCGACGCGCTGCGCCTGCAAGGCGACGTCACCGTCATTAGCGCCAACGGATCGATCCTCGCCGACACCATCGGCGGCGCGCTCTCGGCCTCGAATCGCTTCGGCGATGTCGACGTCAAAGGCGTGCAGAAAGACGTCGTCATCGACAATGCCAACGGCTCGATCACGCTGGCGACCGTCCGCGGCGGCGCGCGCCTGACGACGCAGTTCGGAGCGGTCACCGCGCAGTCAGTGCAAGGCGGCCTGCAGGTGAGCAGTGCCAATGGATCGATCCGCGCCAGCGACGTCGACGGCGCGTCGGTGCTCAAGACGACGTTCGGCGCGATCGTCGTCGATCGATTGAGAGGATCGGTCACGATTCAGAGTCAGAACGGCGAGGTGCGCGGCGCGGGCATCGGTGGCGATCTCACCGTGACCAACACCTTCGGCGGCGTGACGCTGCGGGATGTCGCCGGCAAGCTCGATGTGCGCAACCAGAACGGCGCGATTGCGGTGGGCGCGTCGACCAAGGCCGGTGTTTGTCGCGAAATGTATCTTTCGACGACGTTCGGTGGAATCGATCTGTATCTGGCGGGCGGCGGTGGCTACGATCTGACGGCGCGCACGGCGTTCGGCAAGATCCGCAGCGACATTCCGATTCTCGTTCGCGGAACGCTCGGCGGACGCCAACCTGCCGACACGCTGACGGGAACCATCGGCAGCGGCGGCTGCGCGCTGCAGCTGATTGGCAGAAACGGCAACGTCAGCATTCAGCCGGGCGCTGGACCCGATGTCGATCTGCAGGTGCCGGTCGGCGGCCGCTTCCCGCGTCCTCCGCGCCCGCCGCGTCCGCCGCGTCCAGCGCGGCCCGGCTTCGGCGACGACCCGCCGACGCCACCAACACCACCAACACCACCAACACCGCCGACTCCGCCTAGTCCGGCGACGCCGCCGTCACCGCCTACGCCGCCTACGCCGCCTACGCCGCCTACGCCGCCAGCACCGCCGAGGCCGCGGCGGTAGATTCGGCCGGTCCTTTCGGACCGGCCAACGTTACTGGGCCGAATCTATGATGCCTTGCAGGGGGCGGGACTCCACTTCGTGGCGTTCGCTTCCTTCTTGAAGTGAGTGCTCGTGACGAAGTCCTGCGTCAAGTATTTCGGATCGGAGACGATGGTCGTGACGACCAGCCATTCGTCGCCGTTGGGTGCAGGAAAGCGATCGAAGTACTCCGTGAGATTGGTGTTCTCGCTGTAGGGCACGCCGTTCTTGCGCAGCCACCCGGCGCTCAGCATCGTCGTCGTGACCTTGAGGCTTCCATAACGCGGGCCCTGGGGCGCGCCGCCGCGGCCGCCGCCGCCACCACCGCCGCCGCGTCCGCCGGCACCCGCGATCTCCCACTCGGCTACCGAGAATCCCTGCAGCGATTTCTGAGCAGGCGCCTGCACGCTCTTGTCGAACAGCAATCGCCGTGTCTGCTGTCCCGCGTCGGTTTCAATCTTCAACGTCTGATCGTTGTCCCACGTGATGTGCAAACGCGTGGGGATGCGCATCAGCCCGGCCGCGCCGTAGGCGAGACAGGATCCATCAGTCGCCGGGTCCCACGAGTTGGCAACCTTCGTGCCTTCAGGATTGAGCGGGACGCTGGCGGCGTCGCCCTTCGCCGGCGTCACCATGCGCCAGCGCCAATCCTCGTTGACGATCGACACCCAATAGCCGGTCAGATCGATCGGCGCCGCCGCCTGCGGCGTTGCTGGCGCGCCGCGGCCAGGACCGGGCTGTCCCTGCGCTGGTGCGCCCTGTGCGCCGCGCCCTGCCCCTGCGGGCGGTGGTCCTTGCGGTGCCTGAGCTGAAACAACCGGTCGAGCCGCGATCGCAACCGCGACGATCAGGCCCAGAGAGGCCCACGCTGCCAATCCCCGCTTCACTGTTCCCTCCGGCTCGACTTTGGTGTCTGCTTCAGGCTGTTATAGGCGGCCTCGATGAACTGAGTGGTCGTCCACGGACCCTGGTTCGCGCCGTAGCGCCCCTCGTAATCACGCGTCAAACGCGCTGCCTTCACCTGCTCGAGGCTCATGCCCTTCTGAATCGCATCGTCGATGCGGTCGCGAATGATCGTCATCATGTCGCGATACTCGACGACATCGGCCTCGTCGGTGAGACGTCCGTGACCGGGAATCACGTAGGTGCCGCCCTCCTGTTTATCGCGAGGAATGGTGAGATCGATGATCTGATTCAATCCGCCGATCAACGCGTTGAGGTTGCCTTTGGCATCGAGCACCGGGAACGTCGTCGTGCGATAGATGTCGCCGGCAGCAATCACATCCGACTTGCGGAAGAACACCATCACGTCGCCGTCGGTGTGGGCGTTCGGGATGTGGAACATCTGCACGGCCTCGCCGTTGAAGAAGATCTCGAACTCGTTGGTGAAAAACGTCTCGGTGGGCATCGCCGAGAACGGCAAGGCCGGCTTCGCCTGCTGCAGCTCGGCGTCGACGTTCTCGTGCGCAATGATCGATGCGCGATTCGCCGCACCAGGACTGGCCTGGCCAACGAAGTTGCCGGCCACGATCGAGCGCCCGGCCTCGGCGATCTTCGCATTACCGCCGGTGTGATCGGCATGCGCGTGCGTGTTGATGATCCAGCGGATCGGCTTGTCGCCGGCGATCTTCCTGATCTCGGCGAGCAGCTTATCGGCCATCGCGCCGGTCATCGTATCCACCACGAGTACGCCGTCGTCGCCGATCTGCACCGCGGCGTTGACGCCGCCGCCGACGAGCATCCAGACGTTGCCCTGCACGAACAACGAATGCACTTCGTTGTCGATCTTCTCTCCTGGGTTCGGTGGACTCGTCGCGTTGCCGGTCGTAGGGGTGAACCCCGGTTTGATCGATTCGGGCAGCGCCGTGTCGGCACCACCGCGCACTTCCTGCGGCGGCAGCTTGTACTTCTTCGCGAAGTCACCCGTGAACGGATTCGCACCGATCAAGTAGTGCGGAACGTCGCCCTTCTCACGCGGCACTTCCACCGTTGGGTAGCACGGATACGGCTGCATCGCCGGGTTCGCGGTGAGCTGAAATCCGTTGGTCTTGATGAGCGGCTCCGTGAGGTAGACCGGATCCTGAATCTCGTACACGTGCGTGAGGTAGTTGCCGTGGCGAATGAAGCGCTCGGTCATCGTGGCGCGATCGCTCAGCGCCAGACCATTGCGACGAATCCATCCGGCCTTGAGGTGCGTGGTCTCGACGACGAGGGTGTTGCCTTCCCAGCGCCCGGTGGAGAATCCCTGCCACGTGTGAGCCGCGTACTCCGGTGGATGCGGCCGCCCATCCATGAAGATCTCTCGCTTCTGCTCCTGCCACTGGATGTGCGTGTGCAGGCTGATCACCGACTGCGTCTTGTTGTCGATCTCGGGAGTGATACGGAGATTGCCGACGCCGCGAAAGCCATAGGTTGAAGGATGCGGCTTGCACTGATGTTCCGGCAGCGTGAGCAGCGATGCCTGCCATGAATCGGCGCGCAGCCGCATGGCGTCGTTGATCGGCAGTCCGCTGTAATCGCCGACTTCGGGACCGGGGACGCGTTCGACCTGGTCTTCGTGGAAGATCGGCGCCCACATCCCCGAGAGATCGATCTGCGCAGCGGCAGGACGCCCGCCGCACAACACGAGCACCGCCGCGATCCCCACGCTCACGAGCGCACGCCGCATAACACCCTCCGACTTCGCCTTCGGCTACGTCGAGACGTCGCCGGCGTTGCCGGCGCCGTCCGTGTGAAGCGCTCGAATCTTAATGTGCGCGGTCGAGGGAAGTCCACAACACTGTTCGATCAGTTTCAGACAAGCGGCTCGATCCCTCTGCTTTCTCGCTTGGCGTGCCGTATCGTCTGTGCAAGACTGCATGGGCTTTCGGGACGAGAGGGAACGGGGAGACATCACACGGAGGAACGGGGGAAACGGGGAAACAAGATCTCAAGAATTGATCCCCGTTTCCCCCGTTCCCCCGTGTGATGTTCTCTCCGTTACCCCGTCTCCCCCGTTACCCCAAGGATTCGAATAATCGATATGAACTTCATCTACCAGTTGCAACACACGGCGGCGATGGATTGGTTTCGCGAGAGCGGTTCGCTGGTTGGCTACCCCTTGGTGCTGTTCCTTCACACGCTTGGACTGGGAGCGGTTGCCGGGCTCAGCGGCGCACTCGACCTTCGGGTGCTCGGTGTCGCGCCCCGCATCCCGATGACGTCGCTCACCCGATTCTTTCCGGTCATTTGGGGCGCATTCGGTCTGAGCGCGGTCTCCGGTCTCATCCTGCTCATCGCCGAGGCCGAGGCCAAGCTCTCCAGCCCGGTCTTCTGGTTCAAGATGACCTTCCTCGCGCTCGCGCTCGTGAACATGCAAGTCCTGCGCACGCGGGTGTTCGCCGATCCTCACGTCGACAGCAAACCGATCGGCAGTCAGGCCAAGATGCTCGCTGTCACGTCACTCCTGTTGTGGGTGGCCGTGACGACCGCGGGCCGTCTCATGGCGTACCTCGAGAAGGGACCCATTGGGTAATCCGTCATGAATGTGCCGCATCTTCATCTCATCCTGAACCACGTTCCAACGATTGGCACCGCCATCGCTCTGGGATTGCTGCTGCTCGCGCTATTTCGACGCAACGAGCAGCTGACACGCGTCACCCTCGAGCTGTTCTGCGTGATCGCGCTGCTGACGCTGCCGGCGTATCTGTCTGGCGTCGGCAGCGGCCTCGCGATCGAGAAGATGGAAGGCATCTCGAAGGAAGCCATCGCGCGTCATCACGACGGCGCCTTGCAGTCGTTCATCCTGATGGTGCTCACCGGCGGTGCGGCGTGGCTGGGCGTGTGGCGCTATCGCCGCGTCGGCTCTCTCTCGACCGCCAACATCGTCGTCGTGCTGGTGCTGGCCCTGCTGACGATGGGCGGCCTCATACCGACGGCGACGCTGGGTGGAGAAATTCGACATCCGGAGATGCTGGCCGTTGGAGAGACCGCGCCGACGGCGCCACCCGCATGGCTCCAGGCCTCTTCAGTACAGCGATTCGTACTCGACCACACCTGGGTATGGCCGTCGCTCGAAACGCTGCATTTCATCGGGCTGTGGCTGCTGTTCGGGGTGATCGCGCTCGTGAATCTGCGCCTGATGGGCATGATGAAAGCCGCGCCGTTCTCGGCGTTTCATCGTCTGCTGCCCTGGGCAGCGCTCGGACTCGGCATCAACCTGTTCACGGGGATGTTCTGGGTGATCGCGACGCCCGAGCAGTACATGACGAACATCTCGTTCGGCTGGAAGATGGGCCTTCTGCTGCTGGCAGGCGCCGATCTTCTGTATCTCACAACGTTCGATGGTCCGTGGAACGTGAAGGAGGGCGATGAAGCGCCGGCGTTTGGAAAAGCGCTGGCCGTCTCCGCAATCGCGCTGTGGGTCGGCGTGATGTATTTCGGCCGCATGCTCCCGTTCATCGGCAACGCATTCTGAGAGGAATCAAGAGTCAGGAATCAGGAATCAGGGTTCAGGAGACACGAATGCAGTTGGCGATGACAGTGGGGAGTGTGGTGCTGGCCGGGGTGATCGTCGTAGCGCTGATCGGTTTTCTGCTCGAGAAATATGCGGGGAAATTGGATCGCTAAGCGACGACTTTGATCTCTCCCCGCACGGCGCCGAGAGCGTCTTGCAATTCGCGCACTCGGGCGTCCGATGTTTCTTCGACGCCCACGAGAATCAATCCATCCGACACCGCAGGGTCGTAGATCGTCGACGAACGACCGAGCCGCGCGCTGACGACCAGCGTGACGACCGTAGCCAGAATCGCGCCGAGCATCGTCAGCTCGAAGATGATGATCAGATTGGGCCACCACGCGAACGTCGGCAGACCGCCGACGTTGATCGGCCACGACGTTTCAGTGAGCCACGCCAGTCCGAATGCCGTGGCCATGCCGAGCAGACCGCCGCCGCAGGCGATCCACCACATCCAGGTCTTCCCACCCATGTGCCCGAACTCGACATCCTCCATCGGCTGCGACGACATGACAGTGATGTCGCGATCGTTCACACCCGCCGCGCGCAGCCGGTTGACCGCCTGCTGCGCGGCCTGTCTGTCTTCGTAGAGGCCGTAGACGGCCTTCACAGGTTGGCCTCTCCCCGTGCGACGGGCCGAGCGTCTCCGCCTTCGCCTACGGCTTCGGCGAGACTCGCTGACGCTCGGCCTGCCTTCAGCTCCCAGATCGAAATGATCGGCACTAGCTTCGCGAACAACACGTAGAGCAGCATCATGGCCGCGAATGTCGCGATCGCGATGATGATCTCGACCGGCTGCGGACGATAGATGCCATAGCTGTATGGCAGATACTTGTGGCCGAGCGATGGAACGATGATCAGGAACCGTTCGAGCCACATGCCCACTACGACGCCGAGCGACGCGATCACGCAGCCGGTAATGGTGCGGAAGTAGCGAATCCCCATCAGCACCAGCGGCAGGACGAAGTTGCAGATCACCATCGTCCAATACATCGGCGCAAACGATTCGCGCTGCGTGCGCCAGAACACTGCCATCTCCGATGGTCCGTTGCCGTAGTAAGTGACCAGCCGCTCGTTGAAGACGAAATAGCCCCAGAGCAGCGCCATCACCAACAGCAGCTTGCCGAGATTCTGGAAGTGCACCGGATGCAGGTAGTCCTGTAGGTGCAGAACCTTGCGCAGGACGGCCATCGCGATCAGCAGACCGGCGATGCCGCTGAAGATGGCGCCGACGACGAAGTACGGACCGAAGATCGTCGACTGCCACATCGGCACCGGAGCCATCGAGAAGTCGAACGAGACAATCGTGTGCACCGACACCGCCACCGGCACGATGCCGATGGCCATGATCTGCATCGCGGTTTCGAGGCGATGCCATTGCCGCGGCGTACCTCGCCAGCCGCATGCGAGATAGGTGTAGATCGTCTTGCGCACACCGGTCGCCTTGTCGCGCACGACCGCGAAGTCGGGAATCATCGGCAGCACGAGGAACAGCACGCTGCCGGTGAGATAGGTGTTGATGGCGAAGAAGTCCCACACCAGGGGCGAGCGGAAGTTCGGCCAGATCAGACGCTCGCTCGGATACGGGAACAGCCAGAACGCGAGCCACGGACGTCCGAGGTGGATGATCGGGAACATCGCGCCAATCATCAGCGCGAACACTGTGATCACTTCAGCGCAGCGCGTCACCGGCCGTCGCCATCCCGCATCGACCAGCCGCAGAATCGCCGAGATCAGCGTGCCGGCGTGGCTGATGCCGATCCAGAACACGAAGTTGGTGACGTAGAAGCCCCAGTAGACGGGCCAGCGGATGCCGGTGACGCCGAATCCGAAGAACGCCTGCGACAACCACGACACAAGTGCGGTCAAGACGATGCTGCCAAGGGCGGCGACGAGGAAATAGAACCTCCAGGACGTCCGCAGCAGCGGCCGCAGCAGATCGACGTTGATGCGCGCGTGGGCCGGTTGACTCATTGCTTACTCAGATACGTGACCGACGGCTTCGTCCCGACATCCTCGAGCAGCTTGCTGCCGCGCGGCGATCGCGACAGGCGCGAGACGTCGCTCTCGGGATCGCTCAGATCGCCGAACACCAGCGCTCTCGACGGGCACGCCTGCGCGCACGCCGGTTGTATCTCACCGTCCTTCACCGGACGGTCCTCGGACTTGGCCTGAATCGTCGTCGCCTTGATGCGCTGCACGCAGAACGTGCACTTCTCCATCACGCCGACCTCGCGGAGCGAGACGTCGGGATTGAGCTGCAGATGCAGCGGCTTGTCCCACGACGGATTGAAGAAATCGAAGAA
>Ga0075423_10002830_pt1 | contig 15871 bp, 15 predicted proteins | sample SoiMethybrSBSTD2_FD_80114 | JGI IMG/M metagenome (GOLD analysis project Ga0075423, IMG submission 80114) | Bulk soil microbial communities from a Populus tree surrounding site in Tennessee, USA - Soil MetaG P. TD hybrid SBSTD2 | ecosystem: Environmental > Terrestrial > Soil > Tree plantation...
ATCGCGCACGTCGAGCTCAGCGTCACCGATCTCGACCGCTCGGTCGAGTGGTATTGCCGCCTGCTCGGCGCTCGGGACGTCTGGCGCGGCGCGAACGAGAAAGGCGGCTACAAGGCCTGCGCGATCCTCGAGCCGGTCACGCACACGGTGCTCGCGTTCACGGAACACAAGGCCGTGAAGCGCGTCCCGTTCTCGCATCTTGTCCCGGGCCTCGACCACCTCTCGTTCCGGGTCGCCGACCGCGCGGCCATCGATGCGTGGGCCGCGTGGATGGACGAGCTCGGCGTCGCGCACGACGCCGCGGACGACTCCGGCCCCGCCACCACGCTCAACCTGCGCGACCCGGACGGGATCGCGATCGAGTTCTATTTCCTGCCGCCGCGACAGTGACGCTCAGGGCGGTCCTCTTCGACGTCGGCGACACGCTCCTCGAGCACTGGGCCGGGCCCGAGCGCACCATCGAGCTCGCGGTCCCGGTCCTGCGTCGCGAGTTCGGTGATCGCGAGTGGTACGGACGTCTGCTCACGGCCGAGCTCGGCCCGAACAAACGCGGGCACGCAGCGAAGGGCAGTCACCTCGTGCCGAATGACGACGCGCTGCGTCAGGAGACGCTCCGGTGGTACGAGGAGTGGTTCGCGAACAGCTCGATCGGGATTGACGACATCGACCTCGATCGGCTGCGCGTGGCCTGCACGGTGCCGCTCGATCTGGTGAGCGAGCTCGTGCCTGGCGCCGCCCAGGCGCTCCGCTGGAGCAAAGCCCGTGACCTGCGCGTGATCCTCGTGACGAACACGCTGTCGCGCGGCGAGGCGCAGGTCTGGGAAGACTGGCGGCGTTTCGGGCTCGCCGATGCGATCGACGGCATCGTCACATCGCATGACACCGGATGGCAGAAGCCCCACCGCCGCATGTTCGAGCGTGCGCTCGAGCTCGCCCGTACGAGCGCCGCCGAGGCCGTGATGGTCGGCGACCGCACCGACGCGGACATCATCGGCGCGAAGCGGCTTGGGATGCGCGCCGTCCTGCGCCGGACGACGAATCCCGGCGCGATGGACGACGTCGGGGTCGCGCCCGACGCGATCATCGACGACCTCACCGAATTGCCCGGTGTGCTCTCTGCCTGGCTCGAGGTGCCGAACGCACACGGTCCATTGCGCCGCCAGAGTGCCGAGGGACGATAAGCAGTCAGGAGGCTGACATGGGATTGCGAATCGGTTCGACCGCGCCGGATTTCGAGGCTGACACGACCCAGGGGAAGATCCGCTTCCACGAGTGGCTCGGCGACTCCTGGGGCATCCTGTTCTCACACCCGAAGAACTTCACGCCGGTCTGCACGACCGAGCTCGGCTACATGGCGAAGCTCAAGCCGGAGTTCGACAAACGCGGCGTCAAGATCATCGGACTCTCCGCGGACGCGATCGAGCGGCACGCGGGCTGGGCGAAGGACATCGAGGAGACACAGGGCGTCGCTCCGAACTATCCGATCATCGGCGACGCGGACCTCGCGGTGTCGAAGGCCTACGACATGCTGCCCGAGGAGGCCGCCGGCTCCGCAACGCGGACCGCGGCCGACAACCAGACCGTCCGCACGGTGTACGTGATCGGTCCCGACAAGAAGATCAAGCTCATGCTCGCGTATCCGATGACGACCGGCCGCAATTTCGACGAGGTGCTGCGCGTCGTCGACTCGATGCAGCTGACGGCGAAACACAAGGTCGCGACACCGGTGAACTGGAAGCAGGGCGACGACGTCATCATCGCCGGGTCGGTCTCGGACGATGACGCGAAGAAGACGTACCCAGACGGATGGCGCGCGCCGCGGCCGTACATCCGCATCGTGCCGCAGCCGCGCTAGCCGGCCCGCCTCGAGCGGGAACAGACGAATATGTGCGCGTGACGACCCGCGAGGAGATGCTGCGGCACCTCCGGAAGCTCGGGATCCGCGACGCGCGCGTGCTCGACGCGATGGCGCGCGTCCCGCGCGAGGACTTTGTCCGCGACGATGAGCGCGAGGTCGCGTATGGCGACCACGCGCTACCGATCGGCGAGGGTCAGACGATCTCCCAACCGTTCGTCGTCGCTCGCATGACGGAGCTTCTCGAGCCGCGACGCACCGATCACGTCCTCGAGGTGGGCACCGGATCGGGCTACCAGGCTGCGGTGCTCGCGGTGCTCGCGCGCGACGTCATCAGCGTCGAACGGCATGCCTCGCTCGCGGAGGAGGCGGGGGAACGGCTGGCGCGGCTCGGCTTCGCGAACGTGCGGGTCGTCAATGAGGATGCGTCGCTCGGCTATCCGCCCGAGGCGCCGTACGACCGCGTGCTCGTCACGGCGGCGACGCCGTCCATCGAGGACGCCCTCGTCGCGCAGCTCACACCGGAGGGTCGGATCGTCGCGCCGGTCGGCGATCGCGAGATGCAGGAGCTCACCGTGCTCCACGCCGATGGGCGCGAGGAGCGTCACGGCGCCGTGCGATTCGTGCCGCTACGCGGCGAGGCGGGATTCCGATGAGCCGCGCGATCCTCTTCCACGGCGGACGCGTGCACGTCGGTGACGGACGGTCGGTCGAGGCGCTCGTCGCGCGCGACGGTCGTGTCGCCGCCGTCGGGGCCGCGAAGGATCTGCGCCGCGACGCGCAGGACGCCGAGCTCGTCGATCTTCGCGGTGGCCTCATGGTGCCGGGTTGGGTCGACGCGCACGTGCACTTCATCTGGTGGGCGCTCCAGATGTCCGAGCTCGACCTGCGCGACACGAAGACCGTCGATGAGGCCCTCGCGCGCATCGCTGAGCGCGCGCGGCGTTTGCCGGAGGGCGCATGGCTCATCGGCGGCCGCTTCGACAAGAACGTCTGGGGCAAATGGCCAGACCGCGCGCAGCTCGATGCCGTGACGCGGGGCCGGCCGACCGCCCTGCGGAGCCGCGATGGGCATTCGCGCTGGGTGAACAGCGCGGCGCTCGAGCGCGCGAAGGTCACGCGCGACACAGCCGCGCCGGCGGGCGGGGCGATCTTCAAGGATGGGCGCGGCGAGCCGACCGGGATCCTCCAGGAGAACGCGAACGGCCTCATCGACGCGGTCGTCCCGCCGCTGACCGACGACGAGATGCTCGCCGCCGCGCGGCTCGGCCAGGCCGAAGCGTGGAAGCGGGGCATCGTCGGGTTCGAGAACCTCGACGCGCCCGGCGATCGCTACCCGCTCGGGACGTTCCAGCGCATCCATGCCGCCGGTGAGCTCGGCCTCCGCGCCATCGTCGGCCTACCTCGGGCGAGCCTCGACGAGGCAATCGGTCTGGGGCTGCGCACGGGCTTCGGCGACGAGTGGCTGCGGATCGGGCACCTCAAGATCTTCACCGACGGCGCACTCGGGTCGCAGACCGCGGCGCTCGAAGAGCCGTACGCCGGCACGGATGACCGCGGCATCCTGACGATCGAGCCCGCGACGCTGAACGACATCGTCGCGCGTGCGGCGGCCGGCGGCATCGCCGTCGCGATCCACGCGATCGGAGACCGCGCCGTGCACGTCGCGCTCGACGCGATCGCGCCGACGCGCACGACCGCGCCGCAGCTGCGGCAGAAGGTCGAGCACGTGCAGCTCGTGCGCGCGGACGAGCTCGATCGCTTCGCGCGTCTCGGCGTCGTCGCGTCGATGCAGCCGATCCATGCGACGAGCGATCGCGATCTGGCCGACCATCACTGGGGCGCCGAGCGCACGAAGCGCGCGTATCCGTGGCGCACCTTGCACAAGAACGGCACGGTGCTGGCGTTCGGCTCGGATGCGCCGGTCGAGCCCATCGACCCGCTCCTCGGGATCCATGCCGCGGTCGCGCGGCGCCGTCCGGGCGATGGGACCGCGTGGACGCCGGAGCAGAAGCTCACGCTCGATGAGGCGCTCGCCGGTTACGCGGCCGGCTCCGCCTACGCGCTCGGGCGCGAGAAAGACGCCGGGACGCTCGCGGTGGGCATGCTCTGCGACGCCGCGGTCGTGGATCGCGATCTCGCGCGGGTGGCCGAGGCGGAGATCGCGGACGCGACGGTGCGCGCGACGATCACCGGCGGCGTCGTCAGATACGAGGGCGGGCTCGGTTGAGTCACGACGGGGGCCTCGCGTGAGCGCAGGCGCCCTCGCGGGAGTCCGCGTGCTCGATCTCACGCGCGCGCTCGCCGGACCGTACTGCACGCTCATGCTCGGCGATCACGGCGCCGACATCGTCAAGGTCGAGATGCCTGGCACGGGCGACGAGACGCGCGAGTGGATGCCCCCCGACATCGGTGGCGTCTCCGCCTACTACCTCATGATCAATCGCAACAAGCGCAGCATCACCATCGACCTGAAGCGCGCCGACGGAAAGCGCGTGCTCGAGCGGCTCGTCGAGCGCAGCGACGTCGTCGTCGAGAACTTCAGCCCCGGGGTCCTCGGCCGCCTCGGCTTCAGCGACGCTCGCATTCGCGAGATCAACCGCCGCGCGATCGTCTGCCACATCAGCGGCTTCGGTCAGGACGGGCCGGGACGCGCGTGGCCGGCGTACGACCTCATCGTGCAAGGGATGGGCGGGATCATGAGCCTGACCGGGATGCCCGGCGGCGATCCGACGATGGTGGGCGTGCCGCAGGCGGACATGGTCGCCGGGATGTTCGCGGCGTTCGCGATCGTCGCGGCCCTCTACGCGCGGCAGCGCACGAACGAGGGTCAGGTCATCGACGCGACGATGCTCGGCGGTCAGGTCGCGCTCCTCTCGCGCCAGGCCGGGCGCTTCTTCGCGGACGGCACCGTGCCGAAGCCCGAGGGAAACGTGCACGCGTCGATCGTTCCGTACCAGACGCTGCGCGCCTCAGATGGTTTCGTGAACATCGGCGTCGCGAACAACGCGCTCTTCGAGCGCTTCTGCCGCGCGGTCGGCCTCGAGGAGCTGCTCGACGACCCGCGCTTCGTCGACAACCCCACGCGCGTCGCACACCGGAAGGACATCGTCCCGCTCATCGAGCGCCGCTTCACGAAGATGACGCGTGCAGACATCGTTGAGCGCTTAAGAAAGGCGGCCGTTCCAGTTGGCCCGATCTACACGCTCGACGAGGTCTTCGCCGATCCGGTCGTACGCCACCTCGGCCTCGTCACCGAGGTCGATCATCCGAAGGCCGGCCGCGTTTCCATGCCGGGCGTGCCGCTTCGCATGAGCGACACCTCGCCGTCCGTCCGCACGCCGCCGCCGGATCTCGGCGAGCACACTGACGAGATCCTGAAAGACCTCGGCTATGCCGACGAGGAGATCGCGGCGCTGCGCAGGGACGGCGCGGTCTGAACGCCACCCAGGCGCTCGCGGGGCGTCGCCGGCCGCTCTGGGTCGTCGGCGCGCTCGCCGCGCTGTCGCTCGGCGCGTACATCCCGATCTGGTTCGGCCTCACGTGGGCGGAGCTGCGGCGCGAAACGAAGAACGAGACGTTCATGCCGCTTGGTCACGCGCTCGGCACGCTCATCCCAGGCGTGAATGTCGTCATCGCATGGCGTCATTTCCGCGCGATCGACGACCGCCTGCAGAAGGTCGGCGCGGCCCGCGTCGACCCGATGAGCGCGGCCATCGGCATCGTCATCTGGTGGCTCACGTTCACGCACTACTCTTCGGAGCCGCTGTTCCTCGTGCTCGATGCGATCGAGCTCATCGCCGGGACCGCGGTCGTCGTGTACGGGCAACGCGCGCTCAACCGGTACTGGGCCACGCAGGGTGGGGAGGAGCGAGTGCTCGAGATCGACATCTTCGCGCTCGCCGTCGCGGCGACATACGCGCTCTTCACGATCGTCGGCTTCTTCTCGGCGCCGCCATGAGCGCGTCATCGATCCTCGTCGTCGGCTCGCTCGCGTACGACGACGTCCGCACGCCGGTCGCGAGCCGCGATGCGGTGCTCGGCGGTGCCGCGTCGTACTTCGCGATGGCCGCGGCGCTGTACGCGCCCGTGCGGCTCGTCGGCGTCGTGGGGGACGACTTCCGCGATGACGACGTCGAGCGCCTGGGGCGGCGCGGGGTCGACATGGGCGGGCTCGAGCGCCGGCCGGGTCGCTCGTTCCGGTGGCGCGGCACGTACGACTTCGCTCTCGACACCGCGGAGACCATCAACACCGACCTGGGCGTGTTCGGCGGCTGGCGGCCCAAGATCCCCGCCGGCTTCGCCGGAACGGAGCTGATCTTTCTCGCGAACATCGATCCGGCGATCCAGCTCGCGACGCTCGAGCAGATGACGAAGCCGTCGCTCGTCGCGCTCGACACGATGAACTACTGGATCGAGCACTCGCGCGACGCACTCGTGCGCGTGATCGGCCGCGCCGACGTCGTGAGCATCAACGAAGGCGAGGCCCGTCAACTCGTCGGGACGCTCAACGTCGCGCGCGCGGCCCGCGAGATCCTGGCGCTCGGTCCACGTGCGCTCGTCGTGAAGCGCGGCGAACACGGAGCGACGCTCTACACGAAGACCTCGACGTTCTGGTCGCCGGCGTACCCGCTCGAGGACGTCGTCGATCCAACGGGCGCCGGCGACACCTTCGCCGGCGGCTTCCTCGGGTACCTCGCGAGCCAGCCGAAGATCGACGACGCGGCGCTGCGCCGCGCCGTCCTCCACGGCACCGTGTGCGCGTCGTTCGCGGTCGAGGACTTCAGCGTCGACGGGATCGAGGCGGCGACGCGCGAAGCGGTCGAACGGCGTCACGAGGCGCTCCTCGACCTCACGCGGCTCTAGCGGGCGAGTAGGGAACCGCGCCGCGAGCCATTTGTAGAGGGGGTGGAACCGACTCCGTGGAGGGCCGGCCGACGGAGGACGCAAGCCTCGTGGAACGTGCGAAGCATGGCGATGAGCACGCGTACGCCGAGCTCGTGACGCGCTATCAGGCGCTCGCGGCGCGGACGGCGTACGTCATCACGGGCTCCGACGAGGAGGCTGAGGACGCCGCGCAGGAGGGCTTCGTGAAGGCGTACTACGCGCTCGATCGGTTCCGCCCCGGCGCCCCGTTCCGCCCCTGGCTGCTTCGGATCGTCGCCAACGAGGCCATCAACCGCCGCAAGGCGGCGGGCCGCCGGCCGACGGTCGGTCTCAGCGTGGTCGAGGACCGGCCCTCGGGAGACACGGCCCTGTCGCCCGAGGGCGCGGCCTTGGCCAGCGAGCGCCGCACGCTGGTGCTGGACGCGCTGCGGAAGATGAAAGAGGAGGACCGGCTCGTCATCGCCTACCGCTACTTCTTCGATCTGTCAGAGGCCGAGATGGCCGACGCGCTTGGCGTCGCGCGCGGCACGGTGAAGTCGCGCCTGTCGCGCGCGCTCGGCCGCCTGCGCGCGCTCATGGACGAGGTGCCGCGGAATGACTGAGCCGATGCGCGAGGACGAGCTCGAGGCGACGCTGCGCGACATCGGCGGGCATCTCGATTACCCGCGGCCCGTCGCGATGGCCAGCGCCGTGAACGCACGCCTGCGAGCGCCGCGCCGGCGCGCGTGGCGCTTCGCTCTCGCACCAGCGCTCGCGACCGTCGCGACGCTCGCGCTCGCGATCACGCTCGCGCTCCCTGACGCGCGCGCGGCCGCGCAGGAGTTCCTGCACCTGCGCGGTATCGACATCTTCCCCGTCCCGAGCATCCCGGCGACCCTGCCGCCGCCGAAGATCACGTTCCCGGGCGAGCGCATGACGCTGGCGGAGGCGCGCGCGCGCATCCGGTTCGTACCGGTGCTTCCGTCCGATCCGGACCTCGGCGCGCCGGACGATGTCTATGTCGAGACCATCGGGACGAGCGACCGCTTGACGCTCGTGTATCGCCAGAGAAGCGGCATCCCGATCTCACCGGAGGCCGGCGTCGCGGCCGTCGTCGTCGAGGTACGCGGGACCGTCGACGAGAACCTCCTCCTCGGCAAGGCGACCTCGCCAGGGACGACGGTCGACCCGGTGAACGTGTCGGGCGCACGCGGGTATTGGATCGAGGGCGCGCCGCATCTGTTCTTCTACCGCGACGCCAACGGCAACGCGACGCAGGACACCATGCGCCTCGCGGGCAATACGCTCGTCTGGGAGCGGGGCGATGTCACGCTGCGTCTCGAGGCGCACGTGTCGAAGGACCAGGCGCTGAGGCTGGGCGCTTCCTTCCGATAACCACGCGCGCGTTCGCGCCTGTCGAAACCGCGACTTGACAGAGTGAAACGGTCGGAATCGAATGTGGCCGCCGTCCCAGTTGGGTTGGAGGTGCACATGACGTTCCTTTCGAAGCTGTCACGACGTGGGTTCCTGAAGTACAGCTCGCTCTCCGGTCTCGGCGCGTTCCTCACCGCGTGTCTCTCGCAGAACGCACCGCAGACATCGGCTTCGCCCGGAGGCAGCGCCGTGACCGGCACCGCGTCGACCGCGCCGACGGTCGCAGCGGCGGCGAATGCGATCACGTGGAAGATCCAGTCCGGTTGGGCCGGGAACGACCTCTTCCAGGAGATGTTCCTCGACTGGAAGCAGATCGTCGAAGAGATGTCCGGCGGTCGCATCAAGATCGATGCGCTCCCAGTGAACGCGGTCACGAACATCAACGGCGCGATCGACGCGGTGAACTCGGGCACGATCGACGGAGCGCACCACGTGCCCGCGTACTACTACGGCAAGGACCACGCGGTGAGCCTCATGGGCACGGGCCCGATGATGGGCATGAGCGGCCAGATGTGGCTCGCCTGGTACTACTACGGCGGCGGCCAGGCGCTGTACGAGAAGCTCGTGCAGCAGAAGCTGAAGCTCAACGTGGTCTCGCTGTTCCACATGCCGATGCAGAACCAGCCGCTCGGGTGGTTCAAGGACGTCATCCGCGCACCAGGTGACTTCCAGGGCATGAAGTTCCGCACGGTCGGTCTCGCGACCGGCATCTATCAGGGCATGGGCGCGACGGTCGTCTCGGTCGCCGGCGCCGAAGTCGCGTCGTCACTTGACCGCGGCGTCATCGACGCGGCCGAGTTCAACAACACGACGTCCGACACGGTGTACGGACTCCCCGACGCGCGCAAGGTCCTCATGGCGCGCTCGTACCACCAGCCGAGCGAGATCCTCGAGATCTCGCTGAACAAGTCGAAGTACGACGCCATGCCTGCGGACCTGAAGGCGATCATGAAGTACGCCGCTTGGGCGGAGTCGGCGAACGGCGAGTGGAAGCAGATGTTCAAGAACAGCGACGACTACGCGAAGCTGCTCGCAAAGGGCATCAACATCCAGAAGACGCCGCAGTCGGTGCTCGACGCGCAGCTCAAGGCGTGGGACACGGTCATCGCGTCTGAGTCCAAGGACAACCCAGACTTCGTCGCGATCCTCGATTCGCAGAAGAAGTGGGCCCAGCGCCTGTTCCCGTGGGCCGACACGATCAACATCCCGACCCCAGACAGCGTCTCGTACAAGGCGATGTTCAAGTAGTCATCGCGGCACAAGTCGGTATCCTCACGGGGTCCTCGGGCGACCGAGGGCCCCGTGCGATATCCGGCGACGCACCGTACGCGTAGTAGGAGTCGAGATGCTGCAGCGCATCCTCTTCTCGATCGACCGGCTCTCCGCGTGGAGCGGGAAGATCACGTCGTGGATCGTCCTTCTCATGACGCTACTCATCAGCTTCGACATCACCATGCGGTACCTCAGCAAGCCGATCGGTGAGCCCATCTTCAAGATCTGGTTCACCTACACGTTCTCGTACGACATGTCCTATTACCTGTACGCGATCCTCTTCATGCTCGGCGGCGCGTACGCACTTTCGCGCGCGCAGCACGTGCGCGGCGACATCTTCTACCGGACGTGGCCGGTGCGCGTGCAGGCCAGCATCGACCTCGCGCTCTACCTGTTCGCGTTCTTCCCGGGCATGATCGCGCTCGTCTCCGTCGGCGCGCAGTGGGCCGCGGCGTCGTGGGCGATCCACGAGCGCTCCTTCACGACGGCAGCCGCGCCGCCGCTGTATCCGCTGAAGACGGTCATCCCGGTCGCGGGGACGCTCATGGTCATCCAGGGCATCGCCGAGACCATCCGCGCCTTCCAGGCGCTGCGCACCGGCGTCTGGCCGCCGCGCCTCGCCGACGTCGAGGAGACCGAGACGATCCTCGCGAAGCAGAGCGAGCTATGAGTCCCGAAGCCCTCGGCCTGGTGATGATCGCGCTCATGGTCGTCGCGATCCTCATCGGGTTCCCGACCGCCTTCACGCTCATGGCGCTCGGCGTCACCTTCGGATTCCTCGGGATGGGCTTCGTCGTGTTCGATCTCGTGGTTCAGCGGACGTTCTTCGTCATGCAGAACGACGTCCTCGTCGCGATCCCGCTGTTCCTCTTCATGGGCTACATCATCGAGAGAGCCGGCATCCTCGACGAGCTCTTCCACGCGATCCAGGTCCTTCTTGGCTGGCTTCCCGGGTCGCTCGCGGTCGCGACGCTCCTCACCGGGACGATCTTCGCGACGGCGACCGGCATCGTCGGCGCATCGGTCACACTTCTCGGTCTGCTCGCGTTCCCGGCGATGCTGAAAGCCGGGTACGAGAAGAAGTTCGCCGCGGGCACGGTGACGGCCTCGGGCACGCTCGGGATCCTCATCCCGCCCAGCGTGCTGCTCATCCTGTACGGCTTCGTCGCGGGCGTGTCGGTGCCGCGCCTCTACGCCGGTGCGTTCCTGCCGGGGTTCATGCTCGCCGGCCTGTACTTCGGGTACGTCGTCCTCCGATCGACGTTCCAGCCCCAGGTCGCGCCGATGCTCCCCAAGGACCAGCGCGAGCAGCTCACCGCGCGGCAGACGCTGATCCTCGTGCTGCGCGGCTTCGTGCCGATCGTCTCGCTGATCCTCTTCGTGCTCGGCGCGATCTTCTTCGGCTTCGCGACGCCGTCCGAGGGCGCGGCACTCGGCGCGCTCGGCGGGCTCATCCTCGCGGCATTCCACAAGCGGCTCTCGCTCGGGATGGTCCGCGAGTCGGTGTTCCTCACCGTGCGCACCGCCGCGATGGTCGGCTGGCTCCTCGTCGGCTCGAGCATCTTCGCCGCGGTGTTCGCGCGTCTGGGTGGCGCGGCGATCATCAGCGATACGGTCCTGCGGCTGAACCTCAGCCCCGAGCAGTTCTTCTGGGTCGCGCAGGGTCTCATCTTCCTGCTGGGATGGCCGCTCGAGTGGACGGAGATCACGATCATCTTCATGCCGCTCTTCCTCCCGCTCCTCGCGACCTATCACCAGAACTACCCGGACAACCTCACCACCGACGCGTTCTACTTCGGCATCATGGCGGCGCTGAACCAGCAGACGTCGTTCCTCTCGCCTCCGGTCGCGATGTCGGCGTACTACCTGCGGGGCGTCGCGTCGAAGTCGATCACCCTCAACGAGATCTTCCAGGGCATGTACCCGTTCCTCGCGATACAGATCGTGGCGATGCTCGTCCTGTGGTTCGTCCCGTGGCTCGCGTATGGGCCAGCGACGATGGTGTACGGGAGCCGCTGACCGTTAGACGCGCGGCGTGTCCGAGAAAACGCCCTCGAGGAACGAGCGAAGGTCCGCGCGCTGGCGGAGCGCGGCGATCTGGAACAGTCCCGCGAGGACGATCGCCCCAGTGATGACGAGCACGATGTCCACCGCCGAGAGCCCATCCTCGCCGCGCGCGGTGATCCCGAGCCCCGCGATCGCATAGAGGACGAAGAAGAGCCCGAGCAGGATGCGGGTTCGCGGCGGCAGGAAGAAGCGCACCTCGATGCGTCCGCCGCCTTTGATGCCACGGACCTGGCCGAACGCGTGCACCGCGCGTTGCTGGCGTTCCCAGACCTCGAACGCGCGACCTTCGGCAACGCCGACGTACTCCGCGTTCGTCTTCAGCACGCCGAGCATCCGCTTCTTCGGGCGATTGATCGCGGACTTCAGGCGCATGACGGCGGCGTCGGGCGAGATCGCGACCTCGAGCGAGAAGTCGGCCACGGTCGGGGTGCCGGGACTCGAACCCGGGACCTCAGCGTCCCGAACGCTGCGCGCTACCAAGCTGCGCTACACCCCGTGAGAAGGCCGGAAGAGTCGACGCGACCTCGGAGCCGCGTGCGCACTCGATTGTACGGTCAAAGGTACGCTCGCATCGGTCTATGACGCTCGTCCTCGCGGTCGCGATCCCGCTCGTGGCCGCGATCCTCATCCTCGTCGCGGGCGCTCGTCTGCCTCGGCTCGTGCTCGCGCTCATCGGCACGGCGGCACCTGCGTTCACGCTCGGCACGGTCGTCGCGCTGGCGCAGTCGTTCGCCGCGGGCAAGACCGAGCTCATCGCCGACCTCGGTCCGTGGCTGCCGCTCCGCGGCGCCGATCTCGCCCTTCGCGTGGATCCGCCAGCCGTGCCGCTCATGCTCGCCGTCACCGCCGTGGCGGCGCTCATCGCGATCGCGATGCTGGTGGATGCGCCTCGCGACTCCGACGCGCGGTCGTTCGCCGGTCTCGCCCTCATCGTCGCGGGCGCGCTCGTCGTCGTGACCGCCCGCGACCTCATCCTTCTCGTCGCGGGATTCGGCATGGTCGGCGCATCAGGGGCCGTGCTCGCCGGCGGTGCGTCATGGAGCGCCGAAGCCGCACGCGACCGCGCGGTCTCGCTCGTGACCGCCCGGCTCGGCGACGCCTGCCTCCTGGTCGCGGCACTCGCCGCACTGGCTCTGTTTCAGACGGTCGATCTTCAGCAGATCAGCGATCGACTCGCGGCGATCGACCTCGCGGCGCCGGCCCAGAACGCGCTCCTCGCGGCCAGCGTCCTGATCATCATCGCCGCGGCGTCGCGCAGCGGCCTGCTGCCGTTCAGCGGCGCTTCCGCCGACGGGCATGCGCCAGCATCGTCCGTCGCGGCCGCGACGCTCGCGTCGGCGTCCGGTGTGCTTCTGCTGCTGCGCACGGCCGGCGCACTTCACCCCAGCGCCCTGGCCTCCACCGGCGCGCTCGGCGCGGCGACCGCGCTCGTCGCATCCGCAGCGTCGCTCGCCGCCGTGCGGCGAGAGCCGTCGCGGACGAGCGCGTTGCTCGGCGCCGCCGTCGCGGCGCTCAGCGCGAGCCTCTTCGCCGCGACGCTCGTGACCGTCGTCGTGCTCTCCGCCCGCACCGCGGGGCTCGTCGCGCCCGCTCCGCGCCTGCGGTGGCTTCGCGGGGCGAGCGCCGTCGTCGCCCTGGCCGTCGCGAGCGTGGCGCTTTCGGACCATCCCGCGACGACGACCGTCCTGCTCGCGGCGACGGCGCTCGAGGCATTCGGCGCGGCGCGTGAGGCACGGACGAGTGCGCCCGATGGCACGCGACGCGATCTGGCGCTCTCGGTCCTCGCGGCGACGGGGCTCGGCGCCGCGACCGTCGTCGCGGCCGGTGCGCTCGGCGGAGGCCTGTCGCTGGGCTCCGCGCCAACCGCCCCGAGCGGAACGTCGGCACTCGTCCTCGCACTGGTCGCCGTCCTCGGCGGGACGATCGCGGGAACGTCGCGGCTGCGTCTTCCCGCGCGCGCCGCCGCGGTGTCGCGCGCGGTCGTGCAGCTCGACGCGCTGCGCGATGGGACGGCGCGGTCGTTCGCGAGCGCCGCGCTCATCGCGGAGCGGGGGAGTGACCTCGTCGTCGAACGCACCCTGCACGCGGTCGCGCGGATCGCCGTTCGCGCGGGCGAAGCGTCACGCGCGTTCGGCGCAGGCTCGGCGTGGGCACAAGAGGCGCTGCTCATCGCCGCGACCGCGGCGGTCGTCGCCTACTGGATCGCGCGTTGATCGCGCTCGCGGTCGTCGGCGTTCCGCTCGTCGCGATGCTGGTGTGCGTGGTGTCGCGCGCCGCACGCATCGCCGCGGCGCTCGCGTGCCTGAGTGTCGGCGGACTCGCGATCGCAGCGCTCGTGTCGGCGAGCGCGGGCCTGCGCTACTCGTACGCGGCTCCGCTCCGCTCGGCGTTCCTCGTCGCCATCGATCCGCTCTCGGCGCTGCTCATCACCCTCTGCGCTGCGGTCTGCCTCTTCAGCGTCGCGTCGAGCGCTCGCGTCGGCGATCGAGGCGCGTATTTCGCGATCTGCTCCCTCGCGCTGGCGTCCGCGACGCTCGTTCTCGTCGCGCGCGATCTCGGCCTCTTCTTCATCGGGTGGGAGATGCTGCTCGTATCGCTCGCGATCCTCGTTCGGCACTGGGGCGGACCGGGTCGGGACGAGGCGTCGATCCGTCTCGCGGTGCACGGCCTCGCCGGCAGCGGTCTGTTCCTCGTCGCGCTCGCGTCGATCGCGGTCGCACGAGGCACGCTCGACATCGACGCGCTCGGCGCGAGGCCGATCGCGGCGAGCGGACAGCTCTTTCCGGCGCTGTTGTTCCTCGCGGCGTTCGCGCCGGCGATTGCGCTCTTCCCGCTCCACGGCTGGAGCGTGCGCACGTTCGTGGCGGCCCCGCCCGCGATCGCGGCGCTCGTGCCCGGGCTTCTCGCGACGACGGCATGTTTCGGGATCGTCCGCGTATGCCTCGGTCTGTTCCCGCAGGGAATGGCCGCCGCGGCTCCGGTGCTCATCGCGTTCGCGGCCGTCGGCGCGGTCTACGCGGCCCTCGTCGCCAGCCGGCAGGACGACCTGCGGAGGCTCGTCGCGTTCGCCGCGGTCTCGCAGCAAAGCCTCGCCGCGCTCGCGCTCTTCGCGGGGACGACGACCGCGATCCGCGGTGCGATCGTCATCGCCATCGCCAACGGCCTCGGCGCTGCCGCCTTCATCGTCGTCGGCGCGGCGGTCGCGGATCGCTCGTCATCGTTCCTCTTCTCGCGGACCGGTGGCCTCGGCGCGAGCGCGCCACGGCTCGCAGCCGTCGGCGCCCTCGTCGCGCTCGCGGCGACAGGCGTCCCGGGCAGCGCGGCGTTCGCCGGCGATGTCCTCGCGATCGCCGGGACGTACGAGCGTTTTCCCGCGGCCGCCGTCATCGCGGCGGCAGCGCTCGTCCTCCAGGCGGCGTGTGCCGCGGCGTTCATCAGGCGCGCGCTCGACGGGCCACGGCTGGCTGAGACGTCACGCGACGCAGGCTGGCGCGAGACCGCCCTCGTCGGCGTGCTGCTCGCGGCGATCTTCGTCGTCGGTCTCGTGCCTCGCGTCGTCACGGACCGGATCGGGGACGAGGTCCTGCCCGCGGTCGAGGTCACGCCATGACTCCGAACGACGCCCTTGCACTCGCACCGTTCGCGATGCTCGTCGCGGGCGCCGGTGTCATCGCGATCTTCGAACGCGCCCTGCCGCCGGACGCGCTTGCCACGCGCTGGTTCGCCGCCGGCATCGCGTTCGCGGCGGCCGTCATCGCGCTGGTGACCGGGATCGGCGACGACGCGTGGAACGGCGCGATCCATCGCGACGCCGTTGCCGCGTACGGCGCCGCGCTCCTCTCGCTCGCGACCGCGGCGGCATTCGTTCTCGACGCGGCCACGGCCGACGTGCGGCGCACCGGTCATGCCGCGAGGGCCGTGCTCACTCTCGTCGTGTGCGCGGGCGCGACGCTGCTCGTCATGGCGGGCGGTCTCCTTGTCCTTCTGGTCGCTCTCGAGCTCGTCGTGCTGTCGATGATCGCGCTCGTCACGCGCGAGTCCGCGGCGGGGTCGCTCGCGGCAAGCCGCTCGCTGTTCCTCGCTGGCGGGACCGCATCTGCGCTGGTCGCGGGAGGCGTCGGTATCGCGTGGTGGGCGACCGGGACGTTCGCGATCGGAGCGCTCGGCACGATCACGACATCCGGTGGGCTCGCGGCGATCGCGCTCATCCTCGTCGGCCTCGCGTGCGTCGCTTCGTTCGTCCCGATGCACTTCTGGCTCGCACACGCCGTCACCGCGTTGCCGACGCCGAGCGCGCTCTTCATCACGGTCGTGCCGCGCATCGCCGCGCTTGCGGCGCTCCTCCGCTGCGCCGCGGCGATCACGTCGTCAGACGCG
>Ga0075423_10002831_pt1 | contig 15871 bp, 13 predicted proteins | sample SoiMethybrSBSTD2_FD_80114 | JGI IMG/M metagenome (GOLD analysis project Ga0075423, IMG submission 80114) | Bulk soil microbial communities from a Populus tree surrounding site in Tennessee, USA - Soil MetaG P. TD hybrid SBSTD2 | ecosystem: Environmental > Terrestrial > Soil > Tree plantation...
GTAGCGCTCGGCATCGAAATAGAGATCGCCAAGCTGCACGCGGATCTCAGCGTCAGAAGGACTCCGATCGGCCGTCGCCTTCAGTTGCGCCGCTCGCGCTTCGTCAAAAGGTGGTGCGGCCTGGCCCGAGCCCGATGTCGACGATGTGTTTGATGGCGGCGGCGTCGGGGTCGCGACGGTTGCCCGCTGACTGCCGATGATCCAGCCGACGAGCACACCAAAGAAGATGCCGGCAATGCCGAACACCACTGAATCGCTGCGCATGAAATCAGGTTCTACCAGGTTCTGCGAGGTTCTACCGGGTTCTACCAGGTTCTGGTGCGAGGCCGCGGTCGGAACCTTGCAGAACCGTGTAAGAACCTCGTCGAACCTTGAAGAACCGAAAGCTCGATCATAACAACGTCCGGCGGAACCAGTCCACCAGCGTCCGTGCGAGATCCGGATCGCGTCCGAGCATGACGGTGCCGTGCCCGGCATGATTCAGAATCAGAGCCTCCCGTATACCCGTGCCGGATTTTTGCAACTCTTTCACCGACCGCGACGCATACGCGTCGTCGTCGCTCGCGATCAGCAGTGCGGGACGCTTGGCGTAGGTTTTCATGGCGGCTTCGATACGAAGACCCCGGTAGTCGGTCGATGGCGACAGCAATGCGAGGCTTGCGATCGCAGGATCCGCCGCTGCCTCGAGCACGGCGAGATTGGCGCCAACCGAGGCGCCGGCGATTCCCAGGCGCGACGGCTGAACGTCGCTGCGCGACGACAAATAGTGGCGCGCGGCCGTGACGTCGTGCACCAGAGCGGAATAGTCGCCGGTTTCTCCCGCCGGAATGGAGCCCGATGATTCGCCGTGCCCACGGAGATCGATCGCAAGGGCGCCGATACCTTGCGTCGCCAGACTTGTTGCGACGGTGTCCCAGTCCCGCCGGCTCTTGTAGAGCATATGCACGAGGATCACCGCGGGTGCGCGAGTTCCCGGCTCATACCACGTCGCCGCCAGCGTGACCCCATCGTCGGTTCGGATGGTGACTCGCTGCGAACCAGCGATTGCATGCGGGGTTGGGAGAAGCGCCAACACTGCGACTATGGCAGCGGGCGGGGGGAGGAGGCGAAGAACCCCCGCGATCCCGGTCACCTCCGCAGCTCCAATAACGCCACCATGTCTCGTACCGCGCGAGCCATGCCGACGATCGCCGCGCGCGCGACGATGCTGTGGCCGATGTTCAGCTCGACGATTTCAGGGATCGCCGCGATCGCCTGAACGTTCGTGTAATTCAGCCCGTGGCCCGCGAGCACTTCGAGGTCGTGTCGAGCCGCCAACGAAGCCGCATCTTTGATCCGCTCGAGTTCCGCCGTGATGGTCGTTTCCGAGTCTGCATATCGGCCGGTGTTGATTTCTACCGCGTCCGCACCGACTGACTTGGCGCCTCGAACCTGATCGCCGTCGGGATCAAGGAAGATGCTGACGCGAATCCCGGCGTCGTGCATCTGCGTGGTGAAGTCCTTGACGGCAGGGCTATGCGCGACGACGTCGAGACCTCCCTCGGTCGTCAACTCCTGCGGCCGCTCCGGAACGAGCGTCACCTGATGCGGGCGTACTTGCCGCGCGACCCGCACCATGTCCTCGGTGACGGCCATTTCAACGTTCAGTTTGGTGGCGATTGCCTGTCGCAACAGCTCGAGGTCTCGCTCCTTGATATGACGACGATCGCTGCGCAAGTGGACGGTGATTCCCTGAGCTCCTGCCATCTCGGCGACGAGGGCAGCAGCCAACGGTTCGGGTTCCCGTGCCTTCCGGGCTTCCCGAAGCGTCGCGATGTGATCGATGTTGACTGCTAACCGCATGGATAGCTCTACTTAACCGAGGTGCTCGCGCACGACACCGGCTATTTCTGCGGCCCAGGCCTGAATCTGCTTCTGGTCCTTCCCTTCGATCATGACGCGAAGCAGTGGCTCGGTGCCGGAGTATCTGACCAGCAAGCGTCCTTGACCACCGAGTCGCGTCTCGACCCGCTCCATCGCCTCGGCGATCGGCGGCACGTTCGCGAGCGCCTGCTTTTCGCGAACGCGTACGTTCACAAGTACCTGCGGGTAGGTGACCAGCTGTGACGCCAGGTCGGCGAGCTCGCGTCCACTCTCCGCCATCACGCGAAGCACACTCAAAGCGGTGACAATGCCGTCGCCGGTGAAGAGATGCTCGGAGAAGATGATGTGGCCGGACTGCTCGCCGCCGAGCGACAGGTCGCGCTTGATCATTTCCTCCATGACGTATTTGTCGCCGACGGCACAACGCACCAGATCGATGCCGCTGTCGCGCAGCCCCAGCTCGAGACCAATGTTGCTCATGACGGTGGCGACAATCGCGTCCCCCTTGAGCCTTCCGGCCGACTTCCAGTGCCTCGCGACCATCAACATCACGGCGTCGCCATCGACAATCCGGCCGGCCGCATCGACAAAGATCGCCCGATCGCCATCGCCGTCAAACGCAACACCGGCGCGGCAGCCGAGCTCGCGGACGGCGCGAGAGATCTGCTCGGGATGGGTCGAACCGCAATCGAGGTTGATGTTGCGTCCATCCGGCCGCGCGCTCAGCACGTGCACGTCGTACCCAAGCTCGCGAAACAGTTTTGGCACGACCGTCGTGGTCGCCCCGTTTGCCGCGTCAATCGCGATCTTGAAACGACCGAGGCGCTCCGGTTCCGGCAGCGCGAGCCGGGCATGAGCAATATACGCGTCGATGAAATCCGTCCGTTCGACAGGTGCATCGGCCGATCCTCCAACCGACCAGCTGCGATCGTGGACGATCGATTCGACTTCGCGCTCGAGCGTCTCGGTGAATTTCTCCCCGGCTCCGGAGAACACCTTGATGCCGTTATCTTCGAACGGATTGTGCGAGGCGGAAATGACCAATCCGGCATGGAATCCCATCTCACGGGTCACGAACGCAATTGCCGGCGTCGGAATGATGCCGGCCGATGTGATCTCCGCGCCGGCGGCATGCACGCCACGCGCAAGCTCGCGCTCGATCCACTCTCCCGACTCTCGCGTGTCGCGTCCGACCACAAACCGCAACGGCGACCGGCCGCCGGTGTCGCGCATGGCGCGGACGAGGGCGCCGCCGAGTCGCGCCACTGTTTCGTGGTCCAGCGGGTACTCTCCGGCTTTCCCGCGGACGCCGTCGGTGCCAAAAAGTCGATGCATTAATCGCTAATCGCTAATCGCTGATCACTCATCGAGAAGGGTTCAAGACGTTACTCTCGCGATGCACGAGAACTACTTGATCGTCACATCGACGACGGCGGGCTCGATCGCGCTGATGCCGAAGGTTTGAGATGGGTCCACCTGGACACGAAGATTGTATCGGCCGGGACCGAGACCGTAAAGGTCGACAAAGGCATCGATCGATCCAGCACGAAGACCGGACAGCGCTTCCCGCCGTCCGCGAGCGGTGACACGCGCGAGGACTGGCTTGATCGTGGCCGTCAGACCCGTCTGCAGGTTGCGCCAACGGACCGGCACGCCAGTAAGCTCCAGCTCTACTGGCGCCGGCAGAACATCGACCGTAATCGTCGCGTTCTGCGGCTTCACCAGGTGGACCGCCGAATCCGTCAGCCCGACGGTGACAACATCCCGTATCCGCGCGCGGCTCCCGGTGATCTGAACCGGCTCTGTGGTCGCACCCGCCAGTTGTTTCAGCCGACTCTCAGGTCCCGCAACCTCGACGGTGGGTGGATCCGACGTCACCCGACCGATCACAAATCCCGGCGCCGGCTCGCCGTCCAAGGCGGGCACGACGGGCACGGTGCGATGCCCGGATTTTTCCAGATCGACGGCGAGTGTTGCGGGAATCACCTGGGCCACCGCAACCCCGTAGGGGGCGCGCACCTCGTCGCTGCGAAGGTGGAACATCCGCGAACCGGGACGCGCCGAGGCGAGATCGAGCACCGCGACGACGTCGCGGGCTTCCAGCCGTCCCAGAACAGCAGACGATCCGCGCAGCCGTACGTCGACTTCCGTCGGCGGATCGCCGACCAGCTCGAGCTCGGAAGGAAGGTTCCGGTATTCAAGCGGCACCCGGAGGCTCCGCTCGACGAGGTGATCGCCGGCGACAATGAGCCAGAGCAACGCCGACAGCGCAACGGCCATCAGCTTCAAGCCGAGGTGACGGAAAGGGGAATACTTCATTTTTTACTTGCCAGCGCTCGCTCCTTCGCTCGCGCCGGTTGATCGCGACGTCGTTCTGCCTAGTCGGCGGGTGTCGGAGCCCGGATCCCGGACAACGCCTTCGACCGTCTCCCGGCCTCCCGAGCTTGTCGAGGGACGGATCCCGATCGCGGCCAAATCACACATCAAGCGACCGCGCACCCACTTGCCTTTGAGACTTACGCATCGTCACCAGCGACCGCAGGCGCTCGCGAAGTTCGTCCGGACTGAGACGGCGATCGATGTGCCCATCGATGGCGACAGAGATAGATCCCGTCTCTTCAGAAACAATCACGGCGAGGGCGTCACCTTCTTCGGTCAAGCCGATTGCTGCACGATGTCTCGTCCCAAGCTCCCGGCTGACGCGCGGATTGACCGTCAGCGGCAAAAAACAGGCAGCCGCCGCAACCCGGTTCTCCTGGAGGATGACGGCGCCGTCATGCAACGGCGATCCAGGCTGAAAAATCGTCACCAGCAGATCGTAGGTAAGGGTGGCATCGAGCGGAATTCCGCTTTCGATGTAGTTCCGCAAGCCGATTTCGCGCTCGACCGCAATGATCGCTCCGACTTTCTGCGACGACAGCATCGTCGCGGCGACGACAATCTCTTCGATCGTCTCGTCGGCCGCTTCCTGACGGTTGAAATACCGGAAGAACGGCGCCTGACCAAAGTGCGCGAGTGCCCGGCGAATGTCCGACTGGAAGATGACGATGGCGGCAAAGGCGACATACAGGAGCGCGTTGCGGATCAACCAGTTGACGGTTTGCAACGGCGCGAGCCGCGAGACGTAGAACAGCGCGACAATGAGCAGCGTGCCGACGCCCATCTGAACCGCCCGGGTTCCCCGAATGAGTTTGAGAAACTCGTAAATGAGGAACGAGACAATCGCGATGTCGACGAGATCCCACCAGCCGATGGGCGGGCGGCGCAGAATGCTGCCAAAGAAGTCGACCATGCAGGCATAGCTTATCTGATGGCAGGCCGGATGACCGCGTCATTCAGGTCTTCAGGCGGAGGGACTGTCGACGGCAGCGGCCCGGATCCGGTCTGCGACTTTGACGACGTCAACCATTTCCGGGACCCGATGAACTCGCACGATGTGTGCGCCGAAGAACACACTCGCTGCAATCGCAGCAGCGGTGGCCCACTCTCGCTCGGCGGGGATCTTTGTGCCGACGGCAGCGGTCAGAAACGACTTGCGCGACGGGCCGCAAAGGATTGGCCGGTCCAAGTCGCGCAACACATCGAGTCTCGCGAGGACTTCATACGAGTGCTCGGCCCGCTTCGCAAACCCGAGGCCGGGATCGACAATGATGGCCTCGCGCCGAACGCCGGCGGCGCGAGCGCGTGTGATTGCGGCCTCGAGCTCTCGCCGCACCTCGTCGGCGACGTCGGTGTAATTCGCCTCGCGATACATCTCACGGGAACGCCCACGGTTGTGCATCAGCACGACGGCTGCGCCGGTTTCCGCGGCCACGCCGGGCAGATCCGGATCGAAGAGAAACCCGCTGACGTCGTTCACGATCGACGCGCCGCGTGCGACCGCTTCGCGCGCCACCACCGCCTTGTAGGTGTCGACGGACACAATGGCGCCGCCGGCTGCAAGCGGTTCGATGACCGGCACCACACGGCGCAGTTCCTCTTCTGCATCGAGCGCGTCGGCGCCCGGCCGCGTGGACTCGCCGCCGACGTCGATGATGTCTGCGCCTTCGGACATCATCCGGAGTCCGTCCTCTACCGCACGAGCGGGATCGAACCGAACACCGCCGTCTGAGAATGAGTCAGGGGTGACGTTGATGACGCCCATGACGAGCGTACGCGCGCCCAGTGAAAGTGCCGCGCGATTTGGAAGCGGCACTTCGTAGCGGACGCGCTTGTTCAAGGGAAAAGGGAGAACCCCTTCCCTATTCCTGAGGCAGCGGCTTGTTGAGCGGCGGCAGAGGCGGAACGATTGATGGCCGCTCCTTCGCCGGGCGCTTCGAGCCGTCCTCGGTCGCCGGGACGGCGTTACGCGGCGTGTGTTCCTCGAGCGGCTCGCCAGCAACGATTCGACGGACCTGCTCGGCGTCGAGCACTTCGCGCGCCAGCAGTTCTTCCGCGATGCGCAGCAACGCGGGCTTGTGCTCCTCGAGGAGGGTGCGTGCCCGTTCGTAGTTGCTGGTCACGAACCGCTTGATCTCGTGATCGATCCGGATGGCGGTGTCTTCGCTGTAGTCCTGATGCTGCGCGATCTCGCGACCGAGAAAGATTTGCTCCTCTTTCTTGCCAAAGGTGAGCGGTCCCATGGCGTCGCTCATGCCCCACTCGCAGACCATCTTGCGCGCCATCTCCGTCGAGCGCTCGAGATCGTTGCCGGCGCCGGTCGTCATGCCGTCCATCGTGATTTCCTCAGCGATGCGGCCGCCAAGGAGAATCGCGATCTGGTCGTTGAGGTACTCGCGCGTGTAGTTGTGCTTGTCCTCGACCGGCAACTGCATGGTGACGCCGAGCGCCATGCCGCGCGGGATGATCGTCACTTTGTGGACGGGATCCGCATGCGGCAGGAGCACCGCCAGCAGGGCGTGGCCGGCCTCGTGCACCGCCGTGACCTTCTTTTCTTCGTCGTTGATGATCATGGACCGGCGTTCCGATCCCATCATCACTTTGTCCTTCGCGAACTCGAAGTCGAGCATGCGAACGACTTTCTGGTTGTAGCGCGCCGCATTCAACGCCGCCTCGTTCACGAGGTTCGCCAGATCAGCGCCGGAGAACCCGGACGAGCCGCGCGCCAGCACATGAATGTTCACATCGTCGGCGAGCGGAATCTTCTTCGTGTGGACGGCGAGGATTCCCTCGCGTCCTTTCACATCGGGACGATTGACCACGATCCGGCGATCGAACCGGCCGGGACGCAGGAGCGCGGGATCGAGCACGTCGGGACGATTGGTGGCGGCGACGAGAATGACGCCTTCGTTCGACTCGAAGCCGTCCATCTCGACGAGCAACTGGTTCAGCGTCTGCTCGCGCTCGTCGTGGCCGCCGCCGAGACCCGCGCCGCGATGGCGCCCGACCGCATCGATCTCGTCGATGAACACGATGCACGGCGCGTTCTTCTTTCCCTGTTCGAACAGATCCCGAACACGGGACGCGCCGACACCGACGAACATCTCGACGAAATCAGAACCGCTGATTGAGAAGAACGGAACGTTCGCCTCGCCGGCAACGGCGCGGGCGAGAAGGGTCTTGCCGGTTCCCGGCGGCCCCATCAACAGAACGCCCTTGGGAATACGTCCACCAAGCTTCTGGAACTTCTGCGGCTCTTTGAGGAACTCGATGATTTCCTGAAGTTCTTCCTTCGCCTCGTCAACACCGGAGACGTCTTTGAACGTCACCTTTTTCTGCGAGCTCGACGAGAGCTTCGCGCGACTCTTGCCGAACGAGAGGGCTTTGTTTCCTCCGCTCTGCATCTGCCGCATGATGAAAATCCAGAAACCAATCATCAGCAGGATTGGCGCCCAGGAATACAGCAGCGCGGCCCACGGGCTCGTCGTTTCCGGCTTGGCTTGGATCACCACGCCCTTGTCGTGGAGCTTGCCGGCGAGGTTGGGATAGTCAGGTGAGTAGGTGCGGAACTTATCCCGGCCGTTGCCCAGATTGCTGGTCTTGAGCTCACCGGTGATCTCGTGGCCGACCATGACCACCGACTGGACCTGGTTATCGTCGACCTTCGCAAGGAACTCAGAGAACGCCATCGGGTTCTCAGACTTGCCGGCAAAGGCGTTTGAGAAATTCCAGATCAGGACCCCGACAACGACGAGGACCATCCAGAACAATAGGCTCTTGAGGGTCGAATTCAACCTGGGCCTCCTAACCGCCTTGCTTTCAAGAGTAACACGCCTCGCGAGGGCTCCGTGACCCGAAAATCCTCAGCCACCGACTCCCCAACGACCCACACAATCCGGTCTTCGCCATCGACGACGAGCGGCAACGAATCCCTGATTTCTCTAGGGATTTTGCGATCCACCAGGAAATCCTGCAGCTTTTTCCGGTGCCCCATCCCGAGCGGCCGGAAGCGATCACCCCGGCGGCGCGATCGGATTGCCAGCGGCAGCGAAATAGGATCCGCGGCAATCGCTACTTCCAAGCCCCGAGCCGGACCGAACCCGGCTCGCCCGTCGAGGGAATCCACCCGGTGAGCCGAAACCGCCCATCCCTGATTATCGAGCGTGACCTCACCAGGAATAGACAGCGGAAACCGGAAAGAGTTCGGCTGACGGCTACCGTCCCGGATCCGTGCCACCGGCGGACCCAGAATAATGACGTCGCCACTCCGTGTCGCCCGCTGGCCGGGGAGATCGGCCGACGCTCCGTCGGCCGCACCGGCCAACTGAAGGATCTGGTCGACGTGCTCGAACCCGACAAATCGCCCCTTCGCCGACCTCGTCAGCGCGTGCAGGGCGATTCGCGACGACAGCGCCGGGGTGAGCGACCTCAGCGCGGCGGCGTCAATTTCAGTTTTTCCGTCCGTTGTACTTAAGACGATCGTACTGGCCAGATCGATTGCTTCCTGGTGCAATCGATCCTCGTCGGCACGCGCCAACGCCGCTTCGCGCGCGAGCACATGCGTAATATCGGCGTTGAACTCGCGCTCCAGATACGGGATGAGCTCGTGCCGTACCCGGTTGCGAGGGATCGTCACATCCCGATTGCTGGGATCCTCTCGCGAGACCAGTCCACGGTCGCGCGAATAGTCACGAAGCTCCGCTCGCGAAATCTCGATGAGCGGCCGGATCACTCGTCCGGCACGCGGCCGGATTCCAGCAAGCCCTCGCGAGCCGGCGCCGCGCATGAGCCGAAGCAAGAACGTTTCGGCCTGATCGTCACGAGTGTGGCCCACCGCCACGACGTCACCGCCGACCCGATCGGCGGCAGCCTGGAGAAAACGGTAGCGCAGCTCACGCGCCATGTCTTCGATCGATCGCCCTGCGTCCCGCGCCGCCTGACGGACGTCCGCACGGCCGACCTCGATTGTCAGACCCAGTGTCGCCGCCAGCTCGTGGCAGAAGGCCTCGTCGCCGTCAGCATCCGCGCCACGGAGCTGATGGTGGAAGTGCGCGACGCCGCAAACGATGAGGTCCCCCTCTCGCTGCAGATCCAGGAGCAGATGCAGCAACGCGACCGAATCAGGACCGCCCGACACGGCGACGAGCACACGTTCGCCGGCGCGCAGCAAGGCGTGCTTCTGAATCGTGCGCCGCACGCGGTCGGTGATCGCTTTTTTCAATGCTCGCAGGCGCTGCTGCGCTGACCTTTCGGCCTTCCGGCCTTGCCTTTTCCCTTTTACCTTTTGCCTTGTCAGCGAAGAAAAGAATGGTGGCGGTGCAGGGACTTGAACCCCGGACACTGCGGATATGAGCCGCATGCTCTAACCAACTGAGCTACACCGCCGAATCCTTTATTCTAACAGGTCTCACGGTGCGTCGACGAGCGCCGCGGCGAGAAGCGGAATCATGATCTCGTGATGACCGACGAGCGAATATCCCTTCCCGATTCCGATCACGGGGCGTGACACCACGTTGGTCTGCGGGCGATAGAGGCGGGTGAAGTCAAGATTCACCGTCGTGAGTCCGTCGAGTGAGGCTCCCTGATTCCGCGCGATCGCCACCGCCTTCAAGAACACTTCGGGCAGCACGACTGCCGATCCGCAATTGAGATACACGCCGCCGGCAAGCCGGGCCACGCTCGAGACGAGATACCTGAAATCGCGCAGGCTGCCTTCACCGAGCGCCGCACCCGACGCGCGCGGATGCATATGAATGATGTCGGTCCCGATCGCCACATGGACGGTGACGGGAATCTCGAGACGATCCGCCGCGGCGAGAACGCTGAGGTGCGCATGGGGCGGTTTCGTCTGGCTCAGATGTCGGGCGACCGAGCGTCCAAGCCCGAGTCCATCCTTCACGCCGTCGATGATCGCGGCATTGAGAAGCTCGCCCGTCTCCTCCGCCATGCCAAACCGTCCCGGCCCGAGCGCCTCGTCGACATCCTCCGACGTGCTCGCCGCGAGCGCCAACTCGAAATCGTGAATCACTCCTGCGCCATTGGTCGCAAGGGCCGAGACAAAGCCGCGCTCCATCAGATCGATCAGGATCGGGCCGAGGCCGGTCTTGATAACATGCGCGCCGAAGCCCCAGATGATCCCGCGGTTCGCGTCCCGTGCGGCGCGAATTGCAGCAACGACGGCGTTGAAGTCGGCGCCGGCGAGCATTCGCGGAAATGATTTGACGAGCGCCGCGATCCCTTCGCCCGGACGATACGGACGCGCAAAGTCTTCCGCATTCGCCTTGCTCGTTCGCGATCCGAGCGGATAGGTGTGAATGCCCGAGAGATCGAATTCTTCGTAGGGAAATTTCACGGCCATGAGCATAACGCAGTCGGCTCTTGGCTCTTGGCTCTTGGCCTTTCTAGCCAGAAGCCAGCAGGCAGCAGCCAGCAGCCAGCAGCCAGACGTTACAGAATCAACATTGCGTCCCCATAGCTGTAGAAACGGTATTTCTGCTCAACTGCCTCCCGGTACGCATCGAGAATTTGTTCCCTTCCAGCGAATGCGGCCACCAGCATCAACAACGATGAGGCGGGGAGATGAAAGTTCGTCAGCAGACCATCGATCACTTGAAAGCGATGCCCCGGATACATGAACAATGAGGCCGCCTCTTTTCCGGCGCGCACGCGTCCCTCGCCACGGAGCGCTGCATCCTCCAGCGCACGCGTGGTGGTCGTGCCGACGGCGATGATGCGCCGGCCTTCCTCTTTCGCGCGCGCAAGAGCGGCCGACGCGTTGACCGAAATCTCGTAGTACTCGGGATCGACGACGTGATCTTCGACGCGGGTGACGCGCACGGGCTTGAATGTCCCGTACCCCACGTGCAGCGTGATCTCGACACGCTCGATCCCTCGATCCTCGAGGCCCGACAGGATCGCCGGTGTGAAGTGGAGCCCGGCAGTTGGCGCCGCAACCGAGCCGCGCGCCTGCGCGTAGACGGTCTGGTATCGCTCGCGATCCGAGAGCGTGTCGCCACGCTTGATATACGGAGGCAGCGGAATGTGACCGAGCGCATCGATCAGTGCGTCAACGTCTCCGCCTCCTTCACTCCAGATCCGAATCGTCCGCCGCCCATGAAAGTGCCGCCCAAGGATCTCGCCGACAAGTACTCCGGCCTCACCTTCGAATCGCATCAGCGAACCTGGTTTGAGCTTTTGCCCTGGATGCACGAGAGCGTCGGCAAGGCGAGCGCCGCCGGGTCGGTCGTCCTGCGCTCTGGGGAGAGCGTCCGATCCAGATGCCGACTCATCCGGCGTCGTCGGGCCCAGCAACAGGCACTCCACCGCTCCGCCGCTCGGCACGCGGCGGCCGAGAAGCCGTGCGGGGATGACTCGGGTGTTGTTGAGCACCAGCACATCCCCGGGCACGAGTATTGAAGGCAACTCAGCAATGGTCGTGTGACGGTAGCGGCCCGTCGCACGGTCGAGAAGGAACAGCCGAGATAGCCCGCGCGCGGTCGCGTGCTGCGCGATCAGTTCATCCGGTAAATGGAACTGGAAATCGGAGACATTCATGCGACGGACGGGTCAATCTACTGCAGAACAATTCTCACGCCGACCCGAAAAGGGCGGCGCTGAACATAACCACGTCCTGCCAGCGAAGCAGCCGAGCGCCGTGGTCGTGACACCCTCGGATGGCAGTGAGACGGCGCCCGCGTCGGCGGACGAACGCAAGCCCATCATTGTCGTCCGCAATCTTGCGTTGACCGTCATAGCCGCGCTCGCGGTCATGCTCGTCCTTCAGTACGCGCAATCGTTCCTCGTCCCGATCGTCATCGGCATTCTCATCAGCTATGGTCTCTACCCATTTGTCTCCGCCCTCGACCGGCTGCGCATCCCGCGCGCGTGTGGTGCGGCCATCGCCGTCGCGTTGCTCGTCGGCGGCATTGGCCTTGGTGCCTACACGTTGACCGACCAGGCGATGTCCATCGTCTCCGATATCCCGGCGGCAGCGCAGCGCATTCGAGAACGAGTCCGAATTCAACGGCACGCAACCGGCGGCGCGATTGAGAAAGTGCAGCGAGCCGCCAACGAGATCGATCGCGCGGCGCAGGAGGCGGCGACGTCCACGCCCGCGCAGCCGCCGAGCGCGCGTCAGGCGGGGGTTCAGCAGGTCGAAGTCGTTCAGCCGTTTCGCCCGAGCGACTACCTCTGGTCGGGCAGCGTCGGACTGCTCGGGTTCACAGGACAGTTCGTACTCGTGTTGTTTCTCGTCTACTTCCTTCTCGTCACCGGTGATCTGTACAAGAGAAAAATCGTCAAGATCGGCGGAAGCACTCTCTCGGAAAAGAAAATCACGTTGCAGATTCTGGATGAGATCAACCTGCAGATCGCGAACTTCATGCGCGTGCAGGTGTTCACGAGCTTCCTCGTCGTCGTGGCGACGGCGATTGCGCTCTGGTGGCTCGACGTCGATCATCCCGTCGTGTGGGGCATCCTCGCCGGCGTGTTCAATAGCATTCCGTACCTCGGACCGATTCTCGTCAGCATCGGCCTCGGTGTCGTCTCGTTCATGCAGTTCGACAGTCTGCTGAGAGCCGCCTATGTCAGCGGCGTCGCATTTGCGATCACCAGCCTCGAGGGGTTCCTGCTGACGCCGATGCTGATGAGCCGCGCGGCGCAAATGAATCCCGTCGCCATCTTCGTCGGCCTTCTCTTCTGGAGCTGGATCTGGGGTCTCTGGGGCACCATCCTTGCCGTGCCGATGCTGATGATGGTCAAGGCGATCTGCGATCACATCGAGGATCTGCAGCCGGTTGGTGAACTGTTGGGCGAGTAAAAAGGCAAAAGGCAAAAGGCAAAAAGGGAAAAGGGAAAAGGGAAAGCGCCTGTGCATGAGTCTCACGTCCGAACCCTGGCTGCGCTTCGCAAATGGAGCGTCCTCCTCGACAGCGCTTTCCGGGTGCCGGGAACCAATTTCAGTTTCGGGCTCGATCCGATCCTTGGCCTCATTCCGGGGCTCGGCGATCTGACGTCGCCGGTGTTTGCGGCGTTGTTGCTCCTGCATAGCGTGCGGATGCGCATTCCGCGGGTCATTCAGATGCGGATGCTGATCAACGCGGCGCTTGATCTGCTGATCGGTTTGGTGCCTGTTGTCGGCGACTTCTTTGATTTTGGCTGGAAGGCGAATGTCCGGAACCTCGCGCTGCTCGAGCGCTACGCGCATCCGGGTTCGAAACCCTCCAGAGGAGACTGGATCTTCGTCCTTTCGATCGTCGGCGTCCTTGCCGCGCTGGCGGTGTTTCCGCTCCTGTTTGCCGCGTGGCTACTCTCGCGCTTCCAGGCATTCTGAGACCGGCGGCGGAAGCTTGCGTTGCAACCACAGCCGGGAACGTGGTACCTAACTCCTTCTGTGCCTACTAGAAATATGCGCGTCTGGCCCGGCGCGCCGTCGCCGCTGGGCGCCACCTGGGACGGGGTTGGCGTCAACTTCGCCGTTTTCTCTGAGCACGCCACGCGCGTCGAGCTGTGCCTGTTCGATTCGCCAGACGATGAAGTCGAATCGGTGACGATTCCGTTGCCCGAACACACCGACATGGTGTGGCACGGGTATCTGCCGGACGTCCGCCCCGGCCAGCTCTATGGGTATCGAGTCCATGGGCCATTTGCCCCGCAGACGGGGTATCGCTTCAATCCCAACAAGCTTGTACTTGATCCGTACACCAAGGTTGTCGGCCGCGCACTCCGATGGGACGAATCGTTGTTCGGGTTCCGCCCCGGACAGGACGACACCACCTTCGACGATCGCGACAGCGCACCATTTGCGCCGCTTGCCGCCGTCATCGATACGGCGTTCACCTGGGGCAACGATCGACCGCTTCGCACGCCGTGGCACGAGACGCTCATCTACGAACTGCACGTCAAAGGCTTCACGAAGCTGAACCCGCACATCCCGGAATCGCTTCGCGGAACCTATCTCGGCCTGGCCTCCGAGCCGGCGATTCGACACCTCTCGACCCTCGGCGTGACGGCCGTGGAGTTGATGCCGGTCCATCACCACCTGAACGACTGGCATCTGGTCAAGCGTGGCCTCACCAACTATTGGGGCTACAACACGCTCGCCTACTTCGCGCCGGAAGTGCGATACGCGACGCCGGGTTCGCCGCAGGACGCCGTCCGTGAGTTCAAGATGATGGTGCGCGCCCTGCACTCGGCGAATCTCGAAGTCATCCTCGACGTCGTGTACAACCACAGCGCGGAAGGGAACCACGCGGGCCCCACGCTGTCGCTGCGCGGAATCGACAACACCTCGTACTACCGGCTCCAGCCGAATCAACCGCGCTTTTACCAGGACTTCACTGGCTGCGGGAACACGTTGAACATGCGGAATCCTCGTGTGCTGCAGCTCATCATGGACAGCTTGCGCTACTGGGTGAACGAAATGCACGTCGACGGATTCCGGTTTGATCTCGCGAGTGCACTGGCTCGTGAGTTGCATGCCGTCGACAAGCTGGGTGCGTTCTTCGACATCATTCATCAGGATCCGGTTTTGTCGCAGGTGAAGCTGATCGCTGAACCGTGGGATCTCGGCGAAGGCGGATATCAAGTCGGCAACTTCCCAACGAAGTGGACGGAGTGGAACGGCAAGTACCGCGATGCGGTGCGACGGTTCTGGCGCGGCGACGGCGGCGGCGTTTCTGAACTGGCGACCCGCCTCTCCGGGAGCAGTGATCTCTACGAGCAGAGCGGGCGCCGGCCGTACGCCAGCGTCAACTTCGTCACCGCGCACGACGGCTTCACGCTCGCCGACCTCGTGAGCTACAACAACAAGCACAATGAGGCGAACAACGAGCACAACAATGACGGCGAGAATCACAATCTGAGCTGGAATTGCGGTGTCGAAGGGCCGACGAGCGATCGGCGGATTCTCGAGCTGCGCGAGCGGCAGCGGCGAAACGTCATCGCAACGCTGCTATTGTCGGTCGGCGTACCAATGATCAGCGGCGGCGACGAGCTCGGACGCACGCAGCTCGGCAACAACAACGCCTACTGCCAGGACAGCGAGATCAGCTGGACGCCCTGGGAAAGCACCCCCGAACGCCGCGACTTTCTTGATTTCACCCGGCGCGTCATCCGCGTCTGGAAAGAACATCCCGTCGTCAGGCGGCGAAAGTTTTTTCAGGGACGGCGAATCCGCGGCGCGGAAGTGCTCGACATTGCCTGGCTCGATCCATCCGGCCGTGAAATGACCGACGCCACGTGGAGTTCGCCCGACGTCCGTTGTCTCGGCGTCCGTCTGAACGGCGATGCGATCCACGAGGTCGACGAGCGAGGCGCCCGCATCATCGGCGATACGCTCCTGCTGATGCTGAATGCCGGCGAACAGCCGATCGCATTCACGTTGCCGGGGACAGCGCCCGAGGAACGGTGGGAGACGCTGCTCGATACCGCCGATCCATGGGCGCCGCCCCGTCGCTTACGCGCCGGCGGCCGCTACGAGCTCCTGCCCCGATCGATGGCGGTGCTGAAGCTGAACTGCCGCAAGGACGATCTGCGCCGCGTTGACGACTGGGGACCTATGTGAGTGTACTGATTGCGGATTGCTGAATGTTGATTGCGGATTTGTGTGATTGCGGATTGTCGATTGGCA
>Ga0075423_10002834_pt1 | contig 15866 bp, 10 predicted proteins | sample SoiMethybrSBSTD2_FD_80114 | JGI IMG/M metagenome (GOLD analysis project Ga0075423, IMG submission 80114) | Bulk soil microbial communities from a Populus tree surrounding site in Tennessee, USA - Soil MetaG P. TD hybrid SBSTD2 | ecosystem: Environmental > Terrestrial > Soil > Tree plantation...
GTTCGACCACCGCTTCACCGTCAGCGGGAGCGCGCGACACGTGGGCCGCTCCGCCATCATCTCCGGCACCGCGCGATTCCTGGCCGAAGACGCCGCCTCGCCGTCGAGTCGCCTGCTGGCGACCGTCGTGACCGATGACTCACTCGCCACGCCACCGTCCGACGACGGAACCGTCCGTCAATCCGTGCGCCAGTACACGTTAGGCGGCACGGCCAGCGTGCGCCGCGGCGACCGCTGGACGCACGCGGCGGTGATCGGCATCGACGGCTACAGTCTCAACGACGCGTCGGCATTCGGGACTCCGTTCACCTCGGCCGCCGACTCCGCGCTCCGCGCGGCACGCGGCAGCGCCGTGCGTGGAACGGCGCGCGTGAGCAGCGTCGCGCAGCTGGGGACGCCGAATCGCGTCGCGGGTGCAGTCACGCTCGCGCTCGAGCATTCGGCGGTTCGCGAGGCGAACCGCCTACCGACGACGTTTGGCCCCGAGGCTCCGTCCGGCGAGTACGGGGTAACGGAGCGCACGGAAACCTGGCGAAGCAACACAGGCGTGATCGGCCAGGTGAACAGTTCGATCCGGGACGTGGTGTTCATGAGTGCCGGCGTTAGGCTCGAGCACAACGGCGGTTCGGCCGACGTCGATCGGAACTCGACCCTTCCGATGCTCGGTGCTGCGTTCGTCCAGGACCTGGGCGGCGCCGCGGTGAAGTTCCGCGTCGCGTATGGCAAGGGGATTCGCCCCCCCGAGACCACGATCCGGACGACGTCGTGGATGGGAATGCGTGGGTCCGCCGGCGCGTCGAACCTCTCGTCGGAGGAGCAGTCCGGCGTCGAGGCGGGCGTGGACCTGCTGCTCGGTCGCATGCTGGGCTTTCACGTCACGAGGTTCGATCAGCTCGCCTCGGGGCTCATCCAGCCGGTGCCGGTGAGCAGCTCGGGACCGGGGCCCGGTGGTGGGGGTGGAGGTGGTGGCGGGAGTGGACCGGGTGGCGGCGGCCGCGAGCCTAACGATGGGCGTCGCATCGCGTACGAGCTGCAGAACGTCGGCGAGATCACGAACCGCGGCTGGGAGATTTCGGGCTCCGCGGGCGCGCGTGGCCTGTCGGTCTCGAGCGCGTTCTCGATCGTCGACAGCCGCGTTCGTCGCCTGGCCGTTGGATACACCGGCGACCTCCGGCCGGGCGACCGGATGCTCGAGGTGCCGGAGCGCACCCTCAGCGCGACGGCAGGGTACGCGCGCGGGCCGTGGACCGCCTCTGTGACCGGCTCTCGCGCCTTCGACTGGGTGAACTACGACCGGCTCGCTCTCGCTGCCGCGGTGGAAAGCGGCGACCGACTCCCTCGTGACCTCATCGGCGCGCAGCTGCGGAGCTACTGGCGTCTTTACCCGGGTGTGAACCGTCTGCGCGCGAACCTGTCCTACGATTTGCGGCGCGCGTTGTCACTGGTCGTCTCGGCCGACAATCTTTTGGATCATCAGCTCGGCGAGCCGGATAACGTCACGGTCCTTCCCGGCCGGACGATCACAGGCGGGGTACGCGCGAGGTTCTGATCCGGCCGGCACCGAGCGACGGAAGCCAGTCGGGAGGAAGCCGCACGGAGGAAGCATCGGGATGCCAGCAGATCTGCAGTTCACGCCCGCGCACGTTTCGGCGATCGCCGCCCGTGCGGCAGAGCTCGAGCGAATCGGCGAGGAGACCCAGGACCCCCAGGCGTTGGTCCGGGCCGCGCGGCTCTATGCCCTGGCTGTTCGGATCGTCGATGACATCGAGAGTCGCGAGGCGCTGCCATTCATGGACAGCGACCTCGCGCGCGTTCGCGATGAGTTGCGCACCCTCGCGTCCGATGCCGTCCGCAATCGCCAGGCGAGCGATCGCGGTGCGCGCACGAAAGGCACGAACGATTCTGCCGGAACGATCATGCGAATGTTTCGCCAGATCGCGGTGCGGATCGAGCAACGTCTCGCGCAGAGCGACGCCCGGGCCGAGCGCACCTAACGAGTCCCGACGCGAGAACGGCGCGGGCCCGGCGCACTCCGCCGGGCGCTCCAAACACCCAGGCCGCCGGGATTGGCACGCGCATAGGGGGACGCGCACGCTCGCGTGTTCCTGTTGCGTCAATCGCTGCCAACGCCTGTGAGCAAGCCGCGAACGGTTCGCGGGAGCCGCCGGCCAAATTCCCGGAGCAAAGCAATGAGGCGCAGCAACATCCGCGCGTGGTACCGCCTCGCCGCTTGTATCACGCCAGTCGTCGGCGTCGCTGCATGCGCCGAGCTCAACTCTCCCAGCCCGTCGATACTTTCCGCCGCGGCGCTGAGCGGTGCCTTCTCGACCGTGCCAGTCGGGTTCGGCGACATGTCCACGAGCTTCGTCGGCACCTCGGCCGCCAGCGTTCCGTCAGCCGGCTTCTGGCTCGGCGGGGGTCGCCAGGGTGCCATGGACCGAAGCTCGCTCATGGGCGGCGGCCTCGCGGCGAATTACAGCGGAGAGGGCGAAGGGTTCGGACGCGGCTTCGGTAATCGCGGTCCGTTCGGCGGCGGGCTGCTGTGCAGCAGCGGCGCATTCAACTCCTCGACCGGCCGAGTGGTCTGCGCGGCGGAAACGCGGAACGGTCTCACCATCGCCCGGTCGGCACAGTACAAGGATGCATCAGGCGCGATCCAACAGGCGTTCGACTCGGCGACCACGAACTCGGTCAACATGCAAAGCACCGTAACCGGAACGGTGACGTACGAGCCCGAAAACGAAAATGAGAGCGGCGACGACCGTGGCAGGAACCGGGGGCCTGGAGGAAACCGTGGGCCTGGACGTGCGTGCTGGGGTGATGGCCGCGGTCTCGGCGGCCTCCTCCTGGGCGACACGGCAACGATCGTCAGCGCAACGACAAGCGTGAACAACGCGAGCGATCGTACGGTGTCCGGTCTCGCCAAGGGCAGCACCGAGCGAACCGTGAACGGGACGTCGAAGGGCCAGGAGTCGACCACCGGGGAGTCGAGCCGCGGCAAGTTCACTGCAACGCGGGTCGTTGGTGACACGACGGCCGGCGTGGTGATCCCCGTCGCGACCGATAACAGCAAGACTTATCCGACCGCTGGCACCGTGATCCGTGCGATCCAGGCGAGCCTGACGTACGAAGGCCAGGCCGCGACTACCGTGACGCGCCGCGAGGTCGTGACTTATGACGGCAGCGCGACCGCGAAGGTCGTGATCACTGAGAACGGCACGACCAAGAACTGCACGCGTCCGCTGCCGCGCGGGCCGCTGACGTGTAGCTGATTCGCTCAATTCGCTCTGGGGAAAGCGTCAGGCGATCAAGGGGGTCAGAGTCGTTTGAATTCTGGGAGCGCGGCATTTCACCGATCTCGGATTCAAGCGACTCTGACCCCTTTGATCCGTGCTTACCCAGCCTCCTCCTCTGGCAGCCACGCCGCCAAGCGCTCCCGCAGCGTTCGGAGCGCCTTTCCCATCTGCGCCTCAACGGTCTTCACCGAGATCCCGAGCGTGCGGGCGATCTCCGCGTACTTGAGACCGTGGACTCGACTCAGCTCGAAGACCTCACGGCATCGATCGGGCAACGCCTGTACGGCCCGCTGCACCGCGACGTTCAGCTCCTCCTGGACGAGCGCAGCATCCGCCTGGGGCGTTGCCGAGCTCTCCCCCCGCACCTCCGGCTCGCTCCGCTGCTCGATCTTGAGATGCCGGAGATGATTCAGCACCCGGTTCCGAGTCGCCTGAAACAGATAGGCCTGCGGCGACCCGTCGCTCGACAACGTCTCGCGCCGCCTCCAGAGCTCGAGCATCACATCCTGGACGAGCTCCTCCGCCACGGCCCGGTCACGCAGCATCCGCTCTGCCGTTCCCACGAGCGGCCCGTACCAGGTGCGGAAGATGGCGTCGAACGCCGAGGTATCCCCCTGCCGGAGGCGCTCGAGCAGCTCGCTGTCGGTTGCTTGGCTGGGCAGGGGAAGACCGGGTAGCGGGAGGCGAGTAGCCGGAGAGGGAACGTGAATTCAGCGAAAGAAGCTACTTTCCCGAAACGCAAACGGGCACGCACGCCGGGCGTCGCAGGGGGCTCGCGCGGTGACACTCAAGCCCGGCGTACCGCAGGAACCCTGTAAAGGTCCGTAGGGGTTCCATCGCAGTGGAGTGTATTTAAAGTGCAACCGCCCGACCGATTATTCCGTCCCATCCGAGCTCATGCCCAGCGAAACGCTGAACCCTCGAGACGACTCCGCCGATTGGGAGGCGATCGCCCGGTACTACGCCGGCGAAAGCACCCCCGATGAGGCTGCGGCCGTCCGCCGGTGGCTCGAAGCGCATCCGGTCGAGGCATCGGCACTGAGCTCGCTCAACGACGCCACTGCGATGCTCGCGAATGCGACCCCTCCGGATCTGGACGTCGAAGCAGCACTGAAACGGGTTTCCGAGCGCCGCGACGCTGCCGACGTCATCCCGATCGGCAGTCGGCGTCCCGCGAGCCGCACACCTGCCCGTGCGAGCATGCCCGTTCGTCGATGGCAGCCCTTCGCGCTCCGGGCGGCCGCGGCCGCAGTCGTCCTCATTGGCGGAGGAGTTTGGTGGCACTCCCGCCAGACCAGTGGGTATACCCCGATAGCGGCGGCGCAGACGATCGCAACAAACGTCGGTCAGCGCGATTCGGTACGACTTGCTGATGGGACGCGCGTTCTGCTCGCTCCCGAGAGTCGGTTGATCGTGGCGATGGGATACGGAAACAAGGTGCGTGAAGTCGAGCTTACAGGTGAGGCGTATTTCGACGTCCGACACGATGCGGCACGACCGCTCGTCGTGCACGCGGGCGGCGCCGACATCCGCGATCTGGGGACGACGTTCACCGTTCGCGCTGCCGGCGGTCAGGATGTGCGCGTCGCCGTCACCTCGGGATCGGTCTCGCTCGCTCCGAGGGCGGCGTCGCCTAACGACGCGGTCGTGCTGCGTCCCGGGGACGCGGGGACGCTCGCGGTGGACGGTCGGATGCTCGTGGAGCGTGGCGGCACGACCGAGCCCGATACCGCCTGGACCAGCGGCCGGCTCGTGTTCCGCGAAGCGCCCGTCTCGTCGGTGCAATCCGAGCTGCGCCGGTGGTACGGCATCGATCTCGTGATCGATTCGTCGTTCGCCGCGCGCCACCTGTCCATGACCTTCGATGGTGAAAGCGCCGATCGCGTTCTGGACGTGATCGCGCTGAGCTTGGGCGCCAAGGTTGAGCGACAGGGCGACACGGCCGTCATCAAGCCGGCGGCGCCTCGCCCGCGATGACAGTGCGCAAAGCCGCTCCCGCGCTGCGGGGTGCCACAACCGCGCGCGGGACCATCGCGTCAGTCGTAGCGGCCCTTGTTCTTGCCACGCCCGTCGCATCGGCCGCCGCGCAGGCGTGCACAGCCTCGACCACGGCGGCCAGGACGTCCGCGCGCCATTGGCCTGCGCCACTCGACCGGCAGGTCACCCTCGAAGGTGACAACGTCACGCTGCGCGATGGGCTCACGCGACTTGCCGCCGCCGCCCGCGTCAGGCTCTCGTACGTGGCCGAGCTCCTCCCGCTCGACCGCCAGACCTGCCTGGCGTATCGATCGGTGGCCGCCGGGGAGGTGCTCTCCGACCTGCTGCGGGGAACGGAGCTCGAGCCCGTCGTTGCGGGAGACGATCAGGTTGTCCTCGCGCCCGCGCGCCGCACCGCGTCAGGCGATTCGCATGACGGTAGCGCCGACACGCGGCGGGCGAGCGTTCTCGATCGCGTCGTCGTGGTTGGCGCCTCGACGGACAACGCCAAGCGATCCGTGCCGATCTCGGTCGACGTGGTGAGCCGGGACAAGCTGGCGCATCAGGAAAGCGGCTCGCTCGCCCACCTCCTCGACGGCACCGTTCCCGGCGTGTGGATGTGGCAGCGGTCGCCCACCACACTCATGGCGCGTTACGGCAGCATCCGCGGCGCCAGCTCCTTCGGAGTCAGTTACCCGAAGCTCTATATCGATGGGATCGAGGTCGCGAACCCGCTGATCGTCCAGCAATTCGATCCGTCCACGATCGAGCGGTTGGAGGTCATTCGCGGGCCGCAGGGCTCGGCGCTGTACGGCGCGGATGCCAACAGTGGCGTGATCAACATCGTGACCCGCCACGACGGCGCGGCGCCGGGCAGCCAGCGATTGCAGCTCGCGAGCACGGCTGGAGTGATGGGCAGCCAGTTCGCGCCGCAGGGCGTGCTCACGCAGCAGCACTCGCTCGCGTTTCGAACCGGGACCGCCGAGCGCTCTGCCGGCCTCGGCGTGATCATGAACACGTTAGGCGCGTACGTTCCGGGCGCCTTCGCGCGGATGATCGCGGCGAACGGGGACATGCGTGTAGTCGGCGCGAAGACCGTGTTCACCGGCACCGCGCGCCTCTTCACGGAGCGCGCCGGCTCACCGGCAAATCCGTTGCTTCCCAGGCTTGCGAGCGGCGCGGGGCCCGGCTCGATGCCACAGCGCAACGGGCCGTCACCGGACGGCCCGAGCTACTCGCGGTGGGGGAATGACGACCATCGACAGGCCGCGCCGATGCAGCCCTTCGGCACGTCGTTCCGTACCGATTCGGGTGGGACACAGTCGGTGAGCCAGTACACCGTCGGCGGCAATTTGGTCTGGGCACCTAACGAGCGCTGGACTCACACGGTCGTGCTCGGAGTGGACGGCTACCGTCTAGCGAATCCCGCCCTCGACGATGGCCCGATCCCGAGTGCGACCGACTCGGCGCTGGCAGCGTCGCGCGGTGGCGGCGATCGCATCACGGCCCGCCTCACGAGCGCGGCACGCTTTGGCTCGGTCGACCGGACGTCGACCGTCCTCACGTTCACCGCCGAGCACGCGGCAGTGCGTGAGGAAACCGCTGTCCTTTCCATCTCCGGGCAGGGCGGTGGCTACGAGCCTCGCCTCGGCGAGCCAACGAGCGGCTCCGAAGCGCAGTTGATCGGATGGCGAGGCAACAGCGGGGTAGTCGCGCAGGCGAACACGTCGATGCGGAACCACCTGTTCCTCACGGCCGGGCTCCGTCTCGAGCGTGACGACGCGCTACTCGGCACGACGCGCGTGAGCTCGCTGCCGATGCTCGGCGGCGCGGTTGTCGGGGATCGCGGTGATGTGACGCTCAAGCTGCGCGCCGCGTACGGCAAGGGCGTGCGCCCGGTCCAGGGCGCCATTCGGGAGCTCGGATGGAGCGGTCAGGGTGCGACGCTCGTCGCGTATGACGTCTCACCCGAACAGCAGGCGGGAATCGAGGCCGGCGCCGATCTGTTCGTCGGGCGATCGTTAGGCTTCCACGTGACGCGCTTCGACCAGCAGGCGACCGGGCTGATTCAGTCGGTGGCGGTCTCGGTGCCCGACCGCTCGACTTCGCGCGGCTCGCGGTTCGATGACCGATACGGCGGCGCCTACGTGGCGTACGAGCTGCAGAACGTCGGCGAGATCGCGAATCGAGGATGGGAGCTCGAGAGCAATTTCGAGCTCGGTCGCCTGTCGCTGGCGAGCTCGCTGTCGCTCGTGGACAGCAGGGTGCAGCGCGTGGCGTCGGGATATACGGGCGACCTCCAGCCCGGTGACAGGATGCTCGAGGTGCCCGGGCGCACCGCCAGCGTGAGCGGGTCGTGGCACGGCAACGGCTGGTTCTCGTCACTCACTGTGGCGCGCGCGGCCGACTGGACCGGTTACGATCGCGTTGCCGTTGCCCAGGCATTGACGAGCGGCGGGCTCGCGCCGAGCGATCTCGTGGGCGACCGCCTTCGGAGCTACTGGCGCGAGTACTCGGGCGTCACGCGTCTCCGCGCTAACTTCTCGCGCGATCTCTTCCGAGGCCTTTCGTTCACGTTGGCCGGTGACAACCTGCTCGGCCAGCAGCGAGGCGAGCCCGATAACGCGACGATTGTCCCCGGACGGACGGTTACGGCCGGCCTGAAGGCAAAATTCTGACCTCCAAGCATCGCTGTTTGGCCAAGCTTTTTCGCTGAACGGCGATGAAACGGATCGGACTGAAACGGCCGGATCCGGCTTGGCATTCAGACAGGCTATCGCAACGAGCCACGAATGAGAATTGACGGCCTCGGGAAGCTCATGCTTCCCGAGGCCGTTCCCCTGAAAAAGATCCGGGCTCGTTGCGTCGGAAAATCAGATCGTTAGGCGGTGATCCGGTTTCTTCAGCACGATCCGTTTCATCGCTGTTCCCCGAAACGGCTTGACGCATCGGCGAATGCATCGGTGACGCAACTCAGCCTGCCACGCGATCCGCGAGCATTGCTTGTACGGTTTCGGCCAGGTACTGGTGCACGAACGCGATCGCCATGCTGCCCTCGCCGACGCTCGACGCCACCCGCTTGATCGACCCATGCCTAACGTCGCCAGCGGAGAAGATGCCGGGCACGCTCGTCTCGAGCAGGTACGGGTCGCGCTCGAGCGGCCACGTCCCGGCCTCGCGCTCCTCGAGGAGGTCCATGACGTCGCGCCCGGTGCACACGTAGCCCCACTGGTCGCGAATCAGCGTCGACGGCAGCCACGCGGTCTCGGCGTGTGCCCCGATGAACACGAACAGCGCATCGCTCTCGCGACGCTCGCGCCGGCGGGATGGCCCGGTCGCGATCTGCAGCGCCTCCAGCTTGCTCGACCCCTCGGCGGCAATGACCTCCGCCTGCGTCTCGATCGTCACGTTCGCCTTCGTGGCGAGCTGGTTGATGAGGTACTGGGACATGCTCGCCGCGAGCGACGGGCCGCGCACGAGCATCGTCACCGATTCGGCGTAGTCCGAGAGGCGCAACGCGGCCTGGCCCGCAGAGTTACCGCCGCCAATCAGGTGGACGCGGCAACCGCGGACGGCGAACGCCTCCGTCCCGGCCGCGCCGTAATAGACGCCATGCCCTGTCAACCGGCTGATGCCGGGCGTGTCGAGCTTGCGCCACTGCACGCCGTTGGCGAGGATGACGGCCTTCGTCGTTAGGCGCGTGCCGCCGTCGAGCATGATGGCGTGGGCGGTATCCTCGGGCGTGGTCGCATCGCCAGGATCGATCGCCACGACGGAACGAGCGACGAGCAGCTCGGCGTCGAACTTGAGCGCCTGCTGGCGCGCCTTGCCACTCAGGTCATCGCCGGACAGTCCACCCGGAAATCCCAGGTAATTCTCGATGCGTGACGACGTGCCGGCCTGCCCCCCACACGCCATCCGCTCGACGAGCAGCGTTCGGAGTCCTTCGGACGCGCCGTAAACGGCCGCCGCAAGACCGGCCGGCCCCCCACCGACGATCACGACGTCGTACTCGTTATGCAGTGGCGCGGTCTGCAACGCGAGCGCGTCCGCCAGCTCGCGCGGCTTCGGCGCCTCCATGCGGCGGCCATCGCTCAGGATGACGAGCGGCAGCCTCACGCCTTCGAACTCGGTCGCGGCGTCGGCGCTCGAGGTGAGAATCTCGTCGCAGACGAGCCGCTCGATGCCATCCGGATCGTCGAGGTCGCGCCAGGCGAACGTCACGCGATTGCGCGCGAGAAACTCACGGAGCTGGAGGCAGTCAACATCGCTTTGCCGTCCGATCACCGTTGCCGCCGTCATCGGCGTGTCGACGACGATCTGCTGCAGGGAACTGACGCGTTGCGCCATGGTCTTCATGATCTCACCGTTCAGCACGCGGCAGTGCGAGATGAGGTCGTGGAAGTCCAGCGGATCGAGTCGCGCGACGCGTGACGCCTCGAGCGCTCTGACGCTCGCGACCGCCGGCGACGCGAGGAGGAGCGGTACTTCGCCGAAGTAGTCGCCCGGTTCGAAGATCGTGAGCTGCTGATCGTGCCCGGCGATGTTCTTCTCCACGGAAAGGCGCCCCTCGAGCAGGGCGAAGAACGACGGCGTTTGTCCCTCGAGGATGAGCCACTCGTCGGCGTTGAGTCTGACGTCGGCGGCGCGCGCGGCGAGCGAGCCGCGTTCGTCATCGGGAATGCCGGCGAAGAGTGGAATACGTTTGAGCAGCTCGGCGGTGATCATGGCGGGGCGACTCCTCCTGCTTCTGATACGTCGTTCGGGGCGCGGCGAGAACTCGGCTCGCGACGGGCGCCTTTTGAATGATGTCGCGCGGCGGAAGTACCGGTGGATGAAACCAGGCTTGACACGGCGGCGATAATTATTATCATAGCAATCATCGTCACGGCAACTATACTCACCGAGCCATGGCCGCCAAGCATTCCACGCGCAGTCGAACGAGCGCCGTTCAGGCCGAGATCCGGCAGACCAAGCCGTTTCGGTCCTCGGCCCAGGAGGCGACGATCGCGCTGCTCCGCACCGCGTCGATCGTGACTCGCGCGCTGTCGAGAGTCGTCGAGCCGTCGGGGCTGAGCCTGGCGCAGTACAACGCGCTCCGCATCATCCGAGGGGCCGGCGCGGGCGGGATTCCGACCCTGTCGATCCGCGAGCGAATGATCGAAGAGGGGACAACGATCACGCGCCTGCTCGACAAGTTGGAGGACGCCAGCCTCGTCCGGCGAGAACGAACCGTCCCGGACCGACGACAGGTCCTCTGCTTCGTGACCGACGGGGGTCGCAAGCTGCTCGACACGTTGGACCCGCTCGTCAACGCCGCGGACGAGGAAGCCGTGGCATCGCTCAGCGAGTCAGAGCTCGAGCGGTTCATCGATCTGCTGGATGCAGTGCGCCGAACGAACGCCAAGCGCGGCGCGCCCCGCAACGCGGTGCTGGCCAGGAGCTGACCATGCCGACCCGTTCCGCGCCGACACTCCTGGACCGACGCGCAGGATGACAGAACCTAACGCGTCCCGTAATACATGCCCTGACAACAATTGCGCAAACACTCAACGACAACACACCGATGCTCCGCAAACTCATCTCCACGTACCCGGACGCTGGTACCCTCGCCGCCCGTCTGACGCTGGCGACAATCATGATCCCTCACGGCTTCCAGCACGCGCTCGGCCTGTTTGGAGGCTACGGTTTCGCCGGCACGCTCGGCTGGATGACGAAGACGTTAGGCTTCCCCGCTCCGCTCGCTGCCCTCGCGATCGTCACCGAGCTCATCGCGCCCTTCGCTCTCCTCCTCGGCCTCGGGGGTCGGCTCGCGGCACTCGGCATCATCGGCATCATGGCCGGCGCCATCACCACGCACGCGCCTAACGGCTTCTTCATGAACTGGTTCGGTGCGCTGCCGGCCGGTGCCGAGGGCTTCGAGTACCACCTCCTCGCGATCGGCCTGGGCGTCGTCGTCGCGCTGAATGGCAGCGGCGCGCTGTCCTTGGACGGCTGGCTATCCACCCGGTTCACCGACGCCAACCTCGCACGCCGCGACACGCGTCGCGAACCGCAGGCGGCGGCCGGGCGCCGGGCTGCGTAACCCCGCCGTTTCGAACGCTCCGCAACTCACTCATCACCTTCGGGAATCACCACCATGTCGATCAAGCCGCAGGTCCTCGACCTCATCAGTCTCGTCGAGAGCGGGCAGATGCTCGAGGCCATCACGAAGTACTACGGCGAGAACACCGCGATGCAGGAAAACGTGTCGCCGCCCACCGTCGGCTTTGCCGAGAATTACGCGCGCGAGGCGGCGTTCTACGGTTCGCTCAAGGCGCTGAAGTTCAACCTCGTCTCGGTCGTTGTGGAAGGCGACCGCGCGGCGATCAATTGGGTGTTCGACTACACGACCGCCGACGGAAAACAGTACCGCATGGACGAGATCGCGATCCAGACGTGGCGAGATGGCAAGATTGTCCACGAGCGCTACATCTACGATACGGCATCGCTGGCTATCGCTGCCTAACGTGGCCGGCGACTGGCGACGGGTGGCTGGCGGCAGGCGGCTGGCGACACTGGGACGGGCGATCGGGAGTATGCGGAACCCCTCGGGATGCGTCTCGCTGTGAGCTGAGCATCCCGAGGGGTTCCGTCGCCTGCCGCCTGCCGCCAGTCGCCTGTCGCCTGTCGCCTGCTACTGCTGACACCCACCACGCGGATTCGGCTTCGGCTTATCCACCACGACGCGGTGATCCAGATTGCCGACCCGCTCCGCGATGCCGTACACGAGCTTCCCCACCTGCTCCATCCGGCGATAGTCGATGTACTGCGGCTCGTCGGTCACCTGATGGTAGTCCGCGTGACCACCGGTGGTGAAGAAAATGATCGGGATCCCATACCGCGCGTACATGTAGTGATCGCTGCGGCAGTAGATGTTCTGCGGATGTCCATTCGCGTCGAGCGAGTAGTCGAAGTTGAGACCGATCCGCTGCTCCGCGTTCACCTTCTCGGCGAGGTCGCCGAGCTCTGTCGATAACCGCCGCGATCCGATCAGCTGCACGTAGCCCGGGCCACCATGAATGAGGGCGCCGGCTTTCGTCACGCCCGTGATGTCGCTCGGCCCACCACGCCCGACCATATCGATGTTGAGCTGGGCGACGATGGAATCACGTGGCACGGTCGGGTGATCGGTGAAGTACGACGAGCCAAGCAGGCCGAGCTCCTCCCCGGTGTGCCAGACGAAGAGCAGCGACCGTTTGGGCTTCACCTTAACGTTCGCGAACGCCTCCGCGATCTCCAGCACCGTCGTCGTCCCCGAGCCGTCGTCATCGGCGCCGTTGTAAATCGAGTCGCGACGCGCCGCGTGCTTCGCGCGGAGGCTGTCCGCGATGTGCCGGATCCGCGCCCAGTCGGCATCGGTCACGGGCGTCTCCTCGTTGTCCGCTCCCTGCGGGCGCGCGACCATCTGAAAGGCCTTCACCGAATCGTGGTCAGCCGGCTGATTGTTGAAGCCAACGTGGTCGTTATGCGCGCCGATCGCGACGTACTCACGGCGAAGGGTTGGGTCCGACCCACGAACGATGGCCGCGACGTTCCGAGCCGGTGCCTCCTTCACGATGTAGTGGATCTGCCCGCGCACCGTTCCGCCCTGCGCACCAGGCTGCGCCGACTCCGCGTCACGACCGAGCATCGACTGGGCAACTGCCTTGGAGACGTAGAAATAACTCGGCAGTGGCCTGGCGTCCGATGATGATCCCTTCGGGGCAACCTGCACCGTGCGATAGAATTGATCGATGTATGCCGGCGGTAGGTAGTCCAGGGTCACGACCGCGATGGCGGCCGCTTCGGAGAAGCGCGCCGTGAGCTGCGCCCGATTCACGTTGAAGTTGCCGCGTCCCTCGGCGTCCTTGCCGACGGTGATGAGCGCGACCTTCCGCGCGACCGCGGACGGAGCCAGCAATCGCTGCGGGTCGCCTAACGACCCGGCGTAGACGACGGTTGCGCCATCGAACGCGCGGGCACCGGCGCCCTGATCCCGCGGCGCGTAATCCTTCCAGATCGTGAGCGATCGGTCGCCGATCGAGATGCTCGTTGCGGGGTCGATCTCGCGCTGCTCGAGTGGGAACTGGAAATACGTCCCGTTCTCGCCCGCCGGCTCGAGACCCATGCGCTTCAACTCGCGCTCGATGTACAGCGCCCCCTTCGCGTTGTACGCCGTCGCCGCGCTGCGTCCCATCATCGAGTCGTCGGCGAGGATGTAAAGCCGGGTCATCATGTCGGACGCGGCGATGGCGGGCCGCGTCGGCGGACCGGCGTACTTGAGCGGCAGCTCGTTAGGTATGGCTGGCGCAGGCGCTGAGGCGTCGACCGGCGTCGCCGCTGCTTCTGTGGATGTCGCAGCCGACGAGCAGGCTCCGAGTACGATGGCGGAATATGCAAATGCTGACGAGAAAGACTTCACGATCGCTCCATAGGAAAGAGGAAGCCGGGGCAGACTGTCGGAGCCTACCCCGGCGGTTCGTACACCAACAGACCGCTTCGAACGTTACATCCAATCCGGCCCTCTCTCGGAACGATGAGGATCCCTCGCCTGGCGGCTCGGGATGACACGCCTTTACCCCCGCCGCCCGTCCCCCGTCGCCCGTCCCACGTCGCCGGCTTCTCTCAATCAGTTCTTCCCTTTCGTCCCCGCCGGTTCTCCACCCTGCGGAATCCCGGCAGGGGCCTGTGGACTGTCCGGGATCCCCGGCACCGCGTCCATCTTCTTCTGCCTCGGCCACACCTCATCCAGCGTGTTGCCGTCGTACAGACGACCGTTCTTCATCACGTACCGAATCGTGTTCGAGTTCCGAATGTTCTCGAGCGGGTTCGCATCGAGCACGACCAGGTCGGCGAGCTTCCCCGCCTCCAGCGAGCCGAGATCCGATCCGAGACCGATCGCCTGGGCCCCGAAGATCGTGGCGCAGCGCAGTGCATCATGGTTCGACATGCCGCCGCTCTGCACCATCCACAGCTCCCAGTGATACCCGAGCCCCTGCAACTGCCCGTGGCTCCCGACACCGATGCGACCGCCGGCCTTCACGATCTCGTTCGCGATCTTCGCTTCGTCCATGAAGGGGTACTCTTCCTTCATGAACCAGCCGCCGGCGTTACCACCACCGGGGAAGCTCGAGCGCACCCGGCGACGCGCGGACGCCGCGAGCACCTCGTACGGCGTGAAACGGCGAAGCTTCGGATCGTTGTAGACGTTCTCGGTGGTGTAGAAGTAATTCTCGCCCCACGGGCCGCCGTAGGCGACGATCAGCGTCGGCGTGTATGTGATCCCGCTCTCCGCGAACAGCTTGACGGCGTCCTTGTACAACGGGTAGATCGGCAGCGCGTGCTCCTGCCCGGGATACCCGTCCACGAGCATCGTCAGGTCGTACCGATAGTCGAGCGCGCCCTCGGTGGTCGGCATGATGTTCTGCTCCTTCGCCGCCATGATGATCCACTGCCGCTGCTGGCGGTTGCCGGCCATGTACATCTTGAGGGTCTTCGTGTCGTAGTACTGGCTGTAGCGTCGCATGATGCGGCGCGCATGGTCGAGATCCTTGATGTCCTCGCCCAGTTGCGGGATGTAGCCCGTGCCGAAGAGGCCTGGCCCGGTGGAGTAAATGCGCGGGCCGACCGCCGACCCTGCCGTCACCGCGTCCTCGTATGTGAGCACATCAGTCGTGCCGGTCTGTGGATCACGCGTGGTCGTCACACCGTACGCGAGGTTCGCGAGATACGACCACGGCTGCTGGTGCACGCCCTGGTTCAGCCGCAGATGCGCATGCGTGTCGACGAAGCCGGGGACGATCGTCTTGCCCGTGGCATCGAACTCGCGCGCGCCGGCTGGCACCTGAACGGATCCGGCGGGTCCCACGGCGACAATGCGATTGTTACGCGTGACGATGTCGCCGCGCTCGATCACCTCGTCGCCCTTCATCGTGACGATTCGCGCGTTGCGGAACACCGCGACACCGTCGGGCGTATCGCGCTTCGCCCTGAGAGTGATGCGCGTCTCGGTCGGCTGATATCCACGCGGGTTCGCTGCTGGTCCGGCAGGCCGCTGCGTCGTGTCCATGCGGGCCGGTGCGCCTGTCGTGTCACCGCGAGCGCGTCGTGCAGCTGCGACGGAGTCGTCATACTGCTGCGCGCGGTCGAGATCGTACACGAAGTGCGCGTTGCCGATCGAATAGTGGATACGTTTGCCATCCGCGCTCCACGACGGGAACTGCGCACCGACGTCAGTCAGCCTGCGAGCAGGGAACTCCGATGACGTCGGGTCGGCGAGCGAGATCGAGGGGGCCTCCCCACTGAACGGCACGGGCACGACGTACAGGTCGTTCGAGATCTGCGCGAGCGCCTGATCACCAACGGGGGCCATCCTGACGACGGCGGCCGGTGCGCCAGCCGGGCCGCCTGGTGCCGGCTCCGGGAAACGCGCTCCAGTCACACGGAGATGTGTCCGCGGATCGCTGCCGTCCCAGCGAATCGACACGAGGCCTTCGCCCTGACCATACATGAAGATGCGCGTCGTGTCCTTCGTGAAGTGCGGCCCGCTCCTGCCTAACGCGCTGGCGATGA